>Ga0210050_1001569_pt1 | contig 24055 bp, 20 predicted proteins | sample CryGey132114_all_FD_185463 | JGI IMG/M metagenome (GOLD analysis project Ga0210050, IMG submission 185463) | Groundwater microbial communities from aquifer - Crystal Geyser CG22_combo_CG10-13_8/21/14_all (SPAdes) (version 2) | ecosystem: Environmental > Aquatic > Deep subsurface > Groundwater ... | reverse complement strand
TTATTTATTGTATCCATCAATTCTGTGTGCTCATCTTCCGTCAGAGTTACTTTGTACTTTGTCATAAAATACCTTTCTTTTATGACAAAAATAATACTATTTACGCCATATTACAAGTGACGTGACACTAGTTATGGTATTAGCAGTCTCAACGGCTCCAATCTGACCGTCACAAACTGCACCATTTCAAACAATGGAACAGGTATTAACGCCAATTCTGTCGCTATTACTATTACAGGAAACTCAATTCTTAACAATACAAATTATGGTATAAATGCAACTAATATGCCCATGTATCTCTATTGGTATTATAATACGCTACATGGTAACGGATATGCAATGGTTCTTAATAACGCTTCATCAAGGATTGCTCACAGCACAATTAGCGATAATACCCATGGCGTTGTTATCAACTCAAGTTTTCCGGATTTCTGTGCTGATGGAGGAGGTGGGGGTTACAATGCTATTACCTGTTCGATAACTCCTCTTTTCAGAGCCGACAATTCTTCAAATGTTAATATGGGGTATTGGTCTCAAGGAGGATACAACAGCGTTTTTGGGAGTGAATTACCCGATATGGAAGCGAGAAATAGTTCGGGAATTTGGGCGGACAGAACTTATTGGGGATCTGATCAACCTGCAATATATGCTGATGCAACTTCCTGGATTACAGCAAGGTTTCCCTTAGCTTCTGACCCAAATCCAGGTTCATGCTTGGGTTACAGCGCGCCATCTTCATTTGATATAAATTCAACTGCTAATAAGGCAAACGAATCTTCAACACAAGGTGGTAACGCCTCTAAATATGCGGCAGCAATAGCAAACGGACGGGAAGGATATTTCCAGAAAGCAAAGGAAACCTTGCTAACACTAATAGACGGCGAATACGATTATAAGTATTCACCTCTCGCCCTTCTTTCTTTTTATGAATTTACCCTTAATGAAAAAAATACAAAAAATCAAAGTGGTTTAACAGATTCATTGAACGCCGGCTTAAATGATCTACTTGCAAAAGTTTGCAAGAGAGCTAAAGGAGATTCACTAATACCTTATGCTTTAAGATTTCTAGCAAGAGAAGCGGCGCTTGCGCATAACGCTAGGGGAATGATTTCTTACAACACGGAAATTATAACTAATTATCCAAACTCAAGTAATGAATTATCCGCCCTCTATGATCTGACTACACATTATGCAGAAATCGAACAAGATTTTACTAAAGCTGATCAATATTATTCACGAATGGTCACTGCATATCCTAAAGAAGACCTTACTTTATTTGCTGGTATTAATCTTGGTAGTAATCAGGCAAGTCTAAAGCAGGTAATGCTTGCCGATGCAGACCACCTTCTTACAGATTATGATTTGAGTAATGCTTTTCCAAATCCTTTTAATCCAATAACGACCATAACTTATCAATTACCAAAAGAAGGATTAGTAACGCTCAAGATTTACGACATACTTGGTAACGAAGTAAGAACACTTGTAAATGAGCAGAAAGAAATGGGAAGATATACTGTCACCTTCAATGCAAGTTCATTTGCAAGTGGAATGTATGTTTACCAATTACGCGCAAATGATTTTATTTCAACTAAAAAAATGTTATTACTCAAATAAAACAACCTCTCCCTTAGTCCCTCTCCTTACCAAGGAGAGGGAAACAGGGTGAGGTCAGTTTTAGCTATTACTGTCTTTATGGGGTAGTGGTAACCAAAGGACGGGATAAAAAACATACCACAAAAACTAATTTAAAGGAGGTCAATATGACCGTAGAAAATCGTGTTTCAATTGTCATTCCACCGGAAGTTAAGCAGAGCGTATTGCAAAAGCTTACCGAAGTGGACGAGCTCTTAAAACCTTTCCTAATTGCGCTTAAACCGGGGGAAAGAAAAGTCCTACCCAAAATGGCAGACGGCAGCCTCCCCTTTGTTTCCAAAACATTGGGGTACGTAAAAACCGATCCTCAATTTGTTCCCGCGTATCTTAACATTCCCGAATTGGAGATCGATTTTAAGGCGGTGCTCGATCTAACCGAATTTACTCATCTCTGCTACAAATTAAGGGACGGGTTAAAGGATACTATTGTCCTTTCCGGCAGTGAAGCGTATGTAGCGTCGCTCTCATATTACAATTCGGTAAAGAACGCTGCCAAGATGAATGTTCCCGGCGCTAAAGCCATCTATGAAGATCTGAAAAAGCGGTTCGAGAACCAGGGACCGGGCAAACCGCCGGAAACTCCGCCTCAGCAATAGTTTTTCATAGGGCTAATTGAATCATGAATAACGAACAAGGAATGGAGAATTACGAAGAACTAAACCTCATCATTCAAAATTCCTTGTTCAATATTCGCTATTCAATTTGAATAAACCTTTTTCTCCCAATTTTGTAAATATAGCATTAGTAAACCAAAGACAAAACAAATCAATTCACTTCGTGTAACTTCGCGCCTTCTTCGAGAAACTTCGTGTAACAAAATTCTTTCACGAACTTGTCTGCCTCAGGCAGAGGAACACGAAGAATTTTCACGAAGCGCCACGAAGGGAAGATCAATTAGCAGTTAGTTCACTAAAAAGTTGAATTCAGTCACCGCAATAGTGAAAGAATTCATGCATGAATTTAGAGAGGTCAACCCAAACAAAAACTCACCTATATCCCGGTTGAATTAGTTCGGTAAAAAGCTAAACTCATTTAGCAAAATGGTGAGTTCATTCGGGTCAAAATAGAGTTAATTCACCAAAAAGCTGAACTCATTCGATAAAACGGTGAACTCATTCGGTAAAACGGGGAGTTAATTCACCCGATTGATGAACTCATTCGGCAAAAAGATGAGTTAATTCACCTCCGGATTGATTGAATTCAGCAAAAAGGGAAACTCATTTAGCAAAAAGGTGAGTGAATTCAGTAATCATCCGTGAGGGGGTACTTCCGAAGTGGGGTAATTCAGTAAAAAAGAGATTTAACTGTAAATCGCAGCGGAAAGATACCCCACAACCTGCTGGTAATCGAGAGAAACTTCTCCCGAAGTTGTACGGTGAATAACTTTAGCTTTATTTTGTTTCTGTTCGATAGCTTTTAAAACAGAAAGAATAAGTCCGCCGCCGCATGCTTCGCTTTTGCCGGAATTCAAATCGCGCATTAATCCATTATAATCAAGCGCCTCAATGTACCCGGCAATTTTTGCATCCATTAATTCTGCTTTTTGTTGCGAATGATAATGCGAAAGATCGGAACTTACCACAACCAATGTTTCATCATTTAAAACGTCAGCGAGACTTTCGGCAAGGGCTTCAACATAAACTTCATTTTGATCTCCCATTACAACGGGAACGATAGTATAATCAGTTAAAACAGTTTGCAGAAAAGGAAGTTGCACTTCGATTGCGTGTTCTTCTCTATGCCCTTCTTTTCCCCGGAATATTCTTTTTGAACCTTTTACTAATAATTCAGAAACATCATGATTCACAGGTACAAGCCCGAGCGGGGTTTCGTAAGCATCGCCGTCATAAATTGAAATGCCGGGAAAATATTCATGGTGACTTGGTGAAAGAATTATTACCGTTGAATATTTTTTCCCGTTAATAGCATTGTAACCGTACGCGGCGGTTAATCCGGAGTAAGCATATCCAGCGTGCGGAGCGATAATGGTGTGTAAATTTGGAAAAAGAAAATCGTTCGTTGCTGTTTCCAGCATCTTTTGAATTTGCGCTTGTAGAACGCCTGGTTTTTCGGGATAAAAATATCCGGCAAAATATGGGGGTCTATTTTCTTTCACCGGTTAAATCCCTGTGCTGCTCTTCGTGAAAAACTTCAGCGGTGAACGTTTTGATATTCAGAAATCTTGTTCTCCACAAAAACGGATCGGCTCCGGCTTTTTGGCATAACGCGGTTAAAAAATCCTCCGGGGAAAAATGATTTTCCGTTGCGACTTGCGGCAGTAACAAACCGTGCGCGTCGGGTTCGTCCAAAATTAATCCATGCTGCCCTATTTTAATTTCATTATAATTGGCAATCGGAACCGCCGGAGTTAACACGGAAATTTCTATTAAGAGCCGGGGAATTTCATCGAAGGTAACCGGTGGAAATCGTGGGTCTTCAAGAGCGGATAGCCTGGTAACTTCCAAAATTGTTTCGGCAAGCGGTGTGTTTGCTGAAACATACCCGATACAGCCGCGTAATTGTTTTTGCTTGGTAAGCGTAACAAAGCAGCCGGTATGCAAAGCAAGTGACGGATGCCGGACATAATCAATTTCAGGCGTAGAGGGAAAGTCTTCGTAAATTGATTTGAGAGACTGCCGCGCAATCAAAAGTAAAATTCCCTTGTCATCTTTAGTTAGAAACATAACATCCTCATTTAGATATTCATTTTAAATATTTCCACGATTTGCTTTTCTTTTAAAAGAAAAAGAAATTTTTTGTAAAAGAAAAACGAATCAACGGCATAATCCTTAATGTTTTTGTTTAGAACGTCCGAATAAAAAAGAGAACCATCTGCTGTGGTGCAAATATAAAAATGCTGGATGAATTTCTCATCTTTTTTTTCATGAAAAGTAAAGAAGAGAAAATCACCGTTTTGAAAATATTCTACCTGCCCGGAAACTGAAAACCTGGAAACTGAATTTCTGATGCAGTCAAATTGAGGTTCATCAATTAAAGGATTAAAAACTTCCGGGAAGAGATAATCGTCGTACGATTTTTTTGCACGTGCCTCTTCATTTAACGAATTTACCAATGTATAATCTTCACCCAGGTTACGAATCACCTCCCCGGTCTGCAGCTTGATCTCCACATAAAACCTTCCTTCAAACTGCTGTTGAAAAGCGACGATCTTTTCATTGTCGGAAAAGAAATAAGTCAACGTTTCATTCCGCCAAAGAATTTTCTTCTGCTTCAGATCGTAAGCAAAAAATCCTTTATGCTGCGGCATATCGGGCTTTAAGTAAAAATGGAAAACGATAATATCCTTCTCCACCGCTTCAATTCCTATCCATGCTTTTTCTTCAAACTGAAAATTGGAAAAGATTTTTGCTTTAGTCGAAAGATCATAACAAGAAAAAAAGACTTCTCTTGTTTTGGGATCGCGTTCTTCAATAAGAAGTTTGTCGGTTTCGGAAATTAGAATCCGCCAAATCTGTTTTTTGTTACTATGTTTTAAATATCTTTTCATTCACTCATTGCTAATTATACCGGCTCAAATCTTGCCGTAAAGTGACGAAGCATCGGAGCTTCATAAGTAAATTTCAATCCCTTCATCTTCTCACGCTGTTTGAAAGTTTCAATTACTACTTCGCTTACATAATCAATATGACTTTGCGTATAAACTCTGCGGGGAATTGCCAACCGGACAAGCTCCATTGGCGGAGAAATCATGTTGCCGCTTTCATCATTCTTGCCAAACATTACGCTTCCAATTTCTACAGAACGAATTCCGCCTTCGATATATAAGGCGCAAACGATTGCCTGTCCCGGAAATTGATATGGAGGAATTTCCGGTAAAAATCTTTTCGCGTCAAGATAAATTGCGTGCCCGCCGGGCGGTTCAATTATCGGAACTCCGGCAGCGACTAATTTATCTCCGAGATAAGCAACGCTGCGAATTCTGTAATGCAAATAATTTTCATCCAATACTTCTTCCAAACCCTGCGCAACGGCTTCCAAATCTCTTCCGGCAAGTCCGCCGTAAGTTGGAAAACCTTCGGTAACAATTAAAAGATTACGGCACTGCGTTGCAAGTTTTTCATCCTGCATTGCCAAAAATCCGCCGATGTTTACAAGCGCGTCCTTCTTTGCGCTCATCGTAATACCGTCGGCATACGAAAAAATTTCCTGCGCAATTTCAAGCGGTGATTTATCCTTGTATCCCTCTTCTCTTGTTTTGATGAAGTAGGCGTTTTCGGCAAATCGGCAAGCATCAATAAAAAGAGGGATTCCATATTTCTTACAAACCTCTTTTGTTTCGCGGATGTTTTGCATCGAAACCGGCTGCCCGCCGCCTGAATTATTCGTAATGGTGATCATGCAGAGAGGAATATTTTCTTTTCCTTTTTCTTGAATAAATTTTTCGAGTTTTTCAACGTCCATATTTCCTTTAAAGTCGGCGCGGATTTCAGGATGCTTTCCGATTTCATTCAGAAAATCATCCGCTTCGGCGCCGGAAAACTCAATGTTTGCGCGGGTAGTATCAAAGTGGGTATTATTCGGAAAATATTTTCCTTTTCCGCCAACGATGGAGAAAAGAATTTTTTCAGCCGCTCTTCCCTGGTGCGTTGGAATAATAAATTTCATTCCCGTAATTTTTCTTATTGCTTCTTCAAAACGGTAAAAAGATTTTGATCCGGCATACGATTCATCGCCTTGCATTATTCCCGCCCACTGTGCGGCGCTCATTGCAGAGGTTCCGCTGTCGGTAAGTAAATCGATAAGCACATTATCTGCGTGGATAAGAAAGGGATTGTATCCCGCATCTTTTAAAATTACTTCCCTCTCTTCTCTTGTTGTAAAACGTATCGGTTCAACCGATTTTATCTTGAATGGTTCGATTATGGTTTGCATAAGATTTTTCTTGCTAAATTTTTAAAATATTATAAGTAAACTACTTCAATTGATTTTGAGCGCCAAATTGTTCACCAGCTAAAAGAGCGATTAAATTGCATAACGACACAGCATGTTTTCACGTGATGTGATTAGTAATACCATGCCGGGAAAATAACACAAATGTGTTATTCTCTAACCTGAAGTTTTATTTAAATTTCTTTTACTATTTTATTCAAATTTAGTAATATTACAGGGCAATGAAATGAATTGTTCTGCAATGTTTAGTTAATCAAAAATAATTTAACTAATTATCATTGAAAGGGATTTATATGAAATTCTATGCTCATCTTTTTGTGGTTACTTTTCTTTTCTTTCTAGTACTTACCGGTTGTAAGAAAAATGATGATGTAACCGATCCGGGAACAACGACAGAAACTCTTTCCGACGATGAAGTGGCAGACGCTGTTGCTAAGTCTTTAGTTTCGAGTGAAAGCGGCTGCGGTCTTTCCGGAATAGTAAATATTTCAGCGGAAAGCTCAAATGGCACTGTTTTACTTCTGCAACCAAATAAGTCTAACTCTCCAAACATTGATTCCCTCTTTCACAAAACCGGGAATACGACCTATACAACTTATGATTACAATCTTTCTTTAAAAATTGCATTTATAAAACGAGGGGAAGAATATCAAATTTACGTGCCTACGTGTGATACCGCAAAAGTAAATATAATGGCGTATGGCAGCGTTACGGCAAAAAGCGGAAGATATTCTTATAATGATTCCTGTTATCTCGGCAATACCTATTTGTCAGGGATTTCTCCATCGTCTGATACAATAACTTTAAGCGGCGCTGCCTATTATTTCAGTACTTTTACGGTTACGGCAACCAATAAAACTTACACACTTGCAACGAGAATGACTTTTACATCGTTGAAAGCTCCGAAATCAACTTATCAAATTTCAAGCGGTACAGTTACAATTGATTTAGAAGCCACACTAAAATCAGGTAAAAAAGTCAACTATGCGGGGGGAACAATTACGTTTACTGGCAATCATAACGCCACGTTAACATTTAATGGTAAAACATATACCATCAATTTGAATTCAGGTTCTGTTACTGTGTAACTCATGGTGATCCGGTTCTGATGGAAACTCATCTTAATCGTAATCTTACTCGATTTCAAACAGCTAATGCAGATTAAGATTACGATTAAGGCATCAATTCTGTTTTTTTCGTAATATTACTGTGTAATTATTTTATAATAATCAAGGAAAGAAAAACATGAGCGAATTTGAGAATCAACCACAAAGCGAGCAAGTTCCTGTTGAAGAACAAGAACCGGAATTAAGTCATTCCGATAAACTTGTCGGTATCTTTTCCGAACCGGGGAAAACGTTTGAAAGCATTGCTAAATTTCCAATTAGAACAATTGACTGGGTCCTTCCAGTTTTGGCGATGTTAGTTGTCGTTATCATTTCTCAATTTATTATGGCGGGAAATCCTCAAATAAAAGCCGAGATGAAACAAAAACAGATTGACGCAATTGAAAAGAGGTTTCAAGAAGCTGTTGACAAAGGAACAATGACAAAAGAGGAAGCCGAGTCTCAATTACAAACCACTGAAGACCAGATGGATAAAATGAGCGGTACTATCGGCAAAGTTTTTACTGCTATTAGTATTCTGGTTTTTGGTTTCCTTGCTTATTTAGTTATTGCCGGATTTTATTTTCTCATCATCAAATTTATCTTTAAAGCAGATGGAACATTCCAGCATGTGCTGGTAACAACCGGATTAACAAGTTATATCGGTATCATCAGCATGGTGCTTGTAACTATTTTTGCATTAGTCACCGGAAAAATGGCGCGTGATGTTTCCGTGGCAACTTTATTCTCTGTAGATACGAAAACATTTGTCGGTTTTCTCCTTGCAAAATTAGACGTCTTCTCAATTTGGGTTTACTTTGTTATTGCTCTCGGAATGACAAAACTCTTTAACGCGGGTGATTCGAAAAAATATTATTACTTCATTTTTGGTGCGTGGATTGTTTGGAGCCTTCTTGTGTTTGTCTTAATGAAATCTGTACCGTTCCTTCAGAACTTTGCTTAAAGAATTTCGAATGATGAGTGCAGAATAATTGTAAAATTATTCTGCACTCGCTTTCTATATTAAAGTGCGGTAACTGCAAGAGTAATGTCTTTAACTTGACTTTAGTTTCTTTATAGCCCAACCGGATAATCCACGCAATAAGCGGGGTAAACCGGAAATCACAAAAAGCAAATACTAAATAATTTTGCGTGAATGTATGTATGATTGAATGAAAAACAGTGATCCATTCATTTCCATTCAGCCATTCTTCGCCTTATTTGTCTTATTAACTCACCTTACGCAGAATTTGTAATACGAAGCGGTAGCTTCGTAAAAAACAAGCATTTTATCGAAGCTTCGCTTCGATTTACAATATAATTTCTCACTTTTGCGTAACGTGAGTTATTACTATTCTGCCAAATAGTACACGAATTTTAGTGTTAAGGTACTGCGTTTATAACACACAATTGGCGTTTCTTATTTTTCCGAGTTTTTTTAGAAACGAATGGGCGAGTTCTTTCGTTAGGTTCGCAAACTGAAGATGTTCAAAGCGTGCAAGCTGGAATATTTCCACTTTTAACTGTCACAAGTACTCATCCCAGCTTTTTACGTGCAGTTCATCCGCGGTAAATTTACGTAGCGATTTCACAAACCGCTTTGCAAATTGAAGATTGGTGATGAGCGGAATATTCAAATCAATGGAACGGCGGCGAACAAGGTAATCGCTGTCAAGTTCTTCCTTTTCGGAAGTTTTAGGGATGTTGATTACGAGATCAATTTTGCCGTCTTGCAAATACGAAAGGATTCCGGGCTCTTGGTTATCGAAAGGGCGGTGGAGCGTTTCAACTTCAATTCCGTTATCACCGTAGAAATCCGCCGTTCCTTTTGTGCCGTAAAATTTTAATCCCATTTTACGAAGTGTTTTTAATTCTTCCAGAAATTCTGCCTTCTCTTTTAAAGTGCCTGTTGAAAGAAGCACTGCTTTCTGCGGAATCTTAAAACCGACCGATAACATACTTTTCAAAAATGCTTCATTAAAATCATCACCAAGACAAGCAACTTCTCCGGTTGAAGACATTTCAACTCCCACAACCGGGTCACTTCCTTTTAATCTTGTAAAAGAAAATTGCGAAGCTTTAACGCCGACGTAGTCCAGATCAAAAGATGATTTATCAATCTTTGGAAGTTTCTGCCCTATAATTAGTTTTGTCGCAATATCAATGAAATTGATCTTCAAAACTTTTGATACAAACGGAAAACTTCGCGAAGCGCGGAGGTTACATTCAATTACTTTTACATCGTTGTCTTTAGCGATAAACTGCATATTAAAGGGTCCGGTAATTTCCAATTCGCGGGCAATTTCTTTTGTAATAATTTTTACTCGCCGCATGGTTTCCAGGTATGTTCGTTGAGGTGGAAGGACAATCGTTGCATCTCCGCTGTGCACACCGGCATTTTCAACGTGTTCCGAAATGGCGTAACAATAAAGCTCGCCGTTATCGCCTACGGCGTCAACTTCAATTTCTCTTGCATCGGTTATAAACTTGCTGATAACTACCGGATGTTCCTGACTGATCTCCGAAGCTTTTTGTAAATATTCTTCAAGTTCATTTTCCGTTAGCACTATGCTCATTGCGGCACCGCTTAAAACATAACTTGGGCGGATTAAGACAGGGTAGCCAACATTGTCAGCAAATTTTTTCGCTTCTTCTAAATTGGTAAGTTCGTTCCATTCCGGCTGGTCAATATCAAGTTGATCTAATATTTGCGAAAACTTGTGGCGGTTTTCTGCGTTATCAATTTTTGCAGGGGACGTTCCAAGAATGTTCACACCGTTGTTAAATAATTTTACTGCGAGATTGTTCGGAATTTGTCCTCCCATCGAAACGATAACGCCAAGCGGATTTTCTTTTTCATAAATGTCAAGCACCCGCTCAAGACTCATTTCTTCAAAATATAATTTGTCGCAAATGTCGTGGTCGGTGCTAACGGTTTCGGGGTTGTAGTTGATCATTATGGTTTTGTAATTCAATTTGTTCAGCGTTAAAACCGAATTAACACAGCACCAGTCAAACTCTACCGAAGAGCCGATACGGTATGCGCCACCGCCAAGAACGACAACCTGATTTTTTTCTTTCGCCTGCCCTGCGGTCAGGGAAACCGGAATGTCATCTTCATTTCCGTTGTAGGTCATATAAAGATAATTTGTTTGCGCCGGATATTCTGCCGCAAGCGTATCAATCTGTTTTACAAAAGGAGTGATGTTTAACGCTTTTCTTTTTTCGCGAACCTCAAACTCACCAGAGTTTGTTAGCAGTGCAATTTGTTTGTCAGAAAATCCTTTTTGTTTTGCTTCAAGTAATAATTCTGAATTTACCTTTTCAAGTTTCGGCTTTCTTAATTTATTCTGAAGCTCAACGATGTTCCTCATTTTGAATAAAAACCAGAGGTCAATTTTTGTTAACTCGTGCAGGCGATCAACGGTGTAACCTTCTTCAATTGCTTTTGCGAGAAGCGAAATGCGTTTGTCGGTTGGTTTTGCGAGCAAGTCATCGGTAATTTTTGTATCAAAATCGTTAGTAACAAATCCGTTGTAACCAACATCGAGCATCCGCATTGCTTTTTGGAGAACTTCTTCAAATGTTCTGCCGATTGCCATTACTTCTCCCACCGATTTCATTTCGGTACCAAGCTGCGTTGAAACCGCTTTAAATTTTTGCAGATCCCAACGCGGATATTTTAGCACGACATAATCAAGCGCGGGTTCAAAGCAAGAAGATGTTTCTTTTGTAATGCTGTTTTCAATTTCATTTAAATTGTAACCGAGTGAAAGTTTTGTAGCAACAAACGCAAGCGGATAACCGGTCGCTTTTGATGCGAGCGCTGAACTTCGACTGAGACGGGCGTTTACTTCGATGATTCTGTAATCGTCGGAATGAGGATCGAGCGCATATTGAATATTACATTCGCCGATAATGCCGAGATGACGGATGAGTTTTATTCCGATTGATCGGAGTTTAAAATTTTCGTGCGAAGAAAGCGTTTGCACCGGCGCAACTACAACGCTGTCGCCGGTGTGTATTCCCATCGGATCAACGTTTTCCATATTACAAATAGTGATGCAGTTGTTGTAACGGTCGCGGACAATTTCGTATTCAACTTCTTTCCAGCCGTAAAGAGATTCTTCAAGTAAAATTTGCTTTGTAAATGAGAAGGCGCGCTTGGCTTTATCAATTAATTCTTCTTTGTTGTTTACGATGCCGGAACCGAGTCCGCCGAGTGCATACGCAATACGCACCATCAGCGGATAGCCGATTTCGTTTCCTGCTGCGATGGCTTCATCAATGTTTGCAACGGTTTTGCTTCGCGCTACTTTTAATCCGACTTCGTTTACGCGTTTTGCAAAAAGAAATCTGTCTTCGGTATCTTTAATCGCTTCAACCGAAGTGCCGAGAACTTTAACGTTATACTTTTCTAAAATTCCTCTGTCGAATAATTCAACGCCGACATTAAGCGCCGTTTGTCCTCCGAAGCCCAGCAGGATTGCATCAGGTTTGTCTTTTTCAATTACCTTTTCAACAAACTCGGTTTTGATTGGAAGGAAATAAACTTTGTCGGCAAATTCTTCGGAGGTTTGAATGGTTGCGATATTCGGATTGATGAGAACGGTCTCGATGCCGTCTTCTTTCAGCGCTTTGATTGCCTGCGAACCGGAATAATCAAACTCACCGGCTTGCCCGATTTGCAGCGCACCGCTTCCGAGGATTAATACTTTTTTAGGTTTACCTTTTTTTATCATGCTCTATTAAATTCCAAAAAACAAAAAACAAGTTCCAAAATTAATTTCATAATCCTTTTGCAGTGTCGCTTTTTGTTTTCTTATATATAATTGATGAAAATATTTTCTTTAATTCATTCGATTCGTTATTAAATCGTATTCCTTCTTCTTTGAAAGTTTCATTGTTTGTTTCCGTTATCAGACGCAACCAGAAGGACGTTTCTTTTGCTTCTTTCCGAGAAATTCTTAATCTCATTAAAAAGTCTTTTTCTCCTAAACATTCATTTGCTTCAATATAATTGGCTCAAACAGAACCTGAAGACCGAATAAGCTGTGTAATATATTCTCGATTAACAATATCCATCGGCAATTTCTTACAAAAGAATGCAATACCTTTTGGAAATTGAAAACAACGCTCTTCCAAATCATAAACTTTTTTTGAACTGTCCTCACTCATAATTTTTTAATCCTAGATTATAAAAATATTGTTTGTTCTTTTTTGTCTTTTGTAATTTGTTTTTTGTGATTTTCTATGATATTGCTCTCACAAATAAATCGAAAATAAATTCCGTGTCGTCGGGACCGGGAGAAGCCTCGGGATGAAACTGCGCTCCGAACAGTGGTTTTGAAATATGGATGATCCCTTCGTTCGTTCCGTCGTTATCGTTCTGAAACCACTCGCGCCAATCTTCGGAAAGAGTTGCAGAATCAATTGCGTACCCGTGATTCTGTGAAGTGATGTAACACCGTTTCGTTCCCGATTCATTTGCCGGTTGATTGTGGCTGCGGTGTCCGTATTTTAATTTGTACGTATCGGCATCGGCGGCTAAACCCATTATCTGGCAGCCGAGACAAATGCCAAGCATGGGAATTCCTTTTGCCATCGCTCGTCTTGTGTTTTCAATCGTTATGGGATTCATCTTAGGATCGCCGGGACCATTTGATAAAACAATTCCATCAGCTTCAATTGAAAGGAAATCATAATTATACGGAACGCGGATGACTGTAATATCGCGCCGTAAAAACGCTTGAACAATATTGTTCTTCGTTCCGCAATCAACAAAGACCAATTTCTTTTTCCCTTTTTGGTATGCAACCGGTTCTTTAATTGAAACTTCACTGACGAGATTTGTTTTATTCGGGTCTTCAAAACTTAATTCATCGGCAGTATTTTCAAAAACAATTTTGCCGAGCATCGTTCCTTTTTCGCGAAGTTTGCGCGTAAGCATTCGAGTATCAATTCCGTAAATGCCGGGAATGTTTTCATCAACCATCCATTCGTGCAGAGATTGTTTTGCGTTCCAGTGAGAATATTCAAAAGAATAGTCCGAGACAATAATTCCGCGCAAATGAATTTTTTCCGACTCGAAATTTTTCAGCAGCCCGTTTTCTCTTTCTTTACCGGGAACGCCGTAATTTCCGATGAGCGGAAACGTGAATGTGAGAATTTGTCCGCAGTAGGAAGGGTCTGTCATCGTTTCCGGGTAGCCAACCATTCCCGTGTTAAAAACAACTTCGCCGGTAACGTTTTTATCGGAGCCGAATCCGTAACCGGAAAACTTCGAGCCATCTTCTAAAATCAGTTTTGCTTTTTGTTTAGTCATATTTTTTCTTTTAGGTCTTAATCGTAATTCTTAATCTTAATCTCGGTCTGCATCTTTTCATCTTAAAAAAGATTAAGATTAAGATAGAAATAATGAGACAAACTTTATTTATAAAAAAAAAGCCACCCTTGCGGAGCGGCTATACTCTTGAAAATTTATAATTCGGTTTTGATTTGGTTCTGTTCAAACTTCTCATTTTTTTTCTGCAAATATAAAAGGTAATGACTTGCAAAACAATCACTAAAAAAGATTTTTCGGATAGGTATTCGTGGAACTGAAAAAATAGATGAAGTAAAGATAATGTACGCTTAAAATCTCGATTTTTATTCGTTTTTAGGTTTTTTGCCCATTAAAAACCCAGCCAGACTTTATCCTTTGTTATTCCATGTTTGTTATTCGTTATTCTTAAGAAGGCAGGTATGTTTTCCCTGCAAATCCATCTCTATTTTGATCCGATCGCCAACTTTTCGGCAGATTCATTTCATAATTCTTTTCAACATTTCAAAATCTTCTTTGGCGGTAATTTTGAAATTGAACGGAGAACCTTCGGAAAGATGAATTTTCTTCCCGTTTCTCCGAACTAACATTGATTCATCGGTTCCAACAAACTTTTCTTTCTTCGCTTTTTTAAAAGCGGAAAGCAACTGGGCATAACGGAAGATCTGCGGAGTTTGAACGTAGTAAATTTGTGAGCGGGTAAGGTAGGTGTGTTCTCTGTTTGTCTTTTTCAAGAGAGTATCTTTTGCCTGCAAACAGACAAGCGCATTGCCGTTTTTTTCCGCACAACGGATCGCATCAGCTAAAACCTTTTCCGGCAGTAGTGGGCGCGCGGCATCATGTACAATTACAAGATCACCTTTATTTAAATCTGCCATAATAAGCGCGTTATAAACTGAGTCTTGCCTCTCTTTTCCTCCTTCAACAATTGTCTGCAGTTTAGTTAGATGATGTTTTTTCTGAAGTTTTATTATTCGCGGAAATTCTTCCCTACTTGCCGCAACAATAATTTCATCAATCTTTTTTGTTTTTTGAAAAACTTCAAGCGTGTAAGCGAGAATTTCTTTCCCGTTTATTTTCAGAAATTGCTTCGGAGTAGCTCCTCCGAATCTTTTTCCAATACCTGCTGCGGGAATGATGGCAACGATTCGGGGCATGGTTGATGGTTGATGGTTGATAGTTGATGGAAGAAGCGACATAGATATTATTATATTATTGTTTGGAAATTCCAAAACACAAAACACAAATTCCAATTGTAATTTGTGTTTTGATGTTTGGATTTTATCTTAAAATTCTCTTCACTTAGATGATCAACATTGCATCACCGTAGCTGAGGAAACGGTATTGTTCTTTTAATGCTTTCTTATATGCCTTTAAGACAAATTCAATTTCTCCAAAAGCGGCAACCAGCATCATCAAAGTTGATTCCGGATAATGGAAATTCGTGATCAACTTAGTTCCAATTTGAAACTCGTAAGGAGGATAAATGAATTTGTCCGTCCAACCTTTATTCCCGCGAACATAGCCGTCCGCCGTAACACTACTTTCCAAAGCACGAACAGCGCTTGTTCCAACAACGAAAACATTTTTACCGTTCTTCTTCGCTTTATTAATGATTTCAGCTGTTGATGCCGGAACATCGAAATATTCAGAATGCATCCGGTGCTTGGTTAAATCCTCAACTTCAACTGGTTGGAACGTTCCTAATCCGATATGAAGTAACACGGGAACAATCTCAACGCCCTTCTTATTTATTTTTTCCAAGAGCTTGGTTGTAAAATGGAGACCGGCTGTCGGTGCTGCAACCGAACCATCCGTTTTTGCATAAACCGTTTGATAATTTTCTTTATCAGCCTTTTCCGGTTCGCGTTTGATGTAAGGAGGAAGAGGTGTATGCCCAATTTTTTCAATAGAGGTAAACACATCGGGTCTATTAAACCGAACCGTTCTTCCGCGGGAAGTGGTATTATCAATAACTTCGCAGAACAGATCGTCATCAAAATAAATTTTATTTCCGATCCTTACTTTGCGCGCCGGATCAACGATGACGTCCCATATCCACTCGCGCGTATTGAGTTCGCGGAGAAGGAAGACTTCAATTTTGGCGTTCGTCTTTTCTTTTTTTCCATACAATCGGGCTTGAATAACACGCGTATCGTTTAACACAAGAACATCGCCTTCTTCCATATAGTCAACTATATGCGAAAAGGTTTTGTTTTCAATAGTTTGTGTCTCGCGATTCAAGACCATCATTTTGGATTTATCCCGCGGATGCATTGGGTATTTTGCAATATGTGTCTTTGGTAAATTATAACTAAATTCAGATAACTTCATTTTCTTTCACCTTGTTAATTTGAAACAACAGAGGAAGAGCACTTATGAATCATAAGCACTCTTGCTCTCAATTAAGTCCGCCTTTGGCGGATTATTTTTTCTTGTGATCTTTTTTCTTATGATCTTTTTTCTTTTTGCTGTGCAGTTCGTTGATAACCGCTCGTGCAGCAGCCAAACGGGCGATCGGCACGCGGAACGGTGAACAACTAACGTAGTTTAATCCTGTTCTGTGGCAAAACTCCACCGATGAAGGTTCGCCGCCGTGTTCGCCGCAAATACCAACTTTTAGATCCGGACGGGTGCTTCTTCCTCTTTGTGTTCCAATCTCTAACAATTGACCGACCCCTTCCTGGTCGAGAGCTTCAAAAGGATCAACCGGCAGAATTTCTTTATCAACATACATCGGCAAGAATTTTCCTGCATCGTCACGTGATAACCCGAATGTTGTTTGGGTTAAGTCATTTGTTCCGAAACTGAAAAACTCGGCACGTTCGGCTATTTTATCGGCAACTAAAGCAGCGCGGGGCAATTCGATCATCGTTCCTACTAAGTAGTTGATCTTCACTTTCTTTTCTGCCATAACTTCCGAAGCAACTCTTCGGACAATTTCTTCTTGAAGTTTGAATTCAGTGGCTGTGCTCACTAATGGAATCATGATTTCGGGCTTAACTTTGAATCCTTCTTTCTTTACTTCGGCAGCGGCTTCAAATATTGCTCGCGCTTGCATTTCGGTAATTTCAGGATAAAGAATTCCGAGACGGCATCCTCTAAAGCCAAGCATAGGGTTGAACTCGTGCAAACTCGCCATCTTTTCTTGAATTTTTTTTACGCTTACTTTCAATTCTTTAGAAAGCTCTGAAATTTCAGCGTCTGTGTGAGGTAAAAATTCATGTAACGGCGGATCGAGAGTTCTAACGGTTACCGGGGAACCTTTCATCGCTTTAAAGATTCCTTTAAAGTCTTCTCTTTGATATGGAAGAAGTTCTGCCAGCGCAGCTTTTCTTGCTTCAAGCGAATCGGAAAGGATCATTTTTCTCATTGAAAGAATTTTGTTTTCGCCGAAGAACATGTGCTCGGTACGGCAAAGACCAATACCTTCAGCGCCGAATGCAATTGCATTTGCCGCTTGATCGGGTTGATCGGCGTTTGTTCTGATGCCTAATCTTCTAAAAGAATCCGCCCAGGTCATCAAACTGTTATACGTTTGGAATGTTGGAGATTCTTTAGCGGTAAGCGTTTTGGTAAGAAGAACCTGGATAACTTCCGAAGGTTTTGTTTCAAGTTTACCTTCAATAACTTCTCCGGTTGAGCCGTCAATGGAAAGATATTCTCCTTCTTTAACAACGATGTCTTTATTTTCTACACGGATAGTTCTTTCTTTGTAATCAATTTTTAAAGTGCCGCAGCCTGCAACGCAGACTTTTCCCATTTGACGCGCAACGAGCGCTGCGTGTGAAGTCATTCCACCGCGGGCAGTTAAAATACCTTCGGCAGCGTTCATTCCTTTAATGTCCTCGGGCGAAGTTTCGATGCGAACGAGAATTACTTTATCTCCTTTCGCAGCCATTTCTTCAGCGTCCTGCGCGCTTAACGCAACTTTACCTGAAGCGGCGCCGGGACCGGCATTCAAGCCTTTTGCTAAAAGTCTTCCGGCGTCAATTGCTTTTTTCTTTTCGCTTAAATCGAAAATTGGTCTGAGCAATTGGTTTAATTGATTTGGTTCGATACGGAGAATAGCCTCTTCTTTGTCAATTAATTTTTCTTTCACCATATCAACCGCCATTTTGATAGCTGCAAAGCCTGTTCTTTTTCCAACACGGCACTGAAGCATCCACAATGTACCTTGCTGAATGGTGAATTCAATATCCATCATATCTTTATAATGTTTTTCAAGTTTCAATCTAATGTCGTCAAGTTCGCGGTAAATTTTTGCGTTATCTTTTTTCAGTTCTGCAATCGGAAGCGGGGTTCTGATTCCGGCAACAACATCTTCGCCTTGTGCGTTGAAAAGATATTCACCGTAGAAAAGATTTGTGCCGGCGGCAGGGTCACGGGTAAATGCAACGCCTGTGCCGGAATCTTCGCCCATATTTCCAAACACCATTGATTGAACGTTTACCGCCGTTCCCCATGATTCGGGGATATCGTTTAATTTTCTATAAACAATTGCTCTTTCGTTCATCCATGAGCTGAAGACCGCGCCAACTGCGCCCCAAAGTTGTTCTTCGGGATTTTCCGGAAACGTGTGTCCGGTTTTCTTTTTGATTTCAGCTTTAAATTCAGATACCAATTCTTTTAAATCATCGGCAGTTAATTCTGTATCAAGCTTAACGCCGCGCTTTTCTTTCTTTGCATCAAGCAGCACTTCAAACGGATCGTGTTCGTGTTTGTCAATAGGTTTTAATCCAAGGACAACATCGCCGTACATTTGCACGAATCTTCTGTAAGAATCATAAGCGAAGCGGGGATTGTTCGTTTTCTTAATTACGGCTTCAACGGTAATATCGTTTAAGCCAAGGTTGAGAATAGTATCCATCATTCCCGGCATAGAAGCACGCGCGCCGGAACGAACGGAAACAAGCAGCGGGTTTGTTGAAGAGCCAAATTTTGCTTTCATCTCTTGTTCAACTTTAGCAAGAGCTTTTTTTACTTGCTCGCTCAATTGTTTTGGATAAGAATTTTTATTCTCAAAATATTGAGTGCAGACTTCAGTAGTGATGGTAAAGCCTGCGGGAACCGGCAATCCGATGTTTACCATTTCGGCAAGGTTTGCGCCTTTCCCGCCAAGCAGCGCTTTCATGTCAGCTTTTCCGTCGGCTTTTTTCCCGCCGAAAAAATAGACATACTGGTTTTTTTTTGATTTAGCCATAAGTGAGTAATCTCCTTAAGTTTATTTGTTTTTTTTTAGATACCTTGAACCTGGAAGTATCCATTGATTATTTCGTTTTGGGTTCACTAAGTTTTTTGAATATTTCTTTTATAAAATCTTTTTCGTTATCAAATTGTAATTCTATTTTTAGATAATAGATATCAATGTCATCAAGTTCTTTAGTGAATTGCATCAACTTTACCGCGTCTTTCTGCGTGGTAATTACAGAATGAACGTTTGTGGCATAAAATTGTTTCCGGATTATCTGAATATCTTCCCGGGTATAAAATTTGTGGTCACGAAAAACCATTCGGTTGCCGGAATCAACATGTAATTGTTCAAGCGCATTAAAGAACGAATGCGGATTTGCAATTCCGCTTATTACTAAACTGTTTTGACCTTCAAATTCTTTCGATTCATAAAACGTTTTCTTTTTGATGTCGAAAAATCCTTTTGCCGAATAGTGCGCGGTGAAAACTTTTTTCGTCTCAAAATATTTTTGAAGACGTCCGGGAATCTCTTTCCGCCCGGAAAATTTTCTGTTCAACACAATAATGTCTGCGCGTCTAATTGAAGAAAAATCTTCGCGTAGCATTCCGGTCGGTAAAAATGTACGCCGCAACGAACTCGCTTCCAGTAAAAACCGCTGTTCAAAAATCAGGATGTCTAAATCTCGAAATAACCATCTATGCTGGAAAGCGTCATCCAAAATGATGGTGTCGACTCCCGCCTTGGCAAGCAATTGTTTAGCGCCTTCAACACGGCTTTCACACACAGCGGCGGGAACAGAACATTCAAGCACGGTTTGATAGATTTCGTCACCGCATTCTTCAACAGTGGTTATCAGTTGGTTGCCGTCGGAGACAAAGAGAAATCCGGTTGATTTTCTTCCATAGCCACGGCTTAAGACTGCAACTTTTTTATCGCTTTGCTTCATTAAATTCGTCAGATAAACCACTAACGGAGTTTTCCCGCTGCCGCCGACGGTTAAATTACCAACGCTGATAACGGTTGCGTCAACTTTAGTTGAAGGGAATATTTTCGCGTCAAACAAAAAATTTCTGATTGCTGTGATCAGCGCATAGATCGGAACCAGCGGCAAAGCAGCTAATCGCAAACCATCTACTATTTTTCGTTTGTCTACCTTCATTTACTTAATCTGAAAATTCTTGAGCTTTCTTTTGCAATTCGTTTAATTTTTCTTCGCACTGTAAAATCATTTTTGACGTTTCATCGTAACTTAAATTCTTATCAATCAGTATTGGCTCAGAATAAACCAATTGCACTTTTGAAAATGGGAACGGAACTTCAAAATTATCCCAGCTGTGTAATTTTCTTTTCGATTTACAACCAACGCCGACAAGCACTAACGGAACTTCGCTTTTCTTTGCCGTGATAACCGCTCCCGCTTTCATTTTGAAATTTGGTCCGAGCGGTCCATCGGGAGTAATGGCAACCGGGCATTCGTGCTTCGCATGGTCAATCATAATTTGCAGCGCTACATTTCCGCCTGTAGAACTTGAACCGCGTACGACTGTGTAATTCCATTTACGCAAAATTTTTGCCAGTAAATCGCCGTCTTTACTTTTACTGATTATGGCAAGTAAGTTTAGGTCTCGATGAGCAAACCACGGAATCACCATCGTTCCGTGCCAGAATGCAAGCACAAATTTTTTCTTTTCTGTTAAAAGCGATTTAATGGAATCACTTCCCGTCGAGTAAATCCGCAACGTTTTGCAGAGCGTTTGACTCAACATGTAAAGAACATAAGTTCCAATGAACCGGAGAAAATTTTGATACTGTTTTCTAAACTTCATTTATTGATGCGATAATTATTTCTGCGGCAGTTTTGGAGGCATGTTTGTTTCCAAGAACATCTTTCAGACTTTTTAATTTTTCTGAAACAGACTTGTAGAAAGAAACATCGCTTAAAAAATTGCTGCATTCATTTAAAATATTTTTTGTGTTCACTGCATTCTGAATTAATTCCGGCACAACCGTTTCACCTGCGATAATGTTGGCTAATCCGATGCTGCGTAACGTAACCAATTTTTTGCCGATGAAATACGTCAACGCATTTGTTCTATAAACGATCACCATCGGCAAACCGAACAGCGCCGCCTCAAGCGTTGAAGTTCCCGATTTAATAATGCCAAGTTTCGCATACTTAAAAAGTTCATACGATTTATTTTTAATAACCAGGTAATCTTTTTCTCTGCTTAACTTCTTAAAAGTTTTTTCATCAATGTTTGAAGAACAGCCAACCACAACTTGCAAATTGAATTTCTTTGCAACCGCAACCGCTCCTTCAATTACAGAAGGAAATATTTTTGCAACTTCTTGAATCCTGCTTCCCGGCAGAACGAGTAAAATTTCTTTCTGCACATCAAGATTGTTTTGAGAGAAAAATTCATTTCTCTCAACAAACGAATAATTGTTGATCCGCTCTATCAACGGATGCCCGACAAACGTTGCATCCACTCCGGCTTTTTTATAAAATGTTTCTTCAAACGGAAAAAGAACAAGCATTTTATTCACAAGTTTTTTTATTTTGTGAATGCGGTGTTTTCCCCAAGCCCATATTTGCGGAGAGATGTAATAAATAATCTTTCTCTCCATAACATTTAACTTTTTTGCGATGCTGAGATTGAAACCGGGATAATCTATCAACACACAAGTTTGAATATTTTTTTCTTCAACAAGTTTCAATACATCGGTCTGGACTTTTTTAATAAACGGTAGATGTTTTATCACTTCAACAAAACCAAGAAACGCCATTTTGTTGATGTGGTAAAGAAGCTGCATCCCTTCACTTTTCATTTCATCGCCGCCGATACCGTAAAATGAAAGTGAGGGATCAATTGCCTTCATCGCTTTTATTAAAGCGGCTCCGTGCAAATCACCTGAAGCTTCACCGGCAAGAACCAATATGTTTTTCTCAGCAGTCACGGTTATGATAATCTTCTTAAAAACCATAGAATAATTAAAGTACCGGCCACAATTGCAAATGCTTGCAGCGTTCTTCTTTCAGAACGTAAACCTTTTTTAAGATCATATTCCGGCTGTTCAACTCCTTCTTTTCTGTATGGAGTTAAACGGGGAAAAATGCGCGGAACATTTTTATAATATTCATCAAAATCATTTCCGAATTTTTCTCTGAGAAAGCCTTCTTCTTCTTTAATAATTTCATAATATTGATAAATGAAAAACGCCAACGCAATAATTTGGAGATATGGAAAGAGAGCAAAGGACATAATTCCCAATCCGAAATAAATTAAAATATTTCCAACGTAAAGCGGATTGCGAACGTGTGCATACGGACCGTTTATAACTAAATATGTTCCGCCGACTTTACCGGTTGTGCGCGTTTCGCTTCCCGCCCAACTAACAGCCCAAAGTCTTATTAGTTCGCCGCAAACTGCAATCAATAAGCCAAGCGGTAAACTCCACACGTTTGATTGCTGATACGCTATCATTAAAATTACAAATGGTATTGGGGTGTAACTTCTGTATTTAAATAGTTTATTAGTCATTTGTCATTCGTCATTTGTTAGTAATATTTTTAGAGCCAATCGATTTTATATACGCATTCAATTTTTTATGGAGTAGCTCAATTTTGTTATAATAAATATGAAGCGCATCTATCGTAATTAAATTTCTATTTTCTGCTTTCTTCAACCAAACTTGTGTTTCTGTTAAAGAACCTCTGCTGATGTAACAAAAATGTTTGTTTTCCTGATAATGGAATCTTCCAAAACCTTCTGCGATATTAGCTGCAACCGAATCAGCAGAATTAACAATCTGTTTGCCGAGAGTACTCTTTGCAAAATAGTCCCATGCAAGAACCTCTTTCCAAACCATTTCACCAAGCTCCATTGCAAGATTAAAGACTTCCAGTTCGCTTAATTTCATTTTACAACTTCACTTCCAATGTCCACTGACTGATGACCAACGACCATTATCCTAATTTGTATAAGTTTTTTCTTTTCAATTCGGCTTGACGCCTTTTCTTTAACCTTTTTTTTGAGAACAAAGTTTCCAATCGGGAAACAACGTCGTTGAAATTGTCATACGGGAAAAAGGTTACTTTTTCTTTCTCACAAAATTTACGAAGCGAATCTTTCGCAAAAATAAAATCACAATATTGCGCGGGACAAACATCCGAACTTCCGTTCCCGATATAAACTGTAAACTCATCATCGCCGCTGTTTTCAATAACATGATTGCGTTTACAGTTTGCGCAGCTTTTACATTCTTCATCGCGGTACGGAAAAACCGGCTTTGGTTTTCCGCTTCCGTTTTCTATTAACCGGTTTGAATAGATTGGAATACCGGTAATATTTTCTCTTTCCAAAATTGTTCTGATATAAAATTCAAAACCATCGCTGAGAATTATCATTTCAACTTGTTGTTCCTGCGCAAAAGAAACAAGTCTGAGAAATGCGCTGTCTATTTCAAAAGAACGAACAAATTTCGTTAATTCATCTATTGAGACCGGATGCAAAATTTCGAATAATGCTTTCCAACCTTCAACAGATGTAAGTTCCCTCGAACTTATTCTTTTAATGATCGCTTCGGCTTTTTGTGTATCGCCATATTGCAAAAAAATCTGTTCGCCGATATCCCGCCTGGTAATGGTGCCGTCAAAATCAACAAACATTTTATAAACACGTTTAGCCTGTTCGTGAACAATATTCATAAGAACTTTTCCGAGCTAAACTTCTGCATTACATTATTTCAACAACAACATTTTTTTAGTTGAAGTATAATCATTAGCGCGTAACTGGTAAACGTACATGCCGCTTGCAAGTGATGAAGCATCGAACTGAACAGTGTATCTGCCCATTTCCTTCTGCTCGT
>Ga0210050_1001568_pt1 | contig 24056 bp, 20 predicted proteins | sample CryGey132114_all_FD_185463 | JGI IMG/M metagenome (GOLD analysis project Ga0210050, IMG submission 185463) | Groundwater microbial communities from aquifer - Crystal Geyser CG22_combo_CG10-13_8/21/14_all (SPAdes) (version 2) | ecosystem: Environmental > Aquatic > Deep subsurface > Groundwater ... | reverse complement strand
TTGTAACCTCATATGTGTGGATTTTCTCCCGATTAGGGAGATGAGCTTACATTTTAGATGATTTGGCGAGAGGGAGGGTATTTGAGTGCGTGAATTCTTTTTCTCCGCGATAGCGGGTTCGTCCAACAAGCGCTTTGACTACATATTCAAAGAGAATCGACTCGGCCAAATTTTAGCCTACCTTCTTTGCTCAACAGTAGTTGTTTCCGGAGCATGGGTAGCCCTGTCAGGCAACCCATGGCCGGGATCGCTACTTGGAACAGTTGGTGTTGCGGGCATCATCACAGCATATTTAAACAGAGACAAAAAAGGCTCGTAGCCAACATTGAACAGCAACTTCCAGATGCCCTGAACTTCTTGCTCAGAAAGATCCCACACCAGAATCTAAACACCTTTTTTACGGCTGCGGTAAGATCATACTCACCTTCAGGCCTTGAAGTGTTTTGGATCGTGCCAATTCCAGCTCACCTTCGTATGCCACAATGATATCGTGCACAATAGCTAACCCCAAACCATGGCCGGGCTTGGATTCGTCGGCTCGGTTGCCGCGCAGCAGCAACGACTTAAACTGACTTTCATCAATACCCGGACCATCATCTTCGATGCAAATCATCAGCGCATGCGACTTTTTGATTAGACTGCATTCAACCTGCGAGCGAGCCCACTTGCCGGCATTTTCAAGCAGATTACCGAACACTTCCAGCATATCTTCGCGGTCCGCAGCGATATTCAGATCATCAGACAATCGCAATGAAAACTTAATATGCGGGAAAATTTGCATCATCATTTGAGTGAGATCGTGGATATCGCGTTGCGGATCGCTCCAATAGCCGCCGGGCGTTCGTCCGGCGGTACGCGCACGGGCCAGCTCGCCATGAATGCGTTGCTCCACGTATTGCAATTGTTGCTTCATCAGAGCTTTGTCTTCCGGCTCTGGATGTCTTTCAATGATTTGACCCATAATGGCAATCGGCGTTTTCATCGCATGGGCCAAATCGCCCAGCGCATGCCGTGATCGCATCAGTCGATTGCGCAGCAACTGGAGCAATTGATTAATCTCTTCAACCAACGGCATGATTTCGCTGGGTGCCGGTGTCGTCACCTGCTCAATTTCGCCTTTCTCCAACTGCCTCAACTGATCACGAATGCGTTGCAATGGTGCAAGACCATAACGAATGATTGTTCCCTGCAGAATCAGCAGCAGCATTAATCCGACAGCCGCAAAGAGCAACAGACTTTTTTGAAAGGACGCTGTATTGGAACGGATCCCCGAAACATCTTCCGCTATACGAATTTGAGCCGGATGGTTAAGTATTACAAAATCTTGTGAAATCATCAGCAACCTCTGGTGCGCCGGGCCAGGAATATCATCTGAAATTTTTTCGCGCACCGGCAACAGTTGCTCATCCCACAGGGAGCGGGAGCGGAGCTGGTATCCGCCTATCGATATCTGAAAATAGTGCCCCGAAAATGGCCGCTGATAAATACCGGGAATTCGTGCCGGGTCGAGGACGGGCTCAGCCGGAGGGGCCCAACTCAGCGCTGCCAGCAACTCCTTCTGGTCATGCTCCAGTCGGGAGTGAATATTCTGTTCACTCAATGCTCGAACTTCATTGCCAATAATCAGTGTCTGAATCAGGAAAAACAACGCCAGACTGGCGGCAAGGCTGATAATCAGCCGTTTTTTCAAAGAGTAGAGCTGAACACCCCCTTTGAATTTATGCGTCATCAACTGCCTGCGTCAGCGCATCAGGATTCAGAAAATAACCCTGCCCGCGACGCGTACAAATCACATCTTTACCGAATTTTTTACGCAAGCGACTGATATACACTTCAATGACGTTGCTCTCTTTCTCATCGTTGTAATCGTAGACATGCTCCACCAGTTGTGAAGCTGAAAAAACATGCTTCGGATGCAACATCATGTAGCGCAACAAACGAAATTCAACGCCGGTCAGCTCCATATTTTCACCCTGCTGCCTGTCCGATATCCAGCTCACCGTCTGCGTTTCTTCATTCAGTTCCAGATCTCCCACAACAACTGAAGCACTGCTCAATCCGGAGGCACGCCGGATCAGCGCCTGCAAACGCACCAGCAGCTCTTCAAAATGAAAAGGTTTGGTCAGATAATCATCCGCACCACTGCGAAATCCTTCTACCTTCTCATGCCATGCGCCTCGCGCCGTCAACACCAGAACCGGCGTCGTGAGCGGCTTACTGCGCCATCGCTTCAGGATATTCAGCCCCGGAAGATCGGGCAGGCCAAGGTCAAGAATGATAATATCATAGGGTTCGGTTTCCCCCATAAAGGCGCCATCAACACCTTTGTGCGTACTGTCAACGGCAAAACCTTGCTGACGAAGTTGTTGTTCCAGCTCCCGGCATAAAACCGGATCATCTTCAATAAGCAGCAGTCGCATTAGTCGTCACCCTCGCCGAGAAGCTTTCCGCTTTTCGCATCAAATTCCAGCTTGTGAATGTGATGGTGCCTGTCCATCATTTTGATTTCGTAAACAATCTGCCCGTGTTCCTCTTCAAGCTCAACATCCAGCAACGTACTATCCGGATAAGAAGCCTTGATGGACTTCACAAAGACTGACAACGGCAGAATACTTTCGCTGTTACGCAGCTCCCGCACGCGATCAATATCATCAGCATAAGCAAGGCTGACAGTAGCCATCGCAAGCAACAACACTATCAGCCTTGTGATACGCATAATTATCAGTCGTCCCAACGGCCGAAGCCGGCAATATTGACGCGATGCTCATCAAATGAACCCTGATCACCCGTGGTATGACAATTCAGGCAATTTGAAAATGAACGAACTTTAGGGTTTCCGGCAACCAGTCGATTGGGTATTTCGTCATGTTTACGTTCGAAATATGCGGTTTTTGAAATTCGCAATGGCGTTTCACCAGCACTGATCGAACGAAGAATGCTGCGACTGAAACGATTAGGAATCACATCGGCGGCACGGCCAACAAGAAAATTCTCGATTTCCTGCGTCATGGCATCACTTAACTCGGCATTTTCGCCAAAATGATCATCCAGTGAGCCCATAATTTTTTTCCATGAACGCTCCGGCAAGAAGCCCGGTTGATAAGCAAAGTGACATGCCGAGCATTCAGTCTGATAGTTCTTATTCGTCACCAGCGGCACGTCTGAGGTTCTTTCCCAGACATTTTTATCTTGCTTGCTCTTGCCTCCCCAACGCTCATCTTCATCGCTCCAACCCAATGTGGCCAAAGAGAATGTCAGACAGCCCGAAAGAAGGACCATGCCCCAAATATTTTGTTGTTTCATAACCATCTCCTTAAACCGATTATTTAGATTGGATAAAGACAAGAAAATCGCCTTTTTCCTGAACTGTGCATTCCCGTCCCATCGTCCATTTGCAGTTGCGTTTGAACCATTTTTCAATTTTTTCAGGATCAGTCAACCGCTCAGCATTAACACTTGGTGCCATGGCCTCAATGATTTTGCCGGTACGCATATGCATACCACTGCTGCGCAAATCTGCCGAGTGACAAGATGCGCAACTCACCTTTTTCTCCTCTTCCGGCTGCAGATACTGCTGCTGCCACATCGATTCTCCCCGACTTGCATCAAACGCATCCGCCCCTGCACCACGGTACTGATCCAGCAACGATTGCACCACTTGTTCTGATGCCATCGCCGGATAACTGAAGCAGAGCATAGCCAAGACCATTATATATTTCATTGTGTCATCTCCTTGATTTTCTTTTTACCTGTAAACATTGCAACAACCAGATTGCTTCGAAGCAAGATGCTTTCCACGGCAACTCCAGCCAGATGGATGCCGATAAGTACCAGCAGAATATGCATCGTCAGATCGTGGATCTGCTGAGTGTATATTTCTGTTTCAAACCCCATTGAAGCGCTGGCAAATGAAAACAGACACGTATTCATCTGAACCCCTGCCAGAACCATTCCTGAAAGTGTTAAAATCAGCAGCATAAGCAGCAATATAAAAATCATCACGCTACCCATGGGTGTATGACCGACATCCTGCGCTGCCTTGAACTGTAGCAGCAGTCTGAAATGTCCCCTGATCGCTTCAACAGAAGGCCAGAAGCCAGAAAATCTGGCATGCTTATGACCAACAAAGCCCCAGATAAAGCGGAACAGCAATAAGCCGAAGACAAGACTGCCCGCCACCAGATGAATCCGGATATCCCGACCTTCCGACCACCAGGCTGTAAAGAATGCAGCTACAAGTAGCCAGTGGAAGCAGCGCAGTGCCAAATCCCATACCATGATATTTTGATTGTTCGTTTCCATGTGGCGGACAATGCATGAGAAATCTGAAATAGACCTGAAACAGGCAATGGGTATTAAACCGAGGTACTGACAACCAGCGAGAATACCTTAGAAAAGCGACTTAATCACCATGCAACAAAGCATTTACAGCGGCCTGTAAGTCAGGAAACACCGCAATATCGGCATCCAGTGCATGCGCTTTTTTTAAAATCGCAGATGCATCGCCATAACCCGACTGCACCAGCAGCGGCCGAACTCCGGCTGTTAAAGCTGCCTGAACATCGCGCAATGAATCTCCGATCATAATCACTTCATCGGCAGGCAAGCGCATGGCAGCAAGGCATTCAACAAGCAGTCCCGATAAGGGTTTCCTGCATTCACACTGGTCATCCGGTCCGTGAGGACAATAAGCCACATGACTCAACTGACCACCGGCAGCTTCAATTGCCAGCATCATCCTGGCATGAATCGCCGCAAAAGTTGCGTCATCCAGCATGCCTCTGGCCAGTGCCGACTGGTTACTGGCAATACTGACGACAATTCCTGCCCTGGATAACAGCGCGATAGCCGCAAGACTGCCGGGGATCGGCTGCCACTGCTCAGGTGTCAGGATATAATCCGGCGAATCAAAATTGATCACCCCATCCCGATCAAGAATCACACCTGTCGGCAGTTTTTTTATCTGCCACTTTGCCGCTTTGTTTGCCGCTTTGTTTGCCTGCTTATTTTCCATTGTCATTTAACCGTCATTCGATTGTCATGCCGCCGTCATCGCCTGCATATCCACGCCCACAATGGCCGAAACGCCTGCTTCCGGCATCGATACGCCGATGAGTCGATCCGCCTTTTGCATGGTGATTTTATTGTGGGTGATAGCCAGAAACTGCACTTCGCCAGCCAGTTCCGAGATCATATCAACAAAGCGCTCCACATTGGCATCGTCCAGTGGTGCATCCACCTCATCGAGAATACAAAATGGTGCCGGTTTGATGCAGAAGATCGAGAACACCAGTGCGACCGCCGTCAATGCTTTTTCACCACCGGAGAGCAACGTCACTTCCTGCAAACGTTTGCCCGGTGGCTGAACAATCACTTCCACACCTGCCGTCAGCACATCATCACCATCCAGCCGCAACTCGGCGCGGCCACCACCGAACAAGCGTGGAAACGTCTTCTTGAAAAAGCCATTGGTCTGCTCAAAAATATCCATAAACCGCTTGCGTGTGGTTGCATCAATGCGGCGAATCGTTTCATCCATCGTCGTCAGGCTGCTTTCCAAGTCAGCTGACTGCTCGGCAAGAAATCCTTCGCGCTGTGACGCCTGCTCAAACTCATCAATCGCCAGCAAATTCACCGGCCCGAAACGCGCCAGTTGCATTTCGACTTCCTGCAACTGACGCGACCATTGTGCCGCATCAGCATCCGATACCGAATCATCAATCAATGTTTCCGGTTCCAGTTGCAGTTTTTGCCATATCTCTTCGGCCAGATCCTGTAAACGGGTGCGCCTTTCAACACATTGCAATTCCGCCTGCTGCTTACTCTGTTGCACCTGCTCGATCTGCTTGCGCGCTTCGCGCTCCTGTTGCTCGCAGCTATGCAGATGCTGCAAACACGCATGCCCCTGCGCCTGCAAAGCAGAAAGTTCCTGATGCGTTCTTTCCACCCGTTCAATTGCAGCGGCAAGTTGCATATCCAGCTCATCGTATTTAGACGTTTCCGTCAGTTGCTTTTGTACTTCCAGCAGCAGCTTCGCATCGTGCTGATCACGTTCCATCCACTGCCGATATTCATGACGCAAGCGTTGCAGATCCCGTTGCACTGCTTCAACGGCCTGCTGATGCAAAGCCCACGCCTGCTCAGCATGCGATAACTTAATGCGTGCCTGTTGCGTTTGTTCCTCAGCCACCTGCGTGGCCGTTGTTTGCATCTGCAAGCGCTGCTCAGCCTCTGCCAGTCGCTGAATATCCGCATCCGCCACATTACTCTGCTGACCATGCCAGTGCGCCATATCGGCATGAATCGACATATGCTCCTGTTGCAAATGCTGTTCGCGTGATTGCAGCGACGTCAGTGTGGAGAGCGCCTGTTTGGACTGCATTTGCGCCGCCTGCAACATACTTTTGGCCTCGGTAACTTTAAGCTGCTGTTGTTGCCACTGCTGCCGTGCCTGCTGCTCGGCCAGTTCGATATGCTGCAACATGGCTTCAGCTTCCTGCCATGTGGCGGAATGGCGGGCAAAATCCTGCTCAAACTGTTTGAGCTGACGCTTCATCTCCAGACGACGTACCGTATGCTTGCGTGACGGTGGCACCAGCCAGGCCTGCGAGTCCAGATACCAGCCATCGCGACTGACGATGCAACCGGACTGCGGCACGCAAAGAGCCTGCACATCTTCCACCAGTGAAGCATGCGCAAACATCGGATAGAGCGGGTGTGTATCGTTTAAACCCATGGCATCTGTCAGGTTTCCCATAAACAACTCTTGCTGGGTCTTGTTCATTTTCACACGTAACGCCAGCGGCTTCTCTTTCAGTGAGGCCAATAGTTCTGAAGAAAATTCGTGTTCATGCAACGGCATCAGCACATCGGCTTCTATGCCGCGCAAAACTGCCGCTACGGCCAGCTCCAGTCCGGCCGGAACTTCCAGCGATTCATCCACCCAGACGCCACCCAGCTCACTTAACTGTCTGCGGCACTCGTGCGACAAGCCCTGTTGCTGCTCCAGCTTAGCGCGCAGCTCATCAACATTACCACGCGCTGCCCGCATCGACCTTTCACTTTCATCGCGGCGTTGCATGCCCTGCAAGCGATCGGCTCGCGCTTGTTCATGTTGCTCGTGGCTCTGCAACAGTGTGGTTTCCGCTTCAACCAGCGCGTGTTCCGCCATTTCCAGACGTTCTTCACCGGACTGAACCTGCGTCTGATATTGCAGCACCTGCTCACGAATATCGACCAGTTCAGCATCAACCTTGTACAAACGATGCTGCAATCGATCGACCATTTCCAGCGCCTGTTGCTTACGGCTTTCGATACTCTGCAAAGCCCCGCGCAATTGCTCGAACTCAGCCAGTAAACTATCACGCTGCTGACGCATGCTGAGCAAATGCGCTTGTGTCTCTTCATAAGCTTCAGCTGCCATCTGACGGTCCGTCAGCAGATCATCGTTATGCCTGGCGGCTTCCTTTTTCTCCAGCTCCGCAATATCTGCTGCCAGTACCCGACTGCGGGCTGCGGCTTCCTGTAATCGCTGCTCCAGCGTGTTGATGCGCTCCTGAAGCAGGCGTTTCTCACCACTTACACGCTCTGCCTGCTGTTGTAACTGGCTGCGCAACAGTTCGGCCTGACGCAGCTGATCCTGCGCCTGTTGCACCTGCTCATCATGCTGCTGTACGGTGGCTCGCGCCTCGGCCAGCGCTCTTTCCCTCGCCGCATGAACGCTGCGCGTCTGTTGTAAAAGGCTTGCTGCTGTCTGTAATTTTTCTTCTTCCATCGCCAGCTGTTGTTGTCGCTGGCGATAAGTGTAACCCATGCTTTGCTTCTGCAATTGTTCACATGTGTTCTGCATGGTTCTGAATCGCTCGGCCCGCGAAGCCTGCTGACGCAAACTGCGGCACTGACTGCGCACTTCTTCCAGCAAATCCGCCACGCGCTCCAGATTCTGTCGCGTGCTGTTCATTTTCAGTTCGGTTTCACGTCGGCGCGCCCGGTATTTCATAACGCCCGCCGCCTCTTCCAGCAGCAATCTGCGCTCTTCCGGCTTCGCCGTAATCATGCGGGCAATCGAGCCCTGCTCGATAATGGCATAAGCGCGGGTTGAAATGCCGGTATCCAGGAAAATATCAACGATGTCCTTCAGGCGTACAGACTTGCCATTGATGAAGGCATCCGAGCCGCCATCGCGCGTTAAACGTCGACGCACTCTGATTTCATCGAGTTCGTGGTACGGTGGTGACAGCAGGCCTTTTTCAACCTCAAAAATCAGTTCGACATCACAAATCGCCACCGGCGAGCGGGTATCCGAACCCTGAAAAATCAGATCATCCATCACGCCGCCACGCAAATGACGGGCCGAATGTTCGCCCAGCACCCAGCGGATTGCATCGACGATATTCGACTTGCCACTGCCATTGGGCCCGACCACAGAAGTGATACCACGCCCGAAATCAATGCGCGTCGGATCCACAAACGACTTGAAGCCGGATAATTCGAGCCGCTTTAATCGCACGTGGAGAAGTTCTGCATTTTTCTGAAATAACTGATCATGAGGAAGGAAACGATACAGGCGGAAAAATTTGATGCCACAATCATATACAACACAATTAACTGGGCACTGGCCGCATCCATCGCCGTACTGCCCGCCAGAATCATACCGACGAAAATCCCCGGCATATGTACCAGCCCGACCATTTTCAGCGTATCCACCGATGGAATCATGGCCGCGTGCAGCCCCTCTTTCACCACATCACCACGGTTCATACTGGTCAACATCAGCGATACAGCGTTCATACCATTGGCCGCGATCATGCTACCCAGAGGAATCAGGGCACGGGTGGTGTTATCGATAGAACCGCTGAAGGCCAGCCAGGGCAGTGTCAGTGTACATGCAACGGCCAGACCGATGCTTACCGACATCCAGACTTTAGCTTTGGAAATACCCGACGCATGGCTGTGTCCGGCTGAATTCCATGCTGCCAGAACGCAGAAGAACAATATCACCAGCGCCTGAGCTGCATGACTTTGCAGACCAAAAATGCTCTGCAAAACAAACGCCAGCACGAGCAATTGCAGCAGACCGCGCAACGATGCCCAGAGCAGGCTTTTTTCCAGACCCAGCGCCAGACGATTGGACCAGATGGCTGCGCCAAACAGCACGAGCCATGCGGCCATTAATCCGAAGATCGTGTCTGCATTGGCTCGAATGATGTCCATCAATCGTGATCAGGTGCTACCGAATCAGACTTTTGCCCCAGAATATAAAAGCATCCCGCAATCAACAGGTAGCCAATGACAAATGGCCAGGTGGTTGAGGGCCCGTAGGCATTTACGATGCCGCCTGCTTCAACGCGAAAACCGTGAATCAGACCCAGTGCGCTGAATAATCCGGCGCCCAGTGCCCAATTTGCTGCTTTTTTGTAGGCCTTATCCAGCAGACATACCGTCATCGCCGCCAGAATCATCGAGGTAAAAAGAAAACCGCGCTCCAGCGCAATCATACCGAATATCGGCAATTGCATGGACAACGCCTGTACACCAACCGTCCCTACACTGGTACCGGCCGCACGTAAGCCCGACTCCAGCATCAGCAGCCCCCACGCCGCTACCGCCGGAATCAAACCCACCACCACCGCCGCAGCATGATGGTTGGGCGTATCCTTGAAAGCTTGCGCCGCAATAATGATACCGATCCACAGTAAAATCGCCGCCCCTGCTTCAATCGGTATCAGCGCGGCGACAAAACCCACCAGACCAAAGCAACACAGCAGCGTCATCACAACACCATTGGCTACCGAATAACCGGCACCGGCACCCATGCTTTTCCAGGCCGGATGGCCGATGTAAATGGTAGTAGGGAAACAACTGCCAAAACAGGCCGCTACAATCGTACCCAGTCCGTTGGCTGCCAGCGAAGGTTTGACCGGATATACATCGCCTGCTGCCTCGGCACTTTCCAGATTCTGCAACGAGCCCAGTAAATTAAACAGGCCCATCGGCACAATGACCGCCATAAAGCCAATCAATTCCGGCGCAACAAAAGCCTGCGCCATATCGAGAACATAGGGCGTCGGCCAGTACATATGCTGTGGCAAAGCCGCAACCAGGGCCTGCCCGTCCATGCGCCCTAAGGCCCATGCCAGCACCGTGCCAACAAGCACTGCCGCCAATCCTGCCGGAATACCGCGCGGCAAATTAATGCGACCGATATATTGCATAAAAATCAGTGCCAGCGGAGCAAATCCAATCAATGGATCGGCAAAAATGCGGAAGGCGAAATCCATCGAAATAAAGGTGATAGCAATACCTGCCAGTGTCGCCAGCAGTGCGGCGCGTGGAGTAATCTGCTTGATACGTGCGCCAACCCAGGCACCGGCCAATTCGATGATGCCCGAACCCAGACATGCCGCCAGCCCCATCTGCCAGGCCAGCTCAGCATCTCCCGTCGACTTGATCACCGGCAGCATCACAAACAACACAAAAGCAAACAGTGACACCGTATTGATACCGTAAGGCAGCGCTGTTGCAGGCTTGCCAGTTGCCAGTGATAGTTTTCTGGCTTGCCATGCGTAAAACAGATTGCCCATCAACAAACTGATTGCGACACCGGGCAGAATACGCCCGAACACCAGCGAGTCAGGCATACCCAGCAAGCCGGAACACAGCGTTACAATCAGAATCAACTGAATCAGGTTATCAACGAACAATCCGAAAAAACCATCAAGGTCACCGCGACGCCACCAACGAAAGCCTGTCGACATAGTATTCATATACTCACCACCTCCATACTGGGATCAAATGCGAGAAATATCTGCGAGTTGCAAAAACAGACTTCTCAGTCGCGACAGCAAAGCCAGACGATTGGCCCGCACAGCCGCATCTTCTGCCATCACCATCACATCATCGAAAAAGGTATCCACCGGTTCACGTAATGCAGCCAATACCTGCAGCTGCGCCGCCGCTTCAGCCGGGAAATCAGCCTCAGCCTTTGTCAGTGCAGCAAAGAGTTGTTGCTCTGCCACTTCAGTCAGCAGGGATGTTTCAACCGCTCCAATCTCACCTTCAACTTTCTTGAGGATATTGGCAATGCGTTTGTTGGCTGCTGCCACGGCCTGCCCGGTTTCGGAACCGGCAAAGCCATCGAGCAAGCGTGCCACATCCATCAGCTGATACAGCGGCAGCTCAACACTGGCTCCCAGCGCCGCTTCCAGCGCATTGCGCCCTGCACCCAGAGAAGCCGCCATACCGAGCAGTCGCTCAACAATGAATTCCTTCACCTGCTGCTGAGTTTGCGCACTGATTGACACCGTGACCCGCTGTTCATTCCACTGACGGGCTGCTCCGCCGATCACTTCACTCAGACTCATCTGCACCGGCATATCGGCGGCAGTGAGCAAGCGAATCAGACCTATAGCCGCCCGACGCAAAGCGAACGGATCGGCGCTGGCGGTCGGGATACGGCCAAGGTGAAAATAACCGAGCAACTTATCGGCACGCTCTGCCAGCGCAATCACCCTTGCTTCGGCCGAAGCCGGAAGCGCATCGTCTGCTCCTGCAGGCTGATAATGCTCGGCAATGGCCGCACATACCGCTTCAGGTTCACCGTTCATGCGGCCATAAACACCGCCCATATAACCTTGCAACTCAGGAAACTCAGACACCAGACCAGCCGTCAGATCGGACTTACACAGATATGCGGCACGCTGCGCCGCATTGGCATCCGCACCGACGGCACTGGCGACATCAAGAACAAAAGCGCGCATACGCCGCACCTGATCACCGACCATGCCCAGACCATCCTGAAAGACGATACCGTTCAGACGCTCAACGCGCGCCTCCAGCGATTGCTGCGGATCACGGTCAAAATAAAACGCCGCATCAGCCAGACGCGCATTCACTACGCGGGCATTGCCTTCAGCTACTTTGGCCGGGTCTTTCGACTCGATATTGGCCACTGCGAAGAAACGATTGGAAAGCTTGCCGCTCTGATCCTGCGTCACAAAACAGCGCTGATGATTTTTCAGCGTAATACGAATTACTTCCTGCGGCAGGCGCAGATAATCTTCAGGGAACGTGCACAACACCGGCACCGGCCATTCGGTCAGGTCGGCCACCTCGGAGATCAGTTCGTCATCAACCACCACCTGCAAACCGGCTGCCATCGCCTGCTCAGCCATGCCTTGGCGAATGCTTGCCTGGCGGGCGGCCCGATCCGCTTCCACCTTCTGCTCACGCAGCCAGCCCAATGGATTATTGATGTTCAATTCGCCAACGCCACCATGAATACGATGCCCACGACTTTGTTTGCCTGACTCAACCCCGGCAAATGAAAACGGAATCTGTGTTTCACCCAGACGCGCCACAATCCAGCGTACCGGACGAATAAATGCATCGTCACGCGCCTCGCCATCATTCCACTTCATCTGTTTCGGACTCGGCAATTTACGCAAAATACCCGGCATGGCTTCAGCCAGAATCTCTACGACAGACCTGCCCTGACGGTGCACCACGGCTTGCATATACAGACCTTTGCCATCGCCTTTATCCGCCAGTTTAAAATCACTCGCCGACAGCCCTGCTTTTCTGGCGAATCCTTCAGCCGCCGGTGACGGGTTACCATCCTTATAAGCTACTTTTTCCGGTGGTCCCCAAATCGTTTCATCACAATCGGCCTGCTTGAGCGGACAACCGGCCCAGTGCAGCAACAGCCGGCGCGGTGTGCAGCCTTCTGTCCATTGCGCCTGATCAATGCCATGCGCAGCCAGCAGTTTATTGAGTTCCTGGCGTAGTGATGCCATCAACGATGAAGAAACACCGGCCGGAATTTCCTCGACACCAATTTCGATTAATAATGCTTGCGTACTCATGCATCCACCCCCGCATAGGCACGGGAAACGGTGCGTGCAAGTCCTCGCACACGCCCGATAAAACGCTGACGCTCAGCCACGGAAATAGCACCCCGCGCATCCAGTAAATTAAACGCATGTGATGCCTTCATCACTTCCTCATAAGCGGGCAAGACCAGATTACATTCGGTGAGGCGTTTGCATTCACCTTCGGCGTGGTCGAACTGCGTGTGCAGCCAGTCAGTATCAGCCTGATCGAAATTGAAACCGGAAAACTCCATCTCATTGCGATGGAAGACTTCGCCGTAGCTCACTTTCTCACCACCGGGTGTTTCCACCCAGGTCAGATCAAAGACGTTTTCCACACCCTGCAAATACATCGCCAACCGCTCCAGACCATAGGTGATTTCACCCGGCGTTTTGCTCAGCTCGACACTGCCAACCTGCTGAAAATAGGTGAACTGGGTAATTTCCATGCCATTGAGCCAGACTTCCCAGCCCAATCCCCAGGCGCCGAGGGTTGGCGATTCCCAATCATCCTCGACAAAACGGATATCATGCACTTCGGTATCGATACCGATTTCGCGCAGTGAACCCAGATACAGATCGAGAATATCTTCCGGTGCCGGTTTGAGGATCACCTGAAACTGGTAGTAATGCTGTAAACGGTTGGGGTTTTCGCCATAACGGCCATCTGTCGGACGACGGCAAGGCTGCACATAAGCCGTGCGCCAGTTGTTATCATCCAGCACACGCAGAAAAGTGGCCGGATGAAATGTGCCCGCACCCATTTGTGAATCATAAGGTTGCTGCACCACACAGCCCTGCGCAGCCCAATACCGCTGCAATGTCATGATCAAGTCCTGAAAGGTCACCGCCGTCTCCCTCTTATCAATAAATCCAGAATTAAAAGTTGGCGTAGACTAGGTTATTCCTCTTTGTTCGCAATCACCGGTCGACTGTGTGTATTTTTCACCTTTCAGGCGAAAGTTTGAATCCAGAAGATTGTCCGAGCCTTACCCTTCAATAAGACTGAATACCGTGTTTTAAAAGAAGGCGCGGTAATACATCATCGAGATTGACCACATCGGCATCGTTAAGCTGGATGAGTTTAAAAGCGTATTTCTCATATATTTCGATTTTTGTTTTCTTTCTGCTCAGGTATTTCGGGTTGTCTTCGTATCCCCAATACTCGATATAAACCTTGCCGCCGGGTAGATAGAAATCGCAATACACCTCTTCTTCGACAGGTAGTTTTCTTTCATAGGCATGAACTATCTCCGCCATGTACAGCCAGTTATCGATCAACATCTCTGCTTTTGAACGTACATAATGACCATCTGTACTGCGGAACTTCGCCTCAAACTTATCCCGAAAGCCGGACTCATGGTTGCTTTTCCCCTGCAACGCTTCGCTTGCGGATTCGCTTTCATTGCCTTTTGTCTGATTCACAGAATCCAGCAATGTTTTGTTCTCCATAATTGTTTTTGACCACGAAACATAAGGTACACCTGATTTCGTGTTTTCAAGTTGAACGCCGCCAACTGTTTCGCCCTGTTTGGTTATTTCCCAGCCTTTCAACGATTTTTTAATCCAGCCCAGCTCAGACAAAATAAGGTTGATCTTTTGATTTGAAATCTCAAACGCATTTCCCAGCGACGTAGCCGTAAGCAGCTCACCTTTTGGCTTGGCTATGCTGGCAACGGAAGGCGCGGATATGCGGCCAGCTATTTTATCAGGCCAAACGATATAGGTTCCATAACGTTTATCGGTTTTATAATCCCCGCCGATGCTTTTTCCTGCATCCGTCAGTTTTTTCTCACCGTTACTGTCTATAACCCACCCCTTTTCAATCAGGGTGATCTGAAGTTCACGAGATGTTATTCCCATTTCTTTTGCCAGAGCTGAAGTCGATAACATTTTCATACAGGTTTACCCGCTGCCCTTATTCAAATTGATACTGTGCCAACAATTTTTAAAATGTTTCCTCTGGTGCATGATCCGAAACGCTTGCGGATTTTCTCAGCCAGAGCTATCCGCTAAATAATATAACCTTTATCTCTGATCAAACATGTGCAGGCATCCACCACATCGACATCAAACAACACCCCTTTTTTAGCTTCAACTTCAGCAAGAACTGTATTTCTGGCAAGTGCTGCTCGATAAGGCCGATGTGAAAGCATTGCCCCAACCGCATCGGCCACAGCTACAATTTTTGCCTCCGGGCATATCTGGTCTCCTTTTAGTCCTTGCGGATAACCGGATCCATCGAGCCTCTCGTGATGCTGATGGGCTATATCTGCAATCGGCCATGGGAAGTTAATATCCTTGAGAATGTCGTAGCCAGTCGTGGTATGGGCTTTCATCAACTGAAACTCCACCGATGTCAGCTTACGCGGCTTATTCAGAATTTCAGCAGGTATACTTACTTTGCCGATATCATAAATCATAGCTCCACAATGCAGCCCTTTAATTCGCTCTCTCGACCAGCCAAGCTCTTTAGCTATCGCCGAAGAAAAATGGGCCACATGGTGCTGATGATCCTGTAAATATGGATCACGTGCGCCAAACACTTTGGAAATCGCAAAAACAGTGCCCATTAATGCAGACTCGAGCTGATCATGTCTCTGTTCAAGATCGCTCCCTGAACGTGCCTCCGCCGAGGTTTCATGAACGTTCATCTTACTTCTAAACCGTTGCTTTTCTGCCACATAACAATCTCCCTAACGAATCCATTTTAGGTACCGCTCAATCATGCCTCAAAAAAAAGTTCCCACATCATTCACATAGATGAAAACGGAAACTTTTTTTCCTCGATCATCTTTTTCGGTAGACATATGTCATTGTGACAGGGTGAAAAGTTCAGCCGCATCATCCAGCTCAAAGATAAAAAAATCATGCGCGGTAAAAATTACACGCTGTGTGCAGAAGTTGCACATTGTTGATCTTATCAACCATTTTACACTAACACCTGTAACGGGAAACTTTCCCCAAGGAGACTACAATGAAAAAAGGTCTGATTATTACCACATTACTTTCTACCGCTCTGCTTGCAGCGCCTTTGGCACAGGCTGCATCGCAACAGGACAGGGCCATGACAACCGGGGCGGTCGTTGGCGGTGCCGCCGGAGCTGCTATCGGATCAAACAATGGCAAGGTTGTTGAAGGTGCTATCTTTGGTGCTGTACTGGGTACCATCGCCGGATTGATTATTGCGGACGCACAACAGCCGGCGCAAGTTGTTTATCAGCAACCCCGGACACATCATCGGGTTGCCTATCCGAATATTCACAGGACGCCTAAAGTAGCGCATGAACGCCATGAGCAGCGCGAAAACTATCGTCGGATCAGCTATCGGGCTGAACCCGTCAGAGCCTACCCCAATGCCCGTCAGGTTTATCAACGCCAGGATCGTCAGCAAAGTTATAGCGAACGTCGCTTCAGTCGTGATCAATACAAGCATGAAGATGGCAGACGCGGCCATGACTCCTGATTGACACCTGAGCAACTAAAAGGCCCATCGGACTAACCGGTGGACCTTTTAGTTCGTACTTTCTACTGCCTCAGGGAGATTGCCAGAAGCCAGATTCGCGAGCTGATGCATCAGCTTGCGTTCAACAATATTAATCAACATCTGAACCCGTCGTGATTTTCCAGACGTTGCCATAGACCCTCCGGCCCCATTTTCCCCCTGAAGATGCCAGCGGTGTAATTCCTGCTCATCTTTCATCAGAGAAGCCCGCACGCCGATATAATCCGGTTCAGCCAGTGCGAATAACATCAACGTTACCAGCCCCGGACGAACATTCAGATCTTCAAAACATACATTCAGCGTTGCATCACTCTGAGCATCGTATGCACCACTGGCCCTGAGCCGCTTTTCCAGCGATGCTTGAAATTTCTTTGTCGCAAATCCGATCATATTCGAATCCACGGCATCTTCATAAGACGGACAAACCAATATCGGATTCAGATGAACAGCCATCACCGTATCCTGCCGTCGGTCATCATCGGAAGGTATGCGCTTCGGCACACAAGCCGTCAGACTCAAAAAAACAATCAGAAGCCAACAAAATAAGTTAGATGAAATATTTGGCATGGGCTGAAGTATTATGGCTCATTGTGTTTTTTTCAATTTTATAACCAGCTCCCATCGCACTCAACAATCACCGCCAATAGTCCAAATGGGGGATGTGCGATCATTTGATCCTCCTATAGTTCCAAGCTCACCCATCACACAAGGAGGAGGGAACATGCATAATTTTTTCAATCAATCAGGAACATGGTTCGGCCGCTCAGCAATCGCCTGTCTGCTGCTTGCCAATCTGTTCATTGCCGGATGCGGCAATAGCGGAGGTGGCGGAGGAACTACCGTCGCTGCTGCCGGTTCTAAGCTTGGCGGCATACTTTCCAAAGGACCCGTAACCGGTGCTTTGGTCGACATCTATACATCTACAGCTACTGGCAACCTCAACACATGGGTTGTTACTTCAAATACCCCTACTGATGCCTATGGCAACTGGACTGCAACGATTCCTGCTGGCATAGCTGGTCCGTTCATTGTTGTTTCCCGCTCAGGGGGAACTTTTACCGATGAATATTCAAACTTAACTGTCAATGCCCCGCCAATGAAAACCGTATGGGATGGCGTAGCTGCTACGGCACCGATTACGCCTCTGACCACAGCCGTCGTTGATGCGGCTTACTCCTATGCCACCCAAAACAACACGAACATTCAGGCTGCCTTTACAGTAGTAAAAACAAACCTCACAGCGCAGCTTGGTTTTGATCCCGTGACCACGCCTGCTGACAACTATGCTTACGTAGCAGCGCTGACCTCAGTCAGTGCCAACTCGGGCACGACCACGGCAGGCATTAATGCTCACATTGCCAAGATGGCGACCGGCCTTCCTACCAATCAGGACATTACACCGCCTGTTATCACGCTTCCGGCAAATATCACCCTTGAGGCTACCGGCGTATTAACGCCCTATGCCAATATCGGAGTCGCTACGGCCGTCGATAATACCCCTGGCACACTGACGCCTGCCAACAATGCTCCGGTTTCATTTCCTGTTGGCGTCACAAAAGTCATCTGGACTGCCGTGGATGCTTACGCTAACGCTGCAACAGCGATTCAAACCGTTACTGTCGTTGACACCACGGCACCAACTGTCACTGCTCCTGTCGATATATATGTCGAAGCTACTGCACTGTTGACACCTTATGCCAACATTGGAACGGCAACCGCCATTGATCTGGTCGATGCTGCGCCAGCCATCACCAACAACATGCCTGCAAGCTTCCCGCTCGGCACCACTCAGGTCACATGGAGCGCTACTGATGCGCATAACAACGTCGGCACTGCCATCCAGAATGTCATTGTCGTCGACACCATCGCACCGGTTGTGACGGCTCAGTCTGTCATCACTGTTGAGGCGAGCGGCGCTACTACAGCTATTTCTGCTGTTGATGCTTATGCTTCTGCAACTGATGCTGTAAGTACTGCCATTGTTCCGACCGCAGCTCCAGCCGGCCCTTACGCCGTAGGCATACATAACCTGACGTGGTCTGCTACGGACGGCGCTGGCAACACCGGCACGGCTCCGCAAGTGTTGACCATTACCGATACCACACCACCAACCATCACCTTAAACGGTACCAACCCATTATCCGTTCTGGTGGGCTCACCGTTTGCTGACCCGGGTGCTACAGCAACCGATCTGGTTGATGGTAATCTGACAGCTTCCATCATCACCGGTGGCGTAGCAGCCGTGAGCACTGCAATTCCCGGCACTTTCACCATCACCTATGACGTATCCGATGCCTATGCCAACGCGGCAACTCAGGTCACTCGTACGGTCAATGTGGTGTTCGAAACTGTACCGCCTGTAGTTACTGCTCCGGCCAACATCCTTGTAGAAGCCAATGCGCCACTGACCCTGGTGAATCTGGGCACAGCGACTGCTGTAGACGACCCTGGAACAGGTGTTGTCGGACCATTGGCAGCCGTACCGACAGCCAGTAATGTCGGTCCATTCCCGGTTGGAACGACCACGGTAACGTGGAGCGTGCAGGACCTGGCGGGTAACACGGGCACAGCTACGCAGACCGTAACAGTCACCGACACAACTGCACCAACGTTGACATTTATCGGGCCAGCCACGATAAATATTCCGCTGAACGGGGTTTACAAAGAGGCAGGTGCGACGGCTAGCGATCTGGTGTTCGGCGATGTCTCCGGCTCGATTGTTATTGCCTGTACCGTCAACACTGCGGCGCTTGGAATCTACACTCTCACTTACAATGTAAGTGATGGTTATACGAATGCAGCGACACAAATCACCCGCACGGTGAATGTCAATCCGCCCGCTGTGATGGCAACCCTGATGACCAATGGCAATTCGCTGCACTATCTCGATGCCATGCAGAACATGTATGCACCACTGATCGACACGAATTTTGTTCACGCCTCGCTAACAATGGATCCTGCCACTAATAAAGTCATCGAATCACGCTTCTTTAATGACGCCTACAGTGGAACATTCATACCTGCGCCGCTTGACCCCTACATGAATGTTCAGCTTACGCTTGGCGCACAGGGCTGGCAGCAAATCGACACCTACAACAGTATTTTTGTCGACAACGGGGCTGGCTCTCTTGTCGAAACACGACCGGATGGCGTTACTGTCAGCATGAGCGCTTCTGAACTTAATGTGGCCGCACAGAACATTGCGCAAACCTTGCCAACGCACATTCCGACTCCGGGTGCCGCATCTTGGGCAGCCAACATCAATCCTGCGGCAACATTTTCTGCTGGCGCATCGGTCACAACCATCTCCAGAACATTGAATGCAGACCTGTATGCACTTGATTTCTGGAACAATGGCAATTGCACGGTGTTCGGAACGGGCGCTAACTGCGCCATCGCCTCCTACCGGGATCATATTCAGGGTTGTGCGAATTTACCTGGCAACACCGCGCCAACGCTGCTCAGTGATCTGCTGACCATGAATGGCAGTCAATTGCCTTGCGCCGTTCAAGGTGTGCCCAACAACAAGGACTTGTTCGTGTTGCAGACGATCACCGGCGACAAATTGCTGGTCAACCTGATGGCCAACAACATTGCTGATAACTATGGCACGGTGAACTTCTACACTGGCAACAACATTTCCAGCGATGGCGGATCAGTTGAGTTTTTTGGAGGTACCCAGACTGGTGTTGCGATGACCCCGACAAGCACTGGTGTCTGGAATCTGAAAAACATTGGCGGCTCACCGGCCTATGTTTTTGATATCCCTGCTGGCATTCAGCTCCAACCCCGGAATCAGGGTATGACCCAGGCCTTCTACACCGTTCATATACCCGCACCGGTTATTACAAACCGCAAGGCGCAAGCCTGAACAACGATTATCTGCCAAATCAGGTGGCCATGACTGACGTTCTGAACAACATGAAGCCAACCAAACTCAGTGAATACTACTATCTGGAAGTGGTCATCGACCCTTATCAGGCTGGCGGTCAGATATCAGAAACGGTTCTTGAAATGGGAACGTTCACGCCTGACGTACAGACCTGGAATATGGGCTGGTCAGCATTTGCCTCCACCGTTAATGGCACTCCTGATGTGCTGGCTGCAGGCACCGCCAAGTTCCAGACCGGACCGGTTTCAACGGGCAATCCGAACCAACTCTTGTTCTTGTCTGGTACAAGCTGGCTGAACTTCGAATTTTCTAGAGACAGGGAATTCGCCATTGGTGAGAATATCGATCCGTATGCAATTCAGGCTGCCCGACTTGATATTCTGGTGAAGAAGCCTGTCGTTGCTCCAACACAGCATCAATGGCTGGAAACTATCGCATCATTTTACTGGCGCAGGATAACTCCATGGCACCGCTCACAGCTCTGCCGGGCTATACGGAGCATGGAACCCTTTCTCTGGATGGGGCGGGAAGCGTCACCATTGCGGTGACTGATACTACCATTGACCCGATCACCGGCGTTCCGGTTGTAACTCCGGCAAATGGTGTGATTACATACACCGTCGATGCTTACGGTGCGGTACTGGGCACAGCTGGTAACGGACGCCTGATTCTCTCTGCCAACGGTGAATATGGTCTGTATGAATTGCATGCTGGCGGCACTCAGGAATGGGGCATTGTTATCCGTGAGCATCAGTTGACGATTCCTTTTACCGCCATGAGAAATAGCATCATTTATGATGTACATAATCAGGGTGCCGATCTGCATAAAGCACTGAATATTCGATCTTTAACTGCTGACCCGGCTGTTGCCAACAACGTGCTACTGACTACTGATAAGGCATTCGCGCCTATGCAACTTGCTCCGGCAATCATCTGTAGTCCGATGGCTCCTACAAGTTGCTTCGGTTTCGGTAATCTTACTGCTGTCATGGCACCGGTTGCACCCAATGCTGCGATGTCTGCTGCGAACGGTGACTTTACGGTACTTGATGTCACCGCAGTTGGACTCATTCCTCCATTTGCCAGCTATATTTCTGGCAATGGCGATGTATTCTGGACGGATGATGGTGAAGCTGGCTCAATCATGATCGGTATAGCGCGCTAATCTCCATCTCTGATCGTTGACTCCTCTGAAAGGGCTCCGTAATTGCGGGGCCCTTTTTTGTTGCTATCATAATTAAAAGTATCCCTGTTTAAATTACCCCCCATATGTGGGATGCTACACTTCTCATGGCTATCTAATGTTGCCGCTTCAACCCGGAATGAAAAGTCGATAAATTCCCCCCAGAAAGGGCTTCGCTACGGCGGAGCCCTTTTTGATTGGACCTTCCGGTTGTGTTCAAATCACTGTTTGCATAAAATCAATCTCAATTCCAAGCTAGCCGACTATCATCAAACGCTATAAAGTTGGCCCTCTCCGCATTACTCGTTCCAACAATCACAAGCACCCAAAAGAACGGAATCGGATTTTCAGAATAATGCATATTGGAACCCACATGAAACTTACTGGCGCTGAAATATTTGTTGAATGTCTTAAACGTGAAAACGTAACCACCATATTCGGTTATCCGGGTGGTGCTGTACTGCCTATTTATGATGCTATTTTCAAACAAAGTCACTTCCAGCATGTGCTGGTGCGTCATGAGCAGGCTGCTCTGCACGCTGCCAATGGCTTTGCCCGTGTATCGAGAACCTGTGGCGTTGCTCTGGTGACTTCGGGTCCCGGTGCCACCAATGCCATTACCGGCCTGGCGGATTCTTATGCTGATTCAATTCCAACTGTTTGTTTTTCCGGTCAGGTTGCAACACCACTGATCGGCACCGATGCATTTCAGGAAGCCGATGTAATTGGCCTTACCCGTTCAGCAACCAAACATAATTTTCTGGTGAAACGCGTCGAAGATCTTGCGCTGATTATCCGGCAGGCATTTCACATTGCCACGACAGGTCGTCCCGGCCCGGTACTGGTCGATATCCCTAAAGATGTAAGCAACGATATTTGTGAATTTATCTGGCCTGAAACAGTTAGCTTGCGCTCGTATCAGCCCGTTACCACAGGACATCCCGGTCAAATCAAAAAGGCTGTTCGTGCCATGCTATCAGCCAAACGGCCGGTTCTTTATACCGGTGGCGGCATCATGAACTCCGCCATGGATGCGGCTGGTATGTTAACCCAACTTGCTCATACCCTGAATGCTCCGGTTACCAATACACTGATGGGGCTGGGTGGCATTGCGTATGACGACAAACACTTTTTAGGTATGCTGGGGATGCACGGCACGTACGAAGCAAACATGGCCGTTTCACATTGTGACCTGCTTGTTGCCATCGGCTCACGCTTTGACGATCGGGTAACCGGTAAAATCGATGCTTTTGCGCCGGATGCTGAAATCATTCATATCGATATCGATCCAACCTCGATCTCAAAAAATATCATCGCCCATCTGCCAATTGTTGGTGAAGTCGGCATTGTTCTGGAACAGATTCTGACTGAAATCGACCATCAGAATACCGAACCGGATTTTGATGCTATTGATTTATGGTGGCAGCAGATCGACGAATGGCGGGCCAAGGATTGCCTTGGCTTTATTCAACTTGATGATGAACCGATCAAGCCACAGCTTGTTATCAGAAAGGTACACGAAATCACCCAGGGCAATGCCATTGTCGCCACCGATGTCGGGCAACATCAGATGTGGACAGCCCAGCATTATGGTTTCCGCCTGCCACACCGCTGGCTTACTTCCGGCGGTCTGGGAACCATGGGTTACGGACTGCCGGCAGCCGTCGGTGCCGCCATGGCCAAACCCGATGAAACGGTTGTTCTTTTTACCGGCGATGCATCTATTCAGATGTGTATTCAGGAGTTGGCTACGGTATTTCAGTATCAACAGAAGATCGTAATTGTTTTACTGAACAATGCCTTCATGGGCATGGTTCGCCAGTGGCAGGAAATGTTCCACGGTTCCCGCTTCTCGCATTCGTATTTTGAATCCTTGCCTGATTTCGTCAAACTCACCGAAGCTTATGGCGGACTCGGCCTGCATGTTGACAGAGCTGATGAGCTCGAAGCCGTACTGAGGCAGGCTTTCGCCACCACTGATCGCTTTGTGTTTGTTGATGTTGCTGTATCGAAAGAAGAAAATGTATTCCCTATGGTGCCTGCCGGAGCGGCACTGAATGAGATGGTGCTGGCATGAAACATACAATTACAATTTTAGTTGAGAATGAATTCGGCGTTCTGACACGTGTTGCCGGTCTTTTTTCGGCACGCGGTTACAATATTGAAAGTTTGAATGTTGCTCCGACGCTGGACGAATCGATTAGTCGCATGACACTGGTGACACGTGGCGATGAAAGGGTGATTGAGCAGATCAAAAAGCAGTTGAATAAATTAATTCCGGTTATCAAAACGGAAGATATTTCGCATGTCGTACATGTTGAACGTGAAATGATTCTGGTGAAGATGAAACCCGATCTTGATATCGGCAAAGTTGTCTATAACAACCTGGCCAAAGTCATTGACGATAGCGGCAAGGGCTACCGGATTCTTGAATTCTCTGGCACACCGGATGAAATCAAAAGCTTTGTGAAACAATTGGAGTAACTATTCAGCCCTTTCGGTAGTGAGGCATATTGCCACACTGCAAAAACAATCCTTGACATGGTTTTTCTGCATTTTTCTCTTTTGAGAGGGGCGGGTTTGTTCAGGGGGATTTTTAGCAATTCC
>Ga0210050_1001566_pt1 | contig 24065 bp, 36 predicted proteins | sample CryGey132114_all_FD_185463 | JGI IMG/M metagenome (GOLD analysis project Ga0210050, IMG submission 185463) | Groundwater microbial communities from aquifer - Crystal Geyser CG22_combo_CG10-13_8/21/14_all (SPAdes) (version 2) | ecosystem: Environmental > Aquatic > Deep subsurface > Groundwater ... | reverse complement strand
TAGAGTTAAAGAAAAAATTAGAAATTGAAATGATAAAGTTTTAACCAAAATCTTAAAAACCTATCAAAATAACTAATTCTATGAAAAACTATCAAGAAGGGGATTTAATAATTTGTAAAGTAACAGATATAGTCAAGACAACAGTTTTTGTTGAAGCAATTAATGGGATTAAGGGTTCAATAGTATTCAGCGAAGTAGCTCCGGGAAGAATCCGAAATATAAGAGTTCATGTAGTTCCGAATAAAGTAATTGTATGTAAAATTTTAAATGTGAGAGAAAATCATTTATTTTTAAGTTTAAGACGAGTAAAGGACAAAGATCGTAAAGAAATTCTAGCCCAATACAAAAAAGAAAAAACCTATGAAGTAATTATGAAAAAACTTCTTGGAGATAACTGGGACAAAATTTTTGGAAAAATAACAGAACAACAAACTTTAGGAGATTTCATAGACGACGCTCGAGAAAATCCTGAAATTTTAAAAAAATACTTTGATAAAGAACAAATAGAAAAGATAAAAAAAATTATTGAAGAAAAAAAGGGTAAAGAAAAAGAAATAAAGCGAGAGTTCAAACTAACTTCTAAAGACCCTGAAGGAATTATAAAATTAAAAGAGTTATTGAAAGGAATAGAAGGAATAGTTTATCTTGGTAATTCTAAATTTTCAATAAAAAGAAAAACCCTTGATTTGAAAAAAACAGATAGCGAAATAAAAAATGATTTGGAATTAATAGAAAAATCTGCTAAAAAACAAAAATGCGAATTTGAAGTTTTGAAACATTAAAATGCTCCTCCATAAATGTCCCAATTGTAATTCTTACACTTTAAAAGAAGATTGTCCAAAATGCAAAGTAAAAACCCTTGAAGCACATTACAAATATCGAGATAGATTCGTTAAGAATCCGAATGAATATAGCTAATCTCTCAACATTCAAACAATTAGCAACCCAATTTTATCTTCATCATTTTACAAATAAAATTAAAACAACTTCTTCTGCTCACTCAAAATAGCCTCGCCATACGTACCATCATAACCCGGACGCACTTTTATTGTCCCAATACGATTTCTAATAATCAACTTAATTAATTTCTCATTAATTTCTTCTTTCAATAAATCTTCTTGAGAAACTCTAAGTAAAATATTTAACTCATTATCAAATTTTGAAATTAAAGAATTATAAATTTCCCAATTTCCCTTCGAGGCAATTCCTTTATCTCCAACCATAACAATTAGTTCATGCAAGGGCAATAGTTTATAAAAAGGTTTAAAATTTGCAGGCCTAAAACCATTTTCTTTTTCAGCAATTTCCTCAACTCTATAATCAACTCCAATAGTCAATAAATTCCCACACTTAGGACATTTACTTTCAAGTTCTTTTGTTTTTTTTGGATCACAAGAAAAATTACAATTTCTATGTCCGTCCCAATGATACTTCCCATATTCTGGAGGAGTTTCAATCGTTGCTTTTATTCCATTTCCAGTTCGAATAGCATTAATAATATTTTCATAACTTAATTCTTCAAGATCAAAAATTGTAGCCTCTCTTCCAATTCGCCAAGGCCAATGACTATGCGCGTCGCTAAATGAAACAACTTTTATTCTTCCAGAAGCAATTTCCTTAAATCTCCACAACATTTCAGGATCAGCACTCATTCCAGATTCAACAGCATAAATATGTTTAAACTGGTCACCAAACGCTTCTTCCAAAGAATCAAAACCACTCTTCGAACCAAAAATCCCAAACCACGGAGTCATACAATGCGCAGGAATAATTTCAACCAAAGTATCAATTTTTTTCAAATCTTTTACAATATCTCGACAACTAATTCCAAAAATCGGCCGGCCATCATAATCAAGTCTTCCTTTACTTCCCAAATAAGTTGTAATTTTATCTGCAATATTTTTATTCGGTGCAAAAATTAAAAGGTGAACCGCTCGTCTCTTATCACCTTGTTTATACATTAAACTAATTTCTGTCTGCCATAAAAACGCGACATCTTTTTTCTTCGTCCATAAAATCCCTTTATTGTCTTCTTTTAATTTCGAATCAATTTCTTTCCTATGCAAAGGGTGCTGAAAATCTCCAGTGCCAATCAAATTCAATCCCTTAATTTTTCCAAACTTTTCTAAATTTTCAATACTTAAATTACGAGACGTAGCTCGCGCATGTTTTGAATGCACTTGTAAATCAGCTATAATTTCCATAAATCCTCTTATAGAAATTTTAAAATAAACTAATATAAAAACATTGTTATTATTTAAAAAAATTTACTTTCTCTCACATCAAATTTATCTGATAATCCAAAACGAACTTTAATACTCTCCCATTCCTGTAAAGGATTAGTCTCTCCTCTTTCAACTCGCTCAAAATAATTATCAATTGAAGCAGGACCTCCAAACCAAGAATTAAGTCCATCAAGAATATTAGCCCAATTTCTAACGTGCTCTGCACAATCTTTAAAATCTTTATATGAAACTATCGCAATAGTTAGATAATCTCCTTCAAAAGCAATTTCAATTTTCTTGTCCCCTATATAATTACTTCCTATAGTTTCCAAAACTTGAAACGCCTTATTCTGATAAAGAGTCATTTCCATTTTATTTTATCTCGACATCTTTCAACCCTAAAGTTTCGACCATAAACACTGTCTCACCATCTGGCAAACTCGGACTATCAATTAATTTTGCAACACGTGAATCTTTTTTTCCTCGACGAAGATAAATCCTATAAGTAGAAGCATGTCCCACAATATTTCCCCCTATCGGAGTTGTCGGATCACCAAACATTTGCGCAGGATTAGACATAACTTGATTTGTAACTACAACAGCTAAATTTCTTTGTTCAGCTAATTTCATTAAATCGTGCATATACCTGTTTAATCTCTGTTGTCTATCTGCTAACTGGCCTCGTCCAGAATATTCTGCTCTAAAATGTGCAGTAAGAGAATCAATAATTAATAATCGAATAGGCTCCCCATTTTTAATCATCTCATTAATTTTTTCTAACAAAAGAATTTGATGATCAGAATTAAAAGCTCGAGCGACTAAAATATTTTTTAAAACTTTTTCAGGATTAGCCCCAACCCCTTCTGCAAATTGCCTAATTCTCTCCGGCCTAAAAGTTCCCTCTGTATCAATATAAACTGCCTTACCATTAGCCCCGCCAGCCTCTTTAGGAAGCTGTGTATTAACTGCTAACGACAAAGCAATTTGCGTTTTTCCAGAACCGAAGGCTCCAAAAAATTCCGTAATAGATTTACTCTCAATCCCCTTTCCCCCCAATAAATTATCAACATTTTTACTTCCAGTTGTAATGTAATGAATATCTTTTCTTTTAGTTGCAAACTCATTTCCGTCCATAAACCCTAAATCCAACATTCCTCTAGCGGCTTGAATTGCTTTTCTTGCAACAGCCTCTCCAAGACCAGAAACTTCAGACAACGCAGGAGGTGTCAAAGTCGCAACGCCCATCAAATCATAAACTCCAGCAGCCTCAAGTTTCGCAATCGCCGCAGGTCCAATCCCAGGAATATCTCCTAACTTCGGTTCAACCTTCTTAGCAACAGCATCCTTAACTTTTTTTAATTCTCCATCAGAATCAACTTCTTTAGCCTTAACCATCTTATAACCTAACTCAGCGCGTTTATAAAGATTTATCCAATACTAAAGCTGTTTTGAGAAATAATCATCCTAACAATTTAACTAATATTAACAGCAAATCAACAAGGGCAAAACTGAAGAGAATTCCCTTTTCAAGAACCCCGTTAGTAGGAATCACGCCTTTAGCAATTCTTGAATAAGGCCAAAAAGGAGTTATTCCCATTTTAGTAAAACTATCGACTAATAAATGAATTCCAAAACCTAAAAAAAATCCGAAGGCAAGTTTAGGGAAAAAAATACTTAAAATTAAAGAAACAATCGCACAAAAAGTCAAACTATGCACCATCCCTCTATGAGTTGTAAACACTTGCACAATTTTTGCCGGCACGTTCCTTCCAACTTTTGAAACAGCAGTATCAATATCAGGAATAACACTCGCAATAATTGCAACAATAGCAAAACTAAAAGGATTATTCACCAAAGGCCAGAATAAAATAACTGCAAAAATCCCTATCACCAGGTGGGTTTTAAACATCATAGTAAATTAAAGAATCGGACGATTATAAAATTAACCTTTCAAAAATTTATCTCAACCCTTCAATTAAATTATCTAATTCAATAGTTTCCACGTCGTTAATAATCATTTCAGTAGTATTAAACATTGCATTGTTTCGAATATTTGCAGAGAAAAAAAATTCCTTTCCTAAAAGTTCCTGCTTCTTTTTAACAAATAACTCTGTATTATTCAGCTCTTCTTTAGAAATACCCAATTTACTAATTCCTTCTTGAAAGATTACTGCTTTCATATTCTCACTACCATCATCTAAAACTAATGAAATTAAAGCGCGCTTCTCAGGAGAAATTTTTCCATGAATTAAACATTCATTATTTGTCGCTTTTTTTCCACACTCTGAACAAACTTCAAAAAATTTCGGCTCAAACATCTGAACAATAAACGCCCTAATTTTGGCATTCGTTCCAGATTGCAAATCCACAATTTTTTTCTCAGGAATTTTTTTCTCTTTAACAACATTTCCCAAAACTTCATTACTTATTTTAATATCTCCATAACTTCCTAAATGAATTTCATCATTTCTTATTGCAACATTTGAAACTTCGATAATATCTCCTTTTTTAATTTTACCCTCTTCAAATAAAGCAATATGTTTTATATCCCAAAGAACTAATCGAACATTATTAGTCTCATCTGCTAAAACCATCGACGCAACTTTTCCTTCAATATCATTTTTAGTTTTAAAATTACTTATTCTCGGCTCTTCAATAATTTTTCCGACAAGACTAACTTTTTTCATACCGGGAACAATTTCTGAAATTTTTAATTTCTCTCTATCAAAACTTATCCCCAATTCTGAGGCAACAATCTGCGCACTTCCTTCCTTACTTATCAATCCAGAAAGCTTAGCACACTTCGCTTCTACTTTTCTATCTACTTCTTCTTTAGAAAGCCCAGATGCAATAGCAAGTTTTTCTATCAACCCATCATAATTTAAAGACACCATTTTTTTATATTATCAAAAATTAAACGTGGTTTAAAAGTATTATGGCAAAGGATTATGATAAGAAAAGAAATTAATATTAACTATAATTCCTCTGAATTTTTTGATCAATTAAATCTATCTTTCCAATAATCTCATCTAAAGCCATTCCTTCCAGCCTATGGGTTTGAAATTCATCAAAAAACATCTTTACCTCTCTCCAAATATTATCCCTTATCAAATTATAATTTAATCCTCTAAATTTTCCATCAACTACAACTTTTACCCCAGTATATTTTGAAGTCCTATTTACATCTACACAAGATAAAAAAATCTCGTGACCATCACTTGTCTTTATTCTAGGAGTTCTAGTTAATTCTTCCTCACCTTCTAAAAGATATCTTCCACTAAGAGTTTCTCCATTCCTTCCCAAAAATTCTTTCAGTGTTGTTTTTTCCATTTTATTTTTTAATTATATATGTTTAAAAATATTTAGTTTAATTTTTTTCAGCATAACCTCTCCTAATTGTATTTTTCTGAATATTATAAATTTCATTCAAATCTCCTTCTCCAAGTAAAATATCTCTAACTAATAAAAGTTCTTGTTGATCTTCAGGAGCATCTCCTTTTCCAATACAATCTGCTAAGAAAATACCCATAACTTCGTTCCTATCAAGTTCAGTTTTATCAATTGCTTTTTCTAAATTTCTATAGGCCTCTAAAAAATCCACAAAATTTCCTGCTTCTCTCATTTTATGAATTCCTTGCATAGGCAAATAATGTGCTCCAACTAATTTTGCTATTTTTTCCTTATTAAGTCCATATTCAGAGAAAAACTCATCAGGCATTTGCAATACTAATTCTTCTCCGATTCTCTCATGATCTTTAAATGTATGATAAGGAATTCCTGGTTCTTTTTCTTGTAAAACTCCCTCATAAAATCTTAATTTAGCAGAAACCGGTTTACCAATATCATGCAAATATCCTGCAGAAATTAAATCAATATCTTCTGTCTCTTTTTTCAAAGCATCAATAACAGCAATAGTATGATCATATACATCAAATTCATGATATTCATTTTGCCACATACCTTTTCCAGCTTGAATACTCGGTAATTGAATTAATCTCTCTTCAAGCTCATTTCTACCATTATTTTCACTTTTCATCTTTTAACCCTCCAGATATTTCATCCATATTCCCAATTGCATCCAATCTAAATTTTCGGTCAGGACATTGCTTAACTCCTTTATTAAACACCGAGACATCAAAATAATCATCTGGTTTTCTATCTTTTCCGTCAGTTATTTTTATTTTAACCTTTAATCCATCTTCATAACTTATATCATGATAAAAATGTCTTATAATCCAATCCCTCCCTGTTTCTATTTCGCTTTTTTTCCTTTCTATCTCTTTCGCTTTTTTTATCTCTGGAATTTCTTTAAGGATAGTATCTATATAATGGTCATAATTTCCATATTGTGAAGCATAATCTCTTAGATTACAATGAATTATAAGCCCTAATGAACACGTAAAACTAACATTTCTTTCTAATGATGCGTCTAATATTTTTCTTTCCATTTTTTCTCCTTAATATAATTAAAAAATAAACATACTTAAACAAATCCTCTCCAATTTTGGAGAGCTTTAATCAAATAAAATAAAAGCAGATTCGAGTAAACTTAGTTTATTTTTTCTCGAATGATCAATAACTCTTTGAAGTTGTTTAGCAATTATAATTGATTCTTCCTTTGCCTCCTTAACACTTCCCCCTCTTCTTTCAATTAATGCCTGTAAGAAACCTCCAGAATTTATAACAAAATCTGGAACAAATATTAAATTTCTTTTTAATAATTTTTTATTATCAGAGATTTCATTTTCAAGAATATTATTGGCCCCTCCCGCTATAATCTTACATTTCAATTTTGGAATTGTTTTCTTATTTATCACTTCTCCAAAAGCACAAGGAGAAAGAATATCCACCTTTTCAAAAAGAATTTTTTTTACAGAAACAATTTTAACACCTTTTTTCTTAGCAATTTTACATTTTTTATTATCCACATCTGAACCTATAACCTTGCATCCTTCTTCCAAAAGCTTTTCAGCCAAAGGCATTCCAACCGCCCCAAGTCCTTGAATTGCAATTGAACAATCTTTTAAATCTTTTTTTAAAATTTCCTTACAAATTACCTTATATCCAAAAATCATGCCTTCTGCAGTGTTCTCCCCATTAATCCTCTCTTTAGTTTTAGGTTCAATTTTAATTATTATTGGAAGTTATTTATAATAAAATCTCTTTACATTAATTAAACATATCAATAAACTAACTCAAATCAATTCTTAGTATGAGAAATTTAGATAGCAAAACATTTATAAACATTATAATTCATTATAAAACATAATAAAATGATTAATAGACTAATCAAAATAAAAAATCTTTGGAGGATTTTTCATAATGGTTCAAAGTATAATTGATATAAATGAAGATGAAGATAGAATTCTTAATATAGTGAAAGCTAAGTATGGATTAAAAAACAAATCTCAAGCTGTTGCATTCATTACAAGAAAATATGGAGATTCTTTTTTGGAACCAGAATTAAAACCAGAATACATAGAAAAATTAAACAAAATAAGAAAAGAAAAATACCATAAATTTGAGAGCATCCAAGATTTAAGAAACCAAATAGAGGACTAAATGTATTCTTACAATTATTCAGACAATTTAAAGAGAATTCTGAAGAAATTGTATAAAAAAGATAAATCATTATACGAACAACTTCTAAAGAAAATAGACGAAATCATTAATTCATACAATGTAGAAAATTACAAAAATTTAAGATATAATATGAAAGACTCAAAGCGAGCCCATATAGGGCATTTTGTTCTTGTTTTCCAATATAATAAAAAAATAAATATGATTTTATTTGACGATTTTGACCATCATGACAATATCTATAAAAAGTAGTTAGCTATTTTTGAACTCAAATCAATTATTAGTATTGAAAATACTAACTCCTCTTCAACAATTTTGAAACTTTTAAAATCCTTCTTTTCCTAATTTCTTCAAGATAATCTTAATCTCATCTATAGTTTTTTGTTGGTCTTTTTTATCAGACATTCTAACAAACTTAATTAACAAGTCTTTCAAATCCTCAACTCTCAGAAACCTAATCTTATAATTGTCTGCAATAAAATAAAATCTATAATTTTTATATTTTAATTCTTTAACTACTATCCCAGAAACTTGAGCAATAAACTTTCCTTTTTTTGGATTCTCTTCTAATGTCTCTAGTAAATCAATCACTTCATAAGATTCTCCTTTAAATTTTTTTTCAATCTCGTTGAGCAAAGAATCAGAAATCTTTACTTTGGCCATTTTTTATTAAGCTTTTCTCTAGCCTCTTTTATGGTTAAAAAACCTTTATCATTAAACAATAAGTCATGCAACTGCCTTTCTTTAGCACTTTCAACTATCCTCTCCAATATTTCATTATAACTTTCCCCTTTCATCCCAAACTCCATTATCTTTTTCTTCAGTTCAGGCTTTATTGCTATTGTTGTATTTTCCATTTTATAATGTTTATAATTATTATAACTATTATATAAACCTTTTGATTTTCAATCAAATCAATTCTTAGTATTGAAAATACTAATCCTTTTTCAAGTAGTTAAACACCCAAATTCAAATTAGATTTTATCAATAACTAAATAGTAGTAACAAAAAGAAAGGTTTAAAAACCATAAATTAATATTATTTCTATGAAAAAAACAGGCTCGAGAAAGAAAAGTCAATCAGTTGTTATGGAAAACTGGGATGGAGAAAAAGCTTACTTAGATAGAAGTCGTTTTGAAGTATATGAAATTGACAATAAACAATATCTTGTTGGAGAAGAAATAATCGGACATGGATTAGAAAATATTCCCTTATTTCAGACATTTAAAGTAAGAAATTCTACAGGATATGAACAAGTTTTAGTAGATTCTGAAAACAACCCAGAAATTTTGCAAAGGTTAGCGGAAGAAAAATTTAGAAATTTAAGAGAAGACTATGATTGTATAGATAATGATGATAGAAATTTATAGAGAAGAGAAAATGAAAAATGAAACAAACCCTAATAGAGAAGGAAGAGAAGATTTCCGAAATGCATTATTGACAAATAGGAGTGAAGATGAATATAAAAGTTATGACCTCTCAAGAAAAGCTGTTGATTTTTATCATCAACCATTTAGATTTGAAGATGAAAGAATTTCTGGAAAAGAATTACTTGAAGAATATGTTCATCAATTTCCAGCGGATAGAGATTATTCAAATCCTGCAGAATTAAATCGAATGTTTTCTCAGTGTGATATTCCTCAAGTTAGATTTTATGATCCAAAAGTTTTACAAACCATTTTAGGAAGTTTGATGGCTCCAGATGAATGGGAAAGACAAGAAATTTTTTATAATAGTTTTGAAGTAATGCCTTTTATTTTTCAGGGAAGTAAATTCCAAGGCCAGATGTTACAAAAAAAATTCGGAATCGATTTGCAAAATTCTCAAGATGGAACCTTTTATAGAATTCAAGATTATAATCAAGACAATAGTTTAAGTTCACAAAATCCATATACTGAAAATATAGAGGGTATGAGATTATTATTTGAAACTGCAGGATTAACTCCAAAAACAAGAAGTATTTCAGAAGTTCAATTAAACCCCGTTAAATTAAGAGAAATATTACTTTCACTTAGAACTCCTCAAGAATGGACAGAGAATACTGAAGAAGTTCGTTCAATGAAATTTGATATTCCTGGAATAAGAGCATTTAGCGGTTTAGCATTAAAAGAAGCTTATTCTACTTCAACAGGAAAATCTGTTAGTATTGAAGGGTTATTTAATTTGAGTGGAGTGCCTTACGGAAATAGAATAGCAAGAGAAGAAAATTTTGTTGAAAATTATCAAAGACAGATGTCAGAAATTTTTGAAAACCCCAATCACTTAAGAGAAAGTCTTTTAGAGATTATGTCTAAAGAAGAATGGGCAAAACCAAAACCTTTTGTTGAAACGAAAATAAGAGCCAGACCAATTGATTTAAAAGGGAGACAAATGGACTTGCATACTTTGATGTGTAACTATAGCACTTATGAATATAATAAAAATAATCCAGATGATATGGTTAGTCTTGGACAAGCACAAGATAGAGAAGAATATTCACACATTCCATTGAGTTCAAAAGAAATTATGGACAAAATTTGTGCAATTGCGGGAATTACTTCGAGATGGATTCCAGATTTGGGAGATTTTGATTTACATGATAGTAGATTATTAAGTAGATTAGTTTCAAATGCAACATATCAAGGAATTCCGGTTTCACCAAATAGAATTAGAGAGATGAAAACTGATTGGAGAAAAGTAGATATTGTTGATGAACAAACTGGATTAAAGGTTAAATTGAGAACACTTGTTCAAAATCATTCTGCATTTGATACTTGGAGAAAACATTACCCAAACGAAACTCTTAACACTGTTGCAATAGAGAGAAAAATTGGAAAAGTAAATCAAAACACTCTTGATGATTTTTTAAGAGATGCAGGATTTTAATTCAAGAGAAGATAGGAATTAGTTTTATTAAAACTATATCTCATTTCACACAAGACCTATCACATTTTTTAGATAATATTTTAATTTCATGAATGATGCAAACTTTTTTATTATTTTAATATTATCAGGCTCTGGTGAAACCATTTTGATTTCCCCATTCTTGGAAACTCAGTGCAAAAAATAGGGTGGGTTTTCGACGAAGTCGAAATGTTAGAGGGAAATTAGAAATCAAAATAAATTCAAAAAATAAGGAGTTTCACCAGAGCCCATAATCAAAAACTATTTAAACCAAATTTTGAATCACAATTATAATGGTTTCAAACGCAGGAGTTAAAATAAAAGTAATGCCGGATTCTCCAGAAGTAGATTTATCTATAATTGAATCTAATGTAAAAAAAATCATCGAAGATAATCAAGGAACTATTTCTTCAACAACACAAGAACCTGTTGCATTCGGATTAAACTCTATAACAATCACTTTCTCAATAATTGAAACATTCGAACAAGATCCTTTAATGGATAAAATAAGAGCGATTGAGAATGTTTCTTCAGCAGAAATAGTTGATTTCAGACGGATTGGATTTTAGAATATTATCTAGATTTAATATAAAATTTTCTTAATTTTAAATTCAGAAGTTATATTTTTAATTCTTTCTACAAAAATATTTTCAAATTCCGGAAAAATTTCAATCAATCCTGGATTTATCAATTTTCCACCATGATTTCTCAAAAGCCCGTAATCTCCTCCCTTTCCACTTAGCAAATAATTCATACGAACCTTATCTTTTTTCTTAAGTTTTTTTAAAGAATAAGATATTTGAATTCTCGGTTTAAGACCAAATTGCTCAGAAAAATACCGATCATTTATCAAACTTCTTCCATAAATTAAAATTCCTTCTCTTGCAAAATTATTCTTATCAAACAAACTATAAAAATCAAAAGCACTCACATGAATCGAAAACTCTGTAAATTCTTCAAGTTGTTTTTTTATTTTTTGTGCTTCGATTAATTGCTCTTTAACAGGAATCTTATTAAAAATAATTGCCACATCTACATCTCTAGGATTACTATCTAAAAAGACAGAACTTCCAAATTGAACAATATCAATAACTTCCTTACTATAACTTAACTTCAGTTTTTTTAGCCATATACTCTGCATCTTCCTTAATCACCTCCGCAATTTCTTTTGACAAAGATTGAACATAACTATCTTGATAAAATGGAAAGTCTTTATCTAATAAATCATAAACTTCAGAAAAATTTTTCTTAGTAATAAAAAATCTATCTGCATGAGAAGAAGGAATTTTTCCAGTTTGTTGCAATAAATACAAATCGACTAAAGAAACAAGAGTTTTAAAGAACAAAACAGAAGCAGAGTTATACCTTTCATTATTCAAAGCATTTTCTCCATCTAAAAAATACCCTTTAGCATTACTCTCCAAAATTTCCAATTTTTCTTCATTCATACCAAGTAAGAAATAATCAGATATTTATAAACTTTTCCTTACCAAGTAAGAAAAGGCAATTCCTTGATAAAATATTTCTTACCACATAAGAATTAACAATTTCAGCAGAAATAGTTGATTTCAGACGGATTGGATTTTAGGTTATCAGGAATTAACTTTAAAATTATTTAACCCCTCTTCCTTTCAATTCTATATCATAAATTTTTTCTAACAATTTTTCCTTCTCTTTTATTCTTGATTTAGTATCTTTTTCATTTCTAAATTTCAAAGCTTTACCAAAATTATTCATAAAAACAGAATAAATAGCTATTAAAAGAATAATAATTAAAAATAAAATAAAAACAGACCAAAAATTCTTAAGCAATGGAACCCAAAGATTACTAAATCTTTCAAATGAATCAAATTGTGCAGCGATAGCAGGAATTATAATACTAATACCTAAAGCAATCCACCACTTAAATTGAAGGCCACTTCTTACTGCCTGATAAATAATAATAACAATAGCAATCCAAAATACCAAAGATAAAAAGAACAACCAAGATAAAGAATACTCAATACCAATAAGTAATTCAAAAACAGGGCTCAAACTCTCAAATATTTTTCCAACACCTAAAATAAACTTCCCAAAATCATTCTTCTCCAAAATCTTCGTCCATTCTTGAGTCAAATAATCTCTAGCCGCTTCATTAGGATTATCAATAACCGCATCAACCTTATCTCGTCCTTGTTCTAATTGATTAACAGCTGAATCTAAGCCATCTAATTGCGCAAAAGCAAAACTAACAACTAAAATCAAAATAAAAAATAAACTTAATATTTTTTTCATATATCATACAAAAAAAGAAAGTTTATAAATTTCTCCTAAAAAATATAAATAAAAACCTAAGCTTATGCCCTATAACCACTAATTTCAGACAAATCATCAATAACTTTTACTAAATCTTTAATTTTCTTTTGAGTCTTTTGATAATTCTTTGTTCCTGGATTTTGATTCTTCAAATTAGATTGAAGGTCTGCAAGTTTTGTAGTAGCTACCTGAATTTCAGTGAAATTTATATCTTCTGCAGTTCGTTGAAAACTGGATTTATTCCAAAATTTCTGCAAGGTTCCATCAAACCAAAAAGCTAACCCACATGCAGCAATAATTGCAGGATATATCCATAACCAAGATTTCCAACCCAATTCACTCCAAGCATACAACCAAAGAATAAATACAATAGCTGAATAACCTGCCCATAAAGCTCTCCTAAAATATTCGCCCTTTATTTTAGAAATAATAAAAAATACTAATACAAAGGGAATACCAATAACCATAGCTCCAACAAAAGCACTAGAAGGTATAGCTGCAGCTTCTAAAAATCCATCAGGTAAAAATCTTATTCCAATAATTGCAACAATAGCCCCAATAGCAAGATTAATCCATTCCTTATCTCCGAATATTTGTACAGTTCCTAAAACTCCATAAACCACTAACATAACTAAAATAAATGCAAGAATTTGAACAATTAAAGATTCACCTCCACCAGAAGTATTACCAAAAAGTGTCCCGAAAATAGGACGTCCATTTAGTTTTATAACATCCACAGCCCCTGTAAAAAAATTAGTAATATCTTCGGCAGGTCCTTTAGGACCATTAACCACAGTTCCTTTAAAAATTCCTTCAACTTCTTGCGCAAAAGCAAAATTAACACTTAGCAAAATAAATGAAACTAATAGAAAACTAAGAATCAAAAATTTGTAATTACTCTTCACACCCTTTTTCATAAACACTAAAAAGAAAACTACTTTATAAATATTTCTCTACCATAACAAATAACAATCTCAACAATTCAGAAATATTTATAAAGATAAATTCATTGAATCAAAGATGAATAAAAAAAGAAGTAAATTATTTTTAACGACTTTGATACTAAGTTTATTTTTAATAAGTTTTTTTTCAATAGGATTTGGTTTAGCTCAAAATGATCCTACCGGAAAATGTACAGTTAATGGAGATACATTCTATACAGTAAGAAGCAGATGTGATGGAACTTTTATTACAGCAAGCGGAAGCAACACAGGCACTAATGTTGAAACCATCTCGGCAATAACAAATGTATGGCAAAGTGCAATCAACATTCTTGAACCAATTTTCGCAACAGTTTTAGGAAGCTCCGTAGTTGATGGAAAAACAGCGGGCGAAGTTTTATTTATGAAAGTTTTATTCTTCTTAATAATCTTAGCAATTATTTGGACTGTACTTAATATGATTGATTTTTTCTCAGATAATACTTGGGTTGTTGTAGTAATTGCAGGATCTGTATCAATACTTGCAACAAGATTTTTAGCAACACCTGGCTGGCTATCAACAGTATTACTCCCCTATACTGTTTTAGGTATAGCTTTAACCGCCTTCTTACCTTTCCTAATATATTTCTATTTTGTAGAAAAAGCTCTTGGAACACATCAAACAATGAGGAAAATTGCTTGGATTTTAGCAGCAGTAGTTTTCACAGCTTTATATATTTCAAGATTTGAAGAAATCGGAAATTTAGCAGGAGCAGAAAGTTTCAATCCAGCTTACATCTATTTAATAACGGCAGTAACTTGTATTGCCTTCTTCATCTTTGATGGAACAATTAGAAGGGCATTTGTAACATCTGAAATGAAATCTTTAGGGGCTGCAGATAGATCAGTATTAATAACTGAATTAAGAAGAAAAATAAGACAGGCAAATGATGATTTAACTAATGGAATTCTTTCTCCTAAAGATCATAAAAAGATGATTAAAGAATTCAAAAAAAGATTAATAAATGCTGAATCTTTTTAACAACCTTTAAAAAATCTATATTCTTAAAGAACGTATGAAAAGAATACATCCAATATTTATTTTTATTTTCTTATTGACCATAATTCTAGTAACAACACTTGTATCAGCACAATTAAACTCAATTGATTTAAGGGAAGGTAGTGAAACAATTATTAATTTAATTATTGATTTTTCAGAACCATTTTTACAAGCATTTCTTGGAGGAGAAGACTATACAGGATTATTACTATTTGAAAGATTTTTAATTTTCATTATAATTGTTTCTATGGTATATTTATCTTTAACCAATATTGCAGTATTTGATGATAAAAAAAGCATTTTATGGATTGTAGCAATAATTGTTCCCTTACTTTCAATAAGATTCATAAGTTTTGAATGGATAAACACAATACTTTTACAATACCAAGTTTTAGGTATTGCCCTTGTGGGAATATTGCCTTTCTTAATATATCTATTTTTCTTACATAATGTTTCTGAATCTACAATAGTAAGAAAAATAGGATGGATATTTTTTATTGTAATTTATTTTGGTTTATGGTCAACATCAACAATTCCAAATTACGGCCAAATATATTTATGGACGATGATTATTTCAGCAGTATTTTTATTTTTAGATGGAAGTATTCATAAAGCAATCATGAATCAACGAATGAAAGAAGCAGGCCATACAACAATTTATCAAAGGATATCTGAAATAGATCGAGCAATTTACAACCTAAGAAACTCAAGTATTCCTCAAAAAACAAAAGACAAACAAATAAAAAAATTTGAAAAAGAAAAAATTAGATTATATAAAAGAGTCTAATCACTTCTTCCCCATTCTTCTAAACCCAACAACATTTTTCCCATGATAAATTGGAACTTCATTTGATTGTCTACCTGAGGAACTTCCCCTCAGAATAAATGCTCCAACAAGAAGGAAAAGAAATCCCGACACCATCAAAGCAAGAGAATTAAATGTTGCAAAATATGGAACAACACTAACAATTTTTTCATAAACAGGAGTTATACCTGAGCCTAAAAGCGCCAATCCTAAAATTACCAAAACATAACCCATCACTCTTTTCATAATATTTAATGGTAAAACCTATTTATAAATTTTCTCAAAGCCTAATTTATTTATCTCTTAAAAGAATTATTTTCTTCCTTCCTTTTTTAGTCTTAGAAAGTTTATCATAAAATCTTCGAGACATAATAATTTGCGCGTCGATAAATTTTTTATGTTGTTTTTTCCATTTGTCCGGATTTTCTCTAATAAAATTAGCCCAACGTTCTACCTGTTCCATATGACTTTTATCTCTTACCATTCATTCTTACTCTCCTAATATCTTTTTTAATTTTATTTACTTCTTCCTCACTAAATTTATCTTTATAAATAATTCTAAGATGTCGAGCATCCTCTAAATCTTTATCTGATTTCAAATATTCTTCTTTAAAGGCAATGTTCATTTCAATAGAAGAAAACCATATATCTAAACCACTAAGGGGCAACTTAACTTTTGTAGCCAATTGGTAATAATCTATTTCATCTTTAGCAAATTTTATTTCCATCTCCGGAAGAAACTCTCCTTCACGAACATAACGCACACTTGTAACATTTATCAAATAATCATAAATAACTTTTGAATCTCCAGACTGCATACATTCAAAACCATTTTTCAATAAATCAACATGTAATTTATCAAAATCTTTTAAGGACAATTTTTCAAGAATCATATCAATATCTTCAGTTCCCCTAGACCGTCCATGAGCAATAGCCACAAAACCAGAAACGACAATATAGTTGCAATGCCTCTCGACCACTTTAACAAAATCTTCAACAAATTCATCAAGAATCGTTTTATCACTAACTTCTCGTTTCATCAATTTATCAAATATTGAGAATATATAATATTTATCGTAGCAAATTTTCAAAGCTGTTTAGAATTCCTTCTACCACCATTACAAACATAATCTCTGATAACAGCATAAGCATTCCATACTTTATCCTCTTTAACTTGTTCATAATTAATCTCTTTCAAATCTTTAACAAAAACATCATAATCAATATGCCCTTTATCAAGAACTTCACTAGCAATAAGATGTTTCAAATAAGCATCACTTAAACTTCCATCACCATCGAAAATTCCCTTAGCTTGTATTCTCGATTCATACTCTCCTAATTTTTTTTCAAGTTTGACTCTAACAGAATTATCATTAACTCCTTGAGCATTAAAAATTATAGCATCTCTCAAAGATTCATCTACTAACCTAAATCCTTCAGTTATCCTTCCTAAATCACTTCCAATTTTCATAAAAAACCAACATATTTAGCTTTTATAAATCTTTCTATATTTAACTACTCAAAAGAGATAACATATATTTAGACATAACTTTTTTATAACCACTCATCCTATTTTAGGCATGTCACAATTAACAAAAAAACAATTAGAAGAAATAAAAAAACAGCTATTCGCTCAAGTTGAACATTTCCCAGAAGAACAGAAATTCGCAATGCAAAAACAAATTAGTGAAATGTCTGAAGACCAATTAGAAGAATTTTTGTTGAAAAATAAATTAATCGGTGCTGAAAAACAAGAAAGCCCTTTTAGATTAATTGTCGAGGGAAAAATACCAAGTTTCAGAATCGCAGAAAATGAAAAAGCCCTCGCTGTTCTTGAAATAAATCCAATTTCTAAAGGGCATATAATAATCATTCCAAAAATTCCCTACAAATCTAAAGACCTTCCAGAAGAAATTCAGCGTTTCGCACAACTTTTAGCAAGCCACTTACAAAAAATACTAAACCCTAAAGAAATTCAAATAGGCGTCAATGAAATCTTTGAGGAAGCAATAATCAATATTCTGCCAAAATATAGCGATGAATCTTTTGAAAGTAAAAGGAAAAAAATGTCTGAAGAAGAATTAGTAAAATTACAAACAGAATTAACCTTACCTCCTGAAAAACCAAAAATAGAAGTAATTAAAGAAAGCGTCGAAGAAAAAGAAGAAATTCAAGAAGAATCCGAAAAAGAATCTGAAGAAAAAAAGAAACGAAAAACTCCAATCAATAAATTACCTAAAGCTCCAAAGAGAATTCCCTAAATATTAGAAATATATTCCTTTCTAACAAAATTAACAACTCCGTTTCACTTTTATCAGATTATTAAATAATTAAATCACTCGCAATCACCAGTAACTCAATTTTGGATTCATCAATTAGCTTAACTAAAAAATTCCCCAAAAGCCCCAATTTCCACCAAGCTTAAATTGAACATAAATAATAACTAAAAACGCTATCAAAAATGCGGGAGTAAATGGAACACCGTCTTTAATCAAAACTTTCTCTTTATAATTTTTCTTCAAGAAATCAATTTCTTCCTCGGAAAGTCCTTCCCAATGAGGTTTTATAATTTTACTTTTGATTTTAATTTCTTTCTCAAGCCAATCTCCAACTTTCAAATTACTTACTTCAACTTCTTTCAACATACAACTCTTTTCAACAGCTTTTGCATAAATATAAGTAAAAAATAATAAACTCAAGAAGAGAGGGATAATTAAAAAAATGAATTGTTGAGAAAAAAGAGAGTAAATAATAAAAGCCAAAGAAAAAGCAATAACTGCATAAAAATTAGTTTTATTTTGTTTGAATAAAGACGAAAATGTTTTTGAAAAAGATTTCCAATTTCTAATTGAAAGAGCAACACTATAAATTAAACTATAAATTGCCCCGCCGAACAATAAAGCGATTAAGAAAACTAAGAAAATCAAATTATTATCTCTAAAATTATTTGCAAATGGTAAAATAACTCCTAAAGCAATAAACAGTTTAGCGTCGCCTCCGGCGAATAATCTTCCATAATATAACAAATGTCCGACGACAAAACTAATTGCTAAACCCACTAATCCAAATATTAAAATCATTTCATTTTCAGATAAAACACTATAAAACGCCCTAAAAGCCAACGCGCTAATTAATAAAGAAAAATTCAACCAATTAGCAACCTCTCTAAAACGAAAATCCTGAATAATCGCAGCAAAAATTCCAACCAAAGCAAAAATAAATAAAAATTCTATCATCTCCAATAATACTAAAACGCATTTATTAAACTTTCTTCGAGGATTAATCTAAAATGTTTACTTCTTTTACAAGAACTATTCACCATATCAATTAACTTAATCCTCCCACAATCTACAGCAACCCAATTTTACAAAATCAGATTACTAAAAAGTTTACCTTCGTCAATTAACTTAACTAACCCCCAATCACCCAGCAACCCAAGTTTACCTTCATCAATTAACTAAAGATGGAATTAAGACACCAACCCAATAGTTAGATTTATTAATGTTTTTCATATAATTATTAAATGGAAAGAGATGAGCAAATTACAATCTATTTATCTTGGGCCCTCATCCTCGGAGTTCTAATAGTTTCATATTTTATAATCAAAGATTTTTTAGTTGCAATAGTAGCAGCATTTATTTTAGCATATTTATTAAAACCAGTTCATGATCGATTAGAAAAAAAAGTCGGCAAAATCGCAGCAGCATTAATCTCCATATTATCTGTTTTGATAATTGTTTTATCTATAATTGGTTTTATCGTCGGTTCTTTAATTTCAGAAATCTCAACATTACTTTCAGGAAACCTAATACACTTATTTTTTGATAAACTAAAAAACCTTCCTTTTGAAGATGTTCTAATAAATAACCTTTCAGAAATAATAAAAGAGGCTGGAAAATTCGCATTAAACTTAGCTACTTCTTCTGCAATAAATATTCCAGGAAAAGTTTTAGCAATTTTTGTAACTTTCTTCACAGCATATTATATTTTAATTGATTGGGAAACCCTCAAAAATAAATCACTTAATCTTTTACCTTTTCAAAATAGACAACAAATTTTAACCCAAATACAAGCAGTAATCGACGACATTATCGCTGGGACATTTTTAATCGCATTAATTGAAACAGTTGTAGCCATAATAGGATTTTCAATTCTGGGGATTAAATTCGCCGTTTTATTAGGTTTCATGATTGGACTCTTCGCTTTCATACCAGCATTAGGTCCCCTATTAATTTGGGTCCCATTAGCAATAATCACATTCACTAAAGGACAAATTGGAACAACAATCGGACTAGTAATTTTAGGATTAATTTTAAGCACTTACATAGATTCAATATTAAGAATAAAACTCGTCGGTAAAAAATCAAAAATACATCCAGTAATTGTATTATTAGGATTATTCGGAGGAATTTCTTTATTCGGAATTATAGGATTAATATTAGGTCCTCTCATTCTAAGTATTGCAGTAACAATAATTGAAAACATTCCTAAGTTAAAACTTAAAAAATAATTTTCTAAAAACTATTTAACACAAAAAATAATGAAAGTAGTTTATTAGTCTAAAAATTTCTCAGTTAAATCAACTAATTCTTTAGAGGTTATTCTATTTTCATCTACTTTAAATTCTTCGTCACTTATTTCTGGATTAAATTCAAATTTATTATATTTCCTTTCAAAAAGAAGTTTATTATTCTCATACCCCTCTTCTTTTATTATTGAATAATCATTTGCGTCGACATATATTTTATACATTAAAGGTTCTTTGGGATAATATGTCAATCCGTCTTTTTTTAGTTTATCTTTTGTTTCTTCAGCAACAACATCTAAAATTTCAATTCTTATAATTATTGCTGTTTTGCCATTTATTTTTCCCTTTATTGCATTTGTTTTATATTTAGAAGTATCTGATAAGTCAGAAGGGATTAGGAACTTATGCAGACCGTTGTCAATTGCCCAAGAGCAATAACTTTTAATTTCAACAGGTAAATTTGTATATCTATACTCATGAATCAATTCTTTTTTCTGAATTTTATTTTCTTCTTCGGCAAACCATTCTTTTGCTTTTATTGTTCCCAACTCTTTTCTCTTTGCGGGCATTTTAGAGAATAATTCTTGTTCTTCCATAGGAGAATTACCTCGATATAAAGTATAATAAGAATTTTCATTACAAATATTAATTATTCCTTCAGATTCTGTTATTATCATATCTGGACGTTTAAACTTAGAAACATATTCTCTTTTTGTTCCGTCTAAATAATTCATCTCATCAAAATCGTAAGAGAAAGAATTGGTTTCTGCATATTTTTGTGTTATAAATTCATTTAGATAAGAAACATCTTTTTTTGTAAGATTTTGGAACCATTTAATAATTTTATCTATAAGTGAATATGGATTTTTATAGGATGAATCGCTGTTATCGGAAACAGAATCTCGATTGTTGAGATAAATGTTTAACCTTGAAATATGCTCCAATACTTCAGAGAGTGTTGCAGATCCACTTTTATATTTTGTTAAAGTGGATAATAAGTCATTTACGATTAATCTTTCTTCATCTGGATGATAGACTAAATTCCATTGTTGGATACAAGCAGATACATAAGGAGAATAAGGAACATTTCCCTGGTTATAGGCTTGGATACATTCAACCAAAGAAAGTGAATTATGGCATTGATCTATTGGAATTGAACCACAATATTCTTGAGCAGAAACGAAAACTGATAAGGATAATATTGTTAAGATTGTTAAGAGAAGTGTCGTTAAAATTATTTTTCGTTTCATTTTAATATATAATAAATTACTGCTTTATTAATCTTTCGAAAGTTTGGTACAAACATTTGGATATTGTGCTATAAAGTATTTGGTATAAAGCTTTGTATATGAGTAAATACAAAGAAATGATTTTGTTTGTTCTCTCAAAATCAGAAATAAAAAGCACAAATCAAGTTTTAGAAGAATTGCAGAAAAAGGCAGATAAAGTAATAAATTGGCATTTGCTTTATAGAGTTCTCATGGAGTTATTCAACGATGGAAAAATTGAAAGATTGCAAAGTAAAGCAGGTTTTTTCTGGAGAAAAAGATAACTGCCGAAAGTTATTTAAATCAAAAGATTATAGTATTATTATATACCCCCTAGGTTTGCACTGCAACCCTAGGTTTTTATTTTCTAAAGTTTTATTAAAGTTGATTTTGTTAGTTTTATATGAAAGATAAAATCAACAGCGAAAGAGTGATAATTTTTATTGATGGAAGTAATTTATATCATCTTGTAAAAAAGCTTGTTCCTGAAAAAAAGCCAAATGATTTTGATTTTGAGAAATTTACAAAATTTCTTGCAGTAGATAGAAAACTTGTAAGAATCTATTATTATAATTGTCCTTTAGACAGAAAGAAAGACGAAGAAGCATATATTAAACAACAGAAATTTTTTGACAAAATACAAAGAATTCCTAATTTTTCTTTTATTTTATGCAGAATGCAAAAGAAGAAATCCAATAACAAGATAATTTATGAAGCCAAAGAAGATGACATTCATCTTGCTGTCGATATGGTTAAACTTGCATACAATGATGCTTATGATACCGCGATTCTTGTAAGTAGCGATGGTGATTTTGTGCCTGCAGTTCAGGCAGTTAAAGAAAAAGGTAAGAATGTAGAAAATATTGGTTTTGAAAATAAATTTTCTTATCATTTACAACAAACTTGCGACAAATTTTCAAAATTGAAAAAAACAGAAGTAGAAAAGTTTTTTAGTTAAACAGCCCATCAATAAAAAACAAGAAAAAATATTTGGGTGTAACAAAGTGAAATCTTTTATTATTTATTGGATGAAATTTCCGAGAAATTTTGTGAATTTTCTCATTGGTTCGATAAGAGAAGTATTTTTCTTTTTTTATAATCTGAAAATCTGTAGATTTTCAGCTATCTGTCGTGTAAGCAACTCGTAGCAGACCCATAATTTTATTTAGAAATTTTACCCCGAACCAATCAGTTAATCATTTTCGGAGCCAGCAGAACCCTTATTCAATTTTTTTTGTATTTTTCAAGAACTATATTTAGGGCTTCTTCTAAATCAATATTAAAAGAATTTGCAATTGTAATTATCGAATACAAGAAGTCGCCAAGTTCAGATTTTAGTTCTTCCCTATATTTCAGAGGTTTTCTTCCATAATCACCCATTTTGAAAATTTCTTTGGCGACTTCACCAAGTTCAGACATTGTATCTAAAACTTTATATTCTGCTGGTGACTCTAAATTATGTTCCTTACAAAATTTTTTGATTTTTGTTTGTATCTCTTTCATAGATTAAATTAAATCGATGAGTTATAAAAATGTATTGTTAGGACTGGCGAACAATTTCTTTGATTAAAAGATTTACACTATTTATCTTTCAACTTCTTATCAGTTCGATGAACTCCACCTTTTTTGTAAATCCCTTTACGCATCTTAGAACGTTCATCATTTTTATTTTTCCGTTTCCCTGCAAAAGCATATTCATCTGCCATTTTCTTATTTTTGTCCAATCTTTTTTTTAAAAAGATTGTCTACCATAAAATATAGAAGTAAATTAATTATTTAAATTATTTGGAGGATTAAGAATACAGTTCCATAAACTCTTGATCATTAGCATAAAATTCCTTCAAAGTATTAAAAGAAATACTAGGATCGTAAATTTTTCCTCTAAATTCATTTTTCTTTTCAAGAGTTAATTTATCCCCAATACCATCAATCTTTACCAAAAGTTCCTTTTCTTCAGCAGTTAAAACAGGACAATCAATTCCATTTACAACTGCTCCCTTGAAATTTTTACCTTTTCTTAAGTTAGCGCAAAAAGTTTCTACTCTTCCTTCTCCACAGTCAAGAGTACTACCTAAATTTTTAGAAATTCTAGGATCAGCACAATTAACATACTCATTATTAGAACTTCCAGAAAATTTAACTTCTTGGAAGTTATCACAATAAGAATAAATGAATTTTTCCGAGATAGAATATCCATTACAAGATTGTATTGCTAACTCAGGGGTGCTAACCTTACTAAATAAATCATCTAGTGGATTAAAAAATCCCATCAATGCCATCACAACTAAAATTAAAATCACAATTCCGATAAGTCCTCCAATCAATGTACTCCAAGAAAGTCCTTGCCCCTTTTTATTCATCATTCTTTATTAAATGAAGGTTTATTTATAAATGTTTTTGTATATTTGTAGTCAACAAAAAATTCATTTTCAACTTTATCCTGCACTTTAATTTCAAAACTAACCTCAACACCTTTATCAGAAAAAACAACACTATCTGAA
>Ga0210050_1001562_pt1 | contig 24082 bp, 19 predicted proteins | sample CryGey132114_all_FD_185463 | JGI IMG/M metagenome (GOLD analysis project Ga0210050, IMG submission 185463) | Groundwater microbial communities from aquifer - Crystal Geyser CG22_combo_CG10-13_8/21/14_all (SPAdes) (version 2) | ecosystem: Environmental > Aquatic > Deep subsurface > Groundwater ... | reverse complement strand
CCCATTTGCTTCAGTCGTTTCTTTCCTTTTTTCTGTTTCTCCAGAAGCTTCCGCTTCCGCGTCACATCCCCACCGTACAAATGTCCCGTGACATCTTTTCGCAGAGCGGAAACTGTTTCGCGTGCCACGACTTTCGCACCGATGGCCGCCTGAATGGGAATGGGAAATTGTGCCTTGGGAATAACTTCTTTTAGTTTCTTACAAAGCCGGGCACCTATATCGTGTGCTTCACTGCGATGCACAATCGTACTGAGCGCATCTGCAGATTCCCCAAGAAGGAGAATATGAAGTTTGACCAAATCCCCTTGGCGAAAACCGAGTGGATCGTAGTGCATGGAACCAAACCCCTCGGTTGCCGACTTCAGTGCATCAAAGAAATCAAGCACGATACCCTGCAAAGGCACTTCAAATACAAGAAGCGCACGTTCTGCCTCCAGATACTGCAAAGAGATGTACGTTCCGCGACGCTCCTGCACTAAGGTCATAACAGGACCTATGTCTCCCGACCGGCACACCACTTCTAACCGAACCCATGGTTCGGAAACGGAATCGATGTATGTAGGATCGGGAAAATCTGCGGGATTGCTGATCACGGCAACCTGTGGATCATCAACCTTCAACAAACTCGCCCGGATAACCTCAGCGGGACGCTTCGCTTGGAATCGCACTTCATAGCTCACTGTCGGTGCTGTCACAATCAGATCACAGTCAAACTGGCGCTCCAGACGTTCCTGAACAATATCAAGATGAAGGAGCCCCAAAAACCCGCAACGAAAACCGTTTCCCAACGCGGAATTACGTTCCGGCTCGTAGCGAAATGCCGCATCATTCAAAGCCAGCTTCTCCAACGCTTCACGAAGCTTGGCATACCCATCCGCTTCAATAGGATAGAGCCCTGCAAACACCATAGGCTGAACCAGTGTGTATCCAGGCAGGGGTTCAAGGGACGCCTCCGAAGCAACCGTCTCCCCCGTACGCACGTAACGTACATCTTTCAATCCCGTCACAATGTACCCGATCTCTCCCGCCCCGATCGTATCGCATGCATGATACTGGGGTGTAAAGTACCCCACTTCTTGAATAGAAAATACATGTTTCGCCCCAAGAAGGTACGCAGACTGACCGGCATGGAGCACTCCATCAATCACGCGTACATAGGCAATCACTCCACGATACGTATCCGACACGGCATCGAATACCAGTGCGCGAGCTCCATCTCCCGACGCTGCAGGCACAGGAGCGGGAATTCTCTCTCTCACCGCATCAAGCACTGCCTCAACACCGGTCCCCTCTTTCGCGGACACACGAAGGATATCCTCCATCGAACACCCAAGAAGCCCGCACACTTCCTGACCAGTCCGCTCCGGATCCGCCGCAGGCAAATCGATTTTATTGAGCACGGGAATGATTGTCAGATCATGCTCCAATGCCATCATGAGCACGGCAATGGTCTGTGCCTGTACGCCTTGTGACGCATCCACCAGAAGAATAGCCCCCTCGCATGCCGCGAGAGACCTGCTAACTTCGTACCGAAAATCCGTGTGACCGGGCGTATCGATCAGATTCAACTGCATGCCTTTATGCATCATCCGCACTGGCTGCAACTTAATGGTAATGCCACGCTCTCGCTCCAAATCCATCATATCCAATGTCTGCTCTTTCATATCACGCTCTTGCACCGTCTTCGTGACCTGTAAAAATCGATCGGCCAATGTCGACTTTCCGTGATCTATATGCGCAATGATGCAGAAATTTCGTATATCCATGTGCAGGCCACACTATCCTAACCGTAGTCCTCTGCGCAATTCCTCTTCCCCTTGCCGTATGCGGACCACAAACGATTCTCTTCCCTCACATTGTTCTTTCTCTAGGGCATCGAACTTATCCTCTGGGCATTGAGGACTGACAGTAAAAGGAACACCAAGGACAAGTGCCGCCAGTGCTCCATGAAAACGCTCAGACACCACAAAAGAAGCACACTTCAACTGATCAAGCAGTTCATTCCATGACTGCACCTGATGCACAGCATCGCACGTCACGGGCAGGTTTGTCTCTTGCTGTAGACAGATCACTTCTATCGTATCCCACGATTCACGTCGCACTGTTTCCTCCGCAAGGTGCCAGAACGCACCTGAGGAATTCTTTCTCGGAATAATCATCAACACCCGCTCCTCTTTCGCCACCCTGTCACTCCCTATGGTATCACCATACACAGGATCAAATGCAAGAGTGACTTCTTTCCCTGGACATAGAAACTGTACACGCGCAAGACTGAAACGATCACGCACGGAAAGGGAAGCTGCGCGACGAATGACTGATGTTGCACACAGGCGACCCAGGCGTGTACGAAACGGGCCAATGCCCTGAAACGCAAGATGAACAGGCTTTCTGTGCAGCCTCGCCACAAACGCATGCCACCACCAAAGTATGCAGGCCTGTACGGATTCCGTATCAGTAAACAGTGACCCCCCTCCAAAGACCACACCATCACATCGACGCATGCACCGGAATGTTTTCCACCAGGGTGTACCAAATAATGATCGCATACCACAGGGAAGCCTGTGCAATTCCCCTACAACGGGATGTGCGGAGAGTACAGACCACTGAACCTCAGGAAATGTACGCAAAAAATAGTGTTTCAATGCTTCGTCACCCATGTTTCCCACACCGTAATTCCCTATAAGAACAAACTGCTTCATGTACACACATTTTACGCCTTTTGTTCAGTCTTTTCTGCCACAGGCTGATTGTCTGCGAGAACCTCCTCCCCATCCTTTTCTTCTTCTTTCTCCTGCACATTCATCGCTTCCACTTCTTCTTTGGTCATAAAGCGCTCTGTCAGCTTCGACCGCTTTCCGAATGCCGTACGGAGGAAGAAGAGTTTTGCGCGACGGACTTTCGCAACTTTCTTCACTTCCATACTCGCAATCACGGGAGACTGGAGCGGATACACCTTCTCCACCCATACACCGGACACAAGCCGACGGAGCGTCACTGTGGCATCTGTAGGAACATGACCCCTATGCACCTGTATCACCAACCCTTCAAATGTCTGAATACGCTCTTTACTTCCTTCCTGAATACGCTCACGCACACGCACTGTATACCCGGGCTTCAGGTCGGGTACGGGACGTAAGGCACTCCTGGCCTGTGACTGGAGAAGTTGATGTGTCATTGAAGAAGTGGAGAAATAGTAGGGAAAGAGACTATTCTAGTCAAATACTCTCAAAATACATACAATAAGCCATCCTTCGAGATGATTTTTCTTGTGTCATGGTGAGGTGCCCCGTTACCTATCACCTCTTCGCCTCCTCAATCTCCTCTTGAATCGTATTGACGACCAGAAGATGCCTCGGGTCATTGAGAATGTCCGTGACAAATCGATCCTTGAGACTCAAGCGATAGAGGAAATCTGCTTGAGAGAAGATGGAGTACTTCACGTCTTTAAGTGTATTATCCTGAAGCAGTAATGCCTCGATCAACTCTTTACGCACATCTCCAACAACGAGAAGATCGACTTTACTCTCCGTACCACAGAATGCTCCGGCCAAAAGAACCAACTGCACATTCGACAGGTTCCTGAGACTATTCACCAGAGGACTTTCTCCTTGAACAACTTTTGAGAACAATGAACGAAGATCGGCATAGAGAAAGAATTCCGTATCCACACGGTAGTATTTCTTCCGGTTGCGATGACGCGCTTTGACCAAGCCAATTCTTCTCAAGTTTTCCAGCTCGCGACGAATAGAGTTTATTTGCTCATTGAGGACACGTGTCAGCTCTCGGATGAAGTACTCTCGTTCAGGATGGAGGAGAAAGGTAGAGAGGAGTTTCACTCGCGTTTGCGAGGAGAAGAGTGCCTTCAATATCGCTGCAGAGGACATGTGCAAAAAGAGTATTCAATAAGGGGAATACAGTGCAAGAAAAGTATACAGTTAAAAGAACAAGTACTGTATACGGAAATAGCGGTATAAAACAAGAGAAAAGCGTAACTTAGACACAAATTTTCTTCTAAAACTGATCAAAAAATATACTCAACAAAAAAATAGTATGTTGTGTAATACTATTTATAATAATGCAAATTCATCAGAAGAACTATTCTATTATGTGTATGCATTTGGATTGATCATGTTTAAAAGCACTGCAGCAAAGATAAGCATTATCAAACCTACAATCGAATAGAGAATGTGCTGCACGCCCTGTTGACGCAAGCCGGGGTTCCCGCCCGAGAACATGATTTCATAACCGGCCATGATCATGCGAATGATAACAATCCCAACTCCAAAAGCAATGAACCATGGCCAGAGTGCTTCAACATAACGTATAATCACCTGTACTCCTGTTCCTCCAGGAATAGTTGTGGTGCCTCCTCCTGTCCCTACATATAACCTTCCTTGGGCATACGCCACTTCAGCAATCGTCTGTAAAAAGGAAAGCATCAGTACATGATAGCAAAAAACATAAAAAACCGCAATGTTAAGTCGGGTCAATGCCAAAACTGCTCATTCTTGGATTGGAAAAGACTTGTTACAGTCCATTCACAAGTCCTGCTTTACACTGTATACTGGTATGATGCCTCAACGACGATCTCCCCTTTTCTTCGATCAGAACCCACGAGTGGACGCATGGAGGAAAAAAAGAAAAGAACGAAGAAAAAATGAAAGAATGGCAAGACAAAAAGATACAAAAGGGCAAAATGAAGAAAAGGAAAGGGCACAGCCACAAAAACAGAAGGGGCAGAATACAAGACCAAGAAAAAAAATGGGGCTTTTTATGGCGTTTCTCTTCTTTCTCACTGCCTTTTTCTACGATGCCCTCGATGTGATTACCACAGTGTTCGGGGATGATTACTGGATTCTGGATCTGCTCTTTTTTCCACCAAGCGTCTTTTGGTGGGTATACTTTAGAGTAAAACATATCAGGAAAAGAGGGCTTGTATGGTTCGCCTATTGTGTAGAACTCTTGCCATTGTTAGATGTGCTGAATTTCCAAATGGTCTACGCCATCATTATCATCCTTACTAACCGTTCAGAGAAGCTTGCAAGGCTCACAGAAAAAATGCCCGGCCCTTCGAAAGGCATGCCAAAATTGAAGGCAGCATCATAAAAACAGATTTACACAAAGAAATTTTCTTTGATACATACAAGTATGGACCTACACTATCTTCGTGTATCGATTGCACAAATATCTCTGCAGAAGCTCTATTACTTTTGCTGTCATAATACTGGCAGCATGCGAGTTGACTATAGAACCTCAGCCACCACCTCCACCACCGCAAGAATGCACCGTACCGGAAGCCGACTCTGAACTGACACTGGAAGAATACCTCGAAATCCTTCCTGAGCTGATTACGGATCCATCATTTCTTACAGAAGCAACACAACTTGTGCTACGCACACCCTTCAATATCGGACTGCCCGCTGCGGCAGGGCAGAATTGCCAGTGGTTCACAGAGGACATTGGCGGAGTGTCGCGGCAGGTGCGGTGGTGCCGATGCATTCGCCGGGCCGTGAGAGGAGTTGATGTATTGGAATTCTGTTTCCCGGTCCACCCACTCTGGAAGTGCGTCGATACGGGAACCACCGTAGAATTGGTGCCGGGTGATCTGCCGGCGTCCTTCCCCGGGCAAGGGGCACTGACAATGACTCCGATTCCACGACCTGTTCTCACTCCACCATTTCTGGGACTGACGGTAATTCCTAAAAATCCGAGTCTTATTCCTCTTGTAGAACTCATCAGTAATGCTCTCAATTACCGTGTATTTCTCCTTATCACTCCCGAACGCCTGGTAGAACTCCTCAATCCTATTCCGTAGTCAAAATAAGAAAAATATTGGGATATGTACAATAGGTAATTGATAAAAATGCAAAATTTTGGTATTATGTTGGGATGCCCTCACACAAAACAAGCAAATACAATAGAAGTATTGCGCACTGGAAAATAGTGGGTGGAGCATTTGCCTTGTGCTTTCTTGTGCATCTTCTGAGTCTGGAGGGAATGCAATTGCTAAATCCGGTTCCTACGGCACACGCCGGACTTGGCGATATTATCATTGGTGCAATTACAGATGCGATACAGGCTGTGCTGGGATGGCTCTGGACAAATATACTTGAGCCGTTCATTGTCGGCCCTCTACTGGCAATAGTTGCCATTATACTTACATACTTCTTTGGTGGTCCATTGATCAGACTATTCTGGATGGTTATCTATGAACTCGTAATGACATTAGCCACAATACTCATGTGGATATTTACGACATTCATCGAACAATCTCTCGATCCGGCAGGATTCTTTACAGTGCGATTTTTGGGGGGTGCTATGTTGGATAGAGTGTATAACTTTCTCTGGCTTCCTATTCGCGACCTCACGAATGTTGTATTAGCATTTCTACTGCTCATTGGCGCAATCATGGTCGTTGTAAAAGCAAGTAAAGATTTTCTCGTGCAATATGCTCCAAAATTTATCATTGCAATCATTCTCGTAAACTTTTCCTGGTTCATCTCACTTTTTGTACTCGATGTTGCCAACATAGCCACAAGAGCAAGCTTTACACTCTTCACTGCCCGATGTGTTACAGAGAGCGGGGCAGAGGAATGTAAAGTCATCACAGATATCCAATTCCGTGGCGGAACTGTTGCTCCCGGAGTTGGTGGATGGAGATGCCCTCTTCTGGCCGTCTGTATCCGTAAGCAAGCAGTAGATCAAACGAATAGCTTTGAAAAAGTAACTAGCGGTCTTGTGCAAGGATATGGAAAAATCCTCGATGCAGGCGGGGCTGTTTTAGGAGCAAGTGCAGATGATAAATTTTTAAAACTAATCGCCTGGGACGAAATTTCCAGGGTAAATTTTAGTTTTAGTGACTGGAATGCATTTTGGAATAGCATTTCAAATTTTGCTACTTCCATACTCATTGGAACATTTAAGGTAGTTATGACAGTGTTCATCCTCATCATCGGTACGATATTGTACCTGACAGCTCTTCTGGCCCTCTTTGTCATACTTCTCATTCGCCTCCCTTTCCTCTGGCTCGGATTAGGACTCATGCCACTCGTAGCAGTCGGTATTGTCCTAGGAAAAGGTGGATTTAGTGCACATATCTGGAAAATTTGGGAATGGTTCCTTGCCGCAGCATTCATGCCGGCAGCAATCGGCCTGCCACTCACAGCAGGATTTGCCCTCATGCAGGCGGCATCCAATCTCCCCGGTCCTGATCTCCCACTCCCCGGCGTCTGGCAACAACTTGCCGGTAGTCTGGCAAACAACATCACCGAATTCGTGATCATAATTTTTTCAATTATCATCATGTGGATGGGAGTATTCATGGGAATTAAGATGTTTGATTTCACGGGCGGCGCAGTATCCTCTGTAGGAAACTGGTTTAATACGCTTGGTAAAGGAGCAGCTTTGGCAGGTGGTGTATATCTCGCCAAGAAAGTACCTGTTGCCGCCGGCTGGCAACCCTTACTCGACCTAGTTCGAAAACCCAAAACACAAACCCCAGATTCCACAATCTCTGGCGAATCTCCCTCAGGAGGTACAGGTGGCGGCAAGACCGGTGGAGGCGGAAGTAGACCAGGAGTTGATACAAAACCCGATAAAGCAACTTCGAAAGATTATTCAGATGCATTAGATAGACGAAAAGAGAAGTTCCAGAAAGAGACGGCAGGCATGAAACCAGATAGCGAGGAGTATAGGAAAAAGAAAGCTGAATACGCAGCGGGTATGAGAGAGACAACGATAGAACGTGATAAGAAACGCATGGAGGAGAAGATGGTGAAAGAATACGGAGAAGAGAAAGGGAAAGAGATTGCAGGTGAACAAAATCAAGTGATGGAAAGTGGGGCACGAGACAAAGAAATCCGCAAGTTGGAAGAGAAAAAAGGAAAGGGAAAGGGTTTCACCGGCTTTGAGGCACAACGTCTGCATGACCAAAAGAAACTCCGTGAAGAGTCACAGAAACAAGGATCTGTACTTAAAGAAGAGAAAAAAGAAGAAAAAGCAGACACGGCACAACCTGCTGCAACACCTACATCAGAAGAAGGTAGGAAGAAAGCTCCTGATGCAAAATCAACCGAGACCGGTGCGGCTCCAGGTACCGCAGCGCAAGCCGCACCACCACCAGAAGAAGAGAAGAAAACCAAGAATATTACAGAAAACATGGAAGATAACCGTTCAGGATTCAAGAAAGCTCTTGGCAAAATGTGGGACTGGATTAAAGAAGACAAGCCACAAGGAAACTTGGTTACGGGTGCAATCGGACTTCTCACAAAAGGTCCTGATGCGCTTCTGCGGGGAGCAAAATCCTACGCGAAGGGTGAAGAGCCGTCCTTGGCTAAAGCACTGGAGCGCAGTTATCGCGGCAGCGTGAGTGATAAAGATGCCAATAAACTGCAGAAACACCTCGCGGACAATCCTACAGAACTGAACCTTGTGAAGAATGGCCTGGCAAAAGTGGATGAAGCCAAAACACCCCAAGAAAAGAAAGAGGCTCTGGACCACCTGTCTTTCGTCATAGAAAAACTCTCACGAAACCTCAACCTCTCCAGCGTTGATACCAGTGTTCGTGGACTGCCCAAACTCATTAGTACGCTACAAAAAACGGCACATGATAAAGGTGCTCCTAGTTTCCTCAGCACTAAAACGGCATCGACGCTCGAGAGCAATCTTCACAGTCATGTCGATTCAGTACAAGATTCCGATAAAAAGAAAACTGACGACAAGTAGGCTACTTCTTCTTAAACTCTTTTAGAAACGCTTCAAGAGTATCCCCTTCTTGAATGAGGATAGTCGCGTCCGTACGCATGCCGCATTCGGATCCTTCTTTCGCTTCTTTAATATCGTTATCAACCTTGCGCAGTGAAGTAATGCGACCCGTGCCGACGACTGCACCGTTTCGCTGCACGCGGAATGGTACGCGTTTGATGACGCCATCAAGCACACGGCCACCCACTACCTGCTCGCTGCCCTTCTGGAAAAACACACCCTTCACTTCCAGATGACCCAGAATCTTCTCCGTTTCCTCAGGCTCCAAGAGTCCCTGAAGCAGATAACTCACTTCCTCGAGAAGAGTATAGATCACCTCATACTCACGAATCTCCACGCCCTCCGTATCGGCAACCCGGCGCACAGAACTGGAAACAGGCACGTGGAATGCCATGACGATCGCACCCCCGGCTGACGCCAAAAGCACATCGCTTTCCGTCACGGCGCCAACAGCACCATGGATGACTTTCACACTCACTTCGTCAGTTCCCTGCTTCGACAGCGCTTCAGAGATCGCCTCGAGCGAACCTTGCGCATCGGCTTTGAGAACAATCTTCAGTTGCGTCACCTTTCCTTCAGACAATCGCGCAACCAAGTCACTGAAACTCTTCTTCTGCGTCTGCTCCACGGTACGGAGCAGCTCTTCGTGCAACGAACGTGCTTCCCGTTCCGAAGGAACAACCTGCAAAACACCACCCGTATCCGGCACGCTCTGCAGCCCCGAAATCCGCACCGGTACTGCCGGACCCGCCTCTTCCAGCCTCTGTCCATGAGCATCCATCATGGTGCGCACCTTTCCGTACGTCTTCCCACAAATAAATGCATCACCCGTATGCAGCGTTCCCGTATTCACGATCACTGTCGCAAGCGATCCAAGTGATTTATCCAAATGACTCTCCACTACCGTGGCAACAGCAAGACGATTCGGATTCGCCTGCAAATCCTCCACTGCTGCGAGGAGAAGAATATGATCGAGGATAGCGGGAATCCCCTGCTTCGTGACTGCCGAACAGGGCAGCACAGGCGTCTTGCCTCCCCATTCCTCAGGCTGAAGTCCATGCCCGGCCAATTCGCCTTTGACGCGATCAAGGTCGGCCTCGGGTTTATCCACTTTGGTAATCGCAACGAGGATGGGCACCCCCGCATCACGAATGTGATCGAGTGCTTCACGCGTTGTTTCTTTCACTCCCTCATCGGCAGCAACGACGAGAATGGCAATATCAGTCACCTGCGCCCCGCGGGCACGCATGGCAGTAAATGCTTCATGTCCGGGTGTATCCAAAAAAGTGATGGGCTTTCCGTCATGCATGACCTGGTACGCGCCAATGTGCTGCGTGATTCCTCCGGATTCTGTCGCAACGACATCTGTTTTACGAATGGCATCGAGCAATGATGTCTTCCCGTGATCCACATGCCCCATAATCACGACAATGGGAGAGCGTGAGATCAAATTCTCCTTCTCATCTTTCAGAAGCTCCTCGAGGTTATGGTGGAGAAGTTTCTCGACACTCGCCTTTTCCTGCTCACGCTGCACTTCGATACCGAGGTCGGAAGCCACAACCGCTGCAGTGTCGTAATCTACGAGCTGATTAATCGTCGCAAGAACACCGTTCTTCATAAGTATTTGAATAATCTTCGGCACTTGCACACCTACCTTTTCAGCAAACTCTTTAATGGAAACTTGCTGAGGAATGAGAACGATTCCCTCTTTCTTTTTGATTTGCTCCTGGATAGTAGGCGTTTCCCTTGGGCGAGACACAACTTTTGTTTCAGGAACGACTCTCTTCTTCTGCGCAGCCTTCTCCTTCTTCTCTTCTTGAGCAATCTTCTCGGCTGGCACATCATCCAGCGAAAGTTTACGTAAGACAGGAAGTGCCTCCTGTTTTTCTGGTGAAGCAGCCTCCTCCTTCTGCCTGTCTGGTAGAGTATCTTCCTGAGGAGACACTGCATCAGTTTCCGATACATCCTCTCTTCCTTCAAAAAGTGATGGCGAAAGCGTAATTCCATGCTTCGTAGCTAAAAAACGCAAAATACCCTGTGCAAGGTTGTCCGGTATCTCCCGATCTGTCGGCTTGATACCAAAATCAACATCTACAAGTTCACGCCGGAGCTGTTGCCCCGTCATATGAAGCGCCTTTGCTAGCTGCACAAGTCGCATTAGTGAGGACTATAGGCTAACAGAAAGGCAAAAATTTCCCAAATACCGCCCTTACTCCTCTTCCTTATCTGTCAATATGTGCAACACATCTGTCCCTTGCTTTGGTTTTGACACATTTTTCCCATGGACATAAGGCGCCGCCGAAACCTCTGTTTCTGGCACAACCTTCTTCTGTATGGGCATCGGCAACTGCTCTTCTGCCTGATCACGCAGCGCACGCATGCAGTCTTTTAATCTACGTATGCAGTCGAGCACTTGCAGATCGAAATTATCGTATTCCTTAATGCGAAATCCCGCTGCTCTGGGATGCCCTCCCCCTCCGAAAGCTTCTGCCGCGAGAGCACTCACGTCAATTGCCGCAGAGGAACGCGCACTAGCCTTCAGTCCCCCGTCTTCCATTTCGGTGAAGAGCACATAAACATCAGCATCAGGAATCGTCGAAATGAGCTCGTCGAGAATGCCATGTGTCTCCTTGCTGGATGCACCCATCTCAGCAAGATCTTCGCGACTGATAGAGGACCAAACAATGCGGGACTGTTTATCAATCTGCAAGCGATTCAGAGCACGTCCCCAGATACGGAGCGTCGAGAGCGGCTTCGTCTTGTAAATATGCTGAATGATTTCCTGTTGGCGCGCGCCGAGATCCAGCAGTTCTGCTGCAACTTCCAGTGAACGCGGCGTGGTATTCGGATTCTGAAAACTCCGCGTGTCCGTAATGAGTCCAGCCAGGAGCAGTGTGGCGATATCCGGCGTCATATGCTCCCGAAAGAGGGCTGTGCGCGAAAACCACGAGAAAAGTACCTCAGTCGTACTTGCTGCAACAGGGTCGATCATCTGAATCTGACCAAACCCGGAATTACTAATATGGTGATCGATATTCAAAATGGGCACATCGGAAAAGAGATCGATATGATCCGCATAGAGTGACCCAAGGAGTGCCAAGTCCGCCGTGTCCACGGTGACCAGTAAATCATACGGCTTCTCGCCGGAAGAAAAGGAGACCTGTTGTGGACGAATATTCCCCTTCTGAGGCACCACAATAATGTTTACTTTATTGTCCTCGACTGCGTACCGCAGCGTATCAATGTCTACACCCTGTTGAAGGTCAATCGTAATCACAAAGTCCTGATGATCATCGATATGCTGCTTTAGCGCGTTGAATCCCGGAAGAAACTCCAAGCTTTCCGGAAAGGTGTCAGGACAGATAACAGTGACCTCTTTCCCCAGCGCCTTGAAAACGTGGTAGCACGCCAGTGCACTCGAAATGCCATCCGGATCAACGTTGGCATGCGGTACAACGAGAATCCGCTGCGCACGCTGGATGGCGTGTAGAGCTTCAGCCATTATTGACGCAGGTACAGACATAGTTTCAAATCAATAAATCATATTATTATAACATATTTCATTATAATTTTCAAATACCAACCTGAGCATAAAGAGGGCATTGAAGCAGACTTTTATGGCCTAATCAAGAAGATTTTAGTACTCTGTCCCCAACGGGATGTAGCTCAGTTGGCTAGAGTGCACGCATGGGGTGCGTGAGGTCGCTGGTTCGAGTCCAGTCATCCCGACCACTCTATACAAAAGGATTCTCATATCTTGCCTTCTCTCCCAACTGCTCCTCAATGCGAAGGAGCTGATTGTACTTGCAGACACGATCTGTGCGACTTAACGACCCGGTCTTAATCTGTCCGGCCCTGAGACCCACTGCAAGGTGGGCAATAAACGTGTCCTCCGTTTCGCCGCTCCGGTGACTGATCACCGTGTTCCACCCCCACTTCTGGGCTAACTGAATGGCATCGACTGTTTCACTCACTGTGCCAATCTGATTGAGTTTTATGAGAACAGCGTTCACAGCACGTTTTTCCTTGGCCTCTTTCATGCGTTCAGTATTCGTTACCAGAAGATCATCCCCCACAACCTGAATACGATCACCCAACGCAGCTGTCACGTCAGCAAACCCTTCCCAATCATCCTCACTGTGACTGTCTTCGATGCTGACAAGAGGATACTCCTTACAGAGTTCTTCGTAGTACTTACTCAGTTCCTCCGAGGACATCGTCTTGCCATCCACCTTATAGCTGCTACCCGCTATCCGCTCACCGCTATCCGTTCTATACAACTCCGATGCCGCAGCATCGATGCCCAACTGTACGTTTCCCGTATACCTCGCCTGATCGATGGCCTTGAGAAGAAACGAAAATGCCTCATCGCTATCCCGCACATGTGGTGCGAATCCCCCTTCGTCTCCCACTGCTATAACGTGACCGGCATCTTTCAGGAGTGTTTTGAGCACATGAAATATCTCCACTCCAGCACGCAGCGCTTCAGAAAAACGATGAAATCCGGTAGGGATAATCATACACTCCTGAAAAGACAGTCCGGAATCCGCATGCGTTCCTCCGTTAATAACATTCATCATAGGCACCGGTAGCAAGTACGGATCAGAAACATCGTACTGCCGGGCCAGTGATTGCCAGAGCGGTTGATGTTCGGCTCCGGCACGCGCCCGGCACACCGCCATCGAAACGCCGAGAATAGCATTCGCTCCAAGAGAGCTTTTGTGCGGCGTTCCGTCAAGATCGAGCATCAACTGGTCAATGGTCCGGTGATCAGACACCTGGTGACCTTTCAATGCTTCCCCAATAACCGTATGGACGTTCTCTACTGCCTTCATCACACCTTTCCCTCCATAGCTACTCTTATCACCATCACGCAGCTCTAACGCCTCATGGGTGCCGGTGGATGCACCAGACGGCACAGCCGCACGACCAAAAGAGTCATCATCCAGAAGACAATCCACTTCGATTGTCGGATTACCGCGGGAATCGAGAATCTGACGAGCATGGAGAGAGGAAATAACGGGCATGCAGACAGTATAGCACCGCTCATCTCCGTGATGCCCTCCTCTGCAAGACTGTCCCATACGCTGCTAAGAATAGCAGCGCAGCAACTTCTACGATTGCACTTCCGGATGATGTAAGTTCCGGTGGCTTTGAAGAAAACGACGCCGCACTGGAAACAGATTGTACTGGAATCTCATGAATAAACTCCCCATCCTCCAAACGCTTCTGTTTTCGCTCCATACGACGGAGTTTTTTTCTCCATGACTCTTCCTCGGGGTCATCTGACGCAGATAAATTCACCACTTCCTCGTCCTGTGAAGGAGCCATGGCCAGTTGATCCGCTGGCTTTAGATGGAGTTCCCATGCATAGGCATTGATGAAAAACACCGTGCAGAAGAGAACAAGAAAGAGAACGCGTTGTACGCGCTGACGCACGACATGAAGACTAAACATAATAATCAGTACGCATCCCACAAGAACCGGACCCACGGAAAAACCCCATTCATACCACTGTGATACTCTTGTCAATTGTGGAATGTAGAAAGAAATCAACGCAAGAAGCAACCAAAGAATGACAAAGATCATTGGCAGAAAATGCAACAGGCGAAAGGTATAATCCGCACGACGGCTGCGCAGATAAGGATAGAAAAGCAGCGGGTATGCCAACGTGAGGATCCAGAATACAGTCCACCACACTGCTCCGTCAGGAAGTGGAGGGAGAAAAGATAACATCACCCCCGTCACTCCTACGGTTATTCCTAAGAGGAGAATGAGTACCGTTTCTGCTGCATGCTTCAGAGGCATAGTTGAATAGTATCAACCACTCTGTTCTGAATGGCAAATGACAATTACTTGTGTCATCCTGAGCCTGTCTGCCGACAGGCAGGCTCGTCGAAGGATTACAACCACTTCTTCCAGGAAAAGTACCCTAAAAATCCAGTGAGAATCACAAACATGCCCGCCAGAATCAATGAGAAAGCGGAAGGATGCTGCTGCAGAGGAAGACGAATATTCATACCATACACACTGGCAATCAATGTCAGAGGAAGCAGTGTCACGGAAACCACAGTGAGAATACGCATCACGGAGTTTGTCTTGTGACTCAGCCACGATTCATGCGTTGCCTGCAAAGCTTCACTCATTTCCTTTGCTGTCTCTAAAACAGACCACTGCCTCTCCAACGCATCGAGAATGTTGTCAAAGTACATGCCGATATCGTCGGAACTAAAGACACGACTCTTGTGTTCCAATAAGGCAATGATGGATCGTTGTGGAAAGAGGATGGAGCGCATGATGATGATGTTGCGCCGCAATTTCAGAATAGCTGCCAAAATTCCCCGCTGCTCTTCGCTCTGAAAGAGTGTCTCTTCCAACAGACGCAAGTCTCGCATCATTTCTTCCACAAGAGGGAAACCCGTGAAGAAAAGATCATGCATGAGCTTGTACACAAAGAAGGCCGTCCCCTGTTCCAGATACTCTTCGCGTTTTTTTTTCGACGAACTAATTTGTTTCTGTAACTGCTGCATAAAAGGCACTTGCCCGTCATGAACGGTCACTACAAAATCTCTCCCAAAGAAAATATTTAACTCTTCCTTTACTAATCTTCCCCCCTTTCCCATGTAGGGAATATGAAACACCAGAAAAATATAGGAAGAATACTCTTCAATTTTTGGACGCTCATGCACACTCAAGCAATCTTCAATGTCAAGAAGGTGAAACTTATACCGCTTCTGCAAACCAAGAAGTTCGTCCTTCGTTGGACTGATACAGTCATGCCACACAATACTGGATGCCTGTAATGTCTTCATAGTTTATGCTTACGGGCAGGAAGATATTTATCCCGAAGAGATACTTCGACAGACGTTCGTTCAATACGATAGTGACCCTGACGATAGATCTTCCACTGGAAAACGACAAAGAGTCCAAGAAGAAGAAACCAAATGACCCACAAAAAACGCATGGAAAGGTACTGCACCCCCTCCACACGCGAGACAACCAGTACACAACCTACAAGACCAAAAGCAGTACATACTGATGGCAAAGCGCGCGTCAGTTTACGAGCAACTGCATCCAGACGAGGACGGAGGAATCGTACAACGACTGCGAGAACAATGAGTCCTGTGCTGATACTCAGCAAAGTGATCATCGACAAGCTTCCGTACGAAGCTATTCCTGGATTGGGCCAGAAAAGATACGTCAATACCTGCATAGCTTAGAAGAACAAACGCATTCTACCCCTTCTTCTTGGAAGAAGAAGGGTGTTTTTTGAGCAACTGTTGCAACATGGACTCCATCTCTCTCTCCCTCACCGTTCGCGCAGGACGAATGAGTAAGTAGAGGAAAAAACCGATAATCGGCAAAAAAAACGTCAACGCGATACAGAGCAACTGTACCCATAACGACGTGGTACGCAATAAGATGTCTCTCGTTACAAAGAATAAGAGATACACAACGAGGACTCCGATGACGAGTAAACCTCCCTGTACGGCCCGAGTCATCGGATCATCGGAAAAAAAGGAAAGAACGGAGTAGAAAAAAGACGAGGACATCATAGAAGCAGAAACTAGAGATACGGATACTTCCTGCGGTGAGCTACAACGTACACGATCGTGGCGAGTAATGCCAATACGGAAAGGAATTGACTGAAACGTAATTCAAATGTTTCCAGTGCAAGAGAGGAGCGCAAGAAAATATACCCAATACATGCACCGGTCATTCCCGCGATATAGAGAAGTAATCCCATACGCTGAAGGCGCAGTTCTACCACAGCGAACACACCCAAGCTGCAAAAGAGAAACAGCAACGCAAGAAAATCTAAACGAGTGGCAAAGACAGGAATGCCAAAGTCTCCACGGAACCACTCTAAGATAAATACACTCATCGATGCCAGAGCAATACCAATCAGTGTTTCCGCTCCTGCGCGACGAGAGGACTTGCGCACAATCAGGAGAATGAACGTCAACACAAGAAACACCACCGCATAGTAGAGCTGCACCGGATGAATGGGAACGGTATACCGCACATTCATGGCATCATACGTCACTCCCCAAAACATATCCGTAGGCTTCCCATACGACTTTCCTGCTGCCGCGCGACCCAACCAATCGAAAACCAAGCCAAACATGGCAGCCGGAAACAGCACATCCAGCCACTGTAAGAATGTTGCCCGTGACGCGTGGGTCATGACGTACAACATCACACCCACGCCAATGGCACCACCAAGCAAACTGAAACCGCCATCCCAGAACACCAACACGCGAAAGGGATCCTGTATGTACACACGGTACTCTGTGAGAATGGATGCGACTCTTCCGCCAGCCAAGAAGACAGCAATATAGGCAGGTCCTTGCGTACGAAAGTGCATCAGTGACAAATTTGCACTCTGTGCAAGACGCAGAAAAAACTCCGTACTAAGCCATATACCCAACAGAAGAAAGACAACATGGGTCCAGATCAGAAAGGGGCCTACTTGAAAGGCTTCAAACACAGGAAACAGTGTAGCAAATATCTATCCAAAACTCCCCCTCAACCTCCTCTCTTTCACATCCTCCACTGTCTTCTCTATAAATTTTCCCGCAGAAACCGTCACTTGCTCCTTTGTTTGCACACTGCGTACCGTGACAGAATTCGACTCCACTTCTTTGTCTCCAATGACAAGAAGATACGGGATTCTCTGTTTCTCACCTTCACGAATGCGTTTCCCAAGCGACTGCGATGAATCAAGCACTAATGGACGTAGATCACGGATAAGCATATTCTCGTGGAGACCGCGTGCGTGCTCTTCATGCACATCGGCTACAGGAAGAAGGGCAACTTGCACCGGAGCTAACCAAAGAGGGAACAGTCCTGCAAAATGCTCAATCAAAAAGCCGATGGTCCGTTCATGCGTTCCCAGTGGTGCGCGATGGATGCAGAGAGGTACTTGCTCTTTACCATGTGCATCTGTGTAGCGCAGACCAACCTTTCGTGGAATATCGAAATCCACCTGATTCGTCGCAAGAGTAAACTCCCGTCCAACGGCAGACCAAATTTCGATATCAATCTTTGGTCCGTAAAACGCTGCCTCATCAGGGACCTCAACGAATTCCACACCACGTTTCTTCATGGCACTCCGGACCAGATCTTCCGTCTTCAGCCACAACTCAGGTTCATTGACATACTTCTTTCCAAGCTCTTTGGGATCATGCAGAGAAAGCCTCATCACGTATTTTTGTATGTCAAATAGTTTGAAGTACCGCATGTATAAGTCAATGACAGCCAGAAACTCTTCTTCAAACTGCTCTTCCATACAGTAGATATGCGCATCGTTCATGGACAGTGACCGCACGCGCATCAGCCCAAAGAGCGCACCACTATCCTCGTATCGGTAACAATGTCCATACTCTGCGAGCCGCATGGGGAGATCACGGTAACTCCGTGGACGAGACGAGAAGATCTCATGATGGTGTGGACAGTTCATCGGCTTGAGGTAGTACTCGTCTTCTCCGTCATCCAATAACATCGGAGGAAACATTGATTCACGATAATGAGCCAAGTGTCCTGTCCGTTCATAGAGTTTCCCTTTGGCAATATGCGGCGTACGTACACGCAGATAGCCGCCTTTCTTCTCCATTTCACCAGCAAGCTTTTCTATTTCATCGGCTACAACCGTACCCTTTGGCGTCCATAAAGGAAGCCCGGGACCCACCTCCTCACTAAACGTAAACAGATCCAGCTCTTTGCCAAGTTTGCGATGATCACGTTTCTTCGCCTCCTCGAGCATGTCCAGGTATTGCTTCAGTTCCTCTTTTGAGGGAAAAACAGCAACGTAGATGCGCGTTAATTGCTCGCGATGCTCATCTCCGCGCCAGTATGCACCGGCAAGACTCATAATCTTAAAACTATCCGCAGGAATGTCCTTTAAGTTCTCGACATGCCCACCCTTACACAAATCCACAAATGTCTCATTTCCTTTTGCATCAATATTCCGGTAATGCGTGACTTCTGCTTCTCCTTTTGTCTCCAAATCCTCAATGAGCTCTACTTTAAACTGCTGACCCTTCTTCTTCCAAAACGCAATGGCATCTTTTGTTTTCAACATATCCACTTCAAATGTCTGCCCCTGATGGATGATAGTACGCATCTCTTTCTCGATGCGCTTGAAATCTTCGTCGGAAATGGGTTTTCCAAAAAGGAAATCGTAGTAACACCCATAATCAATCGGGGGTCCAATCGTCATTTTTGTATCCGGCCAAAGTTTGAGCACTGCCTGTGCCAGCACATGGGCAAGAGAATGGCGGAGCCGATAGAGATCGTCTATTTTTTGCTCAGGCATGTGAAAAGAGTAGCAGGAGGACTTCTTTACACAAAATCCAATTCCTTCTCCAAAGCACGCACTTCTCGCAAGAGTTGCGGGTCATGCTGCAGGACTTTCTCAATTTTCTTCACGGCATTTATCACAGTCGTATGATCCCGCTTGGAAAAGACATCTCCTATGCGTTCGTAACTCATGCGCAGGTATCTCTTCAAAAGAAACATGACAATCTGACGAGGAATGAGGATTTCCCGCACACGCGATGAACCGATCATATCCTGCACCGATACGGAGTAGTAACGGCTCACTCCCTCCAACACATCTTGAAAACTTGCCATGCGCTTTGGTGGAACTGTAAAACCTACGAGATCCTCTTCCTTGTAAAAATCCTTGGACAACTTTTCCATAATCTCCGCGATACTCTTCACCGTAGGCACACGTTGTTCTAAATCGTACTGCGCAACAACCTGCATGAGAATCCCCTCGAGCTCACGCACATTCTGATCTGCATGCTCTGCAATAAATTCAAGCACGGTACGGTCAATAAAGAGTTCGTACTCCTGCGCCTTCTCTACTAAAATGGCAAGACGCGTTTCGTAATCCGGAGGAGAAACATCCGCAATCATCCCCTTTTCAAAACGCGAGGTGAGACGGTCTTCCAATTGCAATTCCTTTGGCGGACGATCCGCCGAGAGAATGATCTGCTTCTGTTCCTCGTAGAGCGCATTAAACGTGTGGAAAAACTCTTCCTGCGTCCGTTCTTTATTGGCCAAAAACTGCACATCATCGATGATGAGCACATCAACAACACGGTAACGGCGGCGGAACTGCTCCATTTTCTGACGCTGAATTGCCTCGATAACCTGATTCGTAAAATCCTCGGTTGTGGTATACACCACCGTTGCCGTAGGCATGAGTTTGAGAATGGCATTCCCGGTCGCCTGCAGGAGATGCGTCTTCCCTAAGCCAACACCACCATACAAAAATAACGGGTTGTACCGGCCTCCCGGCTGAACGGACACAGCCTGACATGCGGCGTACGCAAGACGATTGCTGGAGCCAACAATAAAATTCTCCAACATGTAGCGTGGATTAAGAATTTTACTCACCAGCCCCTCCGCTAAACGCACTTCTTGTTTGCCGGGCAACTTTCTCCGTTTCTTCTCCGGAAAATGCTCCAAAAGATTGAGAGTACGCTTTGCATCATCCTTGAGCCCGACGTCGACCCTGTAGACGATCTGCAAAATGGTGGAATCGATTCTCTGTGCTGCCTCAAGTGTGAGAGCGCTATAGTGCTCCATATGCCATCCCAGAGACATGGGAAGCGGAAGGCCAACCACAAGCTTCCCCTCTTCGCGTCCCAGAATCGCCGTATCTTTGAACCACGTAATAAACTGACTGCGTGGAATCCTTGGTGCAAGCTCCCGCAATATTTCAAGCCACAGCGTGGCATAATCCACGACAACACCCGTACTACGAGGCAATGAAGAGACGGAGGACATCATAAAACGTAACAAGGAAGATAAGACCTAACAGTGTCACAAATCCTAAATTATTTATGAGCAATTCCGTTCTCCGATCCGTTGGCTTTCCGCGCACCAGTTCTACAAGGACAAACAGCAACCTGCCACCATCCAGTGCCGGAAACGGCAACACGTTAAATGCAGCAAGACTGAGGCTGAGGAGTGCAACAAAACGTAAGTAGGTACCCACTCCCTGTTGCACATAAGCGTATGTCAACTTTGCAATTCCCACAGGACCTGAGATTTCCGGCGGAACCGTACCAGTGTGCACAAGCGTCGAGAAAAGGTAGCCAATGCCACGAATAGTCTGTTCCAAAATCACCAGAGACTCACGAAAGGCAAACCGTACTGCTGTAACAGGATCCCGGTATGGAGCACTGAGCTCTCGTGGAACAGTACGCAGCAACACTCCGGTTTTTCCCTCATCAACTGTAACCGTAATATCACGTTCCTTCTTCACTTTCCCTTCAAGTACGGTGTAGACCACACGACGTTTTGCTTCCTGAAGTCTTACAACATCCTCCGGTCGCACGACCGATATGCCATCGATGGCAATGAGAAAACTCTGTGCCAGCACACCGGCTTCTGCGGCAGCCCCGTCTTCCAAAATATCATCAATGAATACGCCAAGTTGCAAAGCAATTTCACCACGCTCTGCTGCAGCTTCCATGGCGTCAAGAGAGAGATATGTCGGCACCCACCGGCCAAATAAAAAACCAAAAAAGAAAATACAGAACGCCAAAAGGAAGTTCATGAACACGCCTGCAAGAAGAATGCAACAACGCGCAAATGCGCCGGCCTTTGCAAAGCTTCCCGGTGCACGGCGCTCCTTCGGATCCAACGCACCTTCGCCTTTCAGACGAACAAACCCTCCAAAGGGAATCCAGTTCAACGTGAAATCGGTGCCCTTCCAGCAGAAGAATCTCTTCACTCTTGGCGGCAAACCAAAGCCAAATTCCTCAACCACAACTCCCGACATACGGGCTGCTATAAAATGACCCCACTCATGAATGAGAATGAGTCCTGTCAGAAGAACGACAAACGCTACTATGGAAACAAACACCATCATAGGAATTTCAAGAGTAGCGTCCATGTGGATTTCAGAAAAGTTTTCCACACTGATTCTGCCTTGCCACAAAGAATCATTATGTCATCCTGCCTGTCCTGAGCTTGTCGAAGGATCGAAGGACTGTGCTAACACCAAACCATCAATGCGTTTTGCGCCAGCATCATGCAACGCGCAGGCACATGCATTCAATGTTGCTCCCGTGGTACACACGTCATCAACAAGAATAATGTGTTTGTTCATACATGGTAAAGAGTGAAATGCATGTTGCACTGCATGACGTCGCTCATCGTGACTTCGACGTGTTTGCGGTAGCGTTGCGCGCACTCTACGCAGCTCCGTGAACATCGGTACTGATAATCGCAGAGCAAGTTCCTGCGCGAGCAACTGCGATTGGTTATATCCGCGTAGTAAACGACGACTCCAGTGCAGAGGCACAGGACACAGAAACACCTGATCAGACATCGGCAGAAGTGCCGACGCCCGTACAAGAAGTTCCACCAAATCTCCAAGAAGATGCGTCCCCTGGCAGTATTTCAATGCTCGAATTTCTCTATGTAGGTTTCGGTATGACGCCGCTGCAACAACGCGATATACCGCATCAAGCCCCTGTAATCGAAGCTGAGGAGTATCCAAACGAACTGGCTGATACTTCGCCAAAAACGGCCCCTTCGGCAATGTTTTTGGAAAGAGAAAATCAAGCACTTGGCCAGTATAACCATGCTTCATGGTGGGTAGTACTGGATTCGAACCAGTGACCTCCGCGATGTCAACGCGACGCTCTAACCAACTGAGCTAACTACCCGAAGAAGGAGATAATAAGAGAATATCACATGCTCAGTTGTTAGAGCGTCCGCAATTCCTCTATCTGCTCGCATCGCTACCGCGAATACTCGACCCAACTGAGCTAACTACCCAAAACGAGAGAAATCATAACACACCGTATAACAACGAAATTTATAGTATTTATAAACTACTATCCTCAGTAAGCAAGATTTGAGAAATAGCTTAAAAAGCAAAAATATGATAGAATAAGAAGATTTTCTGTACCCGCATGCTTGACAATTTCCGCAAAAAAAATATAATGGCTACCAAGGTGAACACGCGATTCCTGTGTCACCACGCCCCTCGGATTGCCCCCGAGAGAGAGGGCCGGGAGATCTTCTTCTCCCAGCATCGTCATACCCAGAGATCAGGTCCAGAAGCTCACGATGAGAATGAGCCAATTCTTGATGGCGCTTCAGACACAGGAGATGCAAGACTGGAATCCGTACATACACCAGAGACAATATCAGAAGGAAATCTAAATGCTGCAACAGATCAATCTGAACCCCCTCTTCCTGTGCATCCTGAAGCAATTGGAGCGAACATTAACGCTGTACTTGAAAGCTCAGAAACTCCTCCAAGGAGAATGGAATCAAAGGAACGTCCATCCGCAAAACAGATGCTCAGTCGAATTGAAAACCTCATCAAGACGATGGAAACAATTATGCAGAAATATCCAGAAGCACGAGAAAAGCTGGTGACCATTATTCAGAAAATAGAAAAACGGGAAAAAGGAAAAATAAAAAAGGCAAAAAAATTGGCCGAAAAAGAAGAACTGGCAAAGCAAATTGCGAAAGATGCAGAAGAGCAGAGAAAACTGGATCAGGATCTTGCAGATCAGGCAAAAGAACGAGCAGAGCAAGCAATGAGAGAATCTGAAAATGATCAGGAGAATCAGGAAAAAAAACAGAAAGCCATTCGCTTAGCAAAAGAGGCAAATGCGTGTTCACAAACAGCCAAAAGAACGACCAGCCATGCGGAGCAAGCAAAAAGAAATGCACAGAAAGCAGAAGAGGCATCAAAGCAGGCAGGAGCAACTGAGGCAGGTAAAACGCAATCCGATCTCGAACACCTGAAAGCGAAACTGGAAATGTGGGATGAGAACATCAAATACTGTGAAGAGAACTTCGACATGGTCAAGGGGTGGAAGGCAGAACTGCAACAACTTGTCGACTGGGAAGAGGGAAAACTCGCCCCATCGAAATTTCAGGATCACGTAGAAACCCATTATTCTACAACCGACGATGAGAATCACCAAATCCCTGATAGCGCTGTTCTTAAAATAGCCGGCGTTCCCGACTCAGCTTCAGATGCGGAGAAAGAAAAGGCTATTCAAGACTGGCACGAAGAACAGGGAAGACGACGCAGAGACGCACTGGAGCAGCTCCAAAGACACCCATCAGCCAATGTAGCAGATGACGAATGGGAAAATATGGATCAGAGAGAAAAAGATCGCATTATGCAGGAAATGAATGATGCTGAATCTGGTGTAGACCTGAATACGATCCTCGACGAATGGGACGGTCGCATCGGAGCATGGGAAAATGCCATGGGTAATTTCCTTGATGACCTCAATGGCATTGACGATGTACAAGAACAAGAAGATGG
>Ga0210050_1001553_pt1 | contig 24258 bp, 19 predicted proteins | sample CryGey132114_all_FD_185463 | JGI IMG/M metagenome (GOLD analysis project Ga0210050, IMG submission 185463) | Groundwater microbial communities from aquifer - Crystal Geyser CG22_combo_CG10-13_8/21/14_all (SPAdes) (version 2) | ecosystem: Environmental > Aquatic > Deep subsurface > Groundwater ... | reverse complement strand
CAATAAATAATGATAGAATTAAAAAAATAGAAATTATTTATCCGGAGTCCATTGAAGAACAAATCCTAATCGTCCAAGAAATTGAAAAACACTTCACCAACCTTGATGCAGCAGTAAAATCCCTGAAGTTAGTGAAAAACAAATTAGGGGCTTACAGGAAAAGCGTTTTGAAGGCGGCGTTTGAAGGAAGATTGGTTGAAAAGAGAAGTGATTTGAATTATAAAAAATTATCTGAATTGTGTGATATAAATCCATCTAAAAAAGAAGTAAAAGACTTTGATATAGATACAGAAGTTACTTTTCTCCCGATGGCGTCTGTATCAAAAAAGGGAAAAATAGTGTATAGAGAAAAGAAAAAAATAAAAGATGTAATTAAAGGTTATACTTATTTTAAGGATGGTGATGTTTTATTGGCAAAGATAACTCCTTGTTTTGAAAACGGGAAGAGAGCTATTGCAAAAGATTTAAAAAATGGGATTGGGTTCGGGAGTACAGAATTTCATATTATTAGACCCAAAGAGAAAGTTACTTCTGATTGGATATTTTTTAGTATCAGTAGAGATGATTTTAAAAATGAGGCTAAAAATAAAATGACAGGTACTGTTCAAAAAAGGTTTCCAGCACGTATCGTCGAAAATTTTAAAATACCCGTGCCTAAAGTTCAAGAACAAACCCAAATCGTCTCCGAAATTGAATCTCGTTTTTCTGTCATTGACAAACTTGAAGAAACGGTTGATAATTCTCTGCTTAAAGCCGAGCAACTCCGCAAGTCAATATTAAAATCTGCTTTTGAGGGGAAGCTTGTTAAATATGATGGAGGTGGCGAAAAATGACTCGCATACTCGTTGATACAAATATTCTCATAGATAGGGAAGACTTAAAAGAAGTATCTGAAGGACTTCAGGAATTATTAAAAATTTTAAATGAAACAAATAATAAAATTGTGATACATCCTTTATCATTAGAAGAAATTAAAAATGATAAAAATGCTGAAAGAAGGGATATTGTTTTATCAAAATTAAAGTCATACCGAGTTATAGAATCACCGCCAAATCCTGAAAACGATAACAAGTTTATGTCCCTTATAGGCGAAACAGATAATACTCACGACATTGTTGATAATAGCATGCTTTACTGCGTTTATAAAGATGTAGTAAATTTTTTAATAACAGAAGACGAAAAAATCCATAAGAAAGCCTTGAAGGTAGGAATTTCGGATCGTGTTTTTAGAGTGGATGACGCATTAGATTATTTTAGGGTGTTTTTAGACAAAAAGATATTACATCCTCCCTCAATAATACTCACACCTATTCATAATTTAAAACTAAATGACCCTATATTTGACACCCTTAAGAAAGAATATGAAGGATATAGTGATTGGTGGAGTAAAATATGTAAAGAAGGCAGGAAAGCGTGGGTACATTTTGTAAACAGCAACATAGGTGCAATTCTGATACTTAATGAGGAAAACGAACCAATAGATTCAATACCTCCACTTCCAAAGAAAAGAAGATTAAAGATATGCACAATAAAAGTAAGCCGTAGGGGTTTTAAAATAGGCGAATTGTTTATAAAAATAGGTATACAAACTGCAATACAAAAAAACATTGATGAAATATATCTAACTCATTTTACTGAAGAAAATGATTATCTTGTGACTTTGATAGAAGATTATGGATTCGAGAAAATTGCAGATAAAAAAAATGGAGAGTATATTTTTGTAAAAAGATTATTTCCGAAGAAAGACAAAACATATTTGCCTGGAGAGATTTCTAAAAAATTTTATCCCTGCTTTTATGATAGTAGAGAGGTCAGTAAATTCATCGTGCCAATAAGGCCAGGATATCACAGCAAATTATTTACGGACTATAAAAGACAGACTAAGTTAAGTGAATTTATGGAGGAATTTATAGTTGAAGGGAATACTATAAAGAAAGCATATTTATGCCACTCAAAAACTAAAGGTCTAAAAGAAGGCGACATACTACTTTTTTATAGATCCAATGATGTCCGTGAGCTAACATCTTTAGGTGTCGTGGAAAAAGTATATGAAAACGTCACCGAACCTAATCAAATTGTTTCTTATGTAGGAAAAAGAAGCGTTTACTCCAGAAAAGAAATTGAAGAAATGGTGAATAAACCGACAAAAGTCATATTATTCAAGTGGCACTTACACTTTGAAAATCCGCTTAAATACAAAAATCTTTTGAATTATCAAATTTTAAAAGGTCCACCGCAAGCAATAATCAAAATTTCACATGATAAATATTTAAAAATAAAGGGGGAGGTAAAAATAAATGATCGCTATACTTTCAATTAAAGTGAAATATGTTAAGGAGATTTTGAACAGGAACAAGAAATACGAATTCAGAAAAACATCTTTCAAAAGGGATGTTAGCAATATTTTGATCTATGCTACAAAACCGGTCGGAAAAATTGTCTGCATGCTTCAGGTAGGAGATATTATAGAAAACCATCCTAAAATTTTGTGGATGGATTTTAATAAATTTTCCGGGCTGAATAAGAAAGAATTTTTTGCATATTTTGGAACTATGGATAAGGGAATAGCAATTGAAATCAAATCAGTGAAGGAATTTCCGAAACCGATAAATCCATACGAATTAATTCCAAATTTTGTAGCCCCGCAGTCATGGTGTTACATCTCCGCAGAACAACTAAATCATATAAAAATTTAATAGCAATATAATTAAACAAAAAAATAACCAATGTTCCATTGATTCCTAAGTGGTAAGCTAAACTGCGGAAGGATGCTATGATAAAGTCCGCTCACTTCTCAACGCGCATTGGAGGAAACCAGCTTACACTTGATGAAGTCAGGGACTTGTTTGACGGGAAGGATGTTTATGCAAGACCAAGGGATAATCAGGAGGTCATTAACTACAAGAAGGTCTTGGAGTTCATAGATAAAGAGCATGACATAGATCTTAAGGTAATTAAAGAAATAAAAATAAATTCACACAATATCAAAAATTAATAAACATAAATTAAAAATAAATTAATAACAATAAAAATAATAGGATGACTGACTCAAAACAATTAGTGCAAAAATTATGGAACTACTGTGACATCTTGAGAGATGACGGGTTGTCTTATGGTGACTATGTAGAACAGCTGACATTCCTGCTGTTTTTAAAAATGGATGACGAGCGGATAAAACCACCCTTCAACAAAAAATCAGATATTCCGAAAGAGTATAATTGGCAATCCCTGCTTGCAAAAGACGGTGCTGAGCTGGAAGCGCATTACATTAAAACCTTGCAGGAACTCGGAAAACAGGAAGGAATAATAGGAGTAATATTCAGGAAAGCACAGAACAGGATACAAGACCCGGCGAAAATAAGAAAACTTATTGTTGAACTCATAGATAAAGAAAACTGGCTCAGCCTTGAAGCAGATGTTAAAGGAGATGCCTATGAGGGACTTCTCGAGAAAAACGCTGTTGATGTAAAAGGAGGGGCAGGACAGTACTTCACACCAAGAGCATTGATTGATGCGATGGTTGAGGTGATGAAACCAGAACCCGGGATGAAAATACACGACCCCGCATGCGGAACGGGCGGCTTTTTGCTTTCTGCATATAATTACATAGTAAAGCATCACCAAATGGACAGGGATCAAAAACACGAACTAAAACATAAAACATTCACAGGGAACGAAATTGTTCCGATGGCTGCGCGTCTTTGTGTTATGAATTTATATTTGCACGGTATCAACGGAGAAGAAAACCCGATAATGGTTGAGGACTCGCTGAAAAACAACCCCGGCGCAATTTATGATATGGTTTTAACGAATCCTCCATTTGGCAAGAAATCATCAGAGACAATAATAACAGAAACAGGAAAAGAAGCAAAAAAGGACTTAACTATTGTTAGAGACGACTTCTGGGCGAAAACAAGCAACAAGCAGCTTAATTTCCTCCAACATGTCAGAAGCATATTAAAAATAAATGGAAAAGCGGCAATTGTTCTTCCTGATAATGTTTTATTTGAAGGAGGCGCAGGGGGGACAGTCAGAAAAAAACTTATGCAGACATGCGATTTACATACTATTATTCGGCTTCCGACAGGTGTTTTTTATGCACAGGGCGTTAAGGCAAACGTCTTATTCTTTGATAAAAAAGAGGCATCAGAAAAGTCGTGGACTTCAAAGGTGTGGATTTATGATTTGAGAACAAATAAAAATTTCACCCTGAAAGAAAACCCATTAAAATTTGAAGATTTAAAGGATTTCATAAAATGCTACAATCCTGAAAATAGATTTGACAGAAAGGAAACGGAACAATTCAAGTGCTTTGGTTATGAAGAAATTTTAAAGAGGGATAAAACAAATTTAGATGTATTATGGATTAAAGATAAATGTCTGGATGATCTGGAAAATTTGCAATATCCAGATGTTATTGCAAATGAACTTATTGAAGAGTTAGAAGGTGCATTAGAACATTTGAGAGAAATTAACTTCAACTCTTAAGTTAAGTAAATTTTTCACGTATATCATACATTCAGCACTTTCAATCAAATTTTTGGTGCTGCCCCACTAAAATTGGGATAATTATATATTTGTTTTTTTACTAATATTTTTATAAGTTATAGGACTTACTTAGATTATAGTGAAAATTTCAACTTTTGATTATTTATTTTGAACATCAATATTACATATTATGATTTGAAGAATAAATATGGACAAAAACAATATTATCAAAAGATGTCAAAATGACTATATTTAGTAAATGAACATAAAAAGTCAAGAATTCATATTTGTTTTGTGTATGTCCTATAATGTTTAAAATTAAATTTATAATATCCAATTTTATTTTTAAGCAGATTTTTAAAAAATATCTCACAAATTAATTATCCCAACTTAAAGGGATGAGCACAGAGAATTTGAAAATATACCAACCTTCGGTTTCAATCTTTAAAAATCAATACGATTTTTAAACGAGAGCGAAGCGAATTTATACTCGTAAATTTAATAACTCTACAAAAAGTTAGCAAATTTACCATATCAATACAGGCAAATTCTTTATTCATTTTCCTCCTTTATGATATTCTTCTGCGACACTCTTCCAAAGTATATAATTTGTATTCTTTTTTGTATCATTCATATTCTTTTCCTCTGCAATAAATGCCTTAAAAAACTCTTCTGGGCTCCTGCTCCACGACAATATCAGATTAATTCTTTTGGAAAAGGTATTAAAAGCAGTACTGACTGGTTGTTTTGTATCTATCTCACAACTGATTTGACCTGTGTTAATCGCATCTCTCAATCCGACATAACCAATTGCTACCTTCACATTATCAGGAGGAATATTTTCTCTGATGGCAAAGACCCTTTTGTAAATTTCGAGCTGTTGTCTATAGTCGGACCCTTTCTCTTTATCCCTGTTTGTTTTCCAGTCCACTATCATATATTTGTCTCCTTTTTTAAACACAGCATCTATGGAGCACTTAAACTTTAAAGAAGAATCAAATCCAAGAGAATATAATGGGATATCCAATTTCAGTTCCGGTTTAACCGAATCAGGATAATCCGCTTTAATCTTATCAATAAGCTTCAAAACATTCTCAACACAGGGTTTTGCATCTTCACTTACAGAATATTCCTTCTCTCCAAGCAATATTCGTCTCGCGGCTTCATGCACTTCAGAACCAAGTTGGGTGGCAAGACTGACATCATTTAGTTTGATAATCTCTTTAACAAAATAATCATAAGCATTTCTTGGAAGCGAACTGAAAGAAACACTATTCAATGACTCAAAGTAATTTTTCACAAAATCATTTATCCAGTTATCCTCAGAATACAGTAACGCTTTTGCCTCATCAAACTTTCCGCTTACAAACAGATTAAATGCCCTTTTCCTGCTTTCATTCAAATCAGAAGATATGGTCTTGTCAACATCAATATTGCCCCTTTCAGCATAATCATTCAGATAATCATTAATTTTATCAGCAAGAATAAACAATCTGTTCTTTGCTCTTGTAAAAGCAACAAAATTAATCCTTAATATCTCTTCTTCAAGTTCTTCCTCAACATTTATCTCCTTTGATTTCAGAATGCCCTTAACTACACTATCCTGAAAATTTTCATTGTTTTTTGTTTTTGACGGAATATAGATAACATTATCAAACTCCTTACCTTTAGCCTTATGAACCGTAGTAAGAACAATGCCTTTTTCAGCATCTGGGCCCTGCGATAAAAGGTCAGCTGACTGCATGTATGACATCAGGGACTTCATATCTTTATCATCAAGAACTGAGTTTGCTTCCTGATATGCCTTATACATTGTGATTCCAGCAGAAAGATAGTCATTGCCATAGATTACACATACAGGAATGATTTTTTCCCTGAAATGTCTGTTAACATCCTCAACAGTTTTTACTCTTTCGCGAAGCTCCTTAAAAGCAGGTATTTTTTCATATATTTCTTCAAGGCATTTTACAGACGACATATTGAAGGCATCCTGCATCGTACATGGAAAAAACGGAGTAAACATGGCAGCCCTTACATCCTGCACATCCGAACTTAAAATACCTTTTAGAAAATTAATAATATGGGTTCGTGCATCATTGGAAGCAGAAAAGAATGTTGAACTGAAATTTATTCCTCTTGTATCAAGTTCTTTGGCAATTGACATTACCTGATGATTTGTTCTTGCTATAATGGCTGTCCTGCCATCCAGATTCCTGGCAAGTTCGCAGGCAGCAGGATATATTTTGTCCCTGCTTACTTCATAAATCACTGGCTTTGGACCTGTTTTCCCTTCTGCACTGCATAAGTCGTTTAATTCTTCCCTGTGCGTTAAGTCCCTGGTTTTGGAAACAAAATACGCCCTAGCATAATATAAAATTTCATTCGTGCTTCTGAAATTCTCACAAAGTACAAATTTATCTGAATTTTTAAATTTTCTGAAATTTAGTATTGAACCGCCCTGAAAGCCAAAAATGGCCTGTTTTTTGTCGCCAACAGCAAAAAAATTTCCGTCCGGCTTAAGCGACTTAATGGCAATATCTGCCTCCATCATGTTAACATCCTGTAATTCATCAACCAGTACATAATCAAACAATCTGTGATTCTTCAGCGCCATAAATTTGAGCAGCAGATCGGTATAATCAACTCCCTTTTTATCCTTTATCTGTTCGTAAGCCCTAAAAATATCAAGAAAATGTTCTGCAAATTTGGCAATATCTTCTTTTGTGTAATCCTTTCCTTCTTCCAAAAAATTTTTTACCTCTGCAATGTCTACTTTGTCAGGAGTTATTCCAAAGCTTTTCAGGTATTGGATTAAGTTTTCCGTCTTTGGAACAATCGTCTCAATCAGGTATTCATCGGAATAATTCATGACTTGCTCATTCTTAATATACCTCAAAATAGTATATCTCAGTAAATTACTGTCCAGTATTTCATTTTCATCAATATTGTCCAGGGAATAAGAATGAAAAGTAGATACATTTAATTTTGAAATATCCAAAGAAATGTCCTGCTCTCTGGTAACTTTAATAATTCTGTTTTCCATCTCTTTCCTGGCCTTTTCGGTAAATGTCAGACAGAGTATCTGTCCGGGATTAATGCCTTTTTTTATTAAATTCGCATATTTGTGGGCAAGTAAAAGGGTCTTTCCTGTACCTGGATTAGCAGTAACTAATACATTGCCTTCCCGTTCAATTATTTTTTGCTTCTCTGTGTTTAGAGACATTTTAAATTTGTCTGAAATTCATAAATTTTATTATCCAAACAATTACAATTTTAGATTTTATACCTGCACAACGGCTTACTCAAATGCCTCCTGTGTCCTGGTTCAACTTCATAAATTCCTGGTTTTAAATTTCTTGCCGTTTCTATAAATTTTGCAGCATCGCTTTTAAATCGTAGCTTGCATTTTCTGCACTGAAAGCCCTTTTCTTTTCCTTCTGATTTCATTCTGATGTTACATTTCGGGCAAACAGGATTTTCTTTTTTATAAATTTTTGCCAGATTTAAAATTTCAATCTTTTCAATATTAAATGTATTTTTGTATGTTTCAATTCCTCCGTAAAGTCGGAGGATGTCTCCATTAATCAGGTTTATTGCTATATCCTTTAATTTTGTTACTCCATAAGCCGCACAGGTAATGCCTGCTGTATCATCGGAAATTTTAAAGAAGGTATGTCCTTTTGCAATCCTTTTTGGGTTTTCAGTAACCGTGCCTTCAATAATTGCAGCATCATGTTGCTTTAGTCTGGAAATTTTTTTGGACATAAGATGGGCATCCGTATGCTGGTTTGTTCTGAAAATCTGGGTGAAAGAAATTTCTTCTTTAAATTTTATCACTGAAAATGCCTTATTAACAATTTCAATGCCATTTCCCCTGATGCCGCAAAGTATGGGGTCTTTTCCGTGAGGCATAAAAACAGGTTTATACTCTTCCGTATTCACATTATCAAATGTTCCGGGATAAAACAATTTATGCATTTCAAAAACACTTTCTTCATCAATTCTTCTTTCTGTACCGAAATTTTTCTCTGTCCTGTAAACAAGTAATTCATAAGTTAAGTCACTGAAATCACAGCCAAGGCATGCCAGACAACCGATGAGTCCCCTTCCGTTCTTAAATTTATGGATCTCTACTTTTATTGTGTCAGCTATCCTGTCGGCTTCTTCAATCGTGCATAACTCGCTAACTGCTTTTTTGTAAAATTTATTTAAAATTTCAAAATTTCGCGTCCAAATTTCATCATCCAAAAATAAACAGGCTGGATTTGTATTCTCATCATCAAACCGCGAATATTTTTTAAGAAAATTTAAGACAGTTCTTTTTATTTTCTCTTTTTCACTGCCGTTTGATTTTTCGGTCTCAATGTAAAACCAGCACGCCCCGTTTCCTCTTGTTTTGTAAGGAATATTCGGATTCAGCCGGACTAAATTTGGCATTCCAGAACGATCAACTTTCAGATTCATATCTCTAAATTTCCTTAAAATCAAAGCAGTTAAATATGTCGTGCACATTCCTTCTGTTGAGTCCGTATCGTCTAAGGCAATGAACATTTTCTGATTTATCTTTTGTACTGCATCTTAAATGCTTCTACCGTATTTTTCAGAAGTACGGCAACAGTCATTGGTCCCACACCACCTGGAACAGGTGTTATAAGTGATGCTTTTTTCTTTACATTTTTAAAATCAACATCCCCAGAAATTTTTCCGTTAACCCTTGAAATACCAACATCAATGACTACGGCATTTTCTTTAACCATATCCTCTGTAATTAAATCTCGTTTTCCGACCGCTGAAATTAAAATGTCTGCTTTTAATGTATGCTCTTTTAAATTTTTTGTCCAGATATGGCAAACAGTTACAGTGGCATTCCTACTTAAAAGCATCAAAGCGAGCGGTTTTCCCACAACAGAGCTGTGATTAATTATTACAACATTGCTGCCTTCAATCTCCACATTATATTTTTCAAGCATAAGTATTATTCCTTTCGGTGTGCAGGGTGCCAGTGTTTCACAGTTATTCATTAATCTTCCGGAATTTACCGGATTAAAACCATCAACATCTTTCTTATAATTTATTGCTTCCATAATCATTTCTGTATTTATGTGCTTTGGCAGGGGCAGTTGCACAAGAATTCCGTTTATCTCTTTATTTGCATTTAGTTCCGAAATTTTTTTAAGAAGTTCTTCTTCTGTTAAGGTATCGGAAAATCTGTAAATCAGTGAATTTATTCCGGATTCTTTGCACGCTTTATATTTCAAACTGACATAAATTTCCGATGCAGGATTATTGCCGACAAGTATTGTAGCAAGTGATGGGCTTTTTCTATATTCCTTTACTAAATTTTCAACCTCTGTTTTTATTTCTTCTTTTATGTCGGAAGCCATTTTTTTTCCGTCTATTATTGCTGCCATGTTAAATTTATTTTTAGAGAGCGTTGAAAAAGTCCAAAATTTACCTTTAAATAATACTCATATTCGCCTTTAAACTTATAGGTTTTTCAACAGCCTCTTTTAAATTTTAAATTGTTTGCTTTTGTTTGCTTTAAATTAAATTTATCTTACAAATTTAATTATAAACCTATTATTAAATAACCAGGATGGACCTGTAGCCTAGCTTGGACAAGGCGACAGCCTTCTAAGCTGTAGATCGTGGGTTCAAATCCCGCCAGGTCCGCATAAAATTTGAAAACAGCACCGATTTTTGGTGCTGGCCCACTAAAATTGGGATAATTATTATATTTGTTTTTTTTTTACTAATATTTTTATAAGTTATAGGACTTACTTATATTATTTTGTAAATGAACATAAAAAGTCAAGAATTCATATCTGCCTTGCGTAAGTCCTGTAATGTTTAAAATTAAATTTATAATATTCAATTTTAATTTTTAAGCAGATTTTTAAAAAATATATCACAAATTAATTATCCCAACTTAAAGGGATGAGTACCATATTATTTACTCTTTAATATTGAGCAAATACAAAAATTTCGTAAATTTTTAAAGATTGAAACAGGAGGTTTCAGTATTTTAAAATCATATGGATTTTTAAAGATTGAAAATCTCAAAGATTTTCAGTATTTAAAATCTGTTGATTTTAAAATTTCTTAATTCGCGGTCCCTAAAATTTTAAAACTCATCTTCATTCTTACCAAAAGTCGTTTCTTTTCTCTTATTCGGGTCCATTTCCATGTCAAACAACATCGCAAAAAGTATAAAATGAATGCCTATAATGAGAAGGAACGCCGCAAGCAAAGGAAAATTTTGTGATACAGGCGTATGGGATATAAACTTACCGTAAAAAACATCAAATGCCAGCATCAATCCAACGGGAGTCATTATAATTCCGAAAAGGTAAAAACCCAACAACGGATGGAAACTTAGAATTCCGTATTTCATCATCAGCCGCAGGAAAAAGTCCTTTAATAAAAGATATGAGACCTTATGAATGTAAGCTATGTAATTTATTCCGGACCTTTCTCTTCCGTATCTTGCTGGCATGGAAATGTCAAGAACTACGGCATTCAGTGTATTTAACTTAACCAGCAAATCATTACAATATCCGTAGCGCTTGTAAATATTATCCAGATTCAGTCGTTCAAGTAAATTTCTGGAAATAGCAGTATATCCGTTTTGAGGATCCATGATTTGCCAGTATCCGCTCGCAATTTTCGTCAGCAATGTGAGCAAAGAATTTCCGACGAATCTCCATTTTGACATTCCTTTTCTATATTCTCTGCTCAAAAGACGGTTTCCTTTAGTATAGTCAACTCTTCCTGAAATTATCGGCTTAATCATTCTCGGAAGCTGCGAAGGATCCATCTGATGATCTCCCGCCATCACGACCGATATATCTATTCTGTCTTTTAATGCCTGTTTGTATCCTGAAATTATTGCCGCTCCGACGCCGCCATTTCTTTCATGATGGATTATATAAATTTTGTTGTTTTTATCTTTCTCTTCTTTAAATTTTTTAATTTTTTCCATTGTTTTGTCTGTGCTTTTATCATCAACAACATAAATTTTATCAATATCTGTTTTGCAATCAAGAATACCGCTAAGCGTTTCTTCAATTAATTTTTCTTCATTATATGCGGGAACAACGGCACAGATAGTATTGTTTTTGTACATTTTTTAGTTTAAATCTCATCTTTCCTACCTCTTAAAAATTGGTGCTGCCCCACTAAAATTGGGATAATTATATATTTGTTTTTTTACTAATATTTTTATAAGTTATAGGACTTACTTAGATTATTTTGTAAATGAACATAAAAAGTCAAGAATTCATATCTGCCTTGCGTAAGTCCTGTAATGTTTAAAATTAAATTTATAATATTCAATTTTAATTTTTAAGCAGATTTTTAAAAAATATCTCACAAATTAATTATCCCAACTTAAAGGGATGAGCACCAAACTTTCAACCAGAAATAGAATTAATGAGAAACTTGAAAAGATAAAAGCAATAAGATTCGTAGATTATAAACTTGAACCCATATTTGTAAATGTTAAGAGTAAAGAAATAAAAAGTTTTCGCATATTACTACTCAATGACACGGAGAAGGTAAAAGAGAATATAAAAGAAGCAAGAAGAACCGATGGTTTATGGACAATTGTTACGAACATTTGTTCAAAAGAAGATGATCTTAAAGGGTTTACAGCTGCGGAATTAATCTCATCGTACAGGGATAAAAACCAAATAGAAGAAGCGTTTAAGAATGTGAAATCATTCATAAATGTCCAGCCATTTCATGTGTGGACATCTACACATGTCAGAGCACATTACACAATATGTGTTCTTTCTTACTTGCTGAATATTACAGTTATAAACATTCTGCGAAAAGGAGATACAGATATAAAAAGCCAACAAACGGTGTATGATATTCTTAAAAAAGGAATAGTTGGAAAAATATCAATAAAAAACGCGAGCGATGATAACTTAAAATTGATACTTCTTAAACCCGATCAAGAAAAGATTTTAAAGTTGTTTCAAAATGAGGGAATCATAGAAAAAAAGTATTTAAAGTCAATGAATATTAATTACTCTTAACTGAAAAAATTACGCCCAAAAATTAACAAAAACTTTAAAAATTTTACTAAGAGATGACCCGTCTTTCAATTTTAGAGGGAAACTCGGGTTATACCTAAAAATTTGGGTGAACAAAAAGTGTTTTTTTATTTGACACCCAACCATGAATAATATTGAATGATGGAACTTATAGCAAAAGGTGCGGAATCAAATCTGTATAAGGACGGAGAAATTTTAATAAAGGAACGGCTAAAGAAGGATTACCGGATTACCGAAATTGATGAGAAACTGAGGAAAAAGAGAACATTGGGCGAAAGTAAAATATTGCAAAAATTGAAAGGTGAGCTCAATGTTCCGGAAGTTATAAGGGTTGATGACAAAAATTTTAAAATTTTTATGAAATTTATGGGTGGAAGTTTAATGAAAGACCTGGTAAAAAAAGACAAAGAACAGACAAAACGAGAACTCAAAGATATAGCAGTTCAACTCGGTAAGCAAATTGCAAAAATGCATCGCTTAAATGTAATTCACAATGATTTAACCACATCAAATATAATCATAAGTTCGCTTCGCTCGGATATTTCAAAAGCAGGTTTTGAAATAACAAACGGTGAAGAAAAAAAGGTTTACCTTATTGATTTCGGATTATCTTATGTTTCGCAAAGGACCGAAGATAAAGCAACCGACCTTGTTGTTTTGGAACATTCCCTGAATGCTACTGGCATTGGATTTTTGGCAGGGGATGTTATTGAAGGATATAAAAATATTTATGAAGAATGTAATGATAAAAAAGCAGATGAAATTTTTAAACGGATGAAAGAAGTTAAAAAAAGAGTAAGGTATTTTGAGGAAGAAAATGTTTGACGAGATAAATAAATTTTTTGTGATGGTTAAGGATGAGGAATTTATATTCGTAATTCCAAATGAGAGATGCAGGAAAGCAACAGCAATAGCAATCACTGAAATGTCAAAGCACAATAAAAATTTTGTGAATTTACTGAATCATACCTTCAGGGTTGCAGGTGCGAGTATGTATATAGCACAAAAAGAAAAGCTTACCGCCGCAAGTAAAGAAATTTGTTTTTTATCTGCAATCTTTCACGATGTTTTTAAGGAGGAAGAAAATCACGATGTTAAAGGCAGGGACTTTGCAATAAAAATTTTAAAATCGCTGAAATACAGGCAGAATGTTATTGAAAAGGTTGCAGAAAGTATTGCCGACCATAGTAACAGTGAGAAATTTTTACACACGGTTGAAGCGAAAATTTTATGGGATGCTGATAAATTAGACAAGTTGGGAGCCACTGCTTTTTTGAGAAGGATTAATGAAGGAAATTTAAAAATTCGTCTTGAAAAGGATAAAAATGTATTTCTTTATCTGGATTCTTCAAAGGAAATTTACCGGAAAAGGACTGAACATACAAATGAATGTCTGGATACAGAAGAAAAAATGATTAAAAAGGATAAAATTTTAAAATGATAAATATTACTTTTTGTAACTATTCAGCCACCCAAAAAATTAAGGGTAAATTTTTGATTTTTCGTATCTTTTTGAAATTGGACGCTCATTTCGTTCAGAATTAAATGTATTATTTGAGATTTTAAAATCATGGGTAAATTTTATCGCCTCATTTCGTTCAGAGATTTTCAAAATTTCATTTTGAAAATACCTTCTGAATAGTTACAAAAAATGAATATATAAATTGATAAACAAAAAGCAATAAATTTAAAATGAACAATAAACAAAAGGAAATTTTATACTGGACTTTGGGAATTGTATTTGTAATTGCATTTGTTTTGACATTTGTATATATGGGGTATCATCCGGAAATTGATTTTTTGATTCAGATTTTTGTTATGATTATAACATCTCTTTTAGGGTCATATTTTTTGAGTTTGGCATATCAATATCACAAAATAAACAAAATTTCAAAGAAATGAAAATTTTATGGTGCATTACCGGGGCAGGACAGTTTTTAAAAGAGTGTGCTGAAATTTTAGACGGAAACGATGATGTAAAGACGGTAGCAATTTCAGAGGCAGGTGAGGATGTCTTGAAAATGTATGGAATTAAATTAAACACAGAACATAAAATTTTGGAGAAGGAGCAAGGTAAGGCGTTTCCATTTTGCGGAAAGGTTTGTAAAGGTGATTATGATTTGATTATTGCCGCGCCTGTTACTTCAAATACGGTTGCAAAACTCGCTTACGGGATTTCCGATTCTTTGATTACCGTAATAATTACACAGGCAATAAAATCAGCAATTCCGGTTTGTCTGCTTCCGACAGATATTTCAGAGGGGTATTCAATAACGCCAAAGGGAAGAAAAATTTATGTGAAAATAAGGGAGATAGATGAAGAGAATATTGAAAGAGTAGCAAAACAGGGAGTTAAAATTTTAAAAAATTTAACAGAAATTATGGAAATTTTAGACACAAAAGCCCTTCGGACATGATGAAAAACGAAAAAATAATTATTTATACTGATTGGGCAGCAAAGGGGAATCCCGGGAATGCTGGCTGGTGGGCGGTATTTTTGTTCGGAAAAGAAATTTTTGAAATTGGTTGAGGAGTAAAGTATGCCACAAATAACCAGATGGAGCCGACTGCGCCAATAGAGGCATTGAAGTATGTTAAATACAAAAGTTTCCCATTTCACAAAAATATAGTTAATTATTTATTTTAGGTAACTACTCAGCCACCATAAAAAATTACAGGTAAATTTTTGATTTTTACGCTCACTTCGTTCCACTCACTTCGTTCGTGTCTTTTTGAAATCTTTATGATTTCAAAAATCGTGTCTTTTAAAATTTCATAAATTTTGAAATTGTATTTTTTTTGAAATTTTACGCTCACTTCGTTTGTGTATTTTCAAAACTTTGCGTTTTGAAAATACGCTCACTTCGTTCGGATATTTTAAAATCTTTGAGATTTTAAAATCGCAGGTAAATTTCCTACCCTCAGAGTAGTTGCTATTTTAGATTTAAAAATATTTGACAAGAAAGCCCTTCGGGCATTTTAAAATTTATTAAAAATATCTGAGCGTGAGTGAAGTTATTTTAAAATTTATTAAAAATATCTGAACGAAGTGAAGTTAAATCTTAACCAAAATTGTTATTTTCAAAATCAACAGATTTTGTAAATATCTGAACGAAGTGAAGTTATTTCAAAACTTGCTTTTGAAATATGAGAACGAAGTGAACTTATCCTTTCCTGATAAATAAATCTCATACTTTATTTTCAAAACGCGGTTTTCAAATCTTATAGATTTGTAAATCTCCGAACGAAGTGAGGGTAAGTTTTGAAAATATAAGGGCAACAGCGAGGTTATAATACGATAAAATAAACAAAATGAAAGAAGCAATGTTATATGAAAAATTAGAGAAAGGAAAAAATTTAGTGAGATGTAATTTGTGCAATCATCACTGTGTGATTGTAGAGGGAAAGAGGGGGATTTGCGGTGTCAGAGAAAACAGAAAGGGGACCCTTTATTCACTTAATTATGGAAAAATTATTGCCAGCAATATAGACCCAATTGAAAAGAAGCCGTTTTTTCACTTCCTTCCGGGAAGCAAAGCATTTTCAATTTCAGGCGAGGGATGTAATTTCTCCTGCAGGCACTGCCAGAACTGGAAAATTGCACATTTAGTTAAAAGGAGGAGGGAAATTTACGGAGAAAATTTTAGGCCCGAGGATATTGTTGAGATGGCAAAAAAATATAACTGCAAAAGCATTTCTTGTACTTATACAGAACCAACTATATTTTTTGAATTTGCTTATGATACGGCAAAGATAGCAAAAAAACAGGGAATTTATAATAATTTTGTGTCAAACGGATATATGAGCGGGCAAACAATAAATTTAATGAGCGGACTGATTGATGCAATAAATGTTGACATTAAAGCATGGACAGAAAAAATTTACTGGGAAAATTTCGGCGCTTCACTTGAAAAACTGTTGAAAACAACCAAATTACTGAAGAAAACAGGAATATGGATTGAAATTACAACCCTGCTGATTCCGTCCTTAAATGACAGCGAGGAACAAATTAAAGGGGTTATTGACTTTGTCCAGGATGAGATTGGCAAGGAAACACCGTTGCACTTCTCGCTTTTTTATCCCCACTACAAATTAATGCATATTCCCTCAACGCCTATTGAAACGGCAAGAAAGGCGAGAGAAATGGCTTTAGAGTCCGGTTTGAGATATGTTTATACTGGAAATTATCCCGGCGATGAAGGTGAGAATACATATTGCTATAACTGTAAAAATTTACTTATAAAGAGATGCGGATTTATGGTTGAGAAAAATTTAATTGAAAAAGGCAGGTGTCCTCACTGCGGGGTAAAGATTAACGGGGTTTTTGAGTAAAGTTTTCTGGTTGTTTAAATTTATCCTTCGGTAACAATAGAAATGCATATTTGTCTATCTTTGATTAGCATCTCAATATTTTAAAACAACATTTTAAAACGCAAAACCTGGGTAAAATTTAATCACAAAATATTAATGCTTTTTAATAAAAATATAATTTGTTTGTGTATCAATTTTTATTAAAATGAGTATCCTGACAGAAAAAATAAAACCATCTGCAACCTTGTCAATAAATACAAAAGCAAACGAATTAAAAAAGAAGGGAATAAATGTCCTGTCTTATGCAGTAGGTGAGCCGGACTTTGATACTCCCAAACACATAAAGGATGCAGCAATCGGCAAAATTTTAGAGGGAAAGACAAAATACACCCCGACGGGAGGAATTCCTGAATTAAAAGATGAAATATCAAAAAAATTTAAAAAAGACAACAACATTGCTTATTCGGCCGATGAAATTTTTATTTCTGCGGGAGCAAAAATCACAATATATGAAGCACTGCTGTCAGTCATAAATCCCGGCGATGAGGTAATAATTATAGAACCATACTGGGTTTCATATCCTGAAATTGTTCTTTTATGTGGCGGAATTCCGAAATTTGTCAGGACAGATGAAAATTTTGAAATAAACACTGATGAAATTGAGAAAAATTTAAGCAGCAAAACAAAGGCAATAATTATAAATTCTCCAAGTAATCCGAGCGGTGCAGTAATCAGCGAAAAAACCACAAGAAAGCTGGCTGATATAGTAATCAAGCATAATCTCTATATAATAAGCGACGAAATTTATGAAAAGATATTTTATGGAAATTTTAAGCCCGTAAGCATCGCTGCACTTCCGGAAATGAAGGAAAGGGCAATTACAGTTAACGGATTTTCAAAGAGTTATGCGATGACGGGCTGGCGATTAGGATATGTCGGAGCACCAAAGGATATTATAAATGAAATGAAAAAGGTTGAGATGCAAACTGTCTCATGTATTCCGTATTTTATCCAGTATGCAGGTGTTGTTGCATTACAGGGTCCGCAGGATTGTGTTGAAGAAATGAAAAAGAAATTTGAGGAAAGAAGGGACTATGTTGTGAAGCTGGCAAGAAAAATTTTTTCATGCAATGTTCCCGACGGTGCTTTTTATATATTTCCAAATCATTCAGATTACAGTAAAGATTCAATCAGATTTTCCGGATTTTTGCTTGAGAACGCAAAGGTTGCTGTTGTACCTGGAATTGCCTTTGGAGAAAATTTTAATAAATATATAAGAATTAGTTATGCGACATCAATAGAAAATTTAAAAACGGGGTTTGATGCGATTGAAGATGCTTTAAAGAAATTTAAACAATAAATTTTTCTAAATTTCCAGTTTCCTCTGTTTGAAGGTTATAAATTTTTCCGGGCAGAAATCCTTTTGTCTGCCAGTGTATTTTCCATCCACATAAATGCAAAAAGTCAACCGCGAAATTTCTGTTTGTTTTAATGCATTCGCAAGTTCTGAAATTTCATCTATTTTGTAAATGTTTTTATTATGATTACTGATATAAATCATCGCATCGTATTCCTTCAATCGCACTTCCGGCAAATCAGCAAGCAGATAATCATAAGGAATGCCTAATGCATCACAAATTTTGCATTCAAATTTCTTCTTGTCTTCTCTAACATCTCTGCAAAAAATTTCCCCTGTTTCTTCGTATTTTGCGACATAAAACCGCTTGAATAAATTTCTGTTTTTCAGTCGGGTTAAAATTTCTTTTATATAATGACTTGCAACACCCTCACTGCATTTGTTTTCCAAAAAATTTAATAAATCACAATCGTCCATTTCAGATAATTTTTCAATTGTTAAATTTTCTTTTGCATAGTCATAAGCCCTTGAAAACATACTTTCGGCGATCCGTTTTGTGTGATGCCTGTAAACTGTCTGGTGCATCATATTTCTCGCTATGAGCAGTTTTTCTACTGCTTCCAGTCCGCCTTCGTCAATGACTAAGTTTTTTTCATAAAATTTTATACAGCCGATTATCCGGTCAATATCAATAATTCCGTAAGCAACTCCTGCATAATATGAATCCCTGATTAAATAATCCATCTTGTCAACATCAATGTCAGATGAGATAATTTTTCCATAAACACCTATTCCAAATATAAGATCAACAATTTTGTCCGGATTAATTCCGTAAAAATTTAATATGTCCGTAATTTCGGTGTGTTTTATAAGTTCTGCAGAATTTTTCTCGTGGGAAAAATTTTTTATTTTTAAAAGATGCGAGAAAGGAAGGTGGCCTGTATCGTGCAGCAGTCCGGCGAGCCGTAAATCCTGCGCATCATCGTTACTTAAATTTAAATGCCTGGCAACCTTTCCAGCCAGATACATCACGCCAAGAGAATGTTCAAATCTTGTCACATTCATAGAGGGATAAACAATATAGGCAAGTCCGTTCTGCTTTATTCTCCGCAGTCGCTGCATTTGCGGAGTGTCTAAAATTTTCAGTTCAGCTTCGGTTAATTCAATGTCCTTGTGGATTGGATCGCGGATTATTTTATTCATCTTGAAATTTATTCTAAATTTATTCTAAATTTATCCTGTAAAAAATTTATCCTGTAAAAAATTTATCTTATCCTTTAAAATTTATCCTGTAAAAAATTTATCTTACAATTATAATTATTTTAAATGCTTTAATTATAGTCGATTTCCTAATTTTTTACACCATTCAAGCAACTTAATAACTACTAAATTGAGTGTAAAATGTAGATAAATTCACTATATAATTATTTTAAATACTTTAATTTTACAACATTTAAATTACGGTAACATGGACGAACAAAAACTCAAAGAAATAATAAGGAACGGCGAAAGTTCTTCTGTTGAATTTAAGGAGATACTTACCGAAGATTTACCTATAGAAAAGGAGATTGTTTCATTTCTGAATCTAAAGGGAGGGAAAATTCTAATTGGGGTTAGTGATAATAAGAACATCACAGGGGTTAAGGAAAATGACCTGAAAAAGATTGAAGAAACAATTATGAATAAATGCAGAGATGTTATAAAGCCGGAAATAATTCCATTTTACGAAAAGGTATTCGTTGATGGAAAAACTGTCGTTGTTCTGGAGGTCAATGGTATTGATAAGCCGTATTATCTTTTTAAAAATAACAAAAAAACATATTACATCAGGGTTGGAACAACGGTGAGAGAGGCAACGAGAGAAGAATTAAGAAGGTTGTTTCAGGCATCAGGGTCAATTCATTATGATGAAAACTTGGTTTATAATTCATCGCTTGAAGATATAGCAACAGATAAAGTTACAGAATATTTTGAAAATTTCAGGGGAATGGCGTTTGAAAATCTGCCCGAAGAAGAAAAAGAAAATATTTTAATAAATTCAAAAATTCTTACAAATGGAGAGGATAAAATTTTATGTACTGTTGCAGGAATTCTTTTATTTGGAAAAGAACCTGCAAAATTCCTTTCGCAGAGCGGAATTATGTTTGCGCATTTTAAAGGAAGGGAAATTTCAGGAGAGTTGATTGACCGAAAGGAGTTAAATAAAACAATTGCTGAAAATATTAGAAATATTTGCGAAATAATAAAATTAAATTTAAAGCATAGTTCAAAGATAGAGGGTCTGGAAAGGGTTGAAAAAGAGGAAATTCCCGAAAGGGTTATAAGAGAGGCAATTGCGAATGCGTGCATTCACAGAGATTATACAATTTATGGAGCAAAAATCAGGGTTTTTATGTTTGAGGACAGATTAGAAATCAGAAGTCCAGGAATTCCACCAAATACTGTAACAGTGGATAATATGAAAACAGGAATTTCTGTTTATAGAAATCCAGTCATTGTAAAATTTATCAATGACTATCATCTTGCTGAAGGCATGGGCAGAGGAATTCCAATGATAATAAGGGAGATGAAGAAAATTTCGGGAAAAGAACCAAAAATAGAAATTTTGGAAAATGAAACAAATTTGATAATTTATTTTCAACAAAGAAAGTAAAAATGAATGACAATAATGTAATGGAAGAAAGAGAAGAAGGAAAGAGATATTATGCGGTATTTGTTTGTATTGATTATGTTGATTCAACAAAACTCATTGAAAGATGGGGAGAGGAAGAAGCAGGGAGAAGGATAAATTTTTACAGAGACACAGTTGACAGAATATTTGAAAATTTTAAAGGCGTTGAAAAAGGATGGAGCGGCGAAGGAAATTTCTTTTTCTTTTTTTACTCGGATAAAAATAAAGCAGTTGAAGATAATGCTGTCCAGGCGGCAATGAGTTGTATAGCAGAATTAAGAACAGGAATTAATGTAGAGATTTTTGTAAGAATCTCAATAGGTTCAGGGGTTATTAAATTTGAGAAGGATTTGGGAAGAATAACCTCGCATGAAATTTCACTGACAGGACACATTAATTCTGCATGCCCGGAAAATTCAATTTTGATTACAGAAAATGTTTATTTTGGACTTTCAGAGGAATTAAGGTCTAAATTTAAGATTTGTGGAACAACAAAAAGAGACAATGTTTTAACATTTCTGTATCCTGCTGAAAAGAAGGAAAAAATAAACAAGGATCATTTTCTGGATAAAAAGGAAGATTGGGGTAAAGATTATTTTGAGTACATTAAATTTATTGAAAGTTCTAATAAGACCCTGTTAGTTACAGGTGTAAGACAAATAGAAAAGATTCCGACTTTGGACCTTGAGGAAGGATTTTTTCAGTTAAGATTAGAAAAAACAGAAAGGAAAATCTTTGATACGGATATAATAAAAAAATCTGAAGAAGAAAAGAAATTTACCGAAAGAAAATTAACATTACCTTCCCGTAATTTTATTGATGTTCTTAAAACAGATAAATACATTGTGGTTCTGGGTGATCCGGGTTCGGGAAAGACAACGCTTCTCAAATACATTGCACTCATATATTCAAGAGGACTGAAAAAAGTTTATGAAAAATTTGGCTTTGAGAAATGCCTGCTCCCGGTTATTGTTCCCGTTTCCGAGATATATTCCCAAACAGAAAATAAAAGTTTTGTTGAGACAATTTCTGATTACTACAAAATTCAGGGAATAGAAAATACGAAAAATTTTATTAAAGAAAATTTAGATAAAGGGAAATGTATGGTTTTGCTTGACGGACTTGATGAAATTCCTGCACATCAGGGAAGATTTTCTATTGCAAGAAATATTGAAAATTTTATGAGAAGGTACAGCAATAACAGGTTTATTATAACAAGCAGAATTATTGGATATGAAAAAATAAACCATGATTCAATAACCGAATATTATGTTTCCCTATTGGATGACAATGAAATAAGAGAATTTGTATATAACTGGTTCACAGCATTTGAAAAAAAGGTCAAAAAAGGCATGCCTGAAAACGCAATTAAAAAAATTGTTGATGATGAAGCCAGACAACTAATGTATTCAATAAACGAGGATGAAAATATAAAGGATTTGGCAAGAAATCCGTTTCTTTTATCCTTAATTTGCCTGGTTCAAAAGAGCGGATATAAACTTCCAAGATACAGAATTGAATTATACAAAACTATTGCTGAAACATTATTTGAGACCTGGGTTATGGCAAGAAGTATAAGCATTGGAAAACCATTAACAGAAGCAAGAGATTATAAAGAAGGTGAAAAGGTCCTTGCTCCTCTGGCTTTATGGATGCATGAAAATCTTTCGGGAGGAGTTGAAAAAGAAGACAAACTTAAAGAAAAGATTATTGAAATAATGAAAAACAGAGGAATTCCTGAATGTGCAGCAATAAACACAGTAGATAAATTTTTTGAATATCTTGCCGAACAAACACAATTAATTATTCCAAAAGGAAAGGACTATTACGGATTCAGGCATTTGTCATTTGAAGAATTTCTAGCTGCAAGAGCGCTGATAATGAAAGAAAAATATAATAAATACCTAAAAAAATACAGCAAAGATCCGAGATGGACAGAGGTTTTTTTGCTCGTATCTGGATGGATTGGAATTGTTGACGGGAGAGAAGAAGAAATAACAAGAATCGTTGAAGATTTACTAAAAAGCAAAGACATGGATGATTTACTGCTTGCCGGAAGAATTGTTGCCGAAGATTTAGGAGTTAAAAAAGATGTTGGAAAGGAAGTAATTGGAAAGATTGGAGATGAATGGCTTTTTGAACTTTCTAAAGTTTTAAAATATTTTAAATTTCAGTCTGAAAAATTTAAAATAATAAATAAAATTTTTGAAAAAACATTATTAAGGGATGATAGAAAAGAGACATATGAAAAATTTATTGACATATTAAAGGATAAAAAAAAAGATGGAGAGGTGCGAGTAAGTGCAGCACTTGGTTTGTCTTCGTTAGTTGAAAAGGATGAATCTATTAGGAAAATTTTTGTTGACATATTAAAGGATAAAAAAGAAGATGGAGGGGTGCGAAGAAGTGTAGCATATGATTTGTCTTCGTTAGTTGAAAAGGATGAATCTATTAGGAAATTTTTTGTTGACATATTAAAGGATAAAAAAAAAGATGGAGATGTGCGAAAAAGTGTAGCAGATGTTTTGTCTTCGTTAGTTGAAAAAGATGAATCTATTAGGAAATTTTTTGTTCACATATTAAAGGATAAAGAAGAATATGAAATTGTGCGAATAACTGTAGCAATTAGGTTGTTTTCGTTAGTTGAAAAAGATGAATCTATTAGGAAATTTTTTGTTGACATATTAAAGGATAAAAAAGAAGTTGGAAATGTGCGAAAAATAGTATCATCTAGTTTGTCTTCGTTAGTTAAAAAGGATGAATCTATTAGGAAATTTTTTGTTGACATATTAAAAGATAAAGAAGAATATAGAGATGTGCGAATAATTGTAGCAGATGGTTTGTCTTCGTTAGTTAAAAAGGATGAATCTATTAGGAAATTTTTTGTTGACATATTAAAAGATAAAGAAGAAGATGGAGAGGTGCGAGGAACAGTAGCATATGGTTTGTCTTCGTTAGTTGAAAAAGATGAATCTATTAGGAAAATTTTAGTTGACATATTAAAGGATAAAAAAGAAGTTGGAAATGTGCGAGGAAGCGTAGCACATGGTTTGTCTTCGTTAGTTGAAAAAGATGAATCTATTAGGAAATTTTTAGTTGACATATTAAAAGATAAAGAAGAATATAGAGATGTGCGAATAATTGTAGCAGATGATTTGTCTTCGTTAGTTGAAAAGGATGAATCTATTAGGAAATTTTTTGTTGACATATTAAAGGATAAAGAAGAAGACGGAGAGGTGCGAAGAAGAGTAGCAATTGGTTTGTCTTCGTTAGTTGAAAAAGATGAATCTATTAGAAAAATTTTAGTTGACATATTAAAGGATAAAAAAGAAGTTGGAAATGTGCGAGGAATAGTAGCATATAGATTGTCT
>Ga0210050_1001552_pt1 | contig 24265 bp, 25 predicted proteins | sample CryGey132114_all_FD_185463 | JGI IMG/M metagenome (GOLD analysis project Ga0210050, IMG submission 185463) | Groundwater microbial communities from aquifer - Crystal Geyser CG22_combo_CG10-13_8/21/14_all (SPAdes) (version 2) | ecosystem: Environmental > Aquatic > Deep subsurface > Groundwater ... | reverse complement strand
AACTAATTTCAAAACAATATGGACAACATAAATTTACAAACCAAAAAGATTTTTCTCTATGCTCGTAAATCCACGGACGAGCCAGAGCGACAAGTGCTTTCCATTGAGGCGCAGATGTTTGAATTGAGAGAATATGCCAAAAAAGAAAACCTGAATATCGTCCGTGAATTTGTGGAAAGCAAAACCGCCAAAGAGCCGGGCAGAGAAATTTTTAACGATATGGTGGCAAGCATAGAGAAAAATGAAGCCGAGGGAATTTTAGCGTGGCACCCTGATAGATTGGCTCGTAATTCCATAGACGGCGGACGAATAATCTATCTCGTAGATACTGGCAAAATCACCACGCTAAAATTTCCAACTTTTTGGTTTGATCCGACACCGCAGGGAAAATTTATGTTGTCTATCGCTTTTGGGCAATCAAAATATTATGTGGATAATCTTTCGGAAAATATAAAGAGGGGTATTCGCCAGAAATTGCGAAATGGAATATGGCCCGCTTGGGCTCCACTTGGCTATGTGAACGATAAAAACGCCCGTTGTATCGCCGTTGACAAGGAAAAGGCAAAGTATATCAAGCGGGCTTTTGAAATGTATGCAACTGGCGAATATCCCCTCGCTCAAATCCGAAAGATTATCAATTCCATTGGCTTGGTTGGCAAGAAAGGCAAAATGCTTTCCGTCTCAAATTATCAGTATATGCTGAAGAATAAAATCTACTACGGAATGATTGAATATAACGGAGAATTGTATGACGGAAAGCACGAACCGATTATCACAAAGAAACTTTTTGATTTATGCCAAGAAGTGATGGCGAACAAAAGTAAACCGAAATCGCCAAAATTGAAACCGTATGTGTATAGAGGATTTTTCCGTTGCGGAGAATGTGGTTGCTTCATTACTACCGAAACACAAAAAGGACACAACTATTTACGATGCACCAAACGGAAAAATCCTTGCTCGCAAAGGTATGCGAGAGAGGACGCCATCACTTCTCAAATAAAAGAAGAAATCAAAAAAGTTTTTTTGTCTTCCGCTTGGGCAAATGCTTCAATCAATTATTTTGAAAACGAAAAAATGAAAATCGCCCAAGCGGAAAGCTCTTTCGCCCAAAAAGCAAGAAATGAGCTGGTGGAGATAGAAACAAAACTTGATCGCTTGCTTGATTTGCAACTGGACAGCAATTTGTCGCAAACGGAATATGCCGCTAAAAAGCACAAGCTCATTCTCGCTAAAAAGGACTTGGAAGAAAAAATATCCGCTTTTGGGCGAAAGAGCAATAATCGGTTCGAACTCGCCGCCAAATTCATAAATACCGTAAAACAAGCCGAAATTATCGCTTTGCAAGAAAATCCCGAACAGGGTCGGGATTTTCTAAAAAAGATTGGTTCGAACTTCCGTTTGAGCGGGCAGAAATTGTTTTGCGACTTCAAAAATCCCTTCAAAATCCTTGCCGAAGTCGAGCCCCGCCAGAGGCGGGGCGAGGCAACAATCGCCCAAAATCCGAATTCTGAAAATTGGCGGAGAGGGCGGGATTCGAACCCGCGGTACCTTTTCAAGTACACCACCTTTCCAAGGTGGCGCGTTCGACCGCTCTGCCACCTCTCCATCTTAGGATTAATACTAGCTGAAATCGCATTTTTTTCCAAATATTGATACCATAACTTAGTATGAACTACGATTTGCTTATCTTTGACATGGATGGGGTTGTGATAGACAGCAATGTTTTGTTTCATAGAGCGGATGATGAATTTTTTAAACGCCGAGGTATTGCGTTTAATCAACAAGAACTACTTGCACTTCTATCGGGCGTTCATATTACCGATGGTATAAAGATGCTAGTAGATAAATTTAAACTTCAGGGTAATATTGAAGATTTGCAAAACGAAAGAATGGAGCTGCTACGGCAGGAATATCAAAACAATCTTGAATATGTAAAAGGCTTTGAGGATTTTTTCAAAAGAGCTCAAGCGACTGGAATTAAAACCTGTATTGCCACTTCTTCTGTCGACGAGCTACTGGAGCTTGCTCGACACAGGTTAAAACTTGATGAAAAATTTAATGGCACAATTTTTAAAGCATCAGATGTAGGTAATGTTTCCAAACCAAATCCGGCTGTTTTTCTGCATGCTGCCAAGCAAATGGGTGTCGAGCTAAATCGTTGTTTGGTAATAGAAGATGCGCCAAAAGGTGTGCAAGCTGCCAATACGGCTTCAATGTATTCAATTGGAATTACGCCGGACTGCCAAAAGAAGCGCTCTTTGAGGCAAATATGGTGATTAACTCTTACAGCGAGTTTGATCTTAAAAAACTTCTGTAGACTGATTGCTTGCATAACATGGACAAAAGTCCTTTTTTGTTTGAGTTAGTCTTGATACAATAAAGCTGTATGAAATATGTTTTGATGCTCATCGCCATTTTAGCTCTACTTATTTTGATTCCTATTTTGGTGATCATGTTTAATATTTTCGGAGCGCGTGATTATTTTTTAAATGCAATTAATCCAATCGACATTATTGAGTTTGATTCAAGTGTTGAGATTAGACCAGATGTCGATAGCCACCCGCTTTTGGACGAAACTCAGGAAGGATATTTGGAAACTATCGGAATTGACCCGGTCACACTTCCAGCTGAAATTACACCAGCAATGCAGGAATGTGGACTAGAAGCTTTAGGGGCTGACAGAGTTCAAGAACTTCTTTCAGGATCAATGCCAACATTGTCCGACATTATGAACGCACAACATTGTCTTGAATAAATTAATATGAAGGGCCGATCTGGGTGACTTTGTCTTGTGGTTTACTTGATAAATTACCAGCTAACGAATAACAATTACTAGCACTATGATTTTTCTGTATGTGTTAATTTTAATCATCGGTTTTTTGTTTTTAACAAAAGGTGCCGATGCTTTTGTTGATGGCGCTAGTGCATTAGCTGATCGTTTTGGAATCTCGCCACTTGTGATAGGTTTAACGGTTGTTGCTTTCGGAACATCAGCCCCGGAGCTGGTTGTTAATGTTATCTCGGCTGTGCAGGGTAATGTTGACATGGCGCTAGGAAACATTATCGGAAGCAATATCGCTAATATTCTTTTAGTACTTGGTGCCGCTTCGTTTTTTGCAACAATTCCAGTAAAAAGTGGAACTGTAGAAAAAGAAATTCCATTCATGTTACTAGCGTCTTTGGTTTTGATTCTTTTATCACTCGATCAGTATGTAGAAGGCTCGCCGGTCGCTTTTATTTCTAGAATGGACGGATTAGTTCTTTTAACTTTTTTTGTTGTATTTTTGTACTATTTGTTTTTATCGGCAAAAAATCGCAAGATTCAAGATTCGGATACCCCAAAATTGACTTTAAATATAGCTTTAGCATTTACCGTTGTCGGTCTTGGTGTTTTGATGATTGGAGGAAAATTGGTTGTATTAGGAGCAATTGAGATTGCCAGCGCACTTCATATCACTCAATCAGTAATTGGTATTAGCATCGTTGCGCTTGGTACATCATTGCCGGAGCTGATGTCATCTATTGTTGCGGCTCGCAAAGGAAAGGTAGACTTAGCGTTTGGCACAGTTGTTGGTTCCAATATTTTTAACATTTTATTAATTCTTGGTATCACATCAACAATCACTCCAATCACACTTTCAAGTAATAGTTTGTTTGATCTCCTAACTTGTTTAATCATCTCAGTTGCGTTATCAATAGTTGTAATTTTATCCAAGGAAGTATTTGAAGGGGAAACGCGTCGAGTAATCAATAGATCAATCGGATTTGCCTTCATTGTTTCTTATTTAGCCTATATTGCATATATCTTCGTCCGAAGGTAATCTATAGTCATGGAGTCCAAAGACGAGATTAAACAAAAGCTGGATGTTGCGGAAGTAATTGGCGGTTATTTGCAATTAAAACCAGCCGGAAGCGGTAGTTTTAAAGCTGTTTGCCCATTTCACAGCGAAAAGACACCGTCTTTTTATATCTCACAGGAAAAACAGATTTGGCATTGTTTTGGTTGTGACAAAGGTGGTGACATTATTAGTTTTGTCATGGATATTGAAGGGATTGATTTTAAACAAGCTCTTCGTCAACTTGGGCAAAAGGCTGGAGTCGAAGTACCTGATTATAAACCAGACGAAAGTAAAGATGAAAAAGATATTGTCTACGATTTGCACGAACTCGCTGGTAAATTTTATCAAAAGATTTTAGACGGTCACGAACTTGGAGAATCGGCTCGAAAATATATAATCGAGCGCGGAATCGATGGCCAACTTTTAAAAAAGTTTCGACTTGGTGTTGCGCTGGATCGTTGGACATCACTTTGCGAGTTCTTGCAAAAGCGGGGAATCTCTGAAAGTTTAATTATCAAATCTGGACTGGCAAAGCAAAAGCAATCCGGTGACGGCGCAATTGATCGATTTAGAAATCGATTGATGATTCCACTTTGTGATGCTAGTGGCAGAATTGTTGGTTTCACCGGTCGGTTGCTTGGTGTGCAAGACGATAAGTCTGGACCAAAATATTTAAACTCACCAGAAACTTTGATTTATCATAAGTCAGATGTTCTTTACGGACTTCATTTAGCAAAAAAAGCAGTGCGTCAGGAGAAATCAATAATAATCGTTGAGGGTAATTTAGATGTTGTGGCGTCGCACAAGGCAGGAGTAGAAAATGTCGTTGCCAGTTCCGGCACGGCTCTAACCGAGTCTCAACTTCGACAATTAAAGAAAATTACAAATAAATTGTTGTTTTGTTTTGACTCGGACGCAGCCGGTTTCGCAGCGGCTCAAAGAGGAATTAGACTGGCTCAGGGAATGGACTTTAATATTCAAGTAATTTCGATTCCGGACAACTTCGGTAAAGACCCGGATGATGTTGTTAAGAATAATCCTGAGTCTTGGAAAAATCTGACCCAAAATCCAATTCATATCATGCAGTACTATATAAATAACGGATCAAAAAGCCTGAATTTAGCAGATGTAGAATCTAAAAAGAAATTTGTAAAAAATATTTTATCTGAAATTGCATATCTCCACGATCAGGTTGGTCGTGAACATTGGTTGCAACAATTAGCTGATATGTCCAGAACTGAAATTTCAGTTTTAAGAAACATATTGCGCACGCCCCCTCTTAACTCCACCATATCCGGGAATGGTCGATCAAGCTCGGTATCCCCTTCAGTTACGGAGCTGTCGAGGGAAGTAAAAAAAAGCAAGACAACATCTAGGCCGGATAATGTTACTTCAATAATAATCGGAATTCTTATTAATTTTGAAGAGTTTATACCGGAAGTATTAAACAATTTATCAGAAAACGAAATTACAGACCAAAAATGGCGCGAAGTTTACAAAAAAATCATTCTCGCTTATAATCAAGTCGACTTGTCGGATTCCACGCCAAAATCAAAAATACCTTTATATATTCGCCTGCAAGATCAACTTTCAGAAGAAGTCAGACGCGCACTTCTTAAAACCGAAGAGTTGACAAATGGCATGAGCGAAAAAAGCGTGCGTGAGGAATTAAACCGACATATTGAAATTTTAAGATCTGCTACGCAAAAAGAGCGCCGCAGAATTTTAGAAGCCGACATTCGGCAAGCTGAAATGTCAGGCAATAAAGAAAAACTTCAAGACCTTTTGAAAGAGTATAAAAAGTTACTCTCGAATTAATTTATGCCAAAGAAAAAGGAAGTTAAAAAAACAATCAAAGCGGTTTCTTCAAAAAAAACGGCGCCAAAAAAGGCTGTTAAGAAAAGTGAACCCAAGAAAAAAACGGCTTCAAAGAAAGCGTCGTCTCCAAGGATCGCTAGAAAAGATGTTCCAAAAGAAAGATATAAGCGAGCAGCGCCCCCAACCGTTGAAGTTTTGGACAGATTGCTTGAGCGTGGCCAGCTCAGAGGATTTTTAACGGACAATGAAGTTGTTTTTGCTTTTGGCGACATAGAAGATCATGTAGGACTTTTTGAAGGATTTTTAGATTTATTGGAAGAAAAGGGAGTCCATTTCATAGAAATAAAAGAAGGCTTTTTGGGACATTCAAAATCAGTCGATGACATTAACGAAAAGATTCGCGTAAAGGCAGATGCTCGAGTTGATTTTTCAGATGTTTCTCAAGATTCAATCCAAATGTATTTGCGAGAAATCGGAAAAATACCGCTTTTGACAGCTGAGGAAGAGATCGGTCTTGCCAAAAGAAAAGAAAGAAACGACAAAGAAGCTGAGCGCCGTCTAATCGAGGCCAACCTTCGTTTGGTAGTTTCAATTGCTAAAAAGTTCGTGGGCAAACAATTGTCATTACTTGATTTAATTCAGGAAGGAAATGTTGGCTTGTTTAGGGCAGTTAAAAAGTTTGAATATAGAAAAGGTTATAAATTTTCAACATATGCGACTTGGTGGATCCGTCAGGCAATTACCCGGGCGCTAGCCGATCAATCTCGTACAATCAGAATTCCGGTACACATGGTCGAAACAATCAACAGATTTAAACAAGTTGAACGTCGACTAATTCAGGATCTCGGTCGCGAACCGTTAGCTGAGGAAATGTCTTCTGAGCTGGATTTACCGGTTGATAAAGTTCGTCACATTAAAAAGATTTCGCAGGAAACAGTCTCACTTGAAACTTCGGTTGGAGATGATGATGAGGATTCAAAGCTACAGGACTTTATTGAAGACACGCATACAATTTCGCCAGATAAATCAGCCGGTCGAGAACTTCTTCGTGATTATGTTAAAGAAGCAATGCGTGATTTAACTCCGCGCGAGCAAAAGATTTTGGAAATGCGTTTTGGCCTGCATGACGGTGTGGCTCATACGCTCGAGGAAGTTGGACGCGAATTTGATGTAACTCGCGAGCGTATTCGTCAGATTGAAGCCAAGGCTCTTGAGAAGATTCAACAAAAAGAAATTATCCATAAGTTAAGGGATTATTAGTATGAAGTATGTTTTAGCGCTTGATGTTGGAACGACGACGATGAAGGCCTTAATATTTGATGAAAAAATGAATCTCGTGGCCAAGGCGTCGCGAGATTTATTTAAAGATTTTCCGCGTGACGGCTGGGTGGAACAAGATCCATTGGAGCTAGTCAGTAGAAGCAAAGAAGTTATTAAAGAAGTTTTTGTAAATTCTGGAATAAATCCTGTTTTGTGCGTAATGGGAATTACCAATCAGCGCGAAACGACAATTATTTGGAATAAAAAAACCGGCAAGCCTGTTTATCCGGCGATAGTTTGGGAAGACAATAGGACAGAGGAATTCTGCAGTGGCCAGAAACAAGGAACCGCAGACCGGGTTTTAGAAAAGACCGGATTACCATTGATTCCGTATTTTTCCGTTTCAAAGATCTGTTGGATTCTTAATTCGATCAATTTCCCCCGGTTATGGAGGGATAAAGGGGGGCAAGTAGATTTACTTTTTGGGACGGTTGATACTTGGTTAATGTGGAATCTTTGTACAGATAATCCTCATGTAACTGATAAAACAAACGCATCTCGGACACTACTTTATAATATTTATGATCAAAAATGGGATAATGATTTACTGGCTGAGTTTGATATCCCGAAATCCATTATTCCAGAGGTTTTAGATTCTATTTCAGATTTCGGTTCGCTTGATAAATCTGTCGTTGGATACGAAATTCCAGTCGTCGCTGTTTGTGGCGATCAGCAGGCAAGTATGACTTCAGCCCTGAGCATTTGTCATGAAAAAGATGCCTGCACAAAAATTACTTTTGGAACCGGAACTTTTATTATGCAGATAGCAAATGCAAAAACGGAGGCAACCTACCCATTTTTTAAAACTATCACTCCATCTTTAAGACACGAAGTTCTTTATGCTTTGGAAACAAAGATTAATCGTGGAGCAAAACAGGTTGATCAGATTTTGGATAAACCAGAGGAGCTGGATTCTTTTTTAAAGGAGTTAGCATCCGATGTTATTGTTTTACTAAACCAATTTCCACAAATACCAACAGAAATTGTCATTGACGGTGGAGTTTCGCGTGATGGAATAATAGCCAAACATATTGAAGATATCTCTGGAGTCAAAACAAAGTCATTACCAATTTTTGACGGCACGGCTTTAGGGATTGCAATTTTAGCCGGTAGTCGTTTGGAATAAGATAAATATAGTTATTAATATGAATACAAATATACAAAAAAAGGTTCGAGAATTATTGGAGGGAACCGGAGTGACTATAAATGGCTCAAACTTGTGGGATCTGCAAATTAATGATCAGCGATTTTATAAAAGAGTGTTAACGCAAGGCTCACTTGGTTTTGGAGAGTCTTACATGGATGGTTGGTGGGACTGCAAGCAAGTAGATGAACTTATTTGTCGATTATTACGAGACGACATAAGAAAAAAACTCAAGTCTAATTGGCCACTTGTTGCCGGTTTGATTTTATCAGTGCTCACAAATCAACAAAAAGGTAAAAAAGCCTTTAAAATTGGTGAGGCTCATTATGACGCCGGTAATGATTTATATAAAGCAATGCTTGATAAACGAATGGTTTATACTTGCGGATATTGGAAAGACGCACTAAATTTTGATGAAGCGCAGGAGGCAAAATTAGATCTTGTTTGTAAAAAAATTGGACTTAAAAAAGGTGATAGGGTACTTGACATTGGTTGTGGCTGGGGAAGTTTTGCAAAATTTGCTGCGGAAAAATACGGAGCTCATGTTGTCGGAATTACAGTCTCAAAAGAACAGCTCGAGCTAGGAAAAAAGAATTGTGAAGGACTACCGATTGAACTTAGATATCAAGATTATCGAGATGTTAATGAAAAATTTGATCACATCGTGTCACTTGGAATGTTCGAACATGTTGGTTATAAGAATTATAGGGATTATATGAAAGCAGCAGCCAGATGCTTAAAAGATGATGGACTGTTTCTTTTGCACACAATCGGTTGGATAAAATCAGAAACATCACTTGATCCCTGGATTCATAAATATATTTTTCCAAACGGCATGCTTCCGTCACTAGCACAGATTTCAAAAGCCTCAGAAGAGCTATTTGTAATGGAAGATATTCATAGTTTTGGTACTGACTATGATAAAACATTGATGGCTTGGCATGAAAATTTTGAAGAACACTGGCCAGAACTTAAAGATAAATACGATGAACGTTTTTATCGAATGTGGCGTTATTATCTTTTAGTCTGTGCTGGATCATTTCGGGCTCGTAAAAATCAGCTCTGGCAAATAGTTTTTTCGAAAAATGGAGTTGTCAGCGGTTATAAATCATTCAGATAATATGAGATTACCAACTCGAAAATCTGAAAAGTTAAATAAACAGGACAATGGGCCTGTTTATTTAACAAAATCAGGAATTGAAAAACTCAAGCGACAGATTTTAAGTTTGCAACTACAAACACCGGAGTTGATAAAAGAAGTTACCAGAACTCAAGCTATGGGGGACTTATCAGAAAACGCTGCTTATCAAGAAGCAAAGCATCAAATGCGTAGAGCTGAATCAAAATTGTTTTATTCAAAAGAAAGACTAAAAAATGCTATTGAAATTCAAAAAGATGAAAACGACGATACAGTTCATTTGGGCGTAAAGGTTATTGTTGAAATTAATGGTAATCAAAAGATTTTTGAAATAGTTGGACCAGTTGAGGCCGACCCGCTACATGGAAGAATTTCTTATGTTTCGCCACTTGGACTTGGGCTCAATGGAAAAAGAGCAGATGACAGTGTGAGTGTAAATGGTTTTGAATACAAAATTTTAGAAGTGAAATAAATTAATTTCGAAGGCGTAGTAAAAGATGCGTATGCATGAGAACGCAACTGACGAGGAAATTGCGCTGTCCGCGCGTAAATATCGGCAAGATTTTGCAATTCTGGTTGAAAGATACCAGGATAAACTTTTGCGATATATTCGCAGAATAGGAGCTGGCGAGGAGGCAGAGGATTTATTGCAGGAAATTTTTATTAACGCATTTCGCTATTTAAACGGATTTGATCCTTCACTTTCATTTTCATCTTGGATTTATAGAATTGCTCATAACACAACAATTAGTGCTTACCGGAAAAAGAAAATCCGTCCACATGGAAATTTAATAGAAGACGGAGATGAATTTTTGGCAAATATTGGAACAGATGAAGATATTGCTACGGAGCTTGAAACTAAATGTAGTGTCGAGGAGATAAACAACGCTCTTTTATCTATAAAACAGAAATATCGTGATGTTGTCGTATTACGATATGTGGAGGAATTAGAATATAAAGAAATTTCTGATGTTTTAAAAATTCCAATGGGTTCAGTTGCCAGTCTGCTCAGTCGAGCGAAAAAGAATCTAAAAGATGAGATAAGCGGAAAATCAAAATAATATGACAAAGGTATCAGACACAATTTTAAAAAAAATTGAGCAGGGCAAAATAGAGCCAATGCCTGTTTGGACTTATACCGCAAAAAATATTTTATTTTGGTCTCTGTGGGCTTTGGCCGTGCTAATTGGCTCAATTGCGGTCTCCGCTATGCTTTTTGTGGTAACGCATGCTCCCTGGGCGCTAAGGGAAGTCACATACGAGACTACAGCAGGGTTTGTGCTTGATCTTCTGCCATATTTCTGGGTAATTGCCCTCGGTCTTATGATTGCTCTTGGTTTTTATAATTTAAGGCACACAAAGTCAGGGTACAAATATTCTTTGGCAATTGTGATTTTATTAAATATTTTAATCAGTATAATTTTAGGCGCAGTATTATTTATCGTTGGAATGGGTGAAATTGCGGAAAATGCAACTGGTAAATTACCACTTCGTGAATCTATATTTGAGATGCAAGCAAATCGCTGGTCAAATCCGATGAATGGACTTTTAGCTGGCGAGATTGTTGATATTTTAAGCGCTGATGATGGTGAGGTGATTCTTACTTTAACCGCTTTTGACGATCAGGATTGGAAAATAAACATTTCTGACTTGTCAGATGAAGAAATTCAAGAAGCCAAAATCGGTAACACTATAGCGGTTATTGGGTTAAGTGAGCAATCTATTGATGGCCAGCTAAGCATGTATGCTTGCGCATTTTTAGAGTGGGGCGAGTGTTGTGATGAGCCACTTGTTTCGGTCCGTGAAATATTTGAAGATGATGAGCGTACTACTAACTGTAGGGGCGTACGACCTTTCGAAGCCTTGCGCAGGCTTTCACACTAATTCGTAAATATAATATATATGTCAAAGATAAGTAAATTTAAAAAATCAGCGATTGTAATTCCGGCTGCGGTTTTATTGGTTGCGGTAAGCTCTATTGGCACGGCGTCAGCAGCTGGAGAAGATTTTTCTAGAAAAATGCCACAACACGCAGAACGCGGACTTCATTTAGAAATTAAAAGTGCAATTGCATCCGGTGACTATGAAGCTTTTCAAAATTTAATTGCCGACGCTCCATTTACCGTTGATGTGGACGAAGAAACATTTGCAAAAATGGTAGAGGCTCATACTTTAATGGAAGATGGTGATATTGAGGGGACACATGAAATTATGGACGAGCTTGGTTTCCCAATGCGTGGTCCACATGGTCAGCGTGATGATGCGAATTTTAAACCAGGTGAAGGTAGAGAATTCGATGACCTTACAGATGATCAGAAAATAGTTTTAGAAAACGCTCGCGCCTTGCGAGAAGATGGAGAATTTGACCAAGCCCACGATTTAATAGAAGAAGCGGATATTGAGATGCCAATGCATCGTGGCGGACGAAGATAAATTAATTAAAGAAAATCAGCCACGAAATGAGGCTGGTTTTATTTACTTAACTCAATTGTTTCAATCTCTTCATTAGCGTAGTTAATTCTAAATTTTAGTCTACCAATGATTTGCCCTCGTTGTGTTTGAATATTTACTCGCCATAGTCCTTCACTTAGTGTTGATTTTTTCGAATATCCCCGGTAACCACCTTCACGGCCGCCATAAATATTAAATGATAATCGATCACTCGTTATCCATCGTTTTTTCGAGGAATCAAAATACTGCCATTCATGAATAACCGTTGTGTTTAAATCAAACGGTGCAAAAATTGAAGAATAAATGTAAGCAGACCCACCGTCTGTTAAATGAATTGTTTCCCCCGGCATTAATCGCTGAAAAAAGTTTTGTCTTTCAGTTTCCAATATGTATGTTCCTTTTGACCTAATGATATTGTGGTAAACACCTGCTTCGGTAAGCGAGAGGGGAATTGGTGGAATAAAGTTTGTGAAATACAGCAAGTTCATTAACAAAAAAATTGTTAATACTGTTGTTTGAATAACCGGCTGACGATATTTAATCTGATCAAATTTAGAAGTCAAAATTCGTAAATATAAAAAAGCTATAACAAGACTAAGCAAACCGCTCAAAACAAAAATCCAGGCTGAGATTGAATTGAAAAGATAGGGAAGCATTAGTGTCAGCATTGAGAAAGTAATGAAATAGTAGACACTGATTTGCACAACTGGTTTCATGTAATACTCACGAAATGCTTCGTTGGCAATCATCAAAAACGCAATCAAAAGCATAAACGGCCAGCTGATTGAGAGAGCTCCAGAAAACCAATAAAAAATAAAAGAAGCGCTAAGGGTGGCGCCAAAAGTAAACTGAATTATAAGTGGCGCCAAAACTTTATAATACCTAAGTATGACATTTGATTCGTCGATTCCTTCTGTTTTGTGATGCTGAATAAAAACGATTGTGATTCCGGCAATTAGCCAGTAAACAGCCAGAACGATAAACGCAGAGCGAATTGAAATTACGCGAAAAGTAATAAAGTCTGCCGCTACTCCAACGATAAGAACTCCCGGAATTAATACCCGCTCGTTTCGTTTATAAAATCTTTTAAGTTTTGAGATGAATTGCATTGAAATATTTAAGGCGCCAAGCAGGTGACTCGCAGAACCTTTCTCATGTTTTTAAGTACTGTATAATTTGTAGCCGGACACTTAGCTGCTTCATTTTGTAAACGATCAAGCTCGCTTGGTGTTGTTTTTGCTTCAACTCTATTTCCGTCATTGTCGACAATGTCTGAAATGTAAAGAACATTATGTTCAATATCGTAACTGGTTCGCAAAATAAAAATATCGATTTGTTCCATGGCAATCAATTCCCCAGAAATTTGCTGTGGACCAATAATCAAAATAACCAACCGGGCGCCAAAAAAAGATTCCTAGAAATGTTAATGATAAAACTCCGGCGATCCAATAATTGCCCAATGCATAAGCAATTGAATGAATTAAACAAAAGAAGGCAGCGACAGTAATTACAACCTTAAGAATTGTAAAAAGCATCCAGTGGTCGCCATACACAAATAATTGCAAAAGCGGACCCGTAAAAATTCCAATTCCGCCGTAGATGATAAAAATTAATTGCCAAAGTGGAAGCTTGTCTTCTGTTTGCATAATAGTGAAATTATACCTGCTTGTGTAGAATTCTGCGAGCTCGTGATAAATAATTGACACAATCGTTGTTTTGCGCTAGTATAAGCTATTCATGGAAAGAGAAGAATTACAACAAGTTGGCTTTGAAGGCCTGGGCATTGTCCCCGGTCTGCTTAAACGCATAGCTGCGCTTGGTTTTAAACACCCAACTCCGATTCAATTTAAAGCAATTCCTATTGCAACTTCAGGAGAAGATGTGGTTGGAATCGCTCAAACCGGTTCTGGAAAAACATTAGCTTTTTCAATCCCAATGCTACAGATGGTTTCAAAGTCAGATAAAAAGGGATTGATACTTTTGCCAACTCGCGAGTTGGCAGTCCAGGTTGAAGAGACCTTAAGAAAAGTGGCAGGAAATAGTGGACTTAGAACCGCGATAGTTATTGGTGGAGCTAATATCCGCCCACAGATTAAACAGCTAAGAGCTAACCCACATATTATTGTGGCGACCCCAGGCAGGTTAATTGACCATATTTCACAAAAAAATATCTCTCTTTCAAGAATCGGCATGTTAGTACTAGACGAAGCTGACAGAATGCTCGACATGGGATTTGAGCCTCAACTTAAACAAGTTCTTGAGTCAGTTCCGGACGATCGTCAGACAATGTTGTTCTCGGCTACAATGCCAGACACTATCACAACGATTGCAAACAAGTATATGAAAAAGCCGCTTCGAATTGAAGTTGCGCGTCCGGGAACAACGGCTGATAAAATTGATCAAGAAGTTTTCATTGTTCCAAAAGATGAAAAAATGGATCTTTTAGGAAGACTGCTCAAGGAATATCACGGCAAGGTTTTGATCTTTAGCCGAACAAAACATGGCGCCGGTAAAATTACAAAAGCCTTAAACAAAGAAGGGTACAAGGCAGACGAGATTCATTCCAACAGATCACAGAATCAACGTCAAAAGGCATTAAAAGGATTTACAGCCGGTCGGCATAGAATTCTTGTAGCAACAGACATTGCTTCCAGAGGAATCGATGTCGATGATATCGAGTTAGTTTTAAACTTTGACTTGCCAGAACAAATTGAAGATTATGTTCACCGCATTGGTAGAACAGCGAGAGCCGGAAAATCAGGTAAAGCGATTTCGTTTGCAGCACCAGATCAAAAAAATGACATTGCTCAAATTCAGAAATTGATTAATGTAATTCTTCCAATCAAAGCTCCAAATGGAAAACAGCTAGAATCAATCAAGGCCTCAATCGGAGGCGGTCGGTCAAGCAGTCGCTCCAGACAACGACCTGGTGGTCGTGGACGATCTGGCGGTGGCAGAAGAGGAAACGGACGCTCAAAACGAAGATATTAAAAATCACCCCCAGTTTACAAGGGTGATTTTTTGTCCATGATTAAATTCCGGTGTCTCCAGACTCCCCAGTGTCGCCCGTATCTGTACCTGGCTCTGTAGGCACATGCATTATGGAATAAGAGATTGGTTTCTCGGGATCAATCGTTGAATTTACAAAGGGTGTTTTCATTCCTTCTTTTATAAAGTCAGTTACTGAGCCATCCTGTGTATATCCCTCAACAGTGTCTGGATTTGCAAATTCCGAATATGTATCCAAGCCACCGGCTACAACACATCCCTCTGTGATTTCAGCTGAAAAAGTTACCGTTAACTCTTTGGCATCATCTGGCACCAAAATCATATCACCAAATTGATGAACGTAAGCGCCAGTATTTGGTGGGATATAGAATTTTGTGCCTGGCTCAATTATCATTAGATATTTCCCCCAATAATCTCCATCGCTTCCAGTACCATCAGAAAGTAATTGTACGCCATTGATGCCACAAGACAGAAGTTTCTTTTCATCTGCAGTTGAGGTATAGCTAAGCTCTAAACGAGTAATCGTTACAGTACAACCATCTGTTCCGGTATTCGCAACCGCCATCCAGGCTACTGCAGCTGGATTATATTCAGAATATCCTAACCATTGTTGCTGTCCGCATTCCTCGGGAGCATGGTCGGGCTTAACACCACAGTCTGGCGGGTGAATATCAGCCACTTGCTCTGGCGGAATATACTCTGTATTTGGATCAAAATATGGAGCCAGGTCACATTCAATCCCGCCCACATCTGATGCTATTATTTCTGATGGGTCGTGCTGCTCAACTTCACCGGTATCACTCGTGTCGCTAGTATCAGTTCCGGTGTCATTTGTGTCACCTGTCTCTCCAGTATCCGATGTTTCTCCCGTGTCCCCGGTATCGATGCGACTGGTGTCTCCCGTGTCGTACGCAGCTGTATCTTCTGGACCACTATTTTTATCATTACTAATTTTTTCTCGATTGCAAGCACCCATTAAGAGAGCACTAGCAAGAACCACCCTAAGTCCATCTGGGGCGGAGCGCTCAAGTCTAATTTGTTTATTTGATTTTTCAGGAAATTGAGAAACTGTAACCGTCGTCGAACCATCTTCACCACTCATTTCCGTAACGCCGAGCTGGACATCGCCCGGTCTGATACCTTGCTCGCGTGCTTTTTGCTGTAAATCAACTAGCAGATCTACAGGGCTTTCCGATGTTCCTTTAAGAATTTCACCCATCATTCTATTTACACCACCCTCTACTGCTCTGCGAACTTTTTCAAAAGAAATTGTTTGTTCTTTTTCAATCCCAGCGCCCTCGGCTGGATTTGAATTTTTTCGCTCGTTCATAACAAATGAAGTCATTTTAATGCCATAAGATTACCATAGTTGACGGAATCTTTGAACTGAGCTAGTATTAGCCATTACTAATTACAAGAACTCGAGATCATTATTTCGAAGGCTTGAGAATAATAAACGCCAATAAATGGCATAGAGATATGAAGAAGTTTAATGATCGTAAGAGTTCAGGAGGATATAGAAGCGATGACCGCAAGAGTCCACGGGATGGATCAGGGTCATGGGGACGAGGAGGAGATAGAGACAGTCGCGATAGCAGAGATAGTCGAGACGATAGGCCACAAATGCACAGTGCTGTTTGTAGTGATTGTGATAAAAGATGCGAAGTTCCATTTAAACCAAATGGACGAAAGCCGGTTCTTTGCAGTGATTGTTTCGAAGGCGGAGACGGTGCTAGATCATCATTCAGCAAACCTCGAGATCGAGCTCCAAAGAGTGATGGAAATTTCGAGATTGTAAAACAGTTGAAGGGCTTAAACGAAAAAATGGATAAGTTGATTCGTTTGTTAACAGAATTTGATGAAATAGAAGAAGATGAATCAGATGATGAAGAATTCGTTATTGAGGACAAAGAAGAAAGTGATGAAGAATAATCAAGGAAAACAAAACCACCCGCGAAAGCGGGTGGTTTTTATAACTGTGTTAAGCGCGGGCTACATTGATTGCACGAGGACCCTTTTCAGAATCTTCAGTATCAAATGTAACTGCATCGCCTTCACGAAGTTCATCGAATCCTACATCAACTAATGAAGATGAGTGAAAGAACAAATCTTTCTCTTCGCCTTCGATAGCGATGAATCCGAATCCCTTGTCAGTCAATCGTTTGATTGTACCGTTCATAAGTTTTGGTTAGTGAATTAGCCGCAAATTAGCCTCTGTAGGAAATTCGACGGAAATCCACTTTGAGTACTTTTGCTTGGCAAAATCATACATCAGAATAGGTATTTTGTCAATATATCTGTGCAAGAAAAGCCACAATGCTCGCTTTTTTTCAATATATGTGATATCTTACTGCCTCGTATGGCACAAGGTAATGTAATAATCAGATTTGAAGATGTGAAGTTTGGCTACAGTAGCGACAAGCTTATTTTAGACGAAGCTAATTTTTCTGTTCGTGAAGACGCAAAATTGACTTTGATGGGACAAAATGGCGCTGGAAAAAGTACGATTTTTAAGCTAATTACAGGTGAGCTAAAATCAGATAAAGGCATTGTTCATCTTTTACCAAATATCTCAATTGCAACTGCCAAACAAGTGATGGCGCGTGAGCATTTAACGGAAAATGTTCGTGAATATTTTACTCATGCTTTTGAAGAAACACCAAGAAATTTAGATAAAAAAATTACTGATGTGCTTAGTGTTGTAAACCTACTGGCACCGCTCGACAAGGCGATTGGTGAGTTTTCCGGTGGGCAGCAAGCCAGATTACTTCTTGCTTTTGCACTTATTCAAGAACCGGATATTTTACTACTTGATGAGCCGACAAATAATTTGGATAGCGATGGAATCGATCACCTAACGGCTTTTTTAATCATGTATCCAAAAACAGTTTTAGTGATTTCCCATGATGCTGATTTCTTAAACTGCTTTACAGAAGGCGTTTTGCATCTTGATGTTTACACCGGCAAGGTTGATAAATACGAAGGTAATTATACTGATGTTGTAGAAGATATTGCCGCTCGTGTAGAGCGAGATCGCGCAAAAAATGCTCAACTTTTAAAAACCATTCAGGACAGAAAAGATAAAGTTAACTTCTTTGCTCACAAAGGTGGAAAAATGAGAAAGCTGGCCAGTAAGCTAAAAGATGAAGTTGCCGAGGCTGAGGAAAACATGGTTGATGTTCGTCGTGATGACAGAACAATAGGGGACTTTAAAATACCGGCCCAAGAATTTCCGTTTCCAATATTAAAGCTAACTGAAATAAAAGTTATTTTAAATCACGAGCCACATATAGCGCAAATCGATCTTACTTTAAGAAAGAAAAATCATTTATTGATTGCTGGGCCAAATGGAATTGGAAAAAGTACCTTACTTAGAACACTCGCCAGTGGTGAAAGTGAAGGAGCTGTAATTACAGATGAAGTAAAAGTTGGATATTATAAACAGGATTTTTCTGGACTTGATTTTGAACAAACTGCTTACGAGTCATTGGCTTCGATGATGGATGTTCCGGATAATGAAGAAATCAGACGAACAGGGGCTAAGTTCTTGTTGAACGGTGATGTGCTGGCAACAAAAGTTGGAGCGCTCTCTGAAGGTCAAAAAGGATTACTTTGTTATGCTCGGTTCGTACTGCAAAAACCAGGACTTCTTATTATGGACGAGCCTACAAATCACATAAACTTCAGACATATCCCGGTTATTGCCAAGGCGTTAAATGACTATGATGGATGTTTAATAGTGGTTAGCCATGCTCAGGACTTTGTTCGCGAAATCAGGTTTGATGAAAAACTAGATTTGGCAACACTTATAAAATAACTAGTTTTAATTTTTTCGTAATTTTTCAATTTCCTCGGAGTTTTTTATCCAGTCTTTTTCAATTCTTGCTAATTCTTCTGTTACTTCATCTAGCCTTTTAGCTCTTGGAGGTGAGTAGTCTGTTGGATTTTCAAAAAAGAATTTTAGTATTTCACTTTTTTCAGATTCAAGTGACTCAATATTTGCGTCAAGTCGTTTTATTGATTTTTGTAGTTTTTTAATGCGTGTATATATTTCCTGGCGCTTATTGTGAGTGTCAGTTTTTAAATCATTTATTGTTGAGCCAGAAAATTCCAAATCTTTAGAATCATCTTCCATCTGGATAGCTAAGTCTTCAATATACTCATCATAATTTCCAAGATATTCTTTAACTATTCCATCGCGTACCTCAAGTATTCGGTCCACAAGAGCGCTAACAAAGGTTCGCGAATGTGAAACAAAGATTACAGCACCGCCATAGTCTTTGAGTGCCAGTGATAAGCAATCAGATGTCTCGACATCTAAATGGTTTGTTGGCTCGTCAAGAACCAAAACATTATGCATTTTAAGCAGAATACCGGCGAGCGCCAGTCGTGCTCGTTCGCCACCGGACAACATAGAAACTTTTTTATCTAAATCATCACCGCGGAATAAAAAATTTCCAGCCATCATTAGAATTTGTTCTGCAGATATTGATCCGGGTGCATTATTTGTTAAATGTTCCAGAACGGTTTCATTCTCATTTAATGATTCGCTTGTTAGTTGATCATAATAACCAACGCTAGCATGTTTCCACCATTTTACAGCTCCTTCTAATGGTTTAATGTTGCCCACCAGATTTTTAAGTAGGGTAGATTTGCCTCTTCCGTTTTCACCAACAATTACTATTTTTTCACCACGATTAATACTAAGCGTAATGTCTTTTGTAATTATATTTTTTCCATAACAAATCGCAAGATCCTCTACACGCAAAACAACGTCGGCGTGTGTTGGTTTGGTGGCAATCGTAATACGCGTTGTTGAAAGATCAGCATTTATTTTTGTAATTTTTGATCGAAGTTTGGAAATGTGTTTTATTTTACTTTGGGCGCGTGTTGCTAGATTCGCCTTGTAACGAAAACGATCAACAAATTGTTGATGACGCTTCATTTCTTTTAAAAGCTTTTTATTAGTTTTGCGCGAAAATTCTACCTGCTCCGCTTTCCATTCTAAGAATTCTTCAACTTTGCCGTCATATATTGTTAACTCTTCTCGTTCAATTTCATAAACTATCTCGCAGGTATTTTGTAAAAAGGTGCGATCATGGGCAACTAATATAAAACTACCTCGGTACTGCGCTAAAACATTTTCGAGCAAAAGTATTGTTTGTAAGTCCAAATAGTTAACAGGCTCATCTAAAAATAGCAGGTTAGGGTCCTGTAAGAACCTTGCCACCAACTTAATTCTCATTTGATATCCGCCTGATAGTTGGGAGGGAGCTTTTTCAAGATGTTCGGCATGTAAACCAAACTTTGAACCAAGCTTTTGAACTTCCCAATACGGCTTACCGCTGACATCCTCTAAATATTTAAGTGCTGTTTTGTCATTTGGAAGCACTTCATTTTGATGAATAACACCTATCCGTGTCCAAGCGAAAGTATTCACCTGGCCATCATCTTGCTCAATTTGATTAAGAAGAATTTTTAGTAAAGTTGATTTTCCGGCACCATTACGGCCGATAAGCGCAATTTTATTTCCATTTGAAACTTGAAAAGACAGGTTATTTAAGACAACTTGTTTACCGAATGTTTTATAAATATTTTTTGCTTCAAGCAACGGCTTTGGCATAATCCTAAGAATCTATCAAAATATATCAATGAGTGCAATGAAAAATAGCCTTTCGGCTATTTTTTCTTCATGTCTTTTTTTTTTGGTTTTTTGACGTTCTTTCTGGAATTTAATCCCTTGGCCATATGTAGTGTTAAAAATTAATATGATATAATCATTTTATAACATTTTTAAAAAATATGAAATACCAAAAACTTTTTGCTGCTATACTTGTGCTTGGACTACTTTCTCCAGTTACAATTATCGCCTTAGATCTTTTTGAAATAGTTAGTTCATCAGAAAACGACATGACCGCTGCCTCCTTTGTTTATATTCCACTGATATTCTTTGGTCTGGCCGGACTTTTGTTATCAAAACGATTTTTAAAAAAATACTCGAAAGCTTTTTCTTGTCAGTTTTCTTTACGGACTTTTAAGTTTCTTTCTTTTGATACTTTTTTACGGAATAATTTGGCCAATGCTTTAAAAAGCAGGCTAGCTGACATGTCTTGATGATATTTGGCTTGTGTGTTATAGTCTCGTCGCGTAATTGAATATTCTGGGGTAGCTCCCCACTTCGCCCTTTGATTAACTCAGGGCTTCGTGTGGGCAAGCGGCGGCCAAGCCGCTTCGCTACCTCGAAAAAAATTCCGGGGTAGCTCAGCGGCAGAGCAGCTGACTGTTAATCAGCGGGTCGTGGGTTCGAATCCCACCCCCGGAGCCAATAAGACTCGAACTTGAAAAGGTTCGAGTCTTGTTTCATACTAGTAATAAAATCAGTTTTGGATCATCTAAAACATTGTAATTATGGAAAATCAAACTCCGCAGAGTCCAGCTCTGCCAAAGTATCTGATGCTGCTCCTTGTGGTATCGGTACTCCTATCACTCATAGCTGTTCTTTTGAGTGTCTTTTCTTTGATTAGGCCAATAGAGCAAACGAATGACCAGTCGTCTACTAATGTAGTTGCTTTTGAAGAAGACGTTGAGTGTAGCGACGCAATCACATGCAGTGGCGATTTTGTTTGCGATGATGGACAATGTGTTGGTCTTGCCGAATGTGTATCCGATGATGATTGTGGATTGGGGAACTGCTACAAAGGGTTGTGCCAACAAACAGAGCTGACCACAGGCTATTCAACATATAAAAATGCCGAGCTAGGCATTAGCTTTGAATACCCAGCAGCTTACAGGGTTTCCGAAGATTACGAATTCGAAAGCTTTGATCAAGGCGAGCTACTGAGAGTCCGTCTCTTTGACGAGGAAAATAATTTGCTTTTTCAAGCATTGGCTACGTCTTCTGACTATGCAGTTGGAGTTTCCGAAGGTTGTTGTTACTACTTTTCAGGTTCAATTGACATGAACATGCCGATTGAAGACATTAAGTATTGGGTCGACGATGAACTGCGAGAGACATTCGTTCCATACAGAGCTGACGTTGGAGGCCTTTATGGTTATGGGTTCTTCTACACAACGGACTACGTAACAACAAATGTTGTTGCCGCTCATATAGTTCCTATTGATCACGAAGTGTATAGCAATGTGTTTTTTACAAGCGGGTGGTTGTGGTCGGAAGAAGGAACGTACTCTGACAAAATTGATGATGTACGTGAGATCTTTGATTTGAGCGATTTGAAAATCAGCGAAGATCTTTACCCTGAATTGGATAGTGAACGACAAGAGATTTACCACAACATCATCAGTAGTATCCTCTGGGAGTAGGTCATGATATGGGTTACTTACTCTTACTTATATTTTTTCCACTTCCTGCGTTTCTGCTGCATCTTTTTCTTGTTTACAAGAAAAATTACAAAATCAATTGGGTATTGCTGTGGCCATTGATGGTTGGTGTTTTTGCTGGACTGATCTATGGAGCTGCAGAAGGAACATTTAATGCTCCGGCTGCAATTGCTACGGGTTTTCTGATGATTCTTTTTGTGCAATGGGTATTGATGCTTGTTACGGTTTTCGTTCTTCGTTTGAAAAAACGTTGCTCTACAACGTGTCTGCTACTTGTCTTTGCTCTGACTGCAAGCTCATTTTTGGTATTGAGGATTCTTGACATGACGTTCATTACAACAAGCGAAATGGGAGAAAAAGGTAATGCCTGGTATTACAGTAAATACCCTGATTGGCGTATTCTTGATTGAAGATGTTTAACTATGTCGTAAACTGAACCATCATCCTCTTATGAATAAAGACCAACAACAACTCATTCAATATGATTCAAACTGGAAGGTGCAGTTTGAGGAAGGGAAACAACTATTGCGAAATATTTTTGGTGATTCTGCGATCGAAATTGAACACATTGGCAGTACGGCTGTCGAGGGATTGGCAGCAAAACCAATCGTTGATCTTGCTGTCATAATCTCTGATCATACCGACGCAGATAGATTTGCCGTTGTACTCGAACAAATCGGATACAGATTTCACTCAAAAAGCACGGAACGTCACTTTTACCAGAAGAGAGAGAGCCAATGTCATTCAACTTATCGGTTGCCTACGCTGACAGAGGTGGGTTCTGTTTCGAGATCACTTGCGGTCGCATCCTGATGTGCGTGACGAATACGCCGCTTTGAAAAAAGATTTGATTGAAAAATACCCAGATGGTGTAGGTGAATACTCCGAGGGAAAAACAGAGTTTGTACAAAAAGTTCTTGATCTTGCAGGTTGGAAAGAGGGAAACACGTATAACGAGTGAAAGTCTACGTCGTAAACTGCACCATCATCGGTTTCAACTCCGACCACTTCGCTGTTCTTAATGCGTTCAGTAGCGGGAGCCAGCAAAAGACATCTGTTTTACCCACCTTCGCTCCTTCGGAGCTTCGGTTGAGTAGGTTGGTATTTTTTGTTTGACCTAATTATATTTTAAAATCGTGGTAAAATATTACCATATGAAGGATGTCAAAAAGATTGTCCGGCAAAGATATAGACAAATAGCAAAGTCATGTGGTAGCTCTTGTTGCTCCAAAAAAGTCGCCTCGGAGATTGGATATGAACAGGATGATGCTCAGCTTCTACAAGATTCAAACCTGGGTCTTGGATGTGGTAACCCAACAGCCAAAAAATTAGAGACGCAGGATTCTTAATTGAGATAAAAGAAGAAAATAAACAGATAAGTAAACAACAATATAACGGGATTGATCTGGAAAGTTTGTCAATTAAAGCAATAAAATAATTTGGAAAAAATTAAATAAAATTTATTTGATATGTATATAGAAAGTGGTCAGAAAGTCGCCAACGAAGAACTGGCAGGTCGTGATAGTTTACCTTTTAGCATTCTTTCGAAATCTTACAGAAACATGGAAGATAGACCGCGTCTATTGGTAATTGAGGAGATGTTAAAAGCTGCCGATGATATACCGACTGATCAACTAACATTCTCTGAAATAGAAAAACGACTTTCGAAAGTTAAAATGTCGGCTGAGAAAAGAAGTTTAATACCGGAAATTATCGAAGAGCTTCGAACTGCTGCTTCTCAAGGAGCGACTGAATTACGACCGGAACGGCCTTTCCGGAATATCTTCTGCCGATCAACCCGAAATAATGGAAATCGTTGACGAATTACATAAAAGACTTTCAAAGTCAATTGTTTACAATATTCAATAATGAAAAATACTAATACTACAAAATAGATTGGCTGATAGAAAACTACGGCCTCTTGATTTTAATTGTTCTCCTATTTTGTTTCAGGATCATTAGTAATATATCCTGTGCTAATTTAATCGGAGGATTTATTTGTGGCTGAAAAATATTTAAAACTGATATACTATAACCAGTTAATTTAGGGGAATGTATAAAATCTGCCACCTGAAAACTGCTCTTTCTATGTAAGTTAAGCCATAATTCTGTCATGGTTGGTGTGTAACTAATAACTGCCACCAAATCTATGCCAAAATTGTTGTTTTGTCCGGCTTGCGGACACGGTCGTTCATGGTCGATCCGACG
>Ga0210050_1001545_pt1 | contig 24310 bp, 26 predicted proteins | sample CryGey132114_all_FD_185463 | JGI IMG/M metagenome (GOLD analysis project Ga0210050, IMG submission 185463) | Groundwater microbial communities from aquifer - Crystal Geyser CG22_combo_CG10-13_8/21/14_all (SPAdes) (version 2) | ecosystem: Environmental > Aquatic > Deep subsurface > Groundwater ... | reverse complement strand
AATGTAATTTGGTGATCACATGGTAGTTAAAATTGGCGGATTTAGGAAAAAAACAAGGCACAAGTTAAGAAAAACACTGAGGCAGAAAGGCAAAATCAGCCTCAGAAGATATCTCCAGGTACTTAAAGTTGGGGATGTAGTTTCTTTCAATGCAGAGTCAGGAATACAATCAGGCATGTATTTTCCAAGATACCATGGAAAGAAAGGAAAAGTTATAGGCCAAAGAGGAACTAACTATATAGTTTCTATGAAAGATGGCGGCCTCATGAAAAAAATAATAGTTCATCCAGTGCATCTTCATAAATTATCAAGCACAGCAGATGCAGAAAATGCAAAAGCTTCAGCAAAGGCAAAAAAGTAGGTGAAAAATCATGACAAATCCTCAAATAATCAGCGAAACTGCAATGAATGTTGTTGAATTAAAGCAGGAAATTGAGAGAATAAAGAAGAGGGACAAAGAACTCAATTTCAGGGCTGAGAGAACAGAGGAATATCTTACACATATAGTTCACATTTCACCTCAAAAAGGCAAAGAAATGTATGACAAGCTGGAAAAACTCAATGTTCCAAGGATGAAAGATGTTCACATTCACAAAATAATTGATACAATGCCAAACACAACAGATGCATTGAAGGCAGTTCTTCAGGGATATGTTGTTACAGTTTCAAACGAAAATCTGAAAAAAATCGTTGACATAGTAAACGAGTACGCAGGAAAAAAGTAATTCTGCCTGATTCTTGGAGGAAAGATTATAGATTAATAATTATTTATTCATAAAACAGCTTTCAAATTTTCAATGTCAAGAACCACTAGTCACAGACTGGTGGAATGTTATGTGTGTTCTACACAGACTTGTGGTTCTTGAGCATCATGAAAATGCACAGCATTTTCAGGATACTGGAAATCTTTGATTTCCATTATGTTAGAAATTTTTTACCTGCGAAAATACACTGGCTTTATAGGCACTAATTACAGATTAGTAAAAAAATTTCAAACATTTTATAATAAGATTTATATATTAGAGTTTCCCTGAAATTAGTAGGGATGGCAAAGGTCGATAATTATGGACTCACAGAACCAAATAAATCAACAACAGAGAAGTATAAAGGAAGAGAAAGCAGTAGTCCTAGATTTCTTGCCGAATGGATATCCATTTGATACAAGGCCAAGCCACAAAAAAACACCAATAGTGCAGGCATTAGGCCAAAAATATTTTGCCCTGCTTGAATTAGTTCCTAAGAAAGATGTTTTCCTCCAGCCTTACAAAGAAGTTTACATAGGTGAAGGCAAGAGAGATGAAATTCACCACATAATTGGAAGACTGCCAGTAGACAGGCTTACACAAACTGCAAAATCAGAGCTTGAATTTGTTATTAAGGATGTAATAAAAAAGAACGAAAAGCAGTTTGTTGACTTTTTCAACAAAGCTTCGCCTTTGACAACAAGAATGCATCAGCTTGAGCTCCTTCCAGGACTTGGAAAAAAGCACATGTGGGAAATCATTGAAGAAAGGGACAACAAGGAATTTGAAAGCTTTGATGACTTAAAGAAAAGAGTAAAGCTCATGCCAGACCCTGAAAAAGCAGTAATCAAAAGAATACTCCTTGAAATTGAAGGCAATGAGAAGCATCGCTTGTTTGTTGATAAGTGAATAATTTAAACTAATCAAAATTCTGATTTTTTATTTTCAAATATTTTAGAGATAAGAAAAGGTTTCTATTTGATTTTCACTTGAACACTTTGCCTGTTTCCATGCTCCAGAACAATAAATCCAGTTCGTCCATTGGAATCCCAATCTTATCTGCAAACTTCATGAATTTCTTTTCAATTTCAAAATATTGTTTTTTTGCCATTGATTTTGGAAGCTCTTTCATGGCACCATACTTTACAAGATTTTTGAGAATATGCCTGTCAAGTATTGCAAGATTTCTCCTTCCAATATTCCTAAGAAAGTGGCTTGCCTCTTTATAGCCCATTCCTTTAATATTTTCAACCAAAAACTCGCGAAGATTGTAAGAATTTTTTGTTTTTATAATCTCAGTAATAATTTTTTGATGTTTATCTTTCCATTCAAGAAGGTACTTCGACTTATTGTTGTGAAATCTTACTTTCCCAAGATGCTTCTTTGGATGCACATCCTTGTTGAGAAAATCATCTTTCTTAAGTCCCACTACAGCATCCCAGCATCTGTATGCAGAGCTTTGTGGTGTCAAAAGGCAAAAACAGAATTCATAAAAATAATCTTTCTGCGGAACTGAAGAAAAATCCTTCAGCCTCTGCTTTATCTTGCTCTTTCTTTTTGAATACTCTTGTTTGAGTTTATTCACAGATAAAATTTCTGTCTTTGACATTTTTTAGATTTATTATTCTTAATTTTTACTCACGTAACAATTCATTATTACTTTTTTTATAATAATCTTCCAGTCCTAATCTTGCCATAAGGTAAGATATTGTGGATTCTGCGCCTTGGTTAAGATTTATTGATGATTTACCCATGCCATCATGGCAGCCACCTGTTTGTTCATCATAAATCATTTGTTTAAGGATATTGTTTCCAAGAAACCATTGGAAAGCAATAACTGCATTTTGCATATACTTTTCTTCACCTGTGACATCTTTAGCCAAGATAAGTGTTTGTACCATAGAAGCTGTATCAACAGGCTGTTGGTCAAAATGAGATTTATGGCTATCTTTGAAATACCACCCATCATGGCCAATTGGTGCGAAACTATTATTTTCAAAAGTAATAGATGTCAAAAAATCAAGTGTTGATTTTGCAATATGTAGATATTTTTCATCATTGGTTGCCAAATAAGCATAAAAAAGAGACTCAGGCAATTTACTATTGGAATAAGTAAAATATGTTTCAAACCACTGCCATTTTTCAGAATAATTATCTTTGTATAACGAGACAAGGTGATCAGCCAGCATCTTTATTGTAACAACAGTTTCAGTTTTTGGAATTGCCTTATTATAAAAATACAGCCCCATAATCATAAAGGCAACTGCTCTGGGTGACTTAATATTCTTTATTGCACTTAATGTTTGTTTAATAATTTGTTCAGCTTCATCCTTTAATTCCTGAGGAATTGATTTTACAGAAATCAAAAAACCAAGAGCCCATATTGCTCTGCCGTGTGCATCATCTGTCCGGCGTTCAGAATTTATTTTTCTTTCATAATCTACAAAATTAAATAATCTTTCACCCTGTTGAACATATTTGATAAAATCCAAATAGATTTTTATAAGCTTTAATTGAGAAGCATCTTCAAATTTATCATAATGCATACAACAAACTAGCATGGCTCTTGCATTGTCATCAAGTGTATATCCTTCAGTTTTGTCAGGCTTGGTATAATTTACAAATTGAAATATTCCAAAATCATCTGTAAGTCTTATGAGATGATCAAGTTTTATTTCTAGCAGTGATTCTTCATATTTATCTTTAATATTCAAATATTTATCAAATATACCCATGTAAGATAATGCAACATTGGACCAAGTCATGTGTCTTGTATAAGAATATGCATTTTTTTCCATTTGTTCTTTTAAAGCAGGATTTGAAAGAATTTTAAAAATTGCATCTTTGATTGAATTTTTATCCTTAAAATTAACCAAGATGCCCCTTTCAGGAGTAATAATATCCATAGCATGCAAAAAAGGTGTCGATATTACTGCCCTCCCAGCTCCAAGAGCATAAACAAGAGTTCCGCTTGTTATTTGATTTGGATTAAGATTAGAACATATATAAATATCAGTTGCTTCCAAATATTTAATTATCTCACCAAGTTTTACATATTTATTATAAAATTTTACATGTTTCTGCAAGCTGAGTTCTTTTATTTTGTTTTCGAGAAAATTTCTATATTGTTCTCCTTCTTTCTTTCTGACAATTGGATGAGTTTCACCAACTATGATATATAATAAATTGGGAAATTTTTCAACAACTTCAGGCAAAGCTTCAATAACATATTCATAACCCTTGCCGGAATTCATCATGCCGAAAGATGAGAGAATAATTTTATTTTTATATCCCAACTCTGACTTTTCTTTTAAGCTTGAATCAAAAGCAACAGTTGGAATACCATGAGGTACAAGTTTTATGTCTGTTTTTAAACCATAATCTGTTCTTAGAATGTCAATACCTTTTTTTGTCATCACTATAATAGCATCAGATTTTTCTGCTAAACTATAAACAACTTTTTTTAATTCGTCATTAGGATTTGGCAATACACTATGGAACGTTATAAAAACAGGTTTTTTTAATATTTCAAGAAATGCTATTAGATAAGAACCATATTCCCCGCCAAAAATCCCAAATTCATGCTGGATATTAACCAATTTTATACTTTCCATCTTGTTTATTTTCTTGGCAGTTTCAATATATTCAGAAATATCCGTATCATTTATTTCCAATATAACCTCTTCAGGATAATTGTAAGTATCTGTATTATTATTCATTGCAACAATTTTTGATTTTATAAATGAAGAAAACTTTTTATCCATTGCTGTAACTAAATCTTTTGTGAACGTAGCTATTCCACATTCTCTTGGTGGAAATGTGCCCACATACAATATCTTTGATGGTTTTTTAATAGGTAGCATAATAGTGTATCAGAAACAAGATTTTAATATAAGCTTATTCAAAATGAGACTATATTTTGATACTATATTTTTTGGGATATGTTTTTTATGTTTTGTTTGCAGATGCTAAAAGTTCTTCCAAAAGTTCATTTAAATCTACAGAAGCTACGGCTATTCTTTTATCAGCAGCTCCGTAATAAATATACAATCTTCCTGCAAAAATAGATGTACCTGTAGGAAATACAACGTTATTTACATCGCCTACTTTTTCATAATCTTCTTTAGGTGAGAACAGAGGGGTTTTAAGGTGCCCAAGAACTTTACAAGGATCATTCAAATCAAGCAGTGCTGCACTTGCATGATACCTCTTTCCTTTATTTGTGTCCTCTACTGCATGATATATCATAAGCCATCCTTTATCAGTTTCTATCAATGGTGCACCGCCGCCGATATTTCTTGATTCATAGCCGTGTTCAGATTCAAGTACTATAAAATCACCTAATTTTTGCAGATATTTTTTCCAATAAGTTAAAGTCAATTCTTTAAAATTATTAAAATACATAATCTGAATTTCTGGTAATATCCTATGAATTAGTGCAAACTTATTGTTAATTTTTTTAGGAAGAATAAATGCATCTTTTTCCCAAAGCAACACATTTTTCCCGGCAACATCTTTAAAATATGATTCAAAGAAAAAATATTTATCTTTTAATTTAGACAAACGAAAAATATCTTCTGCCTCACTATAAAGTATCTTGGGGCTTATGATTCCTTGCTTTTGCCATTGTTTAAGATCGTGACTTGTTGCGTAAGCTATCGATGCATTTTTTCCATCAAAAGCAGCATAAAAAAGATAATACACACCATCAAGAAAAACTATTCTTGGGTCCTCTACACCATGTTTTTCATAATTAAATTCTGGAAATAAAATAGGTGTTTCTCTTCTTTCTACAACATTCAAAGGGCCTTCTAATCTGCAATATCCAATGCTTGAATAATTTCCTTTTTTAACAGCTCTGTAAAACATATGCAAAGTATTTCCCTGTTGCACTATTGAAGGATTTAACACTGCTTGATTTTCAAATCCTAAATCTGTTGCTTCAAGAATAATTCCCTCTTTTTTTACATTTACCATTGTAGTTATATAAATAGGTTCATTGTTTTATAAACCTTCTTATCCAGTAATTTTTAATGAATTTACAAGAATATAATCAAAAAATAAAAAAAATAAAAGTGGGGGAATATAAGGGATTAAAGCAAATTAAACCTTTAATCCAAGCGCCTTGACAATTCTTGCTTTGTCAAAGCCGATTATGAACTGGCCGTCAATATCAATTACAGGAACGCCCATCTGCCCTGTCTTCTGCACCATTTCATTTGCTGCCTTTGTATCAGCAGCCACATTATAATCTGTGTATTCAACTTTATTTTCCTTAAAAAACTGCTTGGCGAGATTGCACCAATGGCATGTTGGAGTTGAATAAATTTTTATGTTTTTTCCTGTCATATTATAACACCTCGCGTGTAATATGTAATTATGCAAACAACAAGCTATATATAAATATCTTAAAAGGGTTAAACATCATGTTTAAGGCACCCAACTGACACTTAACCGGCATTTAACCGGCAAACTATGATTGTTTGCTACTTCATAGAACTGAACAAATATTAAATAGCAACCAGACGTCATTAAGAAGATGTTATCACAATCAGCAATTCATTCTGTATGGCAGGTGCCTGAAAAGAGAAAAGCAAAAAAAGAAAAAAAGAAAACTTTAGGAGAAAAAAGTAAAGGTTATACAAAATTCTCAGGCAGGAAAAAAACAGGCATTGTGATTATAGGAGGGGGAATGACAGGCATTTCTTCTGCTTATTTCCTCTCAAAAGAAGGTTATGATGTAACGCTTCTTGAAGCGCATGAACTGGCAGGAGGGGCAACAGGTATGTCTTCAGGTGCATTTACAATGGGGGACGGCAGGCATGTGCAGAGCCTTGTAAAAAAATATGGCACAGGCCACGCAAGAAAACTCATGGAATCTAATTTGTATGCATTAACTCTCCTTGAAGAAACCGTAAAAAATGAAAAAATAAAATGTTCCCTTGAAAGAACAGGCTCGCTTTCACTTGCATCAAAACCTTCACACAAAAAAATTCTTGAAAAAGAGTGTTATATAAGAAAATCTCTTGGATTTGAATCATCACTCCTTAACCTAAAAGATTCAAAGTTCCATACAGGATTATTCTCTGAATATTGCAGAACATTAAATCCCGTGGAATTTGTGAAAGGGCTTGCAAAATCAGCTGTGAAATATGGTGCAGATATCCACGAGCATTCCGCAGTAAGACACATTTACACATTAAATGACAGGGCTTTCATAAAAACTGAATTTGGAGAGCTGGAAGCTGAAAAAATAATCATTGCAACTGATTCGCAGACATACACCTTGGGCATGGGGCACAACATCATCCCTCATTCTCATTCATCTGTTGCAACAGAAAAGCTTTCCAAAAAAATTATTGAAAGCATTTTCAGTCAAGGAAAGCCATTTTTAACAGATACTTATGAATTCAATGATTATTTCAGATTAACACCTGACAATAGGATAATAATTGGAAGCGGAAATGTATTTGTCGGCCACACAAAGAATGATTCAAAAGAATGGCATGAAAATGAAGTGAACAAGCAAAAGCTCCATGCGTGGCTTCAGGGAATTTACAAAATATTCCCTCAGCTCAGCAATGTAAAAATTGAATATGTTTGGAACATTACTTCAGGCTACACATTTAATGGCCTCCCTGTAATCGGCCCAGATTATGTTCACAGACATTTGATTCATTCCTATGCATATGGAGAGTTTGGTTTGCCATTTGCATTTTTGTCAGGCAAATTGATAACTGAATATTTTAAAACAGGAAATGATTCTGTTTTTGAAATATTCAATGCACCCCATAACAAAAAATCAAGCATGTTTTCTATTCATACAAAGCACAGCATGCTCAACACATACTTTAATTATAAAAGAATGATTGACAGGCTGTAAAACAAGGATAAATTTTAATTAAAAATAATAATTAAGAAAAATAATTCTAAGTTTACCTGAAGCTCTGCCCGCATCCGCAGGAGTCAACTGCATTTGGATTTGTAATCTTGAAGCCTGAGCCTTGTAAAGTATCAATAAAATCCATCTTTGCTCCCTTAATCATCTTTAGGCTTTCAGAATCAATCAAAATTTTAACTCCTTTTTCCTCAAGAACAATATCAGTTCCCTTTGCTTCCTTTTCAAAGTCGAGTTCGTATGAATATCCAGAACACCCGCCAGGAATTACGCCTATTCTCAGAGAATAACTCTCCTTTTTTTCTTTCTTGAATAATTCCTTGAGTTTTTCAGCTGCTTTTTTTGTTATAACGAAATCTTTCCCTTCTTCGCCAGGAGCTTCATCCCCTTCAACAGCTTCATTTAATTTCAACATTACAAAATTAACCTGCTCATCTGTCATGCCATGCCCTTTTAAACCCTGTTCAAGAGTTTCAAAATATTGTACATGACACCCAACACAATGTATCCCGTTTGCAAGAAGAACTTCAATTGCTGCAGGATATTTCGCAACAACGTCGCCAATAGTCATATTCCCTGTTATCCTTGTTTTATTGCTGTCAGCGTTTTTCATCTTTACCCCCATTAGTAATTTATCACAAACTTCAACTTTATTAAATTATAGTAAAGCTTTAAAGTTCTTCTCAACTTCAGGCCAGTTTATAACATTGAAGAATGCTTCAGAATAATCTGGTCTTTTGTTCTGGTATTTGAGATAATATGCATGCTCCCAAACATCCAAGCAGAGAATTGGTGTTTTGCCTTCACTTATCGGATTGTCCTGATTTGCAGTGCTTGTAATTTCCAGTTTTCCTTTATTAACAACAAGCCATGCCCATCCGCTTCCAAATCTGGTATTTGCAGCGTCAATAAACTTTTTCTTGAACTCATCGAAGCTTCCAAAAGCCGAGTTTATTGCCCCTGCAAGCTTTTCTGAGGGCTGTCCTGCATCTTTCTTGAGAAGTTTCCAGAACATTGAGTGATTAACATGTCCTCCCCCATTATTTCTTACAGCAGTCCTTATTGCTTCAGGAACAGCATTTAAATCCTTGAGAAGCTCTTCTGCTGTCTTGCTCTGCAAGTCTGCATTCCCTTCCAAGGCTGTATTAAACTTGTTCACATAAGCCTGATGATGCTTTGTGATGTGAATTTCCATTGTTTTTGCGTCAATAAATGGTTCAAGTGCATCGTATGCATAACCGAGTTCTGGTAGTTTATGTATCATATTTTTCCCCTCCCTTAAATTTGTTATAATTTGGTATATAGATATTAATAAATATTAACTATTGTTTATTATATTTAACATAGAGACATTGAATATATTTAAAGGTTGTCTTTAAGGGTTGAATAAATGTTAAAAGAAAATAAGGGTTGGATAAATGTTAAAAGAAAAGCTAATCAGATAATACTTTTGGCTTCAATAATCATCTCCAGCATTTCATCTGTTTTTACAGCAAAAATCTTCACTTTGGAGCTTTTGGAAGATATCTGAATTTTTTTATTAAAATTCAGATTATTATTCATTTTCCCATCAATTTTAACTCCCAAAAATAAAAGGTTCTTTGAGATTTCATTTCGAATGTAAGGATTGTGCTCCCCTATCCCGCCAGTAAATATAATTGCATCGACACCATTCATCATTGCTGCAAAGCTTCCAATCTGCTTTACAACCCTATCAATAAAAACTTCAACAGCAAGTTTTGCTTTCCTGTCCTTCTCTTTATTTTCCAGAAGAGTTCTCATATCCCTGCTCAAACCCGAAATACCCAAAAGCCCAGATTCATTGTTAAGCATTGAGCTTATTTCTGCAATAGACATTTTTTCGTACTTTATCAGATAAGGAATTATTGCAGGGTCAATGCTTCCTGACCTTGTTCCCATAACAAGCCCTTCAAGAGGGGTAAATCCCATTGAAGTATCAATTGCTTTTCCATTAACAACAGCAGTTACAGAAGAGCCATTCCCAAGATGGCAGCTTATTACTTTCCCTTTTCCATTCATGAATTCTTTAATCTCATTCGTAACATATTTATGCGATATTCCATGAAAACCATATTTTCTTATTCCCTTCTTGTAAAATCTATAAGGAATCCCGTAAATAGAATTTTTTTCAGGCATATCTGCATAAAACGATGTGTCAAAAACAGCAGCCTGAACAGCTTTCTTTTTTCCTGAATTTTTATTTTCAGCTTCCAGCCTTTCTTTGCAGAATTCAATTGCCTGAACTTCAGGAATTTCATGCAAGGGTGCAAGCTCTGCAATTTTATTCAGTTTTTTTATCAGCATGGTATCAATAATTTCTGGCTGTCTGAAATCTTTCCCATGAACAACCCTGTGCACAACTGCATCAGGCTTAATCTTTCTTTTCTCTAATTCGGAAAATATTTTTGAAAGGGAAGAATATCTTTGTTTTTTTGTAAACACTTTCTCCTCCTCTCCGCTGAAAATGCATTCCTCATCCTGAAACAGGCTGTATTTTATGCTGGAGCTTCCGACATTAAGTGCAAGGATTGTTTTTTTCTGTTTCATTTTTTTTTCCGTGATAATCTTTCTCCCTGTATTGCAGTAATTGCAGTTACAAGAATAATTTCTTTTACTGTACACCCTCTGCTCAAATCATTGACTGGCTTTGCAAGCCCCTGCGTTATCGGCCCGATTGCAATTGAATCAGTGAATTTCTCAACAAGTTTATAAGATATGTTTGCAGAATTCAAGTCCGGAAAAATAAGAACATTTGCATCTCCTTTTAGTGATGAATTAGATGCTTTGAGTTTCGCAACTTCGGGAATCAGAGCAGCATCCACCTGCATTTCTCCGTCAATAATCAGGTTTTTTCTTTTCTTTTTGGCAATTTTAGTAGCCTTTACAACTTTGTCAACTGAAGGAGATTTTCCTGAGCCTTTTGTAGAAAAGCTGAGCATCGCAACCCTTGGTTCAAGCCCGAACATTCTTGCTGAGTCAGCAGTCTTTACTGCAATGTCAGCAAGCTGATTTGCGTCTGGGTTAACATTTAATGCACAGTCAGCAAAAACCATTTCTCTTTTCTTCATTGAAATTATGAAATAGGTGGAAGCTGTATTCACTCCTGGCTCTGTCTTGATTATCTGCAAAGCAGGCCTGAAAGTGTGTGAAGTCGGATGAACAGCGCCTGAAACAAGCCCGTCTGCATAGCCCAATTTCACCATCATTGTTGCATAATAAATCGGCTCTTTCAAAAGTTTTTTTGCTACCTGAATTGTCATTCCTTTTTTCTTTCTGAAATTATACAGCTGCTGCGAGAAATCATAAGGGGGATTGCCAATATCAATTATCTGCACTCCGTTGCATTTGAGCCCCAATGTTTTCATCCTTGCTCTTGTTTTTTTCTCGTCGCCAATCAAGATTATTTTTGCAATTTTCTTTTTCATAATTGAATCTGCTGCATGAAGAATCCTGTCATCTTCAGGCTCCGCAAGAATTATAGTTTTTCCCAGTTTTTTAGCATGGATAATTATTCTGTCAATAAAATTCTTCCTGAGAATCATGTCTTTGGTTCTTATGTGGTGGATGTTATGCCTGAAGTCCATATCCATGTTTTTGCTTATCTCATATAAAGATTTTACGATATGGTGTGTGGTTTTCTTTATAGTTTCTTTATGTTTAATCTCAAAAAATTTATATAACAATGCTCGTTCTGTTGGTTTATGGAAGAAGTGACCACAGAAGTATTAGTAATAGGCGCAGGCCCTGGCGGCTACGTCTCTGCAATAAGGGCAGCTCAGCTTGGGAAAAAAGTCATATTAATAGATAAAGATTCAAAACTTGGAGGTGTCTGCCTTAACACAGGATGCATTCCTACAAAGGCAATGATTCATGCTTCTGATTATTATTACACCCTCAAAAAAGCAGCTACAATGGGGATCATCATAAAAGATTACTCACTTGACCTGCAAAAGATGAGGGAGTGGAAAGACGGCATACTTGCAAAGCTTGAGAGGGGGATTGCAGGATTGTGCAAAAGCAACGGAATAACAGTTATTCACGGAACTGCAAAATTTGAATCTCAAACAAAAGTTTTAGTTGAAGGCACCCCTGATATTTCATCAATAACATTTCAAAATTGTATAATTGCAACAGGCTCTTCAAGCATTGAAATCCCGGGCTTCCATTATGATAAAAGAATAGTTCTTTCTTCAGAAGAAGCTCTTGAGCTTCACGAAATACCTAAAAGCATAGTAATAATCGGCGGAGGTTATATAGGCACAGAACTTGGAACTGTTTTTGGAAAGCTTGGAAGCTATGTAAGCATTATAGAAGCAACTGAAAACCTCATCCCTGTAATTGAGCATGATTTGGTGCAGCCTGTAACAAATAAACTCTCTGAATTTAATGTAAAAATTTATTTCAGCTCAAAGGCGGTTTCCTATGAAGAAAAAGATGGAAAGGCAATTGTAAAAATACAGGATAAAGATGGAAAAGAACAATATCTAGAAGGAGATAAAGTACTTGTTGTAGTGGGAAGAAAACCCAATACAAAAGAAGTGGGGCTTGAAAAAGCAGGCATTGCCCTTAATGAAAAAGGATTTATCAAAGTTGACAAACAGATGAAAACAAATGTTCCAGGAATATTTGCAATAGGAGATGTTGTAGGGCAGCCTATGCTTGCGCACAAAGCAAGCAGAGAAGGCAAAATAGCTGCTGAGGTAATCTGCGGAATGAATTCTAAGTTTGACAACAAGGTTATCCCGTTCGTTGTGTTTAATGACCCAGAGATTGCATCTGTCGGTCTTACAGAAGCACAAGCAAAGGAAAAAGGATTTGACGTAATTATTGGCAAATTCCCATTCAGCGCACTTGGAAGGGCTTTAACACTTAACAAAACAGACGGCTTTGTAAAATATGTAGCAGAAAAAGACACAGGATTAATACTTGGAGTTCACGCAGTTGGTCCAAGTACTTCTGATATAATATCTGAAGCAACTCTTGCAATTGAGATGGGTGCAAAGCTCGAAGATATAGCTTCAACAATTCATCCACACCCAACACTTCCTGAAAGTCTTATGGAAGCAGCAGAAGTGACAATGGGTAAGGCAATACATATCTTCTCTCCGAAAAAATAGATTTATGAAAACTAAATATTTCAAAATTATAAAATCATCAAGGGGAGTATAATATGAGAACAATTCTTGTTTTTGGACACGAAGATTTGGATTATGACAACGGCGCAGTAAAACTGATTGGCTTTCTGAAAGAAAACCTAAAGGACTGCGTTGTTTACAAAGTCAGCAGGCCTGAACAGATTATGGAATATCTTGGAAAAGATTTTGTAATTTTGGATGTTGCAAAAGGAATAGACAGACCAATTTTCATAAATAACGTAGATAACATAAAATACTCAAAAAAAGTCACGGCACATGATATTGACCTTGCATCTTTCATGAAAATACTTGAAAGTCTCGGAGAGCTGAAAGAGATAAAAATTGTGGCAATCCCTTATGACAAAGACCCGCATAATTTTAAGGAAGAAGTAATTAAACTGATTAAGAATGCTTAAACAGTACGCCTAAGCAGTATTGGCGAATAGTATTGGTGAAAAAAATGTGCTTAACAATTCCCGGAAAAATAATAAAAATTGAAAATGGTGTTGCAACAATAGATTATGGCTCTGAAAAAAGGCTTGCAGGATTGATGCAGGAAAATGAAAGCCCAAATAAAGATTCCAGAATCCAAAATTTCTCCGTCGGTGATTATGTAATGGTAATGGGAAAAATTGTTGTGCAGAAAATCCCAGAAGAAGAAGCAAAAAGGTCTTTGCAGTTTTATTCTGACGCTGTTGAGAAGGAAGATAATGAAAATATTTGATTTATTTCACTTTATTATAAATAAAGAATACTTCAGGCTTTAGCCCGAGGTTTTTGATTTATCCACTTTATTTCTGTCATTTAAAATTGTCAATATTTTATTAGTATAATGCTCAAGATTTTTTCTCTGCTTTTCATCAAGCTGCATTAAGGCAAAATTCCAGTGCACTGCAACAGCATCTCCTTTCTTGACATTTGGAAGCATTTCCTTAAGATACTCAACCTCTTTTAGTTCTTCATTTCCGAATTCAAGAAGAATTCCATTTTGAATTAATGGATTTCTTTTCACAACAAGAACATTCTTCCATTCAGAATTTTTTACCTCATGTATAACCCCAAATGATATCATGCAGTTGTCCATATTTTTTACTGTTGTAGGAACAGCTCCAGTTATCTGGCCAACCCCTACATAAAAAACATTGAAATTGTGATGGGGAAATAACCCCTGGGGGAGCTTTTGAACAAGTTTCTCTGCAGCTGACTTTGGAAGCCCGCCCTGAGTCAGATTAGGTATAAGTTTTTTCATGTCTTCATCATTAAATTCATCAAGAAGTTCATTTCCAATCCAATATGCCTCAACAACTTTGTAATCTGTAAAATCCCTTCCTGTTTTTTCAGAAATGAATTCAAGGTAGGGGTTAAGGCCTTCAAATTCCTTCAAATCCTGCCTTATTTTTTCTGCATATTTTGTATCAATATTTGCACTAATATCATGTCTAGTTTTGTTATGGTTAAAATAACTCAAAAAATCATTGTGTGCTCTCTCAGGCCCGCAGTAATGCAGTGCATTCGGCTGAAATGAGAACCTGAGCGCAAGTTCAATGCCGTCCATTATGCTTCGCCCCTTCTGCTCTTGATGGGTTATCCAACACTGATACATCAAAAGATGCATCTGCATTTTTTGCATACAGAACAACAAGGATAATGCCTGCAAGAATAGAAATGATTCCCAATGCATCAAACAATGTAACTGTTGATGCAGAACCGGTTGCAGAGCCAAACATCCATGACAAAATTGTTGTTATAGGGGCTGCAATAACAAGTATTGATGCTGCTGTACTTGCATTGACAAGCTTAAGCCCATTGTAATACAAAACAACATAAGCAAACAAGAGGCCTGCTGTTATCAAAATCCAAAAATACTGTGAAAGATTCATGCCAAGGACAATCCCTGCTTTTCCAGTGAATGCAAGGAAAATAAAAATAAAGATAGAGCCGAAGAACATTCTTCCAAAAGCAACAATATTTCCTGAAAGCTTTTGGCTTTTCAGAACGTGCTTTGAATAAACAGTTTCTGCTGCCCAGAAAATTGTTGCAACCAAAATAAGCAACTGCCATGCTGAAAAAACAAAGTCAGGTCTTATCATAAAATATGTTCCAGCCATAAGAAGCAATGCGCCTGCAATGAACTTTTTGTTGAGTTTTTCTTTGAGGAAAAGAACTGCAAAAACAGCTACAAAAACAAACAAAAGTTTTTGGATAAATCCTGATGTTGCGCTGTTTGCCATCTGCAACCCTTTGAAAAACAAAAGAAAAGGTATTGAACCGCCGATAAGCCCGATAATTGCAAGCTGTTTCCATTGATTCAGCCTGAGTGTCATCAATTCTTTGTAATTGCCAAATGCAGCGATTACTGCAAACAGAAGAACTGCTACAACAATATTTTTTGAAAATGTAAAAACAGATGAATCAAATCCTTTCACACCAAAACTGTTTATAAAAATTGAAAATCCTGACACAAGCGCTGTAAAAAATACAAGATAAAGCCCTGTTTTGTAATCAAGAGCAGATTTTATTTTATTGTTTATTTTTAATTCCATTCGATTCACCCTGTTTTTCAATTGATTTTCCTTGCTTATTCTTGTTTTTCAATTGCCTTTTTCAATTACAACACTTTTAATTATTATATCTTTCCCGTCAATTACATCAGGCACGCTTCCGCATTTGCCGCAGAAAAACACGCTGACATCATGAGTGTGCATTTCAATTCTCGGCTCTCCTTCAAAGCCGCAGTTTTTGCATTTTACTTTTGCCTTTTTCTCGACAACATCAACTTCAAAAGGCGCCATCTCTTTCAGCACTTTTTCCATATCCTTTGCAGGAAGATGTGCAAGTGCTCCGCATTCAACTGTAACTTTTTTTATCCTGCCATGTGCACTTGCCTGTTTTGTGGCTTCTTCAATTATCTTCTTTGCTATTGTCTGCTCGTGCAATTTTATCCCTCTAAAATTTCCCTTATTTCCTTTTGAATTATTTTTTAATTTTTTCCTCTTGGTCCTTCAAATGTGACTTCAAGGAAATGAGTGGAACATGAAAAACAAGGGTCAAAAGCCCTTATCAGCTTTTCCATTTCCAGCACAATGCTTTCATTATCAAGATTAAGTAATGCTGGAAGAACTTTTCTTACATTATCTTCCATAAATCTTAAGTTTTGTGCAGTCGGGGTTACAATGTTTGCATGTGTTATCATCCCTTTTTTATCAAGCTCGTATTGGTGTATCAAAAGCCCTCTTGGAACTTCAATTATTCCAGTACCCTTGCCTGCCTTGACTACTGGCTCAATTGGTTTTTCATCTTTTATTGTAAAATTTGTAAGAAGATTTATTGCACTCTCAATGAAATGTACAGTTTCAATTGCCTGCGCATATGGCATTATGAAAGGATTGTTATTTGGAAAAGTTAATTGAGGATTTGATTTCATTGATTCCTTAAGAATTTTTTTTGCTTCAGGCATGAGATGCTGATAATTATTGTTCAGCCTTGCAAGTGCTCCTACAAGATAAGATTTGCCATCTTTAACAACAAAATTCGCAGTTGATCTTGCTTCATGGTATTCTGTAAAAAATTCAGTGAATTTTTCTTCAGGAAATCTGTCGCCGTTTGAAGAATAAAGGTCGCCTTCCATTATTGGGTATTTTCCATCATCAATTAAGGTGCAATATTCTGTGTTTATCTCATATTTTCTGTAATTAAGGGATGCAAAAAGTTTTGCAGCTGCAATTGCATCGGGCATTGCTTCTTTGAGCCTTTCAAGAATTGAATTTATTTCCTCCTGCTTTGGAAGATGCAGAAATCCGCCGATTGTTGCAGAAACAGGATGCAAATCCCTTCCTGCAAAAACAGAAACAATGTCATTGCCCAGTTTCATGAGCCTCAGGGCCCTCATAACCTCATCCCTGTGGTCTTTTGCAAGGTCCATGCCGGATTCAACGCCGAGATAATCCGGCAGAGAAAGGAAGTACATGTGTGTTATGTGGCTTCTGATTCTTTCTCCAACTGTAAAAAGCTCCCTTAGGATTTTTGTCTGCTCAGTTACTTTTAGTCCAAGAGCATTTTCAATTGCTTTTATTGATGCAGCTGTATGTGCGCAGGAACATATTCCGCAAATCCTTGATGAAATCTCCGATGCTTCATAATAAAGCCTTTCAACAAGCATTCCTTCAAAATATCTTGAGCCTTCAACTGATTGAAGCTCGCATTTTTTTATCTGATTGTTCTCATCAATATTCAAAAGAAGTTTTGCATGGCCTTCCACTTTGGTGACAGTGTTGAGCTCAATTATGCGGGGAGCTGTTTTTTCAGTATCATTAGTTTTTTTATTTTCTTCATTCACTTTTTTTGTTTCTTCATTGTCCCTTTTATTACTATGTTTATTCTGTTTCTTTGGCATCTTGTATCTCCTTAAATTTCCAGCCTTGAAAGGTGTTTATTCTGTCATGAATAAAAACTTCTCCATGTCCTTTGTCTTTTAGCATTTGTATAAATATATCAAAATTTTCTTTTGTTCCATCTGCAGGACCTCTGCATCCCCAGCACATGAGTCCGCCATTAAGGCAAATCGCATTGCATCCGCCGCGTGTAACTGGTCCAAGGCATGGCTTGCCCTGCTCCAGAAGGCAGGGATTCTTGTTTTTCCTGCATTCTACACATACTGGCTTTGAATACATATAAGGTTTTTTTCCCATAACAAAATCATTGATTATGTGCAATATTTCCTTTTTGTCAGGAGGGCATCCCTGGATATAATAATCAACATGAACATAACTGTCAACTGGCTTTGGCTGTAAATCATCTATTTCCTTTTCCTTATGATATTTCAGCCTGGTAAAGTTTTCTTCATTCTGAAAATTACGAAGTGTTGGAACTCCCCCTGTTGTTGCACATGCACCCATTGCAACAAGGATATTACATTTGCTTCTGAGCTTTTTCAATGTCTCAAGGTCATGGTTTGAGGCCACAACACCTTCCAGAAATATAACATCAAGATATTCATCAGTATCTTTTTCTTTTATGAAAGGGAATGTCTTTATATCTAATTTATTGATTACATCAAGAAGCTCATCTTCATTGAAAACAACTGACAGCAAACAGCCTGCACAGCCGGTTATTCCATAAAATCCAACTTTTAATTTTGGTTTTTCAGGTTCTGTTCTCAATTTGCCTTCTGATTTTTTGCTTTTCATTTGTGTATTTTTTTAATTTGTATATATTGTATATTTTAATGCATATTATTGTATATTTTAATTTACATATCAATTATGTTTATGAATTAATCATTCTTAAATTTTTCAACTTCATCCAATCTGAAAACTGGGCCATCCATGCAAGTATATTTCCCTCTTATCATGCAATGCCCGCATTTTCCAAGTGCACACTGCATCAGCCTTTCTGTGCTTACAAATATCTGCTCTGACTCAAACCCTTTTTCTTTCAAAATTTCTATAACCAATTCCATCATTTTTGGAGGGCCGCAGATAAACACAACACTGCTTTTAACAGGAATATCTGATTTTTTCAAATGCTCTGTGACAAAGCCGACTTTTGCATCATAACATACATTTTTGTCAGCATCATCTGCCTTGTCAATTGAAATCATCGTATTATAATGCTGTTTCCATGTTTCAATTTCCCTCTTGAAAAGAATATCGTGCACAGACCTGTAGCCAAAAAGAAGGTCAATATCTTTGTATTTTTTGCGGTTTGAACTGAGATAATCAATAACACCCTTAAGCGGCGCAACCCCGCATCCGCCGCCAATCATAATAATATTATTTCCTTCCAAAGAGTTCATAGGATAACCTGTTCCATAAGGTCCCCTCACAAAAACAAAATCTCCTTCCTTAACTTTTGCAAGACTGTTTGTTACAGAACCAACTTCCCTTATGTTAAGTTTCATGTGCTCTGATGAATAAGAACAGATTGAAATCGGAGCTTCTCCAATTCCAGGCAATCCCACCATAACAAACTGTCCTGGCTCATGTTTTGTCTTGAAATCAATTATTATTGAGAAATTGTCAGGGGATTCCCTGAAAAATTCAAGCACCTTTGCTTTTGCAGGAACATAAGGATTCATTTTAGGCATTTCTAAACTGGGTGTGGTTTTACTATCAGGAGTTTTGTTTTTATTCATTTTGACTGAACCTCCTGTTTTTTAACTGTGCTCACTGCATCTTTCACATCAGTTTTCATGTTATTTATTCCAGTTACAAAGTCAATCTTTGCAGGGCAGTGCCTTATGCATCTTCCGCATCCCACGCAAAGAGTTTCTCCATGTTTTTCCCTGAAGTATTGCAATTGATGGTAAATTCTGTGCTTGAACTTGTCTTCTTTCTTGGGTCTGAATACTGCTCCGCCTGCAACTTTTGTAAAGCAATCCAGCTGGCATTGTGATTGTTCCCTTAGCTTGTCTGAACTGCCGTCCTGATTGTGAATATCCTTAAATTCAAAGCAGTAGCATGTTGGACAGAGAGAATTGCAGACTCCGCAGGAAATGCACTGGTCAGAAAGGTTCTTCCATTCATGGTTCCCGTAAATTTCTTCTATTTCAGTGCTGCTCAGTTTAAGCTGGTTTTCTATTTTCCTGTCTTCATTTGTCAGTTGATAGGCACTATTGTCAAAGAATTTTGAAAAATTTTTGTTGTCTATTATTTCCTGCCCTCTCTCAGAGCCAGCTTCAACAAGATAATGGTCATGCCTTTTGTAAAACATCAAGTCAAAGTTAACTTTTAAATCAACTGACTGGCAAAAACAGAAATTATCACCGCATTGCTTTTGGTGGTATCCAAATAAAAGCGTATTTTCTCTTCTTTTGATGTAATAAGGATCCTTGAATCCCTGTGTAAATGCTATATCCTGCTTTCTTATAGCTGCAAGGTCGCACATTCTCAAGCCAAGAAGAACCTTGGTTTTTTGTTTTTCCTTGAGAAACCCAGGAAGCATAATATTTCCTTTATTGAAGTTCATTATAAGCTCTCCGGGCTTGAAAAAAAGGTCTTTCGCAGTGTATTCGACCAATGAATCGAAAAAAAGCTCTGAAGAACTATTGATTTTTTTGTATTCTGTAACTTTATCCCGTGCAGGACCAAAGACATCCATCTGTTTGGAAATTTTATCTATAAATACATTAAAATTACTAAAACTTATTGCATAAACGATATTTCCCACCTGCTTTTTTGTATTTAGGATTTTTTGTATTTTGTATTCTGTTTTACAGATTTTCTCACGTCGATATTTTATTTAAATATTGTTAATAACAATTGTTATTTAAAAGTTGATTAAAGTTGGTTAAAATTTAATTTGAATTAGTTAAAATCCATTTAAATTTTGTGTAATAGATTAAAACAAATACACACACCCAAATATCTAGTTTACAAACCAAGAAAAGTTATATATAGCAAGTGCGTTGCCTAAAAGTAATGGTTGCAAGAATTCAGTCTCCAAGTTCAATAAACACATACATACAATGTCCAAGAAAATATTATTATAATTATATATTAGAGCTCCCAACAAAGCCTTCAATACACCTTGCAAGAGGTCATGTAGTTCATTCTGTTCTTGAAAATTTTTTCAGGATTGACCCAAAAACAATAAACCAAGAAGATTATGAAATGGAATTTAAGAATCATATTCAGAAGCTTCTTGCAAAATACTGGAAAGAGGAGAAGGATTTTTCAAAACTGGACATAACAAAGGAACAGTTATTTTTCTATTTTGAGGAGAGCATGCTCATGCTCCTTAAATGGGCAGGTAATTTCTCAACAAGAATAAATGCAGTCATGTCGCAGGGATTTTCATTTGAAGATGCATTCAAGAGACTGACTCCCAGGAGAGAGGAGCTTTATATTTCAGAAAAACATAAAGTAAGGGGATTTATTGATGCAATTGAAGAGATAGATGATTATATCAGGATAATTGATTATAAAACATCAAAGAAATATGATATTTCTGAAGATTACAGACTCCAGCTTGCAATTTATGCTCTTCTTTATGAAGAAAAGCACGGGAAAAAACCGCATAAAGTTGGGATAAATTTTTTGAAGGATATTGAAAAATTCATTGAAGTTGATGATAAATTAATCCAGCATGCAAAGGATAACATAAAAATGATTCATGAAAAAACTGAAACAAGAGATGTGGATAAATACCCAATGATTCCACAGGCATTATGCAGGTACTGTGATTTTTTCAACAAATGCTTTGGTGTTGACGGCGGAAAGTATCCTTTTAATAGCGGGAATGGAAGAAGAAAATGATAATTGAGAAGACAATGAGAAAATACAAACTCATTGCATTTGACATTGATGGGACAATAATTGACAATATTGCATCAATCTGGATGAAGATCCATACACACCTTGAAGTTGATGCTGATAAAATAAAGCACCACAGAAAACAGTTCTTTGACAAAAAAATATCTTATATTGACTGGGTCAGACTTGACGTGAAATTGTGGAAAAGCTTGGGTAAGAAGAAAAAAGATATTATGTCTGCTTTTCATGATATAAAGTTGATGAAAAATACAAAACCTGTTCTTCTTGAGCTGAAAAAAAGAGGGTATATTTTAGTTGTTATTTCGGGGAGCTTTAATTTTGCTATTGAAAAGGTTCTTCCTGACTACAAAAAAATATTTGGCAAGATATTAATAAACAAATTATATTTTGACAAGAAGGGCAACATCTCGAGGCTTGTGCCGACAATGTATGATATGGAACACAAGCTTACAGGCCTGAAAAAAATCTGCAAAAGTTATGGTATAAAACTGAATGAAACAATATTTATTGGAGATAATTACAATGATGTTTTTATAGCTGAAAAAGCCGGACTTTCTATTGCATTTTGCCCTTCGTCAAAAGAGCTTGAAAAAATCAGCAGTGCCGTTGTAAAGAAAAAGGACGTGAAAGAAATTCTTAAGTATATCCCCCAAGATTAAAAATATTTCTTAAAGATAATCTAAAATAAGTAATGATAACAGTAAGATACAATTAAAGAAAAATAAATTTATTATTTACTGGTGCTCGTGATTATGAGGGAGAATTTCAAGTTCTATTATCCTCTGTTTGAGCGAATCAATTGTTTTTGAATTGTCATGCTGGTCAAGAAGTGTTCCGCATTCAGGGCATTTGAATTGGTATTCGGTTGCCTGATCAAAATCCATTCTGACACAGGTATTCTTGCACAGGAAGAAAAATCCCCTGTTCTTTTCCTCTTTTTCGAGTCTTTCCCTGAATTTGTCTAATTTTTGAATTCTCAGGTGGCCCACAAGGTCTTTAACACGCCTTTTATTGAATGTCCAATAACTGATGTACCAGCCCTTCTGTCTGTCTTTCTTTCTCTTGTAAGTGACAAGATGCTGGTTATGAAGCCTGTAAAGAATGTTTCTTATTTGATGAATCTCAGAATTTGTTTTTTCTGCAATTTTGAATTCAGAAATGTTTTCTTTGTCTTTTAGATATTCGACGATTTTAATTGCATCTTCGCCCACAACTTCACCAACAACATCATTGACTTTTTTGTTGGTCATTGCATCCTTATCAAATGGTTTTTTTGTTTTTTGTATTGAAGAAGATGAGGATTTTATAGCCTTTGCAGTCTTTTTGAATGCTGATTTTACAGTTTTTCTTGACACCTTAGCGGTTTTGATTGTTTTTTTGGCCATTTTGTTGTTTTTTACAGAGCATAGTATGCTCATGTTAAAGATTATAAACATATAAAATCTATTTGCCGTTTGAACCTTCCTGCCCCACCAACAGAAAATACCCTTGGCTTGTCATTTTTTAGCGTTTTTTTGGTATATATAATTTATATATATATTATACCTATTATGGTTACTCTAATATTAGTAACACTTTCATTTATATACTTTACGCTTTTATATTATATATTTTGAAGTATATAAATCTTTGGTATATATGCTTTTTAATAGAGTATAGATGAATGCATATTCACCAAAGCAAACACATTAAATAAACCTTAGATGTTCAACTATATAAACTTTTCTTTTTTGTAGTCACTATGTAGGCATAACAATAAAGATAAGTGTTCTTTTCAAAGATTATTTTTCAAAGATGCATGGAAAAGAAAACAAAAAGGTATATAATACTCCAAAGATACAACAAAAAAATGGACATCGATTATTATACTTACAAAAGAGAATCAGTGAAGCTTGGCTTCATCAAAACATCAAAGACAGAGCTTATTGAAATTTTAAAAGCCTGGCTCATGATTTCAGCAGCATTTGGCATTGTCATGGGTGGTTTCTCATTAACACAGCAATTTCTCATCACATTGGTTCTGGCTGCATTTACAGCAGGAGTTGGCTTTCTCCTTCACGAACTTGCCCACAAGCTTGTAGCGCAGAGATATGGGGCTTGGGCAGAGTTCAGGTCATTCGACCAAATGCTTATACTGGCAGTCATAATGAGCTTTTTTGGATTTGTCTTTGCTGCACCCGGCGCAGTTTTTATTCATGGAAAAATTGATGCAAGAAAAAACGGGATAATTTCACTGGCAGGGCCAATGACAAATCTGGTATTGAGTTTTTTGTTTCTTTTGGCAAAAATATTCACACCATTCTGGCCAGTATTTTTGAATTATGGCTTTCTGATAAATGGATGGCTCGGTGTTTTTAACATGATTCCATTCGGCAATTTTGATGGAAGGAAAATAATGGTGTGGAGCAAGCCTGCATTTTACGGAACATTAATTGCAGGAGTGCTCCTTTTATTTGCAGGATATCTTGTTTAAGTTTATTTTCCCAAACATTTAAATCATAATAGAATTTTCGCAGCACCATGGAAAATGATGAGCTTGAGAAATGGAGAAAGGCTGGCAAGATAACAGCACAGGCAAGAGAATATGCAAAAGAAGTTGTAAAGTCTGGTGTAAAGCTCATTGATGCAGCAGAAATGATTGAAAACAAAATCAGAGAACTTGGTGGAGAGCCTGCATTCCCTGTGAATATCTCATTAAATGATTGTGCAGCGCATTACACACCTGTTCCGAATGATGACAAAGTATTTTCAAATGAACTTGTAAAAGCAGATGTCGGCGCACATTATGAAGGTTACATCGGCGATACTTCTGTTACAATAGATCTTTCAGGAAAATACACAGAACTTGTAAATGCTGCAAAGGAAGCGCTTGATGGTGCAATAAATGCATTGAGAAATGGAGCATCAATCGGTGAAATAGGGGAAACTGTCCAGAATAAAATAACTTCAAAAGGATTTTCACCAATTAAAAATCTTTCAGGCCATGGATTAAAGAAGTTTACTGTTCATGACGCTCCAAACATACCGAATTATAATACTGGAGACAGCAGAAAAATTCAAGGAGGGCAGGTAATTGCAATAGAGCCTTTTGCCACAGATGGAAAAGGGGAAATTTATGAATCAGGCAATGCAATGATTTTTTCTGTTACTCACAAAAAAGGATTGAGAAATCCAATAACAAAAAAAGTTTTTCAGGAAATTGAAAAATACAATAATCTTCCATTCGCAACAAGATGGCTT
>Ga0210050_1001540_pt1 | contig 24345 bp, 26 predicted proteins | sample CryGey132114_all_FD_185463 | JGI IMG/M metagenome (GOLD analysis project Ga0210050, IMG submission 185463) | Groundwater microbial communities from aquifer - Crystal Geyser CG22_combo_CG10-13_8/21/14_all (SPAdes) (version 2) | ecosystem: Environmental > Aquatic > Deep subsurface > Groundwater ... | reverse complement strand
TTGGCTCAAGAGGCTCTGATGTTACTTGTTTGCAGAATTATCTGACGACCACAGGGTATTTTACTTATGATGGCGGTGCGACGGGCTTCTTTGGTCCTGTTACTCGTTCAGCTGTATCAGCTTGGCAAGCGGCTAATGGCATTACTCCAGCAGTAGGTTACTTCGGCCCCATCTCTCGTCAAACGATAGGTGTGCAAATGAGCGCTGGTACAGCAACAGAAACATCCGTCGATGAGAGCCCTGCTTCTTCTCCGACCCAAGCTACCCCAACGAGTTCTTTGAATACATCAACTTCTTCGCTGCAAACAATTACTCCCGTCTCTGCTACTCTTCCTTCTTCTCAAACATCTGAAGGTTTTTTCCAAAGTCTTGATTCAGAGACTACTGCCGCTCCCGGTATGAGGGTCAATCAAGTCATGCTTTTCCGCGCATTTCCATACGAAGTGCGACCCGGTGATACAATCACGCTTGATGGTTCTGGTTTTAGTAAAATTGTCAATGAAATATATTTCAACGGTGGTAATCGTGTCACTGCCTCATCTACCGATGGCATTACGATGGAAGTGTCTGTGCCATCCACCCTGTCTGTCGGTGAATATAGTCTCTCTGTTTCTAATGTCTTGGGTTCTTCGGAAAAAAGTGAATACGGACTTTCTCTTGCTTCTATTCCTGCTTTGGCTGGTGTCCTTGAGTCTGTGGAAAATCCGGATATAAAAATTCTGCTCAAAGTTACTAACAATCCAGAGCCGGCGCCCATCATCGAAAGCGCCTCTATTGAAGGTGATATGGTCACTCTTGTCGGCAAAGGATTCACCTCTTCCAATAATCTTTTTACCACGCTTGGTGAAACTAGTTCGCCCATTTCCTCTTACTCGAATGGCACCACTTTAACTTTTCGTGTAACGGATCTTTCCCTGTATGATAAGATCAGTAGTTTTACTAAAGGTGAATATCAAACACTTTTATGGATTTATGTGCATAATGAACATGGTATTAGTAAAGAACCATTTGAATTTAATATAAGAATATGAAAAAAAAGAAATTACTCGCGATTATAGTTTCACTTATTCTTATTGTTGGGGTGAGTCTGCCCATTTCCTCAACCCAGGCCGCTTCTCTGCCTTTGGGTCTGAATTTTGGAGGTCTGGTTAGTTTACCATTACCTTGTACTTGTAGCGGCAATCTTTGGATATTTTTTGCGCCACTTTGGCTCGGAAATGTCCCATCGGCCGGTCCTTTGGTTTATACGCCGGGTTTGACGATTCTTTATCAAAATTTTAAGATCGGCGTGCCAGGGGCATGGCATTTAGGTGGATATTTACCAATTCCTTCAGCTTGTCGGTTTTATGTGCTCATTGGTTGCATAACTATTCCCGCTTATGGATCGATATCTTTTACAGGTACTAGTTAATTTAGTCTGTCGGATTGTTTTTCCAGCCACTCAACTAATTTTAGCCATGTTTCCAAATCCAAATCTTCGGCGCGTTGGTTTTCGTTCAAGTCGACCTTTCTGAAGGATTCTAAAACTTTATCTTTTTCATAAATATTGGAGAGGTTAGAGGAAAGTTTTTTGCGTTTGGATTTGAATCCGGTTCTGATGGCTCTAAAGAAATCTTCCTCTCTCATTTTCGAGAAATTTTTTTTGGAAATATTCTCTATAGTGATAATGGCTGAATCCACCGAGGGCATGGGCGCGAAAGAACCCGCTTTAACCGTCTCAATATATTTGGGTGTGCCGTATGCTTTGACCGAGATAGAGAGAATACTTTCTTTCCCTCTGTTGACACTCGGTGTCAACAGAGTTGCTACTATTCGTTTAGCCACTTCTTTTTGCACCAACAAAACCATTTTCTCCGGCTGGTTTTTGGCACCGAGAAATTTTTTCAGGATCGCGCCGGTAATGTTGTATGGTATATTAGAAATTAGCTTATAGCTCCTAGCTTCTAGGTTATAGCTTTTAGGCTCGAAATTCAGGATGTCATCATGGAGCAGTTCAAGCTTATTATTGGCAATCTCTTTTACAAATTTTTGTTTCAAAAACTCAAACAAGGTGGCGTCTTTTTCTACGGCTAAGACATGACAACCTGTCGCTAAAAGTTTCTCTGTCAAACTCCCCGTGCCCGGACCTATCTCGAGCACGATGTCGTTCTTCTTAATGTTTCCCGCTTCTACAATCGCCCTAAGCGCTCTTTCGGATTTCAAAAAATGCTGCCCCAATGATTTCTTTGCTCTCATTTTTTAGTGTTGACACTCGGTGTCAACGGGAAAAGATCAGATTCTAAGTCTTTTAATAACAGTTTTCGCTCGACGATACTTTTTAACGCTTCCTTAGCGAACACTTCATATTCTCTTCGATTTTTAAACCGGTCAAGTATAATGTCCTTTCTACAAAGACTACTTACGCCGCCTTCCACATACTCTTTCCAACTGGATCGGCTCTCTCCTTGATGTCTGTGAACTTTATCGTTTAGATTCACATAAGCGCTAAGGTGTAATAAATATTCGTCTGTATCTATGTGAATAGCTTTAAATTTTCCCTGGAAAAGAGTGCCTGATCTCTGGTATTTTGCATTAAAATATTTTGAATGACCCATACATAGTTTGTGCATAAACTTTTCTATGCCGTTTTTTATGAGAGGCGTGATTATAAAATGAAAATGGTTCTGGTTAATACAATAGGCGATAAAATCAACTAGCCTCTCTTTTACTTTTTTATTGTCATGGCGAGTTAAATTACCGATGTTTTCTTTGGTGTTGAATATTTTCATGCTCTCCAAAAATCTATCAAAGTCTCTTTTGTGTGGGAAAATTATTCTCCTATCCACCCCCCTGTTGTAGACATGATAGAACTCACCTTCTACTAGCTTGATATCTCTCATGGATTTATCTTCTCATGTTGACACTCGGTGTCAACAGGGTTATCAACAGGTCTCCAAGTGGGGAGCAGAGGTTTAAAAATCTATTTCAAGAAGAGGTCTTTTCTGTTCACTTCCCGGACCAAGCACTTCAATTTCTACCAGCGATTCGGGAATATCGAAGATAAAGCCGGAAGGCATATTGATCTGTCTTCTGCCAAAGACCGTGCGTGTCTCGGCGTAAGAAAGAAAAATTTTTTTGCGGGCGCGGGTAAGCGCCACATAAAAAAGCCGCCTCTCTTCCTCCTCTTCTTCCGGGCTCGTGTTGGTCTCGCTCATTCTTTGATGAGGGAAAAGTCCTTCCTCCAGTCCTGTAATAAAAACAGTGTCGAATTCTAAACCTTTGGAAGCGTGCACTGTCATCAAGCGTACCGCTTTGCCGTCGTCTCTCATTTCATCTTGGTCGCTTTGCAGGGCCGCGTCCGCCAGGAAATTTAAAATACCTTCTTCCGGAGACTGGTCGTTGTATCGGGAAGCGAAGTTTGAGAGCTCATAGGCATTCTCTAGTCTCGCGGCGCCTTCATCGCCACTCTCTTTCCATTCATTTTCCAGTCCCGAGATTTTAATAATCAAAGTGATTGTCTCGCTCGGCTTATTTTGTTTCGAGCTTTCTCTAATCTTTTCAAGCAAATTTTTGAAATTTTCAAGTTTTGTCTTCATGGCCAAAGGCAAGGAGGATTCATTCCCTGAAAATATTTTTAGCATCGTTGTTTTGCCTATACCGCGCGCGGGCACATTCAAAATGCGCCTCTTGTCAGAAAGGCTGTCAGGATTAAGAGCGGCGCGCAGATACGAGATGATGTCTTTAACCTCCTTACGCTCAAAGAAGCGCGTGCCGATAAGTTGATAAGGTATGGAGCGGCTCATGAACGCTTCCTCAAGCACTCGCGACTGGAAATTGGCGCGATACAGTACCGCAATTTCTCCTGGCGACACCCCCTTTTTTATCAGTGTGGCTGTTTCGCCAGCGACAAATTGCGCTTCGCTTATTTCATCAAATCCGCCGAATATCTTAATTTTCTCGCCCTGTGGATTTGCGGTGAAAAGATTTTTTTTCACTCTTATTTTATTTTTTTCTATGACAGTGTTCGCCGCTTCCAGGATAGTTTTGGTAGAGCGGTAATTTTCTTCCAAGGTAATGACTTGAGCCTTTGGATAATCTCTCTCAAAATCCAAAATATTTTTGATGTCGGCTCCGCGCCAGGAATAAATATTTTGATCTATATCCCCCACAACGCATATATTTTCATTTTCTCCCACGAGCATTTTTGAAATTTCATACTGGGCGCGGTTCGTGTCCTGATACTCGTCTATGTGCACATATTGCCAGACATTTTGATAAAACCGGCGCACATCGGGATTTTCGCTCAATAAGTTCATGGTCTTGATCAGGAGATCGTCAAAATCTAAAGCATTGTCCCTTAATAATGTCTTCTCGTATTCTGGCCAAACCTGGGCCACCACTTTTGAAAAATAACTGCGCTCGCCTTTTTCGTTGAAGGATTTAAAATCAACGCCCCGACCTTTTTCTTTGGAAATGACGCTTATTATGCGAGAAGGGTCGACTGTTTTAGGATCAAGCCCGAGAGTCAAGAGAGTTTCTTTAATCGCTCTCTTGCTGTCTTCGCGGTCAAAAATGGCAAAGTGCCTTTTGATGCCAATTTTTGTTGATTGCTCTCTTAAAATATGAACTCCCAGCGAGTGGAAAGTGCTTACAAACGGCCGTTCAGAGATGCTCACGGGTCTGTTAAAAGTTCGATCACTCTGGAAGTCTTGGTCTATTCGCTCGCGCATTTCTTTCGCCGCTTTATTGGTGAAAGTGATAGCCAAAATTGCCGAAGGAGCAACGCCTTGTTCAACAAGATGGCTGATTCTTTCCACTATCGTTTTTGTTTTGCCGGCGCCGGCGCCGGCGAGAATTAAGACTGGTCCTTCAGTGGAGGCCACCGCTTTTTTCTGTTCAGAATTGAGTCCGCCGGCTGGCGGATGGGAGTTATTTAGCATGCTGGACACTATAACATACGGGGGTATAATGGATGAGACGGAACGAGTAGGTGCTATTATATGGCTCTATTGAGCCCTACCTGCCGGCAAGCAGGCATTCCTGAACGACAGACTAAATTTTGACCAGTTTAACCTAACTATATTAGTAAAAAAGTTCATTATATACTCATTGTTTTCGTTGCCCTGCCCATTTTCGCTTACGCACGGAGCCAAGGAGTAGAAGTGGTTCGTTTGCCGGAAGTAACGGAAGCGGGCAATTCCCAAAACATGAGTCTACTGGAGGCTCCTTTGAATATAAACCCTATCGGAGGTATTGGAGGTGTTGAGATTGCTATTGCCGATGATGTGGCCATTGAACCAAATGGCGGCGGGGGTGAAATTTTCGTTGACCTCGGCAAGTCTGGTACGGGCCAGATCAGTGTCTATATCGTCCGTCAGGGGGATACATTAAGTGAAATTGCCGAAATGTTCGGTGTCTCTACCAACACCATTGTCTGGGCCAATGATATTAAGCGAGGTCTAATAAAAGAAGGACAAGAAATTGTTATTTTGCCAATATCGGGCGTGCGCCATACTGTTAAGAGCGGTGACAATCTAAAGTCTATCGCCACAAAATACAAGGCAGATCTCAATGAGATTCTTTCTTACAACAGTTTGACTGTTGATGCCAAGATTAAACCCGGTGATGTTGTCATTATTCCTGATGGTGTAGTGAGTGCCACTCAAACATCTATTGCTCAAAAAAGTTCCGGGTCTAAGGCTTATCCCGCCTATTCCGGTTATTATATCCGCCCTATAGCCGGTGGTAGAAAGACACAGGGTATACACGGTCATAATGCCGTTGATCTTGCTGTATCCGTGGGTACACCTATAGTGGCATCAGCTTCAGGAAAAGTTCTGATATCGCGCACTGGCTATAACGGCGGTTACGGTACTTATGTTGTGTTAAGCCATACCAATGGCACGCAGACACTCTATGCTCACATGAGCAGAAACGATGTCTCAACGGGGCAAAATGTGACTCAAGGCCAGGTTATCGGGGCGGTTGGTAATACCGGCAAATCTACCGGTCCGCACATTCACTTTGAAGTTCGCGGCGCCAAGAATCCATTTTAGCGTAAGCTAAAATGTCCCGCGTGCCCCCACACCTACTTTACATTGCCCCATTTTCAGTAATTGTAGTTAGTCTGGGAGTGTGTAAAAGTAGGTGTGGGGGCACGCTCGCCATAGCATTAGCAACGGCAGGAGCAAGTTCGTCATATATCAAATTTTTTAGGGCGATATTCAATAGCCTCAAGAATATGTTTATTGGCAATTTCATCACTGCTCTCAAGATCAGCGATGGTGCGCGCTACTTTTATCATTTTGTGATAAACGCGTGGAGAAAAGCCAAGCCGTTCGGCGGCAAAGTTAAGGGTGTCTCGGCATTCTTTATCAAGAATAACAAGTGTCACTAAATCTCTGGGGCTCATTTCCGAATTACGCAATATTTTTTGATCCACTTGATTTATATGCGCGGACCCTGTGGGTGAATTCCTTTTGTCTAAGCGTTTTTTTTGCATGGCGCGGGCAAGCTCCACTTTGTTTTGGAAATTTTCACTTCTGTCTCCATCCGAACCGCCCGAAAGTTCTTTCGGTAAAATTCTGTCAACTTCGAGCCATATGTCAATACGATCCATGATCGGACCGGACAATTTTCTTCTATAGCGTGCAAGCGCGGAAGGCGTGCAGTTGCAAGGATTACCTCGGAAACCGAAATTGCCGCAAGGGCACGGGTTCATGGCGGCTATCAATAGTACATTTGCCGGGAAATGAACCGTACCCTTAGCACGGGAGACGGAAATCACTTTATCTTCAAGCGGTTGCCGCAGACTCTCTATGACTCTTCTGTCAAATTCCGGAAATTCATCCATGAACAGTATTCCCCTGTGCGCGAGCGTAATTTCACCCGGTCTGGGAATGGTCCCGCCACCGATAAGTGAAACATAAGAAGCTGTGTGGTGCGGGGCGCGAAACGGAGGGTTAGTGATAAAAGTTTCTGAAAGAGTGCCCGCCACGGAGTGAATACTTGTCGCTTCAAGCGCTTCTTCAAATGACAGTTCCGGTAAAATTCCGACAAAAGCCTTGGCGAGCATTGTTTTGCCGGTGCCGGGCGGTCCGTACATGGCTACATTGTGTCCTCCGGCCGCGGCAATCAAAAGTCCGCGCTTGGCTCTCTCTTGTCCTCGGATGTCAGAAAAATCAGTATTAGCATTGCTTCTAGTTTTATCAATGACAGTCAATGGCGCTTTTAAAATTTTTTGCGTACCAGATAAATGTTTAATTAAATCTCTAAGCGAAGAAACACCGAATATATCCAATCCGTCAATCAGGGCGGCTTCGCGCGTGTTTTCTTCCGGCACATACAGCTCTTTAAAGCCGTTTAATTTGGCGAATCGGGCGATAGGCAAAACTCCTTTTATTTTCCGCACCTGGCCATCCAAAGAAAGTTCTCCCAAAAACAATTTGCTTTCATAGTCAAAGGCCATATCCTTATTGGCTACAAGGTAAGAAAGAGCAATGGCAACATCATAAGAAGTACCCTCTTTCTTTTGGTCTGCGGGGGCAAGAGAGATGATTATTTTGTGATTTTTGGATTTGGGAGAGTCGTAGCCTGAATTTTTTATGGCGGCAGAAACTCTGTCACGAGCTTCTTCAACCGCTTTGTCTGGCAGGCCGACTATACTGAAAGCGTTTAACCCGCGGGAAATATCGGTTTCAACAGAAATAGGTATAACTACCAGAAGATTTGTTTGAGCGCTATATACTTTAGAAAAGCTCATCCCGTACGAAATAGAACACGAACGTTCATTGAACGCATTGTTCTATTTAAGATTAAAATGATAATTTTTAACTTCCGCATGGACTTATTCATCTAGTGTTCGTGATTTCGTACGGGACTCATCCTGTACAAAATAGGAAACATCTTAACCTCGAATGTACCTCGAGCTCTTGTGTATGTCGATTTCATATGCATTTCGTACGGGACTCATTCCATATGCTTACGGCAGGTGCGGGCGGATTGGTTGGCTTCAAGCCGTTCTGTGCTTATTTCTTCATGGCAAACTTCGCACAGGCCATAAGTCTTATTTTTTATTTTGTCTAAAGTATCTTTAACATCTTTATAGCGAGACTCGAGAGTGTTAACAATTGCTACATTTTCATCATAGCTTTCAATGTTGTCGGCAAGGATATTTTCATCTGCTTGCGAGCTGTCTTTATCAGCGGGAGTAGCTTCCCAATCCGAAGGGTTGTCCGGATTTCTTCTACCGACCTCCCCCAATTCCTTTTCTAGAAGCTTTTCTTCCGCTTCAAGTTTCTGTTTAAAGTATTCGTAGTCTATAGCCATGGAACTATTTTATCAGAATTCAGGTTAGCGTGAAAGTTTTTCACGCGTGATACGGTCGATCAGGGTTCGTAGTGTGTCAATTTTGTCCGTAATAATAAGGATATTATTATCGAGGAATGAGTAGGCGAGAATTGGTTGATTGCCGAGAGTAATCGCTCTGATGTCTTTGTTTCGATCTGTGATGTCGATAAAATCAGTTTCGGGGGGGAGACTTCTTAAAAGTTCGGCGGTGCTAAATAATGGCCCCATGTCTTGGCTCAAATCATTCTCCCAAGTAAGCATGCCGGCAAAGGCATTCTCAAAAGACGCGAGTTTGATGATAAGGAAATGACTTTCTCCAAGAGTGCCGAACATAAATAGCGGATCAAAGGCTCGTGCCAGATTCGGGGGCACTTTGGTTTCTAGTATTTTCAGCAGTTCAACTGTGGGAAGAAGATAATTTTCATTGCCTTCGGCCTTCTGTTTCGTTATGATAATGTGCCTAATTTCTCCGTCAGCCGTGTCGCTTGCGGCACTTGCAAGCATGTCTATCAAGTTTCCGCGAGAGGTGTTGTCTGTAAGATTTACATTGACTTCATTACTCGAGGATACGAATCTGTTTAAGGGCGCCGTTGTGATAGGAGTTGATGACTTTTTGATAAATTGGTTGTAGCCAAACCAAACTCCGACAGCACTTAAAGCAAAAAAGATCAGACTCCCCAAAAGGAGAAGAAAGAATTCTTTTCTTTTGCTGGAATTTTCTAAAGAGCCTTCAGTATCTGATTGAAGCGCTTTTCTCCTCAAATGTTCTGTTTGCTGGATGGAAACAAGCGATTCCCTTTGCGTTTTGAGAGCTTCCGCGACATCTCCCTGAAAAGTACGGATTTGCTTCAACGGAGTTGGTTCATTTTCTCTTGCTTCAGATTCCGGTTCTGGTTCTCTCAATGGAACAGATGATTTCGACTCCTCGCTTCTATTGGGATACATCTCTACATTCTAACTTATTTAGAATTTCTTTCACGAGTTTTTGCGCCGTCGTTGTTGATATCAAGAAGATATTTTTTCGGATTCCGATCGAGATCAATGAAATCATCAGCCGCTTCAATCAGACGAGCCGAAGATGATTTGCCGAAAGCCACTACTTCAACCTGACAGCCGTGAGTATTCTGCAGATATTTTACCAAGGGGACATAATCTCCATCGCCTGATAAAATAATGACGCTATCGAGTTTAGGGGCCATAGTAACGGCATCTATGGCCAGTCCGACATCCCAATCAGCTTTTTTGGTTCCTCCAAAGAAGATCTGCAGTGGTTTTGAGCGTATTTCAATCCCCGCCTTTTCAAGAGCGCCAAAAAAAGCGTTTTCTTCGCCAGACTCGGTGGTGACCACATAAGCCAAGGCTCGGATGAGTACGCGTCCGTCCAAAGCATCCTTTATTATGGCGCTAAAATTCGCTTTGGCATGGTGGAGATTTTTAGTGCTGTGATAAATATTTTGCGTGTCTATAAAAATGCCGACCCGCTGGGCTTTGTGTTTTATTACTGTCATGGAAACTAGCTTTAAAGCTTTTAGCTTGTTAGCTACTTAGCTTTAATTCAAATAAGTACTAATTAATAATTGTGTATAAGCTAATCAGCTAAAAAGCTAACGAAGCTAAGAAGCTGTTGCTATTTCTTCAGACCAAGTTTTTTTTGTAAAGCTGAAGCGCGTTTTGGATTTCTTTTTTCCAAATATTTCATGTGTTTCTGGCGTCCTGCCACCATGCCAAGCAGACCTCTGCGCGAGTGGTTATCTTTGGCGTGTGTTTTGAGGTGTTTGGCTAGTTCCTCAATGCGCTTTGTCAGTATGAAAATTTGCACTTCAGGAGAGCCTGTATCATTTTCATGTACAGCCACCTCCTTAATGAGCTTTTGTTTCTTGATTTTTGAAATCACTATATAAGTATAGCACATCGTTAACGTATATGCAAGGGTAAATAATAAGGCGTGTTATAATATTGTGCGACATGGACAAGGTAAACCAGCTTGAACGGTTAAAAAGAGAGTTTTTGGAGTATACCGAGATTGAAAAAGGTCGGAGTCTCAACACCGTAAAGAATTATGACCACTATCTCTCTGTTTTTTTGAAATTTTCAAAGGCCAATGACCCTGATGATATAAACGCCGATGATTTAAGAAACTACAGGCTATGGCTTAATCGTCAACCGGCTGTTCTAGGTACATTAAAGAAGAAAACCCAAAATTATTATCTAATCGCTCTACGCTCTTTTTTGAAGTATCTAACCAAGCGTGGCATCAAATCTCTATCTCCCGAGGTTATAGAGCTTGCCAAGGTCGGTGAGCGGGAGATTGATCTTATTACACCGGAAGAGCTTGATCGATTACTCAATGCCCCCGATACTGCCACTATTCAAGGTCTTAGGGATAAGGCAATTCTCGAAACTCTTTTTTCCACCGGCCTGCGTGTTTCCGAACTATGTTCCCTTTCTCGGGAGCTTGATTTGGAGGCGGAAGAATTTTCTGTGCGGGGCAAGGGAGAAAAAGTTCGGGTAGTCTTTCTTTCCCCTGTCGCCAAGGAAACCATTAAAAAATACTTAGACAAAAGAAAAGATATAGATGACGACAGAATGTTTCCGATGACAGCGCGCTCAATTCAAAGGACCATCAGGCACTATTCTGCCAAAGCCGGCATTGGCAAGAAAGTGACTCCTCATGTGGTGCGACACATGTTCGCCACCGATTTATTGTCAAACGGAGCCGATTTGCGTAGCGTACAAATGCTTCTCGGTCACGCCAATATCGCCACGACTCAAATATATACTCATGTTACTGATAAAGCGCTTAGAGAAACACACAAAAAATTTCATTCGAGGAGGAAGTAACTTGACTTATTATTTGGACTAAATTAGTATTTTATTATAATGACACAAAAAGTGATAAAAGTAGGCGATTCGGTTGCTGTAATTATCCCCAAAAGGTCCCTTAACGATCTTGGGATTCGTCCTGGGGACAGAGTCAATGTTGAAGTTGATAAGAAACAGCGCAGAGTTTCCTTTAGTCCTGCGATAGCAGAAGTTGATAAGGAACTTTTAAGCTGGACCAAGAAATTTATTGAACGATATCGACCAGCCCTTGAGGCACTAGCTAATAAATAGATTTCAATGAAATACCTCACAGCCGAGGAGATTCTTGTTATTCATTCAGAAATTATAGATAAAACAGGTGGTAGACACGGCGTTCGCGGCATCGGGCTTTTAATGTCCATAGCTGAGAAGCCGAAATCAAGATTTGGCGGTAAGGAATTATACGAAGGGGTTTTTAAGAAAGCAGCCGTATTTTTTGAGTCAATCGTTCAGTACCATGTTTTTATTGATGGGAATAAACGAACTGGCGCTGTATCCGCAGCTCGGTTTTTGTTTGTTAATAAATATGAAATGTTTGTAACAAACAGAGAATTGGAAAACTTTGTCACAAAAGTAGCAGTTGATAAGTTAGGCCCAAAAACTATCTCCACATGGCTCAAAGGACACTCAAGAAAAATAAAATCATAAAAAACTTGCTAATTTTTAAACGATTTGTTATGCTGAAAGGGTAATAGGTTATTAAAGAAGTTCGCCGAAAGGCGGACTTCTTTAATAAAATTCGATTTAATTTATAACAATTTCAATAAAATGTTTGATCTAAAAGTCATAAATTCCGTGCTTAACGAACTTGAAGAAGTGCGTGGTATTCCTCGCGCTTCTATCATCGAGGCTATAGAATCGGCCTTGGCCACTGCCTACAAGAAGGAATATGGCAAGAAAGGTCAAATTATTCGCACAACTTTTGATCCAAACACGGGCGAAACTCATTTTTTTCAAGTAAAGATCGTTGTCGATGACTCTCGTGTGACATTCAATGAAGACGAAGAGTCCAAAGATGCTTCCGCTTCTTCAGAAACTGATTCTCTTAAAGATGGGCGTGTTCTATATAACCCCGAACACCATCTTCTGCTTGAAGATGCCCACAAGATCAAGAAAGACGCTCAATTGGATGAAGAAATCATTTTTCCTATAGAATCGAAGGGTGATTACGGGCGTATTGCCGCCCAAACTGCTAAGCAAGTTATAATGCAGAAAATTCGCGAAGCGGAAAAAACTTCCGTGGTTGCTGAATTCGGCAAGCGCGAAGGTGAAATTGTTACCGGCATGGTCCAACGCATGGAACGCGGCAATATTTTTGTCGATATGGGCAGGGCTACAGGACTTCTGCCTTACGAAGAACAAATTCCGGGCGAGCGTTTCAGTCAAGGAGAGCGAGTTCGCGCTTATTTATATAGAGTGGAAGAAAGTCCCCGGGGAGTATTTCTCCGTCTGTCGCGTTCACACCCTAAATTTTTGGAGAAGCTTTTTGAAGCGGAAACGCCGGAGCTTTCAAATGGCGCGGTGATTATTAAAGCTATTGCCAGAGAAGCCGGCTATCGTTCCAAAATAGCCGTGCTCGCTGTCGATAATCATATCGATCCCGTTGGGGCACTTGTCGGACAGCGAGGAGTAAGAGTTTCCACCGTAATGTCTGAATTGCGTGGCGAAAAAATCGACATTATCGAATGGTCGGCTGAACCGAAGAAATTTATTGAAGAAGCTCTCTCCCCTGCCAAAATTCTCAATATTGTAGTTGATGAAACCCAAATGTCTGCGGTCGTTAATGTTTCCGAAGACCAACAGTCGCTTGCTATCGGCAAGGGCGGGCAAAATGTGCGTTTAGCGGCCAAGTTAACAGGTTGGAGAATAGATATTCAATCGGTCAAGGGCAAAGAGCTTGCTGTGGCAGAGTCCAGTCCAATAGAATAAAAATAAGCATAATTTTATATAATGTGTTAATATACTGAATATGCATTTGTGGCACGACATTGAACCCGGTACGGCGGACAAAATAAATGTCATCGTCGAAATTCCCCGTGGCAGTAAAAATAAATATGAGATGGACAAAAAAACGGGCCTTATCGCTCTTGATCGCGTTATGCGTTCCGCCCAGGACTTCCCTTTTGATTACGGTTTTGTGCCTAAAACTCTATGGCACGATGGCGACGCTCTTGATGTGATTATTCTCACTACTTATCCACTCCAATCAGGCACATTGGTCCGGGTTCGTCCTGTCGGGATAATGGAAGTGATAGACAATGGAGAAAGCGACAATAAGATTATTGCCGTTCCCATAGATGATGTTCGCTGGGATAATGTGCAAGATCTGGCCGACGTCAATCCTCACACTATAAAAGAAATCGAACATTTCTATTCTACATATAAGAAACTTCAAAATATTGAGGTTGAAGTAAAGGGTTTCAAGAGTAAAAATGAGGCCAAAAATGCCTTTAAAGAGGGCCTTAAGTTATACACACAGAAATATCAGACAAAATAAGGATAATTTGTTAGGATTATAACCATATCATTAATAATTAGTTAAAGTATATCCATAATGACAAAAAAATATTTAACAGCTTTCTTTTCTCTGGTTTTTATCTTCGGGGTCTCTTTTTCGGTGTTCGCACAGTCTATTAACACAGAGGCATCTGTAGAATCTAGACCTGTTCAAGTACAGTCTCAAATGAGAGTAAGAATAAATAGCGATTTTAAAGCTATTCATGAAGCCCAGAGAACCCAATTAGAGGAACAGCGAGAGCATATAAGGACTGAAGCCGAGGTTCGAAGAGCGGACGCAAAAGAGGCAGGCGATGATGCTCGGGCCAGACGCGAAACGATAAGACTCGAAATTGAGGCCAAGTGGGCCGAGCGAGATGAACAAAGAGAGGCTGTCAGGGTAGAGGCTGAATCAAAAAGGGCCGAAGCAAGGGCCGAAGCGTTGACCAAAAGAGTGGAATTTCAACAGGCGATGGCAGAACGCAAAATTGAGAAAGTGACAAAAGTTATTTTGGCCACCATTGAACGCCTGGAACAGATTATCGTACGAATTGAATCAAGAGTGGCCAAAGTTCAGGCGCGAGGTGGCGATACTGCCGAAAGTGAAAGATTCGTGTTGGCCGCTAAGGGAAATTTAGCAGATGCTCGATTGGTTGTGGGTACTTTCGCTGGGATCGATCTTTCAGGCGATGATGCGCGTGAGAACTTTGAGAGAATTCGCATTGCGGTGGCGACGGTTCGGGAACATATCCGAGCCGCTCATCAAAATTTGATGATGGCAGTGCGTTCCCTTAGGTCGAACGAAATCACTTTGGAGGTTGATGTTTCAGTGGAATAATCATTACTATTAATTAATATTTACCATGGAAGGACAAGAAAACAATGCTAACATTAACAAAACAGAGGGAGAGGGTACCAGTGGCCCAATTATCGGTTTAATAGTTATTTTGGCCATCATTATCTTGGGAGGCCTTTACTTTTGGGGTCAGCGCGCAAACAATGATAGCGCAATTAACCAAGATCTAGGGGCTATTAATTCGCAGAGCGAAGAGGATACGAGTACTTCTATTGAGACTGATCTTGAAGCGACAGATATTGAGAATATAGATGCGGAATTAAACGCTTATTAATCGAGCGTTATATTTAGACTAGATAAAAAGAACCCAATAGTTGCACTATTGGGTTCTTTGTTGTACTCTACTTCAGGCAGCGAGGGAATGTGGAAGTTTACTTACACAGAGCCCGAACGAACCTGAAGCAAGGTCGAAGACCTTACAATCCATGTCATATTTAATTCCAACTGTCATAGAAAAAAGCCAGTTTGGGGAAAGGGCTTACGATATTTACTCGCGTCTCTTGCGTGAACGCGTCGTATTTCTGACTGGTCCTATAAACGACGATGTTGCTAATATAGTTATTGCGCAACTCCTGTTTCTTCAATTTGAAGACCATAAAAAAGATATTTCACTTTATATAAACTCACCCGGAGGTTCGGCTTCGGCCACTCTGGCCATGATTGATACCATGAATCATATCAAGCCCGATGTTTCCACCGTTTGCGTTGGTATGGCCGCTTCTGGCGGTGCGTGGCTTCTGTCAGCCGGAGCCAAGGGAAAAAGATTTGCTCTTCCAAATGCTGAAATAATGATTCATCAACCTCTAGGCGGCACTGAAGGGCAGGCATCCGATATTGAAATTCGGGCGAGGCAAATTCTCAAACTGCGCGAAAATCTTGCTAAAATGATGGCTAAAAACACAGGTCAGAGTCTCGCCCAGGTACAAAAGGATATTGATAGAGACTTTTTTATGAACTCTGAAGAAGCGAAAAAATACGGACTTATAGACAAAATACTGTAAAAATAGTACACTTCGGCTGTTCACTTATTAAAGAATTATTTACCCCCACACCTATTCCAAACAACCACTCTGACACCGCTAAAAATAGTGATGGTGTGAGCATGGCTCGAAACTAGAGGAAAACGTTCGGTAGAATAGGTGTGAGCTCGCAAAACGAGCGGGGGTTTACCCTACATTATTTTAGGGTTGAAACTGTTTCCACTTACTTTCTGTTGATACGGTAACGGCTGATTAACTCTTAAATTGCGTTTATGTCCCTTAAACTAGCGCTATTACTCGCTTTGCTTGCCGCATCTGCCGGTATCGGCTTCGGTTATTTGTTGCGCCTTATTATCTCTCTTGGCAAGAAGGGTTCGATGGAGCTCGACATAAAGCAGATGGAGCTTTCATCGAAAGAAGAAGCCCAGAGGATCATTATGGAGGCCGAGGTCAGTGCCGAAAAGATCTTAAAACAGACTCAAAGAGATCTAAAAGAGCGTGAAGATAGAGTAAAGAAAATAGAGGACCGCTTGATTAAGAAAGAGGAATTTCTTGATAAGCGTACTCTTGATTTGGATAAGGAAACCGAAAATATAAAGAAAAAAGCCGCGGAAATTCTCTCGCTTCGTGAGGAGGCAGAAGCACTTATTAAAATGCGTCGGGAAGAATTGGCTAAGGTAGCCGGTTTTTCTCATGACGAAGCTAAAAATGAGCTCCTGAAAACAGTTCAAAAAGAAGCCGAAGAAGACCTTCTCATTCGGATGCAAAAACTTGAGATCGAAGGTGAAGATCGTTTCCAAGCGCGAGCAAAGGAAATTTTATCGACCGTGATCCAAAGATTGGCAATGTCAACGGCTAGCTCCATGATGGGCACGATAGTTTCCTTACCATCGGATGAAGTTAAGGGTAAAATCATTGGCAAAGAAGGCAGGAACATTAAAGCGTTCGAACGGGCCACCGGCGTGGAAGTGATCGTGGATGATACTCCCAACGCCATTACCCTTTCTTCTTTTGATCCGGTGCGCAGGGCCGTGGCCAAATTGGCGCTGGATAATTTAATTGCTGATGGCCGCATTCAACCGGCCAAGATTGAAGAATATGTTGAGAAGGCTGTAAATGAAACCAATAAAATTATCAAAGAAAGAGGCGAGCAGGCGGCAATTGAATGCGAAGTTTATAATCTCGATCCTAAATTGGTATCACTTTTGGGTCGTTTACATTTTCGTTCCAGTTACAGTCAGAATGTGCTGGACCATTCAATAGAGATGAGTCATTTATCCGGTATGATCGCTTCAGAAGTAGGTGCTGATGTTTCTATAGCCAGAGCTGGCGCCTTGCTTCATGACATCGGCAAAGCTCTAGACCATGAAGTTTCAGGCACACATGTTGACATTGGGCGCAGAATTCTGGCAAAGTTCAATATTCCCGAAGATATAATCAAAGCTATGCAGTCGCATCATGAGGAATATCCATACGAAACGATTGAATCTGTTATTGTACAAACAGCGGATGCTATTTCTGGCTCAAGACCCGGGGCCAGAAGGGATACTGCCGAACGCTATCTAAAGCGCCTTGAAGACTTGGAAGCAATAGCCCTCTCATACGAAGGTGTAGAGAAGGCCTACGCGTTGTCTGCCGGTCGTGAGGTTCGTGTTTTTGTCTTTCCAGATAAAATATCAGATCTAGATGCCCAAAAAATGGCTAGGGATATAGCTATTCGTATAGAAAATGAACTTAAATATCCCGGCGAAATCAAGGTTAATGTCATTCGAGAAGCCCGTTCGATAGAATTTGCCCGTTGAGAGTCTACCCCATTTGTCGAAGGGTAGCGTAAAAAAATGGCTTGGTATATAATTAAACACGAGTCTATAGAGTTATAGAATCACATTTATCAAATAAAATCGCAGATAATGAATAAGGTAGATATTGCAAATGCAGTGCACGCGAAGCTTAATGGCACGAAAGTGCAGGCGGAAGAAGTTGTAGATATTGTCATTGATTCAATCGTCTCTACTCTTAAGAAGGGCGGCGAAGTTTCGATTGCCGGTCTGGGTATTTTCTCAACTAAAGTACGAGCGGCCCGCCAAGCTCGAAATCCTCGCACTGGTCAAGCCATCTCGGTTCCATCCATGCGGGTACCTAAGTTTCGTGCTGCCAAGGCTCTGAAGGAAGCTGTTAAATAATTTCTTCGGCCAAAAAATAAAAACCGACGCCTGAAATTAAGTGTCGGTTTTTATTTTTCAAGTTACTGTACTTTATATTCTTCCCGTATTTTTTCTATCTCTTCTTCTTCCTTGTTTTCATTTTTAACGCGAGCAACTTTGCCAAGCTCTGATAGTTCCTTCGGGTCTAGAGAGTGTAATTCCCCCACCCTTTTGGAAAGATATTGCCTGTCGTTAAGTTTAGGATTCTCCAGCACTTCAGAAAGAAGAATTTCCAAAATAAAGCCTATGTGCGGTCCGGGGAGAATATTTGTTAGTTTCATAATATCCGCGCCGTTTATGGCAAGCTGTTTGACTGAAATTGGGTCATGCAGTACTTCTTTAATCATTGATTTGTATTTGCGCAAACGGTAAGGCGTTTCCTTGGGTCTGCCCGTGCCTATACGATCGGCCGTTCTTAGATCGACTAGATCCCAGATTAGGTTAACTCCGACATTTCTCACAATGCGCCGTACGGCGCTCAAAGTTATCTTTTCCGTATCGGAAAAGAACATGTGCCAACGAACGAGCACCACTGCTTTTTCTACGATTTCTTTAGGGAATCGCATGTCTGTAAGGATAGCTCTGGTTAGCCGGGCTCCCAAAACTTCGTGATTATAGAAGGTCCATTGGTTTTTGAGGCGTTTCCTTGTGTGGGGTTTGGCCACATCATGGGCGAAGGCGGCTAAGCGCAGATGAAGTGGAAATTTTTTTTTAGCGGCATGGCCGAGCGTGCGGAGTAAATGTTCCCATACCGTGTAAGCATGGGCCTGATTTTGCTCCATGCCTATCCCCTTTTCAAACTCCGGTGAAATAAACTTCAAGATTCCCAGTCTGGAAGCCGTATCTAAAGCAGGTTCAGGCGCATCGGACATGATAATTTTTGTAAACTCGTCTCGTATCCGTTCACGCGAAACATGCTCCATAAGTTCTCTATGTTTAATTATGGCTTTTTGAGCTTCGTGTTCTATGGCAAAGTTTAATTCACTGGCCAAACGAAGGGCCCTGAACATTCGTAAAGCATCCTCACTAAATCTTTCTTCGGGCAGACCTACGGTACGGACGAGCTTCCTCTCAATATCTCTAATACCCCCGAAAGGATCAAGCAATTCCTCGGTAAAGATGTTATAAGCGAGCGCGTTCATTGTAAAATCTCTGCGGGAGAGGTCATCTTCTATTTTTTTGCTCCATCGAACCTCATCTGGCCTTCGGAAGTCGCTGTATTCCGATTCGAGCCTGTACGGGGTGACCTCGATAATCTTCAGAGACATATCGCTTGTTTGCTCATTTACGATTCCGACCGTGCCGAATTCATTTTCGTAAAATGTTTTCGGGAAAAGTTTGATGATTTCTTCAGGTTTTGCGTTTGTGGCAATATCCCAATCTTTTGGTAAAACATTTTCACCAAAAGACTCTCTGCGAATCAAATCTCTTACACAACCGCCTACTAAGAAACTTTCAAAGCCGGCATCATTAAGCGCTCGTGAAATATTCTTCACTTCTTCCGGAATCTTAAATCGTTTTTTTATTTTCTCTATTTCCATAAGATAATAATAGGTCTATGGGCGTTCAAGTGCCCCCACTAGGAATCGAACCCAGATCACCTGTTCCGAAGACAGGTACTTTATCCGTTAAGCTATGGGGGCAATGTCTTATTATAGCCCTTCGACGGGCTCAGGGCACTTCACCTAGTTCGAGACAAGGGTGTTTACACTGAGTTTGTTATATAGCCGAAGTGTTTACACTGAGCGAGTGCCGCGAGTCGAAGTGTGCGGGATGGGGGAATTGAACTCCCGACTACAGTTTGGAAAACTGTCGTTTTACCACTAAACTAATCCCGCAATATTCTTTCGGGCTGCCGGGAGTTGAACCCGGGTTGCATGACCCCCAGCCATGAGTAATACCGTTATACCACAGCCCGGTTAAAAACCTAGACACTATAACACAAACCGTTTTCTATCTTATCCACATGCTATGTGGCATGGGATATATTAATATGTATATATGAACAAGCTTAGCCTGAGACAGATTGTAGGGATTACAATATGGTGGACAGAAGGAACAAAAGCATATACAGATAAACGTTGGCGAAGATCTTTGGTGTATCCCGTTGATGTTACAAACACAAATCCAGACATAATAAAATCGTTCTTGGAATTTTTGAGAAAAGACGTAGGGATTAATGAGCTTCGTCTTAAACTTCAGCTACAAATTCACGGGGGTGATAATCAGATAGAAATGGAGAAATACTGGTCCGAAATTACTAAAATACCATTGAGCCGTTTTACAAAAACGATAGTAAGACCTGTGGGAAATAAAGTTGGGAAAAGCAAGGGAACATGCAAAGTTAGATATTCTGACAAGGCAACTTATCTCAGATTGGAAGATATGTGGAAAAATGTCTTAACTCTTCTCAAGAAAAATGGTCGGGCCGCTGGGAATCGAACCCAGTCCTTACGCTCCCAAAGCGCAAATACTACCGGTATACGACGGCCCGTTTTTTGATTTTAATTCAAAACTTGGCGTCGGGCTGCCGAGAATCGAACTCGGGTCTCACACTCCCGAAGCGTGTATACTACCGCTGTACTACAGCCCGTAAGGAATTATCCTATCACGTAAAGTGTTGATAACCAAGCTTAAATATTTGTATTAATATACCCAGATTTGGACAAGGAAGAGTGTGAAAAATATTGGTTAGCGGCAATTGGTTTAAGTCGGAAAAATTTCACCAAGGCCGTCACTATACATGGTAGACACAAAACAAAAAGAGTAAGTCAAGGAATCTGCACCGTGAGTTACTCCAGTAGATTTTTAAAGCAAAAAATGTTAATTTGGATGAGCCTTTTGGCAGAAGATCTTACAAAAAGATAAGCGGGTATAGTTTAGTGGTAGAACATTTGGTTGCCAATCAGATGGCGTGAGTTCGATTCTCACTACCCGCACCACTTCGCTTTGAATACAGAGCTACGCGGCGCAAGCACCCACTGAAGCTTTAGCGAAAGGGCGCCAGCACTTTTATAGGTTCTAACAAAAAGCCCATACTTGTGGGCTTGCAGTGATTTTTGCTCTATCGTGTTGATGCATTTAATCAAAAATATTGGGATATGCGGCGGTTATCTTATTCAACGAATCGACATCTGCCGACATTCGTATTGCTTCTGCGAATAAGCGTTGATCTGACATTTGACTGTACTGATATTCCTCATCCTCTGTCTTATTATCAGCGCGCAACACCGCATAGAGCTTTACTTTTGGGTCAACGCCTCTTGAATTGTCCAAAATAATTCCCGCATACTTGGCAATGGCTTCCGCCTGTCTTAACAGAGATTTATTGAACTCTGGGGACTTATCGGCTCTTGCTAGAATGTCTGTGTAATCTTTCTCATTAATAAGACCTCCTAATTCATGATACTTGCTATATGCTTCATTTCCATTGATTTGATGCTGGATGTCTTCTGTTCCTTCAAAAAACTGTTCTTTCATAACAGAAATTATAGCACCTTTATTTTAATTGTCTCAAGGGTGTCTGAACTTATGCACATTTCGCTCTGCAGACAGAGCTTCGTGGCACAAGCACCATAAAACGCTTTAAATAATAATATTTTCGATTATTTTTACCCTTGCTTTTTTGTTTTGTTGGTCAATTTCTACCGTTATAAGATCCAATTGCCAGTCGAGTTCAAGGTTCTTTTCAAATAAATATGTTTGTATTGTTCTTAATAATCGTTGTAGTTTCCATGGGTGCATATTATCTTCAGGTTTGAATTTTTCGATTGTTCCATGTGTAACAGTATCTAAAGTTACACACGAAACACTTTTTACCTCTATAAAGTAAATAGAACTGGATTTTTTAGCAATAATATCTATTTCTCCCCATTTTCTAAGGTAATTTCGTTCTATAATTTCAAAACCTTTTCTTTTTAGGAAATCAGTCGCGATATTTTCCCCCAGATCTCCCAGCTGTCTTTTTTCTGTCCTTCTATCTGTCGCATCTTCATTGAGGGCCATACACCGTATAATACTACTAAACTGACATTAAATATTCTTAAATACTCAAATTATGTTGTCTTTCATGATTCACATGTAACAGCCCTGAATATAGTTTCATATGAAACTTTTATTTTAAGAAAATGGCTAAAATTAAGGACATTTATTGATTTTTGCCTCTTAAACAGATGTCTTTTAATACACAGTTTCCCCACAATTATCCACAACTTGACTAATTTATGGCCTAGTTATCGCTTATATAAAGAACTTTTTACATATTGACGATTATGAGCAAAATTTAAAAAAGACCCTTAGAAAAGCAAAATTCATGAAGGACAAGAATTAATGCCCGTAGTCCATTTTTTACCAATATAAAAACCGCCAGCAAATTGTTGCTGGCGGGTGGTTTCAAATGAAACCGCTTTAAGATTATCCCAGAGAGATGGACACCTTAGATGCACGAGACCAAAAAATAAAAAAAGTTGAGGGTCTGTCATCTTGCCCAATCTTCGAAACCAGAACGAATCTGGTAATCATGGGTGTCTTTCAAGAACACATGCTTGGATTATTATCAGTTAGAGAACTAAATGATTAACCAAGCGCCTGAATACATAGTAACCCTTAAAAGACAAATTATCCAATCAAAGTGTGGATAACTTTTGTCCGTTAGAATATGCCTGCCTGCCGGCAGGCAGGGCTCTATTCCAAGGCTATTTTGACAGGGCAGTGGTCGGAGCCTAAAATATTTTCAAGGATTTCTATGGATTTAATTTTTTTGAGCATTTCCGGCGATGAAAAAAAGTAGTCTATTCTCCAGCCCACATTTCTCTCTCGAGCAAATGTTTTCATGTCCCAATATGTATAAGTTCCGGTTTGCTGGGGGTAAAAATGGCGAAAAACATCTATCCAACCATGAGCAATGAATTTATCCATCCAGGCTCTCTCTATTGGCAGAAAACCAACATGGGTCTCATTTTCTTTCGGTCTGGCCAAATCTATTTCTCTGTGGGCCACATTCATGTCTCCGCATAAAATTATATTTGGCTGTTTCTCATGTAACTTTTTTATAAATTCTAAGAAATGGTCATAAAAATTAAGCTTATAGTGCAATCTTTCAGGTGGGCCTCCTCCATTTGGAAAATAGACATTAATTAGAATAAAATCTTTATATTCAGCCATTATTAGCCGTCCTTCTTGGTCAAATTCGTCTACCTGCCTCGCCGGCAGGCAGGTACCCATGTCGCGTGAAACTTTTAAGGGTTCTTCCTTGGAGTAAATAGCTACCCCGCTATAACCCTTTTTTTGAGTAGGGAAGTGAAAATATGAATAGTATCCGTCTAAGTTCCTTAATTCTGGGGGTAATTGTTCCGGCAGGGCTTTTGTTTCTTGTAGGCAAAGAATATCGGGTTTCATGTGAAGCACTTGCTCAAAGTTTCCCTTGCGGTATATTGCTCTCAATCCATTTACATTCCAAGATATAATGTTTTGCATTTTTCTATTATATATGTTATAATAAAAGATAGGAAATGTTCTTTCACAATTAACTTTTTCAGTCCCAGAAACCATAGAAGGTAGCCCACACTCTCTGAACTTATAGCAGATCAAAGTAGGTCCGCCTTGGCTCACCGAGCAACGGCCGATCAAAAAGGAGGTGTAAAATGAACTTTGAAAACCTCATTAACATTCTTGATGAAGACAAGGAATTTGTCTATGTTATCGTAGGCGGCACGGCTCTGCAGGGGTGGATGGGTGAAAGTTTGTCCTTTTACCGTGAGAACGGAACATTAAGGGACATTGATATCATTGTCCTTGAAGACCCAAACAAGAGGAGCGAGTATTTGCAGAAACTAAAGTTTGACATGCCCGTTGATTTTAGTTTTGCCAAGGAGGAGAGTTATCGGCAGCCGTATCAGGTTTTGAGCCAATTCAAAAAGAATGGCAATGAGCAGTATTCTTTGGTTTTTAGAAGCGTTGAAGTGCCTTTGTCGAAAGAAGTGACTGCTCTATGTAGAGTAAATACAATAACACCTACAGGGATAGTGAACTTCCAGACCTTTAACCCAATTACTTTGGCACATCTTTATATTCATCGGGTTGGGATTCTTAAGATGAAGGATGTTATTAAGATTAAAAGATTCGTAAAAAAAATACACAATTCAGGTGTATTTGACACAGTTCATACTCATTATAAGGTTTTTCATGAGTATGCCGCGGCTATCCGCCACAATTATCCCTTCTATAGTTGGGCGATCAGGACCTACAATTATCTTGATTTTTCATTAAATTGTCGGATGAGCCATAAGTATATTCCTTCTGTGATATTGAAAAAGTTAATTAACCTGTAACCAGTAGGGCGAGCAATCGCCCTACTTTTTTTATGGTAAAACCAGTATCAAATTTATATTGAGATTTTCTGAATGCCTTTTTTAAAATAAAAAACATGAAATTGTAAAAACTTTATCATTAAAATTATGGATAATTATGCTGCATAAGTTCAGATACATATGCTGACTAAGTTCACATACATATTGCACTCATTAACTAAATGGGCGCAACATGAGAATTCAATCAAAGTACCGAGGAATTAAGGGTTTTTTGACAGTCTACAACCGCGCGGTAAGGTATGCCTATATGA
>Ga0210050_1001539_pt1 | contig 24372 bp, 27 predicted proteins | sample CryGey132114_all_FD_185463 | JGI IMG/M metagenome (GOLD analysis project Ga0210050, IMG submission 185463) | Groundwater microbial communities from aquifer - Crystal Geyser CG22_combo_CG10-13_8/21/14_all (SPAdes) (version 2) | ecosystem: Environmental > Aquatic > Deep subsurface > Groundwater ... | reverse complement strand
ATATATTTTGAAGTACACAGCATGTCTTGACTTTCATAAAGTATGTTGCAAGCTACATAATAGTACACAGAATAGCACAATAGCACATAAAGGTATGCAAATTATTAATTAATGGAAAGTAAGTATATATGACAAAGAAATTATTCTTTTTTGCGCTCGTATCGGTATTTTTAATCGCAGGAACTGTGAGCGCGAGCCACTCATGGGGAAATTATCATTGGGGGCGTACCGCGAATCCGTTTACGCTTGAACTTGGCGACAATGTATCGGGAGTATGGGACGCGCATCTTGCGACGACTGCAAGCGACTGGAGTATCTCAAGCGTGCTTGATACTGTGGTGGCGGCAGGAAAGGGGAAACGAAATTGCCGCGCGACAGATGGCCGTGTTGAAGTGTGTAACGCAAAGTATGGTGCGAATGATTGGCTTGGTATCGCACAGATATGGGTAAGTGGCGACCACATCGTGAAAGGTGTGGCGAAAGTGAATGACACTTATTTTGATACTCCGGAGTATAATACGCCGGAATGGCGGAACCTAGTGATGTGTCAGGAGGTTGGCCATACCTTAGGTCTCGGACACACGGATGAAAATTTTGACAATCCGCCGGAAGGTACTTGTATGGATTACACTTCCGACCCTGCGCCGAACCAGCATCCGAATCAGCATGACTACGACATGCTTGAACAAATATATGCTCATTTAGATAGCGTGGATACGGTCGGTTCGTCTGATGAAGGCAGTGGCCCTGGAAATGGCAACGGAGGCGGCAAAGGCAAGCCGTACGGTGTCGGCAAAGACATTGACTTAGAGAATCCATCAGAGTGGGGAACTGTTGTTCGGACGGACGCGAAAAACAGAAGCTCGCTTCATGAGCGCGACTTTGGGAACGGAGAGAAACTGTTTACTTTTGTCATCTGGGCCGAATAATAAAGAATACTAAAAGCATACGCGATACGCGCTTTTCTTTGAAAACCGCCTTGATGTCGCATCAAGGCGGTTTTTCAGGGCAAGGCGCTGTGACGATTGACAAAATCCTGCGTAAGCGTAGTCTTTGTGGCGGGATTGGAAGTGTCTTTTGGAAACCACTATATCAAAGGAGCGTACCATGAAAGCAACAGTATGGAGTACGGTCGTCATTATGGTTCTCTGTATTCTGTTTATAGGGCTGTTAGGAGGGAACGCATTCGCGCAAAGCGCGGAAGATAATCTGAATATGAATTTAAGTGAAGCGCCTGATGCAATTGTTGTAGTATCTGTGGAGTGTAGGGTTGAGAAACGCGCCGGGAAAGACGCATGGCAGTATTACATTATCACGAAAGACGGGGCGGAATTTAAAATGCGGAAAACCTGGCCTCCAAAATTCAGCTGGGATTCAAGCGGACTTGGCCCGAGCGAGGGACGGCCAGTCGTGACCGGACGACATATGAATAAAATTGTTTTTAGCTCGTACGGTGAGATTGGTTCGTTTATGCATCACGGTGGCGTCAAAGATTGTGTGCCATCTACGCATGAACATTCCGGACATCATTAGTTGATATAGTATTGGAAGCTCTCTATCTAAACCCCTGCGGCTAGCCGCGGGGGTTTTGCGCACTTGTGGTACACTTGGTGTATACTTAGAAGTGTTAAGTTTCGTATTATGCCGGCACATTCTCATATAGAACATATGGAAAAATACCATGGCAATGATGCGGGCGGCTCTGCGGGCGGTGACCGCGGTTGCCATTCTGGGCACGCATCGCACATGGAACATACGGGGGGCGGTATGGGACACGGTTCTGCGGCGGATTTTCTGCGCCGTTTTTGGATTGTTACTTTTCTTCTTCTGCCGCTTGCGGCGACGCATCCATCTGTTGCTGACTATTTTGCCTTTGGTGCTGTGGAGCTCAACAAGTGGATTCAGTTTGGCATAGCGACGGCCATCTTCGGATTTTCTATTGTATTTTTTCGGCACGCATGGCACGAGGTCCGCGCTCGCGAATATGGAATGATGACACTTGTCTCGGTTGCGGTGCTTTCCGGCTATGGTTTTTCCGCCGTGGCAACATTCATCCCCGCAATCGGCGTATCGTTTTATCTTGAAATCTCAACGCTCATTTGGGTGCTTCTTTTTGGACATTATCTGGAAGCGCGTTCAGGCGCCGCGGCGGGTGACGCTCTCGCACAGGTGGCAAAGCTGCTTCCCGCTCGCGCGCATCGGCTCGCTTTAGGTGATGGACTAGAGGAAGATGTTATGGTTTCCGTTCTTTCAGAAGGCGATGTAGTGGTTGTAAAGCCGGGCGAGAAAGTGCCTGCCGACGGGGAGATTATCGCGGGGAGCGCGCGTTTTAACGAATCGCTAATTACCGGCGAATCAGTACCGGTATTTAAAAAAGAAGGTGGAGAAGCGGTTGCTGGCGCCATTATTGAGGATAGTACCGTTCGGATTCGCATTAAACGGGTTGGTGAGCACTCAACAGTTGGTCAGATACAGAAACTTATCGCGGCGGCGCAGAAAACCAAGCCGCGTTCACAACGACTTGCCGACCGCGCTGCAAAATGGCTTACCGGCATTGCCGGACTCACCGCACTCGGCGCGCTTATAGTATGGTTCTTTGTTCTCGGGAAGCCGTTCGTCTTTGCCGCGACGCTCGCGATTACCGTTCTTGTGATTGCTTGTCCTCACGCGCTTGGGCTTGCAATACCGACGGTAACGACTATCACGACTTCTTTGGCGGCGAAAAATGGCTTGTTTATAAAAAATCTTGCGAAACTTGAAGTGTTGAAGCGTGTTGATACGGTGGTGATGGATAAGACCGGGACTCTGACTGAAGGCGAGTTCGGCGTGTCCGATATTGTATCATTCGGAGGCGTATCTGAAGCAGATGTGCTCGCAAAAGCGGCAGCGGTGGATGCCGGTTCGTCGCATATGATCGCGCGTACAGTAGTATCTGAAGCCCGTGGGCGCTCGCTTGAAATTACTCCTGTCCGTGCATTTACATATACACCAGGGAAAGGGTCGGCGGCTGAAGTAGCTGGCATGCGGTATGCCGTTGGGAGTATGGCTATGGCGGGTGAGCATGGGCCGGTGTCTGGAGAAGCCAGGCGCGAAGCACTTCGTCTTTCAAATGAAGGAAAAACAGTGGTTGCTGTCGCGTCACCTGATGGCATTATTGGCATCATCGGTTTGTCTGACACGCCGAAAAAAGAGTCCGCGAGTGCCGTGGAAGCGTTTCGCGCGCGCGGTATTGAAGTGGTGATGCTCACAGGCGATAACGAGCGCGCGGCGTCCAATATTGCAAAGACACTCGGCATCGGGAAATTTTTTGCCGAAGTTCTGCCGGAGGATAAGTACCGCTACATCGCTAAATTGCAAGACGAAGGACGGACGGTTATCATGGCAGGCGATGGTGTGAACGATGCGCCGGCGCTTGCGCAAGCAGATGTAGGCGTCGCAATCGGCGCTGGAACGGATGTGGCTGTGGAAGCGGGCGATGTAGTGCTGACGAGAAGCAACCCTCTTGATATAGTGCGATTGATTGACCTTTCACGCGCCGTGTATCGCAAAATGATACAGAATCTTCTCTGGGCGCTCGGGTACAATATTATTGCGATTCCTGCCGCCGCCGGAGCGTTTGCGGCATTCGGGATATTCCTTCGTCCGGAGATCGGCGCGCTCGTTATGTCATTGTCAACGGTAATCGTGGTCGTGAACGCGCTCCAGTTGAAGCGGCTTAACCTGCATGATGTCGCATAGTAAAATAAAGACGGCGTTTTTCTCTGCCGGATGTTTCTGGGGAGTTGAAGATGCATTCCAAAAAATTCCGGGCGTGATTGATGCCGTATCCGGATATTCCGGCGGGCATACAAAACACCCGACCTATGATGAAGTTTGCGATGGCCATACCGGACATGCGGAAACGGTTAAAATAATTTATGACCCGGAAAAAGTTTCGTATGAGACATTACTTGAATTATTCTGGAAGATTCATGACCCGACGCAGGTAAACCGGCAGGGGCAGGATATCGGCTCGCAGTACCGTTCTGTAATTTTTTATTCCTCTCCTGAAGACAAAGATGCCTCGGAGAAATCAAAACAGGGAATTGAAGCATCAGGAAAATATGACGCGCCCGTCGCCACCGAAATCGTTCCTGCCGAAGTGTTTTACGAAGCCGAAGCGCATCATCAGGATTATGTGAAAAAGACCGGCCGAGGAGTGTGCCATATTGCTGAATAAGTGATATAGTATTTTCGATGAAGACAAAACTTCCGTTACTTACGGTGTCAGCACTTTTGGCTGGAACGGCATTTGCGTGGTACACGATTTATACAGATTTTTCGCGTTTTTTTTCGTATGGCGGCGACTGGCTCCAGTTTTCGGGTACGCTCTTTCCTCATCCGGCGACCACAACATGCTTCTATGGCGGGTTTGCATTTCTTGCCGCGCTTATCTGGGCTGTCGGTATCCGGCGTATGCGCGATTCCGTACGCAGAGTACGACAATGGCTTCTTCTCGTATCGTTTCTTATAGCCGGCATGTTGTTTGCGTGGACGAACGCGGGGTTGACGCTTGTTAAATTTTACACAGCGGCGTCCGGCGAAGGCGTGTCTTGTTCTGGCGTGTTGATTACCAATCCGTTCACGACTCCATGTTTCATTGGCGCGTCGCTATTTCTTCTATCGCTTATTATTTCTGTATTTGCTTACCGAGCACTCCGTGCCGATGTAAACCAAGATACGCGCGGTATGAATAATCCTACGACCGGCGGAACAGCAGAAGCGGCTGATACGGAAAGCGCCGGAGAGATATCCACCGACTCCTAGTTTCTTTTTATACGGCGTATCTTATACTATGTATATATGGAGGAAATTAAAGATTTAAAGATGATAATACTGCTTATTATCTCAGGGATCACTTTTCTTTTTGCGATCGGTGTGAACCTGCTTTTCCAGGAGCGGAAATCATATGAAGGTAGCATTCAGGCGGCAATTGCCTCGGCGAATTATTGCGAGAGTGCGTCCGATTGTGCGTTTGCCGGCAGTGCCTGTCCGTTCGGATGCAATATTTATGTGAACGAAACGGAAGCCGCGCGCATAGGTGATATACTTTCCAGATACCAAAGCACTTGCGCGTACAGTTGTGTGCCACTTAAAAGTGTTGAATGTATAGAAAATCGCTGTGTGCCGTTGTTTGAATAGGGCATAGCAAAATGAAAACACCCGCCGATATCATGTCGGTGGGTGTTTTTTAAAATGTCTGAGCGTTTTCTGAAACATGCGCAGTATGGGGCGTACATGATGATGCCCATGTCGTTTACGGAGCATATCTATTTTTATTCCAATATGCCGGATGTCGCTTTTTAGTTCCGCATGAAATTCTTTGAGGTGGCCTTCAGGGTAGTATCTTTCATACCACATGTCTCGTATTTTATATCCGATAGAGGCAAGGAGCGGCCCTATGATGCCGGTTAAGCTCCAGTCTATCCATGTATCAAGCTTTGCTTTCTGCGCGATAAGCAATGGATTTCTGCATGGGTCGACGAGTGTCATATCATGTATAAGTTCGCCATACTCCCAAAGGAAAGCGAAGCCACCCATGGCCCCTATCGTAATAATCACAAGGAACGGGAAGCCTGATATTCGGAAAATGCCGTGCAAGACATATCGGCGGATAATATAGATAATATTGCAACCGCCAACGATTCCTGAAATCAAATGCGCGCTTGTGTCTATCCACCAGCCGCCGTCAAAGAGTTTCTCGTCCTGCCAGCCGATTGGTCCGTCCGGTCTTAAAAGATAGATGAACAAAATCCAGAATAGTATGAAGGCGAGTACAATTCTGTCCGCGACAAAGGTTCTCCATAATGGCATATCGCCTCCTTAGAAATTATAAATGACAAAAATCTGTTCCCTATCATATCGTTATGAGATAAAATCGCAAGCGGCGTATATATTATTCGTGAAGTGTCCGACCGAAAAAATCATAGAGCCGCGGCGCGATATCCGTCGGCAGTTCGCCGTGAGTGCCGGTTTCCGGAAAGTAAAATTCTGCGCTCGGGTTATGAGAAAGCGCATTTTGTAATTTTTCGGCATGTGCGAAAGGAACGAACATATCAGTTCGCGCATGGACTATGAGTGTTGGGACAATGATATTTTGAGCAGCGTGTTCTGGCGAAATATCGCTCGGCCATGCGCCGAAGAGCGGTCGCGCCCATACGGAGAGAAGGTTCACAAACGGCTCTGCAAGAAAGCGAAGTCCGTCAAATGTGTCATTGCCGAGGACGGTGATATCGGCATATGCGGCATACGAGGAGACGGCATTGATTCGCGGATCTTCGGCCGCGGCAATCAAGGCGACAGCGCCCCCGAGCGAAGAGCCAAATACGCCGATACGAGTATAGCCGCGCGATTCCAGAAAATTGAGTGCTGCCACTACATCATGCTGCTCTTTAACGCCGAATGTTGTGTAGCGTCCGGAACTATCGCCGAAGGAACGGAAATCAAAGAGCAGGAAGGCGAAGTCGGGATATAGCTCCGCCGCGAGCGGCAGTAGGTCTGTCTTATCAAACGGGTATGAATGAAGAAGTATGAGCGCGCGCTCTACAGATGGCGAGGGTTCTACAAACCAGCCAGTCAGGAGTATGCCGTCGTCTGTTTGAAACATTACATTTTCGCGCGGCAGGTCAAAAAATTCTGGCGTTTGCGGCGATGTAAGCTGCGGAGGCATAATCACAAACACGAATTGCGCAAGTGACACGATAACAAAGCCGATGAGAACGAGCGTGAAGTAGGAGACCGCCTTTTTCATGCTGTGAGTATATCACGAACCTATCCACTTCGCGCGTGGACGGATAAACCGTTATAATGAATATAATGCAGGAATTTTTTCCGTTTTTCTTGGTGCTTTTTGTTGGTGTATTTTTCTCCGATATTTTTAGGCGTCTCCACATGCCGTGGGTTATAGCCCTCTTGCTCGGCGGTATTCTTATCGGTCCGGATGTGCTCGGCATCTTTGAAGTTGACGGTACGATAAAATTTATCGGCGAGATCGGTCTTGTCTTCCTGATGTTTATGGCCGGTCTTGAAACGCGTCTTTCAACTTTCAAGACATACCGCAAAGGCCTTCTTATACTCGCGCTATTGAACGGACTGATCCCGATGGCTGTCGGTATTGGTATCGGTGTCTTTTTTGGATACTCTCTGACAATATCTATCTTGATTGGTATCATTTTTGTGTCGTCGTCTATCGCCGTTGTGATTCCGTCACTTGAGGCAAATAATATGATTGAGACGAAACTAGGCGGGCTTATTATGGGCGCGGCAATAGTTGAAGACATATTGAGTTTGGTTTTGCTTTCCATACTGCTTCAGACAATCAATACGACCGCTGCTGTGCCGCTTCCTATTTTTTACGGATTGCTTGTTACCGGGCTTATCGTTCTTCGGCTGCTTTTGCCGAAAATCCAATGGTTTTTTTCAAATAGCATTCAAAACAGCCGGGACTTATTCCAGCAGGAATTGCGGAGTGTGTTCGTAATTCTTATCGGCACGGTCATTATTTTTGAACTTCTTGGTCTTCATCCAATCATAGCGGGCTTTTTTGCCGGGCTAGTTCTTTCGGATACGCTAAAGAGCGAAGTGCTTCTCGGCAAAATTCGCGCTATCAGTTACGGTATCTTCATTCCGACCTTTTTCATTATCGTTGGCGCGGAAACCAATATAAGTGTGTTCAGCCAAGCAGATGGCGTTCTTCTCCTTACCTTCATGATTGTTGCCGGCTCCGTGATTTCCAAACTTGCGAGCGGTTGGCTTGGCGGGCGGCTTATCGGGTTTGACAATCGGGATGCAATTACTATCGGCATGTCAAAAATACCACAGCTTTCAACAACACTTGCTGTGGCATTTACAGGCGCCAAGCTAGGTCTTCTCCCAGAGGAGCTTGTTACCGCTATGGTTATATTGAGTATCATCACTACATTTGTAGGACCGCTCTTCATACGGTTCTCACGCCCTGTTCGCAGAAAGGAAACGCTGACTAGGCATATGGCGTGAGGAGCAACAAGTGTGGGTAAGTCCACTTGTTGGCCTGTCGTATACCGACTAGAATAGTGAGTATGTTATATGGATTCTGACGATACTCAAAAAAATAAAATTGCACTGATTATACTTGCCGTCGTAGCGGTCGGTGTGTTTGTATGGTTTCTCTCTCGCGGGACCGTGGAAGCACCGGTGGGCACGGCGACAGGAACCACGCCAGATGTGCCAACTGCAGACACGGGAGTATTCGGCACTGTATCAAATCCGGCAGTTGAGGTGGGCGAAAATGTACCGGAAACAAATCCATTTACCGAAACAAAAACAAATCCATTCACAGGATATAAGAATCCATTTAGCAGGTAACATTGTTGCGCGTTAGAGCGCGCTTTTAATACTATGGCTTTATCACGGATTGGTTCAGCAAAGCTTTTTTTGAAATTCTTTTTTTCATTTGTCGTGTCGGGTGTATTTATTGGCGCCGCTTTTCTTTTCGCGCCTGCCGGCTATGCAAGCTCGCCGGAGGATATTGTTTTTCCGGTAACTGAACTCGGGGATTGTGGAAGCGAACGAGAGTGCAGAGCTTACTGCGATGATTTCAGCCATATTGAAGCATGTGTTGCGTTTGCCGAAAAACATAATTTAATGAGCGCGGAAGAAGCGGCGGAAGCGCGGCGTTTTGCCGATGCGGGTATCTCAAGCGGCCCCGGCGGTTGTACAAGCGAAGATTCTTGCGAAATATATTGCGATAATATCTCGCATATTGAAGAATGCATCGCATTTGGCGAATCGCATGGGCTTATATCGCCCGATGAATTGTCGGAGGCAAAGCTTGTAGCGGCGGCACTCGCTTCAGGTGCGGCGCTTCCGGGCGGGTGCAACTCAAAGGATTCCTGCGAGGCATATTGCGAAGACGGCGCGCATATAGAAGAATGCATCGCATTTGCAGAAGCGGCGGGCTTTATGGACCACGAAGAACTTGAAGAAGTGCGCCGCATTTTGCCGCTGATGCAAAGCGGGGAAATGCCGGGTGGTTGCCAAAACAAACGCGAATGCGAAGCGTACTGCAATAATGACGCTCATTTCGGCGAATGTCTTTCCTTTGCCGAGAAAGCAGGCTTTATTTCTACTGAAGAAGCAGAGATTGCTCGGAAAACAGGCGGCAAGGGGCCAGGCGGCTGCGTGCGCGATGAGTGCGAAACATACTGCGACAACTCCGCGCATCAAGAAGAATGTTTTGCATTCGCGAAAGAGCATGGTTTAATTTCAGACGAAGAATTTCGTGAGATAGAGCACGGCATGGAAGAATTCAGACGCGTGCTTTCCGATGCGCCACCCGTTGTTATTGAGTGTTTGAATGATGTGCTCGGCACAGATTTACTTGCTGATATCAGGGCGGGGCGTGGCATGCCGCCGCGTGATTCCGAAAGCGGTATCCGCGGATGTTTTGAAGTGTTTGGTTCCGAGATGCGCGATGAAGGAAAGCATAAAATTGAGGAATTTTTGAATAGTGTGCCGCAGCCGGTGGCTGATTGCGTGAGAGAACGCGCCGGAGATGTGATTACTCTGATAGAGCAAGGAGAATTTCGTGGTGGTGAGAGCGATATTCGTCCAATAATGGATGCGTGTTTTCGCGAGTTTACGCCGGAAGAAGGGTTTATACTGGATTTTGACAGTGCCGAGACTGACGGACATAGTGTGCCGGGTGGCGATGTGCGTACATTTATAAATATTGATTCTATTCCTCCATTTGCGCGCGAATGCGTGGAGCGGAAGCTTCAGGGCGATGTTGACCGGCGCGACATCGGGCATGTGATAGAGAATTGTGTTCGAGAATTTCTACCGAATGAGACAATGCCGGTACCGCATGATATTGATTCCTTTGAACGCTTTGAACGCCCCGAGATGATTATGCATGACAATGATGGATTTGAAATGAATCCTCCTGAATTTAACGGTGGATTTGAGCCGATAGATATGCCGCATGATGCTGTGGGAGGACAGTTTGAAGGAGAATTTCGTGAACCATTTCAGGAGGAGTTTCAGCGGCAATTTGAAGAACAGTATCAACAACAGTATGAGCAGGAGTTCCAGCGGCAATTTGAAGATATAGAGGGTCAATACAGGTCGTTTGATAGTTTTGACGGCGGGACATACACTGCGCCTGCAGATGCTCCTCAATCAGTGGTGCCAAACGGTTCGCTACTTGGAAATGTGTTGACAGTTGTCAATTATTTACTAGGTTATTAAAACATCCGTTTTTTTACGAAAAGTCATTAAAAAGAAACCGGTACCGGTTTCTTTTTAACCCTTCTTCTCACAAGGCGGTTTTATACTGGATAGGAGGTGTTGTATGCGCTATACTGCGTACATGCCTCAATATAAACGAGCGAGGAATCTCTATATTCCCGGAGGAAAAACTCCTTTCAAGATATCGCGTACGAAAATTGAGCTTTTTTTGAATTGCAATAAATGCTTCTATCTTGACCGGCGTTTCGGCGTTTCGCGCCCGTCATTTCCTGCTTTTACACTAAACAGCGCGGTTGACGCGCTTCTCAAAAAAGAGTTTGATATACACCGCGTAAAAAAAGAAGCACATCCGCTGATGACAGAATACGGGATTGACGCGGTTCCTTTTCAGCATGAAAAAATGGACGAGTGGCGGGAGAATTTCAAGGGCGTTCAGTATCTTCACGAACCGACGAATTTTTTAGTATTTGGCGCGGTAGATGATATTTGGGTGACGCCTGAAGGAGAACTTATGGTTGTGGATTATAAAGCGACAAGCAAGGATGAGAAGCCGAATCTTGATGGCTTTTGGCAGCAGGCGTACAAACGGCAGATGGAAGTTTACCAATGGCTTTTGAGAAAAAATGGATTTCGGGTATCCAATACGGGTTATTTTGTGTATGTGAATGGCAGGCGTGACAACGAGGCGTTTGACGGCAAGCTTGAGTTTGATGTTGATGTGATTCCGTATACCGGCGATGATTCATGGATTGAAACAGCACTTGCGGGAGCGAAAAAGACGCTTGAGAATGATATCGTTCCGGAACCTGCCGACGAATGCGAGTATTGCGAGTACCGCAAGGCGGCGCGCGATACGCAAATGAACGCGAAGCGCTTTCAAGAACAGAAAAAAAATACAGAAAACAAAGAAACCCTGTTTTAGATATCAGTTCGGTATTTGCCTATCGGCACATTCTTTGATAAATATATGTCAGAGACAGACAGCTAATTGCACAGGAGGGCGTATGAAGAGAGGTATTACGGACAAAATTTTTGAATCGGAATTGTTCCTAAAAATCGTACTCATTGTTCTTATTGGTGTTGCAATATGGATGGGGTATAAGACATTCACCTAATATGTTTTATTGCTACACCATTAAAAAGCCCGTCTTCGGATGGGCTTTTTTGTCTCCGTTGTGGATGAACAAGACAATACGCTATACTGGAGATATAACATGAGAATATGAACTTTAGTGAATATCAGGACAAAGCGAAAGAAACTGCCCTCTATCCAGAGATAGGAAAGCGGTTTGTTTATCCGGCACTTGGATTGGTGAATGAAGCCGGCGAAGTTGCCGGAAAAATAAAAAAAGTTTTTCGCGACGACGGTAGCGTATTAACGGAAAAGAAACGGGACGAATTGGCGTATGAGCTCGGCGATGTACTGTGGTATGTTTCCGCGCTTGCCACGGAGCTCGGCCTGTCACTTGATGATATTGCCGGAAAAAATATAGAGAAGCTTGTTTTACGGAAGAAACGCGGAACAATTTCGGGCGATGGCGATTATCGCTGACCATGCAACGGCTTTTCGGCATTATTGCTTTGATTATTATCAGTGTTATATTTTTTGCGTTCTCGCGTACGCCAGAGATATCGGTGGTACCTGACCGGAACGCACCGCATCATATGAAAATTTCAAGTTCCTCTTTTGGGGAGAAAGAAATAATTCAGCCTCTGTATACCTGTGACGGTACCGACACCGTTCCTCCGCTCTCGTTCTCTGAAGTACCGGCTGGTACGGAAAGTTTTGCGATTATTGTAGACGATCCGGACGCGACAGGCGGTCGGACATTTACTCACTGGATAATTTGGAATATTCCTGCTGACACGCGTGAAATTAAGGAAGGTGAAGTGCCTTCAGGCGCGGTGCAAGGCATGACCGATTTCGGAAAAGTCGGATATGGCGGTCCTTGTCCGCCGAAAGGAAATGCTCCACACCGGTATTTCTTCAAGCTCTACGCGCTTAATTCAGAGCTCTCTATTTCGGAAGGAGCGCCAATGATAGAATTACTGCGCGCAATGGAAGGTCATATCCTTGAGCAGGCAGAATTTTTTGCGCTCTATGGACGCCTGTAAAGATGAAGAAGTGCGGGTTTGAAAAACAAGCACATACTTTCAGCATTTGGTCGGCATGTTTTATATTTCTGATATTTGGCAATTTCTGATAAAGTACAGGTATGAGCAAAGCCGGTACCATTGCCATATTGATATTCTTTGTCGGTGTAGTGTTGGCGTTCGCTCAATATTGGACTGATTATGCGGCGCGCGAAGGGTTTTCAAATTTTGAAACTATTGTTACTCCTTCACCGTGGAACAACCAATGAATAATTTAACGGAAAAAAAGTGCGCTCCCTGTGAAGGAGGAACTTTGCCGCTTACGGAGGCGGAGATTGTTGCGTATCAAAAAGAACTTACCATACCATGGGAAGTTGTTTCTGGTAAAAAGATTTCTCGACAGTTTGAGTTTGCAGGTTTTACAGAAGCGGTTGTATTTGTAAATGAGGTCGCGCGCATTGCGGAGTCAGATGGACACCATCCCGATATCCATATTTTTTATAACAAAGTAACCATAGACCTATGGACTCACTCAATAGACGGGCTGTCTGAAAATGATTTTATTCTCGCTGCAAAGATAGAAAAAATATGACACACATTCTTTTTGATATCGGCGGTTCAAAGACACGCGTAACAAACACAACAGGTACCGGCTCGTTTGCCGAACCGATAGTTATCGGAACAATACAGGAGTTTGAGGATGGCGTGCGTGCTCTTGGCGATACGATTGAAAAAGTGTCTGGCGGCAAGCCGATAGAAGGTATCGTAGGCGGATTTCCTGGGCCGAAGAGCGGGCATGACAAAATGTTTCGGGCTCCGAACTTGCCATCATGGTCTGACCAGCCGCTTTCGGAGCGGTTGAGGGAGCGTTTTGATGTGCCGGTAATCGTAGAAAACGACGCATCGCTTGCCGCGCTAGGAGAAGCTTCGTTTGGCTTTGGCAAAGGGAAACGGAGTGTCGTGTATATTACCGTTAGCACCGGTGTCGGCGGCGGGCTGGTAGTTGACGGAAAAATTGATGAGAGTGGCTTGTATGGTTTTGAGCCGGGGTGGCAGATTATAGATGCGTCTGGGAAGCTCTGCGACGGCTGTGAACCCCCTGGGTATCTTGAACGATATGTATCTGGTAGAAATGTGGAAATACGGTTTGGCAAAAAGCCATATGAGATTACTGACAAGGCGTTTTGGGATGAAATCGCGCGATACCTTGCATACGGTCTCTACAATGTGATGGTCTTCTGGTCGCCCGAGGTTATTGTATTGGGCGGTTCCATGTTCAATGAAATAGGCATTGCGGTTGCGGATGTTGAGAAGCATTTGCGTGCTCTGAATACCATTTTTCCAGATATCCCCGAATTAAAGAAAACTGAACTTGGTGATTCAGTTACGCTATATGGCGCGCTTGCACTTGCGGCGGGAATAGAAAGTAGTGCATAATTATATATTATAAGAATTACTGTGAACTATGCGGAATAATGCGTTTAATTTATTTCACAAAGACGATCTTGCTCTGATGCTTGTGTTGCTTGGTATCATCACTAATGTGACGAGCATTATTGTAACCGTTTTGTTTAAATAGCAGTTCGTAATGAAAAACTCGCTCTTCTGAATATTCAGAAGAGCGAGTAAGACGCGTTTTCTTACGACGGTTAACTCTAGGAGTTTTTTTTCGTAACCGCCCCATTTTTTCTCACGCGTGGTTTTTGGGCGGTGGATTGGATTGCAGAAAGTTTTTTCGGCGGAGACGCGATGCGCTTCTTGTGTACATAGACAAAAAGCGGTGTTTTTGTATCGTCTTCTCGGTGGAACGCTTTTGGTTCCGACATGCTCCATTCCGAGTCAGTCAAAATCGGGAAGGTGGTCTCACCGATACAGTCGCCATAGACGCGGTATTGGTGGATGTATTTGGCATATGGGAGCATATCGTTGTAGAGCGTTTTGCCTCCGATAACAATAATGTCATGTTCGGTGAACGGACCGATAATCGGGATGTGTCTGGTTGGTTCCTCTTCTGAAACAGGAAAAGTGAGCCCATAGGTTGAAGTATACAGATTCCGCTCTTCCTCGTTTAGAATTTTCCATATCTGAGGTAGGTAGGACAAGGAATCAATAGCAATAATGGCCATACCTTCCGGTATGCACACATCATGCTTGGATTTGGTGACAACGAGCACAAGACGGTCTTTCACAAAGAGCGTCTCTCTCGCGTGTGCGAGGCGTATAAGTGCTTTGAAGGTGCTTTTCCCCATTAGGACGATGCGCCGCCGTGTCGTGCTCTGTAAGTGTGCGAAGAGCTCGGGAATATGCACATTTGAAAGATAGCGACTTCTATAGATTGTCTTACCGTTGATATCTGTAAGCGCGCAAAGCGAAACGGTAAAATATTTCTGTTTCATTGCAGCTCCTTATTTAAAATAAAAAACTCTTCCTATACATTAGCGAAACTTGCCGGATAAGAAAAGCCCCCCGCTGTCCTTGACCTTCACGAAGGGCTTGTGCGCCACTTTAGGCACCTTGTTTATTTATTTTTTTATTGTAACATAGTGATATTATTATGTCAAACAACAGATTTAAACTCTGGAGCGAATACAAGCCAGATGGCGACCAGCCGGGCGCTATTCAGGCGCTTATTGAAGGAATCAAGAAAGGTATTGCGCGACAGACGCTTTTTGGTGTTACGGGTTCCGGTAAGACATTTACTGTAGCTAATGTGATTGAAGCAGTACAGAAGCCGACGCTTGTAATCGCGCACAATAAAACCCTTGCGGCACAGTTGGCGCAGGAATACAAGGCGTTTTTTCCGGATAATGCAGTACATTATTTTGTTTCGTACTACGACTATTATCAGCCCGAAGCATATATGCCGATTACCGACACCTATATTGAGAAAGACGCGCAAATAAATGACGAAATAGACAGGCTCCGCCATGCATCAACCCAGTCGCTTCTGACACGGCGCGATGTGATTATAGTTGCCTCTGTTTCTTGTATTTACGGCTTGGGAAGTCCTGAAGAATATAAGCGCGAACATGTCATATTGAAACGAGGGGCTCGCATCTCACGGAATGAGCTGATGCGGCGGCTTGTCAGTATTTTTTATGAGCGAACCAATGCGGATTTAAAACCCGGCACTTTTCGCGCGATTGGAAACAAGGTGGAAATTATGCCGCCGCACGAAGTGACACGCTATGCTGTGGAGTTTTCCGATGAGGGTATTACAGCCATCACAAAGATAGATGCAATTTCAAGTGCGGTACTTGATGAGCCGGATACGGTATTTTTTTTTCCGGCAAAACACTTTGTTACAGATAAAACAAAGCGTGATATCGCGCTCAAAAATATTCTTTCTGAATTGACAGATCGCGTCAAAGAACTGAAAGAAGCTGGGCAGGAACTTGACGCTGAGCGGCTCGCACGGCGCACGAAGCAGGATATAGCGATGATCCGCGAGGTTGGATATTGCAACGGCATAGAAAACTACTCGCGGCATTTGTCGGGGCGTGCGCCAGGCGAGCCACCGTATACACTTCTTTCGTATTTCCCGCAGAAAAAAGACGGCACACCCGATTTTCTCACGGTTATTGACGAGTCGCATGTAACGATTCCGCAGATTTCCGGTATGTACGAAGGTGATGCGTCGCGGAAACGGACACTCGTGGAATATGGCTTCCGCCTTCCGTCGGCGCTTGATAATCGTCCGTTCAAATTCAATGAATTTGAAGCGCGCGTCGGCAATATAATATTCACCTCCGCGACGCCGGCTTCTTACGAGCGCGAGACAAGCACACAAATTGTAGAGCAGATTATCCGCCCGACAGGGCTTATTGACCCCGCTATTAAAGTGTGTGGCGTGGTGGAAGCGGGGAAATATCCAGGACAGATTTCCAATTTTATAACTGAAGCCGAGAAAGAAGTTGCGACAGGGAACCGAGTTATAGCGACGACCCTTACAAAAAAAATGGCAGAAGACCTCTCTCTGTATCTCAAAGATAGAGGGCTTAAAGCCGAATATTTGCACAGTGAAATAAAAACTATAGACCGCATCAGAATTCTGACACGCTTCCGAAAAGGTGAATTTGACTGCTTGGTAGGTGTGAATCTTTTACGCGAAGGACTTGACCTGCCCGAAGTATCGTTTATCGGTATCCTTGATGCGGATAAAGAAGGGTTTCTTAGGAGTGAAACCTCACTTATTCAGATTATTGGCCGCGCGGCGCGGAATGTGGCAGGTCGCGTTATTTTATATGCAGATATGATGACGGGCTCCATGCGGCGTGCGATAGACGAAACGAATCGTCGTCGCGAAAAACAGATTTCATACAACAAAAAGCACGGCATTACGCCGCAGACGATTAAAAAAACTATCCACGATATCACTGAAACGCTTGAGACAAGTCATGAGAAAGCTGTGAAAGCGCTGATTTCTATTGACCGTGCAATATTCGCGGATAATCCGAAAAAATTGAAGCGAGTTATCGCGGATAAAGACAGACAAATGAACGCGGCGGTCAAAATCCTTGATTTTGAAACCGCGGCGATACTTCGCGATGAAATTAAAACGCTTGAAGAACTTGCAAAGAAATAATCAAAAACCCTCCGGCTGTGAACGGAGGGTTTTTGTGGGGAAATCAAAAGAGAGTCAATGTAATTATTTCTTGAATTGGAATGACTGGTATGAGAGGTATGCCGAAATGATGACGACAACCCAATTCAACCAGACCGGAAAGAGGTATCCGTTGATGATAGCGCTACCATCATTGAATATCATTAAAACAAATACGATACCGATAATGAGATAGATGAATGCCGATATCGTAAAATAATTATGTTTGTCCATACACAAACGCATGAGTGCGCACTAATTATTTTTAATAGCTCGACCTTGTATACAAGCGTATGTTTTTATTCTACCAGCATTTTTTTGCATAAAGAATACAAACTGTGGACAAGTCACTGCGGAATTGCAAAATAAAAAATCAAATGTGAATTAAAAATTACGCCTTATGATATCTTTTGTGTATAGTTTTTCTTCATTACCGCCTAAGTAAATACGGAAAAGTTTTTCTGAAAAACTTTTCCGTATCGATACTTACTGGGATATTTACACATCAGAAGCGATATATCGCGGCTCGTCTTATTCAAGGATATCCAAGGTATTCTAATGGTTTGACTGGGACAGAGGAAATCGCTTGCTATCACCTCGCATGAATGTTGAGTGTTTAGCACTGCATGATATTTCCACCCTTTGTCAATATCTGCTATACTCTACCTGTAACCAAAGAGCGAATACCCCCCTATAGGCAAATGGGTGGGGCGTTTCGGCGTTTTGGAACGGCCTAAATTAATGTCTCGGCGGTTGAAACTTATGGTGAAAAAACAAGAAAAAATAAGCGATTTTGGCGGTACACATGAGCCCAATGAGATTATCGTTAAAGGCGCTCGGACGCACAATCTGAAAAATATAACGGTTCGGATACCGCGGAATACCATGACGGTGTTTACGGGGCTTTCCGGTTCAGGCAAGTCGTCACTTGCGTTTGACACTATTTTTGCAGAAGGGCAGCGTCGGTATGTGGAGTCGCTCTCCGCGTACGCACGGCAATTTTTGCAGAAATTTCAAAAGCCGGATGTAGATGAAATTGTCGGTTTGTCGCCTGCGATTTCAATAGACCAGAAGAGCCGTTCAAATAATCCGCGTTCTACCGTAGCGACGATAACCGAAATCTATGATTATCTTCGTGTACTCTTTGCGCGTATCGGTGTGCCGCACTGTATGATATGCGGTAGGACAATTACTAAGCTCTCAAACGAAGAAATTATCAATACAGTATTGCAGACGGTAAAAAACGAAACTAAAATATCTCAAAAAAAGGTAATGGGCGTGCCACTTGATGTCGCGCGCGTGTTTGTGTTCTCGCCACTCGTGCGCGGAAGGAAAGGCGAGTACTATCAGTTGCTATACGATTTACTTGATAAAGGTTTTTCCCGCGTACGCGTTGACGGCGCGTTGAAAAATCTTCGCGAGCGAATTATTCTCGCGAAACACAAGAAACACGATATTGATGTCTTGATTGATGAGCTGTATGTGTCTGAATTTACAACAGCTCCGAAAGATGCGCGCGAGCGGCTTGCGGAGGCCGTGGAACGGGCAATAACTGAATCAGATGGTTTGGTAAAAATTATCTTTACGGGTGACGAGAAGAAGGAACCTTTTAAGGAAGTACTCTTTTCTTCAAAATTTGCCTGTCCGGAAGACGGCTTTTCATATCCGGAAGTTGAGCCGCGGCTTTTTTCGTTTAATTCGCCGTATGGCGCGTGCTCGGAATGCAACGGACTGGGCACCAAGCATTTTTTTGGTGATGAGGTGTGTGATGTGTGTCGTGGTGCTCGTCTTAGGCCGGAGGCGTTAAATGTAAAAATTGGCGGCAAAAATATTGTTGAAGTGACAGCGTTTTCAGTTGCTCGCGCTGATGAATTTTTCAAAACACTCAAGCTCACCGCGCGTGAGAAAGGCATTTCCGATGTTGTGATTCGTGAAATCACAAGCCGGCTTTCTTTTATGTTAAATGTTGGTATTGATTATCTGACGCTTGATCGGCGCGCGAATACGCTCTCTGGCGGTGAAGCGCAGCGGATACGGCTTGCGTCGCAGCTTGGCTCCGGACTTGTCGGTGCCCTCTATGTATTAGACGAGCCCACTATTGGTCTGCACCAGCGCGATAACGACCGTCTCATCAAGACACTCCTTCATTTGCGCGACTTAGGCAATACGATTATTGTCGTTGAACATGATGAAGATACCATTTTCTCGGCTGATTATATCGTAGACATTGGTCCACGCGCCGGCGTACACGGAGGAGACATCGTAGTCGCCGGTTGGCTTGAACAGTTGTTGATGCAGAAAGAGAGCAATAGTGATTCACTCACGCTTGCGTACCTACGCGGTGAACGGAGCATTTCAGTACCGGAGAAGCGGCGCACAGCGGAAAAAGGCGCGCTCCAGATTCGCGGCGGAAAAATCTACAACATTAAAAATATGAATGTTGATGTGCCACTCAATAAATTCGTAGTGATCACAGGTGTGTCCGGTTCCGGGAAGTCATCGTTTATATACGAAATTCTCCATAAAAATCTTCGCGCGCGGTTTGACCGGCGTTATCGGAGCGTACAAACATTCAACTGCGCATCGTTCGCCGGTACGGAGTACGCTAGTCGCGCTATTTTGATAGACCAGTCGCCTATCGGTCGTACGCCGCGTTCAAACCCGGCGACATATACGGGCGCGTGGACACACATCAGAGATCTGTTTGCGCAGACCGAGGAAGCACGCTTTCGCGGATGGAAGGCAGGTAGGTTTTCTTTCAATGTGAAAGGTGGTCGATGCGAAACTTGCCAAGGGAACGGCGAAATCGCAGTGGAGATGCATTTTTTGCCGACGGTATATGTTCCGTGCGATGTTTGCGGTGGGAAGCGGTTTGAGAAGGAAACGCTTGATGTGAAATATAAAGGCAAGACCATCTATGATGTGCTTCAGATGACCGTTGAAGAAGCGCTCGTATTTTTTGAGGAGATTCACGCGATTTATGACCGACTAAAGACGCTTGATGAGGTTGGGCTTGGCTATCTGGAGCTAGGTCAGTCGGCTACAACCCTTTCCGGCGGTGAGGCGCAGCGCGTGAAGATTTCTTCAGAATTATATCGCCCGAATCTGGAACGCACAGTGTATCTATTGGACGAACCGACCGTCGGGCTACACTACGAGGATGTGAAGAAATTGATTGAAATTTTACAGCGGCTTGTGGAGAAGGGCAATACTGTAGTTGTGATTGAGCATAATATGGATGTCGTGAAGAGTGCGGACTATATTATAGACATTGGACCGGAAGGGGGCGAGGGTGGTGGAAAGATTGTCGCGAAAGGAAGCCCGGAGGAAGTCGCACAAAAAGAAGGCTCGTACACGGGAGTTTACCTTAAGAAAGTGCTTCGGAAGAAATAAAAAACCGGTGATACGCATCGCGCGTATCACCGGCACACCAGACTCAATATTCCTGATTTTGAAAATACAGCTGTGGACCTCCCGCATTTCGGATGGCATTTGTGATACGGAGCGCCACCTCGTTTCTTATCTGTGTTTCGTTATAGTCCGGATATTCTTGTCGTACGATTTCGCACGCCCATCCATATAATTCTCTCGCCTTGACTTCTAACAGTGAGTTTCCTTTTGGCCATGGCATAGCGCATCTCCTTCATTTGAAAAATAATTCTTTTGATATATTGTAGTAAATATGGAGATTTGTCAAATTCTGAAACAGAAGAAATTGCTGGATACGCCAGGCGTGTACCGGTTTCTCGGCTTGCGCGGAAAGGTGCTTTATATCGGCAAGGCGACCTCGCTTAAAAATCGCATACGGAGCTATTGCACCGGCGATATTTCCGCCACACGCGGGCCTGTAATCATGGAAATGCTTTCACGCGCGAAGAATATCCGAATGGAACAAACTGATTCTGTGCTTGAAGCGCTTGTGCTTGAAGCCGCGCTTATCAAAAAATTCCAACCGCCGTTTAACGCGAAAGAGAAAAGTGACAAAAGTTTTCAGTATGTCGTTATGACTGATGAAACATACCCGCGTGTGCTTATTGTCCGCGAACGATCGCTTTTTCAGGATACGGAAATAGCGGGCACAATAGCGGGCACGAGTATAATGTATGCGTTTGGGCCGTTTCCGCAGGGCGGGATGCTCCGCGAGGCAATGAAAATCGTGCGGCGTATTTTTCCGTACCGCGATACTTGTAAGCCGGACCGTGGCAGGCCGTGTTTTAACTCGCAAATCGGCTTGTGCCCGGGCGTTTGTACGGGTGCCGTATCCGCGCGCGCGTATGCGCAAACAATTCATAACATCGCGTTATTTTTTGAAGGAAAGAAAAAAAGGCTTTTGAAAAAACTTGAACGGGAAATGAACAGTGCGGCGCGCATGCGCGAGTTTGAAAAAGCCACGGAGATCAAACGGACGATGTTTGCGTTGCGGCATATTCAGGATGTTTCCCTTATCGGTAAAGATGTTGTAACTGCCGGTGAATCTGTGCGGATAGAAGCGTATGATGTGGCGCATCTTTCAGGCGAAGGTCTCGTCGGCGTAATGACGGTTGTACATGACGGCGTGCCGGCGAAACGCGAATATCGGAAATTTAAAATAAAAAGCTTTGTTGGCGTGAACGACACGAAAGCGCTCGCGGAAATTCTATCGCGGCGACTTGGCCATGCTGAGTGGCCACTGCCGCGGCTTGTTGTGGTAGACGGCGGAAAAGCGCAGGTGAATGCGGCCGAAAAGGTGTTCAAAGATGCCGGTATTTTAATTCCGGTTGTAGGCGTGGTGAAAGACGGGCATCATCGTCCAAAGCGTTTTGAAGGTTCGCGCGTTCTCGCGCGCCGCTACGAGTCGGATATTTTACTTACAAATGCCGAAGCCCATCGCTTCGCTGTTGGCTTCCACCGGCAGACATTGCGCAGGCGTTAGCAGACCTCTTCTCTTCATCTTGTATATAAAATCATTTATACTGGAGAGTAATGGTTTCTCCACGAATCGGTGTACTCCGCGGCGGTCCAAGTGGCGAGTATGATGTGTCGCTTCAGACTGGCGCCGCGATATTGAAAAATATGCCAGAGCCGTATCGGCCCGTAGATATTTTGATTTCTAAAGATGGTATCTGGCATATGGAAGGGTATCCAACGGAACCGGCGCGTATTCTGCCGCATTTGGACGCGGTGTGGAATGCGCTTCACGGTGCATATGGGGAAGACGGTACTGTCCAGCGTATTCTTGATTGTTTCGGTATGCCGTATACCGGTTCAGGAGCATTGGCGAGCGCTATCGGCATGAATAAGTGGGCGGCGAAGCGGCGTTTCGCCGATACCGGTCTCCGTACGCCGTATGCCGAGCTTATTTCCAAAGATGAGTACAGCGATTCGCGCGAAATGAGCATGCGCATTTTCAAGAAGTTTCCGTTTCCGTTTGTCGTGAAGCCGTATAACGGCGGCTCATCGCTTGGCGTGATTATCGTCAGGAAATTTGATGGTATAGCGCCGGCGCTTCGGGAGGTCTTTTTAGAAAGTAATGCCGCGCTTATAGAAGCATACGCGCACGGCAAGGAAGCGACATGCGGCGTGGTAGATAATTTTCGCGGTGAGGATGCACACGCGCTCATGCCGATTGAGATTATCGCGCCGGAGAATGTGCAGTTTTTTGACTATGGCGCAAAATACAGTGGCGAAACAATAGAGCTCTGCCCTTCGCCAAATTTCACGCAAGAAGAAAAAAAAGAAATTGAACGAATGGCTGTTCTTGCTCATAAAGCAATCGGTGCGAGGCATTATTCGCGCTCCGATTTTATAGTTTCTCCGAGAGGTATCCATATATTGGAGATCAATACGCTCCCAGGTATGACGGAAGCATCGCTCCTTCCAAAATCTCTTGCGGCCGGCGGTACATTATTCCCGGAATTTCTTGAGCATATACTTTCACTTACGCTTCAAAAATAAAACCACGACAGTATATTGTCGTGGTTTTTCATCTCTTAAAAATGGAAAATACCACCGAAGTGGCATTTTCCGTGCATTTGCCAATCCCGAAGAATTAAACAAATGCTTTATAAGCGTACGACTTGGCAATATTATCGTCAATAGATATATGTGGATAACTTGGCAGTTGTATCGGTAAGCCGGCGTATACTGAAACAGGCCGTATTTTGATAATAAAACATGGGGTAGCGTAATGAAAAAAGCTATCATATTGGCAGGCCGATTTATACGCAGGCATGTCCGTGTTTCTATCTTTCTTGGCGTATGTCTGTTGATGACAGGTATCGGCTCGCTCTCAAATACTGTGGTGAAGTACGCGAACGGCGGTAGGATGCCGGTCATTACCGAATATTATATTGACACGGAACGACATTTCTCTGCTTGGGAGAAAGATGATGTTCATTTTCGCGTTTTGTCAGACTGGATACGCGTAGACATCGGTTCGGATACGACCAGCTTCATAATACGCTACATTGATTTCTTTTCTGGAATTGCCATATTGCCTGAGGAAATAGTGTTTTACATTAGCCCTGGAGATATTTTGATAGATGTCGGCATGTTTTTGTTTGCACATATTTTGAGCATAGCCACGGCATGTTTTATATTTCAGCGAATTGCACGCAATGTGCAAAACACCGCTTCCTAGGAAGTGGTGTTTTTATGGTGGTCATTATACCAAAAAGTTCGGACTCATTTCCAGCAAAACCCCGAATGAGGCACGCGCGGAGCGCGTGGTGGCTCTAAACCAAATCATACGCTCTACGAACGCCCCGCCACCGCCTCGCTTCACTCGGCGACATCAAAGCGACACCAAAGAAAAATGTTCCTTGCTTTTTCTGATTTGCGCGCGACCAATTTCTTCTAAAAATGGAATGACATTTTTTGGTTTTGTCCTAGAAGTTTCTTGGCAGTGTGGTTGGTAAACCATTTTATCTGCTCTAGTATGACGGCTACCCATTCCGCTATGCTAGAGCTCGGACTGGAGAATTTTTTGGCGAACTTACTTCAAAAATTATACTCTTTTTTGAAGTTTTCTAAAATTTGTTGTGCTATAGCATTTGATAAAAATGTTGGCACAGCGTTTCCGATTTGTAAATTTCTATCACCTCTTGAACCATAAAATTGATAATCGTCCGGGAAGCACTGAATTCTTGCGCCCTCTCTCGTTGTAAGCGGTCTAGGGGCTTTTGGGTGGATACAGCGAGACGATGACGGTGTGCTCAAGTTGCGCGTGATTGTTGTCGCTGGTCTTTTCCACCAAAGACGGCAATAAGTATTTTTGAAACCTGATGTCGGACGCAACGATGCTGGTAAATCCTCTGGTGTTCCGCCGTCTGGCAATAATTCCATTATTTTTACTAACTTCGCATTATTGTTTGGCGAATTATGATCCATTAGTTTTGCTGGTGCGTTTTTTCGCATAAACTTTTGAAAAT
>Ga0210050_1001530_pt1 | contig 24452 bp, 20 predicted proteins | sample CryGey132114_all_FD_185463 | JGI IMG/M metagenome (GOLD analysis project Ga0210050, IMG submission 185463) | Groundwater microbial communities from aquifer - Crystal Geyser CG22_combo_CG10-13_8/21/14_all (SPAdes) (version 2) | ecosystem: Environmental > Aquatic > Deep subsurface > Groundwater ... | reverse complement strand
AGTTGGCAACTTTTTAAAAAGGATAATTGGTTTAATCAGCAATTAAATGAGATGGTTTTATTGGCAAAATCTCAATCATCATGTTTTAATGAGGTCAATAATCGTTTAGGGGACGATTTAAAGGCTGCTGTTTTGCAACATTACCAGCAGGAAATTGTCTTTTAACTTTATCACTACAGCCACTTTATACCCAAGAGCATTTCGAATGCCCAAGGATATAAAATAAACAAAGAACTGAATATTTGCTTATGTCCATTCGATCTTCTTTTATGACCGCCAAGCCTCCCATCATTGATGGCAGTAACATTGAAAGTAAACGCGCTGAAATCAAGCGCTATTTTAATGAAACAGGTTCATTGTATGAGTCGTTGTTCCAATTAATTACAGAGGATAGTGCTTTTTATTTAAAGCCCGAACCCTTACGCCACCCCTTGATTTTTTATTTTGGTCATACCGCTACTTTTTATGTGAATAAACTGATCCTTGGGAAGTACATTAGCAGGCGAATTAACCATCATCTTGAATCTATTTGTGCAGTGGGTGTTGACGAAATGTCTTGGGATGATTTGGATACCGAGCATTATCAATGGCCCGCAGTGGATGAGGTGAGACTGTATAGAAATCAAGTCAATCAAATTGTTAATCAACTGATTGATACCATGCCGTTAACTTTACCCATGCAGCAGAATAGTTTGGCTTGGGTAATTTTGATGGGAATAGAACACGAACGTATTCATGTAGAAACCTCTTCTGTGATTATGAGAATGTTGGATGAGAAATATCTCAATCAAAACTCTAAAGATTGGGCAGCTTGTACGGAGATTGGGCAGGTTCCACTGAATGAGTTAATTCCTCTGGATGGAAAGACGGTGGTCTTGGGAAAAAATCCCGAGGATAAAACCTATGGATGGGATAATGAATATGGTACAAAAACTGTGGCTGTGGAAGACTTTAGGGCTTCTAAATATTTGGTATCGAATCAAGAATTTTTACAATTTGTACAAGAAGATGGTTATACAACCTCTCATTACTGGACGGAAGAAGGTAAAAAGTGGCTGCAATTTAGCCAAGCATCCATGCCAAGATTTTGGTCGCTTAAAAATGGAATCTATTACCAACGTAACTTAATCAATACCATTGAGTTACCATTGAGTTGGCCTGTCGAAGTGAATTATTTAGAAGCTCATGCATTTTGCCAATGGAAATCAGAACAAACAGGGAAGTTTATTCGATTGCCCACTGAAGCCGAATGGATGGTTCTAAGAGATTTAATTGAAGGAGATCTGGTCGATTGGCAGCAAGCACCAGGAAATGTGAATTTAGAATACTATGCCTCTTCTTGTCCAGTGAATAAATTTGAACAATCAGGCTTTTTTGATATTGTGGGTAATGTTTGGCAATGGACTGAAAGTTTTGTGGATGGATATGATGGTTTCTCTGTGCATCCATTATATGATGATTTTTCAACACCAACCTTTGATGGATTACACAATCTTTTTAAAGGGGGATCGTGGATCTCTACCGGCAATGAGGCTTGTAAAAATTCTCGTTATGGTTTTAGGCGTCATTTTTTTCAACATGCGGGATTTCGTTATATAGAGTCCTCATCCAAAAACGTGCCAGTAGAACCTGTGCAAATTTACCAGCAACAGCCAGAAATTGTCCTGCAGCTTCATTCCCATTATGGAGAGTCTGTATTAGGTTTCGACAATTATCATCAAAAATGCGCTGAAATTTGCTTGCAACATATGGAGAAACCAGAGAATACTAAACTGCTTGAATTAGGCTGTTCTGTTGGACGAACTAGCTTTGAGCTGGCTAGGAAGGTGGCGCATGTGGATGCCATTGATTCAACGGCGCGCCTAATCCAAAATGGATTTCAACTTCAAGAGCAGGGACAAGTTCGTTATGTGATGAAAACTGAAGGTGAATTACAAGAATTTCTCAGCGCTGATCTAGCCGTTCACCATCTCAATGAAGCCGCTCAAAGAGTACATTTTAGTCAAAGTGACTTATGTAATCTAAAGCCTCTTTTTAAGGATTATCACTTTATATTGCTGAATAATATTCTCACGCAAGTATACGACCCAAAGTTGCTGTTTGAAGGCGTTAGCAAACGTTTGCTGCCCAAAGGCATATTAGCGATTGCATCAGATTATGAATGGAATGAAGATCGTTGTGAACCCAATAGATGGCTCGGTGGACGTAAAATAAATGGTGAAACTTGTTTCACCTTGGATGCCTTGTCAGACCTATTAGAAGATAAATTTGAGAGGCTCGATCAGCAGTCGATTTTAGCTACCCAGCGTATTTCTGGGCGTAGAGTGCTCGTGCAAAATATTGAATTGAGTTTTTGGCGACTTAAGAAGTCGTGCTCCGATGAATTTTCCCTTTAAGCCTTTTGCACACTTACAATTCACCCAAGCGCTGAATACTACCATTCAATATAATCTCAGTGATTCTTGTGCCGAGTCGCTGAGTGTTCAACAATTGCTCGATTTAGAAACGGATCAGAGTTTTTTAAAGCAGCCACTCACTTACGCCAGCATTCAGGGTGACGAACGATTGCGAGAAGAAATTGCCGTCGCGACAAGCCATCAATATCAGAGCATGCATGTTAGTCTATATAGTGGTGTTCAAGAGGCAATTTTTTGTGCCTTAAATGCCATTTTGACTGATGGTGGTGAAGTGATTGCCATTAAACCATGTTATCCATCATTAGTAGAAATATGTCATCAGCTTGGAGCCAAGTTACATATTATTGAACCTAAGTTTGAGCAACAATGGAACCTAGAATTATCCGATTTCACGCAATTTATCAATACAAAAACCCGTCTAATCATACTGAATTCACCTCATAACCCGACGGGAATGGTTATCGATGATTCTATTCAATATGCGCTCATTGAAGCCAGTGTAAAAAACTCATATACAGTGCTGTTAGACGAAGTTTCAGTTTGGACTCATCCACAGACACCGAATGCCAAATTACTGCCAAACAATCATAAAACGGATACACTTAAAAATATTCTTCGTTTAGGGGTGATGTCTAAAAGCTTAGGATTTCCCGGCATTCGAATTGGATGGGCTGTAACGCAAAATGCAAAACTGCAAGCTAGGATGCTAGAAATTAAATCCTATTTATCCATTTGTTGTTCACGAACAGATGAGCAGTTTGCACGGATTGCATTTAAGCACAGGCAGAAAATTTTAGAGCATAACAATCAGATTGTTGAAGACAACAAGAAATTATTTAATAGTTTTGTGAAAAAACATCAGAGAGTATTGGCTTGGCATACACCTAAAGCAGGTCTACTTAGCTTGCTAAGAATTGAACAAAGACTAACACCCACAAAATTTTCCACGGAATTGGCCCAAAAATACCAGCTTCTGCTGTTGCCTTCTCAGCTCTTTGGTTTGGACGGACCATATTATCGCTTGGGCCTTGGAAAATCTAATTTTGTAGACGCATTGAATGTTTTTGAAAAGGCTATGATTCTTGCTAAATGAATTGCCCTGTGAGTCAAGATGCCAGTGCAACTGACATCTTGAAAATGGCAATGAGTTTAGTATGATAAATAGAAATTATTGAAAATCTATCCATAAAGGAGCGTGATCTGAGGGTTTGTCCATAGCGCGGATTTCGTAGCTGATATCTACAGCGGTAATTTTAGGTACTAGTGGTGAAGAAACAAGGAAACCATCGATTCTTAAGCCTCGCTTAGGTTCATCGTCAAAACCTTTGCTGCGATAATCAAACCAGCTGAGTTTACCTACATTCAGGCAATGTTCCTCGGCAGGATTTAGGTGTCTGAAGGCATCGGTTAACCCAAAATCTAAAAGAGTTTGAAACCATTCTCTTTCCTCTGGTAAAAAACTACATTTACCTGTTTTTAACCAGCGTTTGGCATTGGCTTCACCAATACCTATATCTGCATCAGTGGATGCAATATTAAAATCTCCCATGACGACAATATTTTGAGTCGGGTCGAAGCTTTGTTGTAACCAGCTGGAGAGATCGGAATAAAACTTTTGTTTATAGGGAAATTTCCATTCATGAGAACGGCTATCGCCTTGGGGAAAGTAGCCATTCACCAAGATGAACTCTTCATTTGTATCGGATAGAAAATATCCCGTAATTAGTCTTTTTTGGGCATCCTCCACATCAAATGGAAAACCTCTTTGGATCTTTACTGGTGGTTTTTTGCTCAAAAAGGCCACGCCATAATGCCCTTTTTGACCAAAGGTTTCACAATGATAGCCATACTTTTTTATCTCCGCAAAAGGAAAGTCGCTATCCTGTGCTTTGACTTCTTGAATTGCGATAACATCCGGTGAAAGTGTGGAGATAACCTCCTCGATTTGATGAAGTCTTGCTCTGATCCCATTGACATTAAAACAAACGATTTTCATAGTAATAGCTATCCAGCTGGCTCAAAGTCCCTATAATAGCTGATAGCCTCTGCTACATCAAAAGCTTCTCAGATTTGTTTTGAAAATAAATACCTGTAGGGTAGAAAATTTAGGTACAATAATTTGATGTGAACTGATGGAGTCAAAGTGTGGATATTCTGATGAGTTACCCTCTCTATATCTTGGTTTTAATGGGACTGGGTATTTTTTTACTGAGTGGGTTAGTAGTTTATCTTGTTAGTGTCAGATCGCTTAAGCTAAAGCTTTTGCATGCCGAAACACAATCTTCTGAGCAAAGCTATCAGCAAAGCATCAACGAACAGCTGTATCAGCAGCAACAACTGAATGATCAAAACAGTATTGCGCAATGGCAGCAGCAGTCGCAAAGTTTACAACAAAAGTTGGATGAGCAGTTGGAGATGAGGCAACAACTGAGCATTACACAGGCAGCCGATGGTCAGAAGATTGAAAATTTGAGTCAGCATCTTCAACAACAATTACAAGAAAATCAGGCATTAAAAAATCAACTTGAATTGAAGCAAACTGAACTGGGTGTTGCGCAACGAGAACTGGCTACATTACAAATTCAACTTCAAGATGAAAAAATTTTCACCCAAGAAAAATTAGCACTCTTAGAGCAAACAAAAGAAAAAATGAGTCAAGAATTTAATCGTTTAGCCAATAATATCATGGAGCAAAATTCTGAAAAATTTGGTAAAACACAACAGCAAAGTTTAGATACTATTTTAACACCATTTAAAGATCAGTTGGGTGAATTTAGAAAACGAGTGGATCATGTCTATGATACTGAGAGTCGGGATAGAGTCAGTTTATTGAAAGAAATTGATGGATTAAGACAACTTAATCAACAAATCACTGAAGAGGCATCTAACCTGACCAGAGCACTGAAAGGTGATAGAAAAGCACAAGGAAATTGGGGGGAGGTGATCTTAGAGAGAGTCCTTGAAGCCAGCGGGTTGCAAAATGGAAGAGAATACGAAACACAAAAACATTTAAAATCTGAAGCGGGTGATCGTTATCACCCCGATGTTGTCATTCACTTGCCAGATAAAAAAGATATTATTGTGGATGCAAAAGTTTCCCTGTCTGCTTATGAAAGATATTATTCAGGACAGGATGAAAACGAGAATCAAATTGCTTTAAAACAGCATATTAAAGCAGTAAGAAATCATGTCGAAAAACTTTCAGAAAAAAGCTATGAAGATTTAGTTGGGTTAAATACCTTAGATTTTGTGTTTATCTTTATACCTATAGAACCTGCTTATCTTTTAGCTTTACAGGAAGATCAAAATTTATTAACAGACGCATTTTCAAAAAAAGTCATCATTGTCAGTCCAACGACTTTATTAGCGACTTTAAGAATTATCGAGAACCTGTGGCGTTTCGAAAGACAAAGTAAAAATGCTGTAGAAATTGCCCGTCAAGCAGGGAGGCTTTATGATAAGTTTGTGAGCTTTGTCAGTGATTTAGATGATGTGGAAAATAAAATCATTAAGTCCTTGGAAACTGTGACGTCAGCCAAGAAAAAACTTCATACTGGAAAAGGTGATTTAATTTCCTCTACAGAAAAGTTAAAACTGTTAGGGGCAAAAACAACCAAACAAATGAACGAGAAACTTTTGGAGGAATCAAATGATTGAATCGATAGAATTGGAAAAAATTCTACCTGGTAAGTCAGTTATTATTTGTTCTAGTGCAAGACAATCTCGATTTGTACAAAATGAATCTGATCGAAGGAATAGTGATTTAGGTGAGTTTTGTTGGGAAAATTCTGTAGTTTTACCTTGGAATCAATGGCTTCAGAAAATTTATGCAGCTTATATTCTTTATCAAGTACTATCACCAAAAAAAATCGTAAATGATCAATCTATACAAAAATTGAAACTATTAGATGAGTTTCAAGAAAAGTTGTTGTTGGATAAAATAATAGAGGATGAATTAGAAAATCAATTTCAATGGAACGCTTTACAGAGAGAAAATTTAACTAACCAAATCGTCTCGGCATGGAAAGTTTTTAATCAATGGAATTTTAAGTTTGGGGTTAAAGAAAGTTTTGATAGTGAATTTTTTTCGACACAAGAGACAAAAATATTTTATCAGGTTATCCTCCGTTATCAAAATTTCTGTGAAAAGAGTCAATATCTGAGTCCCTGTCAACTTGCTTCTTTCTTAATTCAGAACCTTGACCAGAATAGTTTCAAATGCTTGCCAGAATTGCTCGCAAATAAAGTCTATTTTTACGGATTTGATGAATGGACGCCGCAACAACAATCGTTTTTATCAAAACTCTCTCAAATTGGATGTGAAATCCAACCTTGCCATCTCTCGATAGAAAAAAACACCCAATTTGAGGCTAAATGCACCTTATATCAATGTGCCTCGCAAGCTGTAGAATGGCGCCATGCTGCTCAATGGGCGAGAGAATTAGCAGAAACAAATCCTGGAGCTAAAATTGCTGTTGTGATTCCCAATTTGGCGAATGTGCTAACTGAGGTGAGTAACAGCTTCCAAAATTGCTTTATGCCGAAGTCTCAACTTCAGGCTGAGGAAGCTGTTGCCTGTGGTTTTAATGTCTCTATGGGAACCCCATTAATTTATCAACCTGTGGTGTGCTCAAGTTTACGTTGGTTGCTGGCATTGCAAGGATTAGATATAGATAATTGGGTCGAGTTAATTACTGATCTTTATTCAGAGGGAGGAACGCAGGAGATTTGGCAAAGACAATCTCTCGCTTTTAGCTTAAGAAATTTAGTGGCTTCGAAAAAACACGGGAAAACTCCAATTGCTATTAAACAGGTTCTGGATCAAATTGCTAAATTAAATATAGATTTACCCTTGTTGTTGGTAAAAAAATTACGGGCTATACAACAAATTGTTCATTCAAGTCAGGCTAATAATTTTAGAGTAAAAACGAAGCAAGAAAAAAATAATGATTATTGTTTTACACTCAATAAGAAAGCATCGGCCAGTGAGTGGATTGAATGGGTATCTACATTTTTATTCACAAACAGTTTACTTGATTTGCAGAAATTATCTTCCATAGATTATCAAGCCTATCAACAATGGAATACTCAGTTAACACAAATGGTCATTTTAGATTCATTGTTTCCATTGATGACATTTTCACAATTTATTCATTTTTTTCAACAACGACTTAAATTAACTATATTTCAAGCTGAATCTGCGCCAGCGAATGTACAGGTATTGGGATTATTTGAAGCGATAGGTTTACCCTTTGATTATATGTTAGTCACAGGAATGGATGAGAACAGTATGCCTGCTCCCATTAGTCCTACGCCTTGGTTGCCAATTTCATTACAAAAAAAATATTCGATGCCGGGTTCTTCTAGCCAAAAAGAGCTTGAGTTTTCACAGAAATTATTGCTGGGATTTGAACAACTATCAAAACAGATTCACTATAGTTATGTGATGGCTGACGGGGAAACCCGAAGGGAATGTAGTCCTTTGTGTCATAGTTCTGACCAAACGATTAACCTAGAGATAAAGTCAGATAGCTATTGGCAAATAAATCAATCTCATGGTCAATCCTTGTTGGAAACTCAATGGGTCGATCAACAGGGAATTCCGTTACAAAAACAAACTGGCGATGAGTTCTTTCGAGTAAAAAACGGCGTTTCTTTATTGAAAGATCAAGCATTATGCCCATTTAAGGCTTATGCAACACATAGGTTACAAGCTAAAAGTACTGATGAAATTTCCTTGGGTATTGATCCTAGAGAACGAGGTAATTTTATTCATAAAGTGTTGGAAACTTTTTGGCATCGTGTAGGCGATCAAGCACATTTACTACAGTTAGATGAGAGTGAGCTGGTTGATTTGATCTCGGAAATTACACAACAAGTGATTCATGGCGCGAATCAAAAGGATGTTTTACTTAATTATGAATATGCTAGAACAATTAGTTTGGTTTTGAAAACATTAGAACATGATAAAAATAGACCGCCTTTTAAACAGGTGGATGTTGAACAACAACAAGATCTCACTATTTCTCAGTTGAAATTTACGGTGAGATTAGATCGTGTCGATCAACTTTCAGATGGAAAACTTTTACTTATTGATTATAAAACAGGAAGCGCATCGGTGAATGGATGGGAAGGTGAGCGGGTAGAAGAACCTCAGTTGCCTTTATATGCTCAATTATTGGAGCAGGAAGTTGCAGCTATTGCTTTTGTGATCATCAAAATGGATGAATGCCGCTACTTGGGTTACGGTGAGTCAGATGTTGAAATAACGGGCGTTAAACTTGATAAGAAAAAGCAAAAAAGCTGGCAAGAATATCTACAAGATTGGAAGAGAAATCTTGAGATGGTTGCTCAAGAATATGCTTTAGGAGTCGCTACCGTTACTCCGACTAAGAATGCTTGTACCTATTGTGAGTTACCTCATCTGTGTCGAATTAAATTGTTAGGTGGAATAGATAATGGTGATCAGGAGATGGTGCGATGAAAAAAGTTGTCGATCAGACGGTTCGTGAACAAGCTATTTCTATTGAGCGAAGTTTTATCGTACAAGCTCCAGCAGGATCGGGTAAAACAGCACTATTGACCCAAAGATACTTAGCGCTTTTGTCTATCTGTGCCCAACCTGAAAATATCCTTGCTATCACCTTTACTCGAAAAGCAGCGGCAGAGATGAAGCTAAGGATTTTACAAGCCTTAAAATTAGCTAAGTCATTAACAGCAGAACCCCAAGAGGACTATTTAAAAGCAACTTGGCATTTAGCCAAAAAAGCGCTGGAGCAAGATAGTTTGATGGGATGGAACCTGTTAGTGAATCCATCGCGTTTAAAAGTGAAAACCATTGATGGCTTTTGTTCGGGTTTAGTCCGGCAGTTACCAATCTTATCAGATTTTAGTGGGCACATGAGTATTTCGGAAAATGCCAATGCATTTTATTATCAGGCCGCTGAAAATACTGTGTTATTACTTCATGAAGAAGAATATGCATCACTTTTGGAACCACTCTATCAGCACTTAGATGGTGATATGGGTAAAATGGTTCGTCTGATTGTGAACATGTTATCCACACGCCTTAACTGGCAACCTATTATAAACAACCCCAAATATCATGATTGCGTGGAATTTTCTTGGGAAATTTGGTTGCAAAAGCGTGTGATGTTATTAGCTAAGGCAATTGAACCATGGCGCAATGTCTTGTCACCCTTATGGCAATTTTCTTGTAATCAGTTGGTCTCGAATCCTTCTAATACTAAAGATTTTAAGACGGTAGATTGGGATAGCTTTTCTAAAAAAGGGTGGCCTGATACCGATCTTCGTGATCTGCCCATTTGGAAAATTATGGCTAAATGGCTGCTAACGGCAGATGGTGGATGGCGTAAAAGAGTAGATAAAAACCTGGGGTTTCCAAGTGAAGGCAAAGATGCTAACGACATCAAGTTATTCAAAGAAAAAAAACAACAAATGATGGCATTTCATAGCAGTTGTATTGAAAATTCTGATGCGGAAAATTTAAGAAAAATTCTAATCGATTTTACCTCTTATCCCATTCCACAATTTGATGATGAACAGAGACAATTACTGGTTTCCTTAATCGATACCTTAAAACTAGCACAAGCCCAACTAGTGCTTGGTTTTGCAGAAAAAGGTGAGTTGGATTTTAGTGAAATCGCTAATCGTGCCGATCGAGCTTTAGGAGAGGCTGAACAACCCACAGATCTCTCGTTGCGTTTGGATTACCAGATCCAACATATATTGGTGGATGAGTTTCAGGATACCTCTCAGGGACAAAAAAATCTATTACAAAAATTGACCTTTGGTTGGATGCCAGAAGATGGCCGTACCTTGTTTTTGGTGGGTGATCCCATGCAATCTATTTATCGATTTAGAGCCGCAGATGTGAGCATCTTTATCGATTGCTGGCAAAATAAATTGTTAGGAGATGTGCCAGTTACCCCGTTACAATTGAGTTGTAACTTTCGCTCTCAAGAAAATATCGTGAATTGGGTGAATGATGCTTTTGTTAAAATTTTTCCTACTTGCAACGATCTGCAATATTCTGCGGTAGAATATTCTGCTTCCACCGCAATGAGACCCGCTTTGGAGCATCAGGCCGTAGAAGTTTTTTTACAAGCCGCATCCGATGATAAAAAAGAAGCACTTTGGATCATTGAGCATATTAAAAACATCCAGACAGATGATTCAGAAGAAACCATTGCACTCTTAGTGCGAAGCCGGACACATTTATCTACAATTGCTCAATTACTGCGCGAACAGAATATTCTATTTGAAGCTATAGACATAGAACCATTAAGTCAGCGACCTGTGATTCAAGATCTATTAAGCCTGACACACGCACTTTTAGATAGCTCTGATAGAATTCATTGGCTTGCCTTATTAAGAGGTCCATTTTGTGGTTTAGATTTACAAGATTTAACTCGATTAATTGAACACCAATCTCTGTGTATTCCACAGCTTCTTTGTGAACAACAATCTGTTGCCATTTTATCAGATGAAGGAAAACAAAGAGTCCATAAAATACAGACGTTGATTAAAAAATGGCTTTTAATTTCATCGACCAAACCCTTGGTGTATTGGATTGAATCAGCCTGGTTATATTTGGGGGGGCCTGCAACAACCGATGAACAAGGTTTGATTGATGTAGCAACATTTTTTGATGCCCTGAATCGTCACAATCAACAACCCAATAGTGATTTTTCATTAGCAGAGTTTTCAGCTTCATTGGAAAAACTCTATGCGGCACCTGAAATTCATCAGGGAAAACCGATTTATCTTATGACCATGCATAAGTCAAAAGGATTAGAATTTGATCATGTGTTTTTACCTGGTTTAGGGCGTGCTACTAGATGTTATCAGGGGGCTTTATTAGAGTGGCTAGATGGGCGTAGTGAAGGCGGTGAAGAGGAAATTTTGTTGTCTCCCATTAAAGGGAAGGGCGCTGATGCTGAGAATGAATTTTATCAAGTCATAGTCAATGTTAAAAAACAGCAAGAAGTTTTTGAAACACAAAGATTGCTATATGTTGCCTGTACGCGTGCCATTAAAAAGATTTATTTCAGCGGCGCATTAACAGAAGGCAAGGATGCACCAATTAGCTCCTCATTGTTGTCGCAACTTTGGCCGATACTGTCTGTTCATTTAGATGACACAACTACCGAGCTTGAAGAAAATACAAAAGCATCAGAACTTATTATGTCACCTACCCCAGAAAACTATTTCACTCGTTTATCCCAAGATTATTTTGCCGTGGATACCTTGCCCAATCTAATAGAGCCAGTACTCAATTCAAATCAAAACGATCTAGCCAATATGAAGGATGAGGTTTCGTTAGAGTTCTCCTGGTCTAATGATATGTCGAGAATTATTGGTATTGTTGCCCACCAATTTTTTCAGTATTTGGCAGAGTTTAACTCAGTACATCAAATAACATCCTTATTGACTGATGAAAACAGTGTTGATGAATATATTGAACAAAGCAGCGCTTGGTTAATGCAGCAATTTGAAAAAAAGGGGGGCGCATCTCAACAGTGTCAGACAGCAATGATAAAATTAAGAAGGATTCTTAAAAGCTTCCTCTTGAACGAAAAAGGACGCTGGATCCTTTCGACCGAACATCAAGATGCTAGAAATGAATGGGCACTTAGTTTTAGACCTCATGAGTCTAAAGAGCATCAACAAGAAGAGAATTTAATTAAACATGTGGTGATTGATCGTAGCTTTGTAGATAATAGGCAACGGCGCTGGATTATTGATTATAAAACGGGTGATAACCAAGGTGGGGATCTGCAAACCTTCCTGGATTCTGAGTTTTCTCGATATCGTCCACAACTAGAAAATTACGCTTTGGCCTTATCCAAAATTGATCATAGACCCATTATGCTGGGGTTGTATTATCCTGTTATCGAGCAATGGATAGAATGGCAATGGCAACCCTTATCACCTTATCCCGCTTGAGTAACGATATTTTCCCATGTTAAAAAAACAGACCATAAAAAATCTATTTCACCGTGAACTGCTGAGTTGGTCTCTTATTTCATTTGCTTTGTCAGCTTTGGAAGGTGGCGTTGCTGGTGTATTAGTGAACTTGTTTTTTAAAGATCAGGTGAGCGACTTTTGGTTAAGTCAGGCTGTGGCTTTGGCCGCTGGCGCACCGGCTATCGCTAATTTAAGTAGCCCTATTTGGGCACAGTTAGAACAAGGGCGTGATAAGGTGAAACTGGTCGCATTCTTATCTACGCTGAGCGCCTTTAGTGTATTGCTCTATGCATTGGCTCCCGCTAATTCTGTTGGATTGCTGATGGCGGTTTTGGGCTCTTTGTTGGGACGAATTTGTTGGTCAGGTGTTCTGACTGTTCGTTCCGCTTTGTGGAGAGCGAATTATCCTCGCTACTTAAGAGCTAAAATCACCGCAAAATTAGCATTACCCATGTCTCTTATCTTAGCATTTGCAGGTTCTTTAATTGGTTGGCTAAGTGCAGGTTCTATTGAAAATGTTCGCATCCTCTATATTGTATTGATATCTCTCGGATTATTGGGTGCAAATTTTTATCGTGGTTTAGAGATCAAAGGGGCGGAGAAGTTGGCACTGTCGGAGAAAAATTTGAGTGCCACTGAAGGTGGATTTAGCTGGAAAATGCTATATAGCATTTTAAAGAAAGACAAACCCTATCGTCATTACATTTATACCATGTTTATTTTTGGTTCTGGAAATCTGATGTTCATGGCGCCCTTGATTTTGATCATTAACGACCAATTAGGTATTCCTCAATGGCAACAGGTGTTAATTACTTCATCTTTACCCTTGGCTGCGTTACCTTTTACTATTCATCTCTGGGCAAAAAAACTCAATCACATGCATATTATCCAATATCGCGCTGTGCACAGCTGGAGTTTTGTTGCCGCTATTGCACTTTTTAATGTGGCGAGTATTTTTGATGCAGCTTGGTTGTTATGGCCTGCATCCTTTACCTTTGGTACAGCTGTCGCGGGTGCAGTTTTGGGATGGAACTTAGGTCATCACGATTACACAACGCCAGAACGCGCTTCTCGATATATGGCTGTTCATGTTACACTGACTGGCGTGAGAGGACTGATTATGCCCATATTGGGTGTCAATATCTATCAATGGTTAAAACTCTACTCATCGGAATGGGCTAAATACACATTACTTTTGCCATTGTTGCTTTCCATGATGGGGGCGTTGATTTTTATGCGTTTAGCCAAGCACCAAAAATTACCTGTGTTACCAAAAACGGCATGAACCAAAAATATCGCAGTAACCATTTGTATAATGAGTCATTGTCCCATATAGTAAATAATACCCCATACCCGTATTTTCAGGTATCACGGGAATACATTTTCAAAATCTAAGATTTCAGCGTGCCTAAGGTCTTGTCTTTGGAGCAAGTACGGATGTCTCCCTTATCAATTTGAGGTTCATGATGGCTCTTCCAATAACAACATTATATGTCTCCTATTTTGCCCTATTCTTTATTTATCTTGCCTGGAGAGTTGTCTCTTTACGAAAAAAGCACCATGTGGGCATTGGAACCTCCGATCATAAGGATCTTGAAGTCGCGGCTAGATGCCACGGGAATGCGGTTGAATATGTTCCTGTCACATTGTTACTATTACTCGTTTCTGAATTGAACCATTTCCCTGTTTGGATCTTGCATGCTGCTGGCGCAACTCTGGTGGTTTCCAGAATTTTACATGTTATAGGGATGACCAGTACCCAAGGTGGTACTTCATTTGGTCGTTTTTATGGAATTTTAGGCAGTTGGTTGGTGCTTATAGCCCTAGCACTGATTAATCTCTCGCTCTTTTTAGGGGTTCATTACTCATAGTTTGAGGAGCGATCTTCGATGACATTGAAAAAACTAACCCTGCTGTTTGTGCATGGTTGGAGCGTAACAAATACAGACACCTATGGCGATTTACCAGAAAAATTGTGCCTAGAGGCTCAAAATTATGGATTTGAAATAGAATCTAAAGATATCGTTATTGGTCGCTATGTTAGTTTTCAGGATGAAGTCAGAATGGAAGATTTAGCTATTGCTTTTGGTGAAGAAATCAACAAAATCACAGCGTTGAATCCTTCCAAAAATCATCAAATTGCTTGTATCTCGCATTCTACTGGTGGCCCTATAGTCAGAATTTGGTGGCAACGTTGGCTAAATACTCATCACAAAACAGCAAATTGCCCTATTCGCTATTTTATTATGTTGGCCCCGGCTAATTTTGGGTCATCCCTGATTAAATTTGGTAAGGCTCAAATTGGTCATTTGAAATCGGTAATAGAGGGTTCTGAACCAGGCACTAATATTTTAAACTGGTTAAAATTAGGCAGTAGTGCCAGTTGGTCGCTAAACAAAGAATGGATCTGTTCAAATGGGAGGCAAATTTCCCCTCAAGGCTTGTTCCCTTTTGTACTTTCTGGACAAAGCATTGATCGATCTCAGTATGATCCTCTGAATCCTTATACCGCAGAAATGGGCAGTGATGGTGTGATCCGACTCTGTTCAGCCAACCTCAATGCGCGTTACATTCGTTTAGAGCAACATGTAAGTTTTGATGAACAAGGAAATTTACAATCTTCTGAACTAGAATTAATTCAAACTAAAGATGCGCCACTAACACCGTTTAAAATTTTGGCCAATACATCCCATTCAGGGGAAACCAAAGGTATTATGCGCTCAGTTGCTATAGGGCATCAGAGCGTTGAGCAACAAAACTTCATCTCGGCTGTATTTGCCTGTTTACAAGTTGAAAATACACAACAATATCGACAACTTTATAAAGCGTTTGAGAAACAAAATCAGCAAGTCTTAGATCTGGAAAAGCTAGAGGTTGTTAGTTATCAAAACGGTCTCAGCAAAGTCTATATTCACGATAGCTATACTCAAATTATTTTTAGAGTGCGAGATGATCAAGGATATCCTGTAGAGGATTATGATCTAATCTTTACCGCTGGAGATGAAGACAGCGCTAATTTATTACCCCATGGATTTTGTATTGATAGTCAAAGAAACACCATAAACCGTGAAGTTTTAACTTTTTATGTGAATTTCGACCTGTTGAAGGGGACCGAGAAATTACAACATCATGAACAATGGGTTAGAGAACAAATCCCTCCAACAACCAAGCTGGGATTCAAGATATTGCCTCGTCCAAATCATGGCTTTGTACGTTACTTACCCTGTTTGCATGAAGCATCAGAGGTTATTGTAGAACTTGCCATGAAGCCAAATGCAACGGTCATGGTGGATGTGGTGCTACAAAGAGTGGTAAGTGGTAATCTCTTTGAAACAATTGCGTTGCTAGATGGCAGAACACCTAAAGGTCATAAGGGGTCTTTTAAGTCAATCACACCCAGTCAAACAATTATTTTGGGGCCACCAGCTCATTTGGAATAGGATATGACTCAAGAAAGTGAAGGCAAGAAAGCATTCTATAAAGCGGAATATCGTGCGAAAAATAACTATCTCTGGTTAAGAACCAATGGCGTTTTGACGGTGGAAAGTTTGATTGAATTGATCACTGACAGTGTCAAATTAGGTATCGAAAATAATTGTAGCCGAGCATTGGTCGATCATCGATATCTGATGACTGAATTCGATCATCAAATATTAAAAGGGTTGCCGGCATATTTGGAGAAGAATGGCTTGCGCAGAAAAAGTCGAGTAGCAACAGTATTGCCCTTAGATGAAAAATCCGCAGAGTGCGTCTCTATTGTGATTAACGAAGCCATTGCCATGGGTAGAACGGAAAAAACCTTTACCGATCCCGAACAAGCGCTTATTTGGTTGCTACAAAGTGATGAGGACTGATAACGCCCATGAAGCAAAAACAATGAAGACTCAAATATTTACTTCCTGTTGAGTTGAGATATGATGTTAAGCTAAATCCAACTTGAGTGTTAACCAATATTTATTGTCTGCTGATATTTTATCCTGAAACGATTAATTATTTTTGTGATAAAAAGGTAAGTGGATCGGTGAAATCATCTAATTTAATGGTAAAATGTCAATAAAATCAAATAGAAAAGTCTTACTTGGTGAGTATGTTTACGATTCGGATATTGGCGTCTTATACCTCAATAGTAAACGGGTTGAGCCTAGGTTAACCGTGACAGAAGCAAGTTTACTTGAGTTTTTATACACCCACCAGGATCAAATCATGTCCCGCGATGCCATATTAAAGCATGTTGCAGGCGATAGGGTGGTAAGCGCTGATATTATCACCCAATATATTAAAACCATTCGTAAAGCCTTAGACGATTCAGTCAGTAATCCTCGATATATTCGCACTTTCCCCAAGCAAGGCTACCAATTTATTGCTCAAGTTGGGGAAGTGGAGGAAAAAAATTTAGTTAAAAGGGTGGGGTTCGTCACTGTTTTCACCTTAATACTATTTAGTCTTCTTGTTTGGTTTTTCTGGTTGAAGCCAGAATATATCCCCTTGCCCCCGAGTTATCACGCTCTCCCTATCACGAGTCTTAAGGGACAAGAAATTGACGGCGATTCGACTATAGATAATCAGTATTTATTGTTCTCTCATAAAGCTCAAGGTGACAAAAATTGGAATTTAGTTATAAAAAGCAGATCTCAAGAGCGTTATATTCAATTAACGCATGATGAGTTCAATGAAAGAAGGGGTAAGTTTTCTCCTTCAGGTAAGAGGATTATGTACCATCGTTACGATAGAGACAGTAATCAGATCAGAGTAGCTTCTTTGAATTGGCAAACAATGAAGCTTGAAGATGATCGCTTATTACTTGAGTTTCCAAAAGAATATTTATCCATATATATTGATTGGAAGGATGAGCATAATATATTTTATTCTAGTAAAGTGTCTGTGGATGAACCTTATAATATTTCAGAATATAATTTAGATACTTTGGTCAGGCAAGATATTACCTATCCGGAAAATGCTGGTCATGGTGATCTGGCTATTAGTTATTCACGAGAAGCTCAAAAATTAGCTGTTTTAAGGAATATAGGCTGGTCAAAGACACAAATTGTTATTTATGATTTGCGTACTAAAACCACAAAAATGTTAATTTCTGTTCCTCAGTTGCTTTATTCAATTGCTTGGAATTCTCTTGGAACTCAATTGATTTATAGAAGTGCTAGAACTGAGCTAGGTTATGTAGATATTGAGTCAGGGGAGACAAAAGCCCTGTATAAAAGTAACCAACCAATTTATGCGCCATTCAAATTAGGTGATAGTGTGGGTTTTATGCTAGGAGGTTTAGTGACAACGGATATTGTAAAATATCGTTTAAAAAAAGACGCAACGGCAACGCCATATTTGAGTTCATCGTTTCATGATTATCTTCCTACTTATGCAAAGAAATCGGGTGTTTTGGTTTTTGTTTCAACAAGGACAGGCAGCTTGCAAATTTGGTTGCGTGATAAAAATGGAATGTTAAGGCAAATTTCTCATTTTAAACAGTCCCCAAGTCTGTTTGATTTGGCTGTAGATGATGAAGCACATTATGTGGCCTATACTATTAATGCTGAGTTGTATTTGATGGATGTAGGTACAGGAAATATTTTATTAACTATTGGTGGGGAAAACCAAGAGCATAATAATCCTGTATTCACTCCTGATGGCCGGAATTTGATTTATACCGTCAAGTATAAAGACGAATGGTATTTGGAGAAGCGTTCACTCGCACAATTAGAAATCCCCCAATTGTTGACTGAAGGATATTTGGTCAAGTCGTCAACAGAGGATAATAGTTTGTATTTCATCAAACACAATAGGCCTCAACTATTTAAGTTAACGCCTTTGGGTGAGGTGATAGAAACGCCATTTTCATTAGGAAATATTCAATTTGCTGATCAATTCCAAATAATTGGGAAATATATTTACTACACTATATTTTCACAGGGATCCAACCAGTTGCAACGGATTAATATGCAAACTCAAGAGAAGATCAATCTATTCAAAATGACCTCAAATCGTTTTACCATTAATTTAGAGGACGATAGTCTATATTCGATTATTAGTGGTACAAGTGATACAAATTTAGAAGTGCTCCAGTTAAATTGAATGGCTAAGATGCAGTCTAAAGATAACCGTTACAAGTTCTCCAAGATATATATCATTAGTTTAGAAAATATCCTTAAAAAGCAAGTCTGCAAAAATGAATGTAATTTATTGTTTCTGAATAACATTCATATGTCTTTATATTAGTTCATTTTTATTCATTGGTATTTTGTAGGGTTTGTTCAGCATACTAGACCCATAAAAAACAGCACCTGTTGTTTTATTTATAAAAAACTGATTTAGGAGAGGTAGAAATGAATAAATTAAACTTACTGATAGTTTTTTTAGGTTTACCAACTTATGCAGCACTCGCTGGAGAGTTAAATCTGACAAAAGTAAGCAATCCTGTTAATAATAATCAAGAGTTCGCTAAAAAAACTACTGGAGAAAAGTTATTAGGGGGATGCGAACCATTTCCAGAATGCCTGCTTTGGCCACAAGTGATGGAACAAAATGCAAGTAGTCAATCCAACCAAAATAAGTCAAAAGACAAAGCAAAATCAAGCACAAAATTAACAAACAGCTAATGATAAGTACAGTTTTGCAAAGACTTGTGGGGCTGTTTTTTTATCAAAGGGACTTATTGACAAATTTGGAGGTGCAATATGAAGATTGTTGTTGTCAATTTAACTGAAATTCCAGTCACTGAGTTAGAAAAAGTGATGGTGGGTATTAACAGGGAAGTGAGAGAGGAGTTTGAAAAATGTTGGGACTTGGAAGCTAACGTGGTGCTTGTGAGTGAACAGGAATTAGAAAAAGGGAGGCACGGGCTATTGGATGTAGATGCTTATTTGTATCTATGGGGTGATGAACCCAATCTAGCAGCCGTTCATAGTTATCATAATATGAACCATAAGGGGGCTGATTATGGATATGTGTTTACTAAATTATCCTCCATGATGGCTGAAGCCTGGATGGTCAGTTTGTCCTTGGAAGCTGTACGATTGGTGGTAAATTTCTATACCGGTTATTCCAATACCGAAAACCATGAGATTAAAATAGCTAAACCCAATAATCGTACCTACCATTGGATGGCTTCTTAAGGATGTAATAAAAGTCATAAAACAGTTTTGTCAGAAAATGTCAGAAGGGGCATTTTTTCATCTTTAGATCTAGTCGCTCATCTTTGGTTTTGAGAAAGATCGGCGATTAGTTTTGTCGCATATTCTTCAACGGATATCAAAATTTGCCTGTCATGGTCAGATAGTTCCTGATTGAGTAACAAGGCTATTTTATCTTTTAATTGAGGGTAGTTGATACTGGCATCTGAGGCTTCATTAATAAGCTGTTGGTAGCAATAACTATCCCACTGCAACTTTTCTTCTGGCTTCAGAGACCAAGGTGCATTTCTGGCTCTAAATCGAAACAGTAAATCATCTAAGCGGTTGTCTTTGAAATTAAATTTGGTTTGAGATAAGGTTTCCCAATCTAATTGTCGCACTTTTTGAACTTGCTTGCTGTCACTAGGAGAGAAAAAGCCCGAATAGAGCGCATAGTCTGGATTTAAAATGGGTTTATAATTTCTTTCAGCAAAGACTTGTTTTAATTTGCTATTCAATTCATCCATAAATGTGAATATTTTTTTAGCACGACTTTGGCAGAGCGATAAATCAATCGCTAATCTTTGCAGCGATTGATTGTCTAAAACGCCTAAAGGTGCAACAGCTGGGCATTTGTTGATGTGAATTTCTTTAATAGATAAACGTTGAACTCCTTCAGTCAGATCCGCTTGTTTAGTAAACAACCGATATTTAATCTCTTCCACGGTCAAAGATTCTAAGGCATCAAAATCATGTAATAGATTGAGGCAGATGATGCTGTTGTTATTGGCCGGATTTTGCAAGAGGGGCATCATTACGCCTGTAAAATGGTGTTCTGAACCCAACATGCCAGAACTATGCACAAATAAAGGATGTTGCTGGAGATGTAACAGCGCGGCTACTTGGCGTTTATTACGCATCTTGAATAAGTAATCATAGAGTTTAGGTTGCTTTTGTTTCACCAATTTTGCCATTGCAATGGTGGCGTAAACATCAGAGAGAGCGTCATGGGCTGCATCATGCAGAATATTATTGGCCTTAGTCAGTAACTCTAGGCGAAAACTGGGGTTTCCTTCATCATTTAACGGCCATTGGATGCCCTCAGGTCGGAGAGCATAAGTCATTCTTAGCATATCTAAGATATCCCACCGAGAATTGGCATTTTGAAATTCTCTGCCATAAATATCAAAAAAATTACGATAAAACCCATAGCGAATCACTTCATCATCGAAACGAATATTATTATATCCAACACTACAGGTGTTTGGCTGTGCGAGTTCTTGATGAATTTTGGCAAAAAAATCACTTTCACAAACACCATGGTTTAACGCATGTTGTGGAGTAATACCTGTAATCAAGCAGGCTTCAGGATGGGGCAATACATCATTAGCTGGTTGGCAAAAAATATTGAGAGGTTCGCCAATGAGATTAAATTGGTGATCAGTGCGTATCCCTGCGAATTGGCAGGGACGATCTTTCTCGGGTAAAGTGCCATAGGTTTCAAAATCAAACCAATAAAAAGTATCCATGTTCATAGCTTCCTTGATTAAATTAAATTAGAAGAGATTATGGCGTGCATTCAGTCATTTCGCAACCCAGTGGGTTGTGCTGGTATTGAGGTGGATAATATTTGTCATCATGAGTTGTAATAATAAATAGCTTAAAGCGTCATAGGAATGCTAAGCAGAACGATATCAAATCTATCAGCTATAATAAAGTTAAAGTTATTTCCCAATATTTTTGGAAATAAAATCAGGATTTATTATGATGAAATTTGAAATTAACTCATGTGGATGATCGTTTGAAACAACGTTGTTCTGGAATAATGCCAAATGATAAAAAGTTACTTTTGATTAAAACATCAGATAATTTTATTTTTATTGAAAATAAATGTGGTCATTTGGGTATTCTGTTAACAGATGCCAAAATTGAATCGGATGTTATCACCTGTATGGGTCATTGCGTTGCGTTTTGTTTAAAAAATGACGAAGTGAAAAATTGTCTTTAGGATCATTGCGATCCCATAAAAATTTATCAAACACATATTATTCACCAAAATAGCTACATTGAGGTAGAAAAATGACACAATTTACTTTACATAGTATTGAATCTGCACCAGAAGAGAGTAAGGCATTATTGGCAGACTCTTTGAAAACCATTGGGATGATACCGAACTTACATGCCGTGATGGCAGAAGCTCCCGGTCTTTTAGATGGCTATAAATATATGACCTCATTGGTGCAGAAATCTTCTTTTAATGCAGAAGAAGTGACAGTCCTTTGGCAAACCATTAATGTAGAACATGGTTGTCATTACTGTGTACCAGCACATACAGCCATTGCCCATATGATGAAAGTAGATACTCAGCTTATAGATGCTTTGAGAAATGCTGAGCCGCTTAAAAATCCTAAACTACAAGCTTTGCATGAAATGATTTTAGCGATTGTTCGCCAACGAGGTCAGGTGAAACAAGAGCAAGTTGATAGTTTTTTTAGTGCAGGTTATCAAAAACAACAATTATTAGAAATTGTACTGGGTGTGTCTCATAAAATCATGAGTAATTATGTCAATCACATGGCTGAAACACCATTGGATGAAGCTTTTTTACCTTTTGCCTGGGAGAAACCTGCACAGTAAAAATATTGTTGGATAATTCAGAATGTTTGGAAGGATATTGCGATGACTAAATTCATATTACATAATGTAGATACTGCACCAGAAGGTAGTAAGCTGTTACTAGAAGACTCAATTAAGCATTTTGGTATGATCCCCAACTTACATGCAGTCATGGCTGAATCACCTCAGCTTCTGGATGCTTATCAATTCATGACAGATAAGGTACTTAAATCATCTTTTAATGCAGAAGAGGTGACGGTGTTATGGTTAACGATAGATGTAGAGCATGGTTGTCATTATTGTGTGCCTGCCCACACTGCTATTGCTTATCAAATGCAGGTGAAAAGTGAGTTGATTCAATCTTTACTCAAAGGGAAAATCTTAAAAAATCCAAAATTGGAAGTACTCCGTCAACTGACATTATCTGTGATAAGAGAGCGAGGAAAAGTGGGTAAAAAAACAAATAGATGATTTTTTTGCGGCAGGTTATGATAGGCGACAACTTTTAGAGGTGGTATTAGGCGTTGCCCATAAGGTGATGAGTAATTATGTGAATTATATTGCTCAACCCCCTCTGGATAGCATTTTTAAACCCTTTGTTGAAGATGAAAATCTGCACTAATATAGCTAGCAAGTGAGAAACTTGCACAAGGAGTCAAGGTTTTAATCAATGACAGCTTCGATGAGTTTTATCAATGGTATCGTTTCTAGTTTTACCCTCATTGGTTTAGCAGAAATGGGTGATAAAAGCCAACTTGTTTGTATGTCTTTGGCATTACGTTATCGAGCTTGGCCTGTTTTTACTGGCGCCATAATTTCATTTTCTCTTTTAAATCTTATGGCAATTGTATTAGGTGTCATTGTTCTGAAATGGATGCCTCATCTCTGGTTGGAATTCATTGTGGGTTTTTTGTTTTTAGGATTTGGTCTACAAAGTTTTTGGCAAAAAACCGAAGAAAATGCCGGACAAGTCGTGATTGAAAAAAGTCACCGAGGTATATTTTTAAGCACAGTATTGCTTATCATGTTGGCAGAAGTTGGTGATAAAACACAAATAGCGGTGGCTGCACTGGCAACCACAATGAATGGTTTTAGTGTCTGGATTGGTGCGACAGCCGCGTTGATATTAACATCTGCATTGGGTGTTTGGTTCGGTAAAAAATTATTAACCAAAATACCCATTTGTACCATTCATAAGTTGAGTGGTGTGCTTTTTTCATTAATGGGTATTTCGATTTTAATGATGGCTTGGAGGGCGTAGGAGCAAGCCTCTTGGAATTATACGAGCCTTAATTTGTGCATACTCTCTATTACAATGGTTTTTCCTGCAATAATTCAAATACCAGATATCCTACTGGAGGCTGTAAACTTTATTTTTTAAATGAAAAGCTAATAGCTTAGATTTTTCGGATAGAGGATACAGGGTTTAATCCTAGATATTGGGTTGGTGAGTGTGTTTGAACTGACTTCATCTGAAGCCATTTATAATCGGTCAAAGACACTTATGAGAAATGTAAAATGCTAATTGGTTTTTTGTTATTAGTTACACCAGCTGTTGTGTATTTAGTTTCATTCAAAGCTTCTGCTCGACTGATATCTAGGCTGATGTATTTATACCGAATATTGGCCGGATTAATTGTTTTTCTAGGGAGTGCGGTTTCGCTTTATTTGGCATCCTGCAATGGAGACCAAGGTAGTATTGCTGCATATTTTTTTCAACTAGCTGTCATCATCTCCTACTTATTTCTTATTATCTGTGTGATCCTTGCAAATTGGTATCTTATTAAACGAAAGTGCTAGAGAGAATAACTTTAATACAAATTGGATTATTCAGTTCTGTTTTCGCCATTAGAATAACATTTAAGCTTAAACCTAATGGGTATTTAGGTTGTCTTATAGCCAGATAATTTGCTCGTTAAGCAAAATAGCTGTAATCTGAGTAAAGGCAAAAATCCAAATATAGTCAAGGTTAAACAACCGGGGAATCATGAATAATCAAAACAAGTCTTTTATAGAGACTTTCTTAAAGCTTGAGTCAGCTGGTGGTATTTTATTAATTTTTGCGGCGCTTTTAGCATTGATCTTTGCAAACACACCATTGCAAGGTTTTTACCAACTTTTTCTTTCTACACCTGTCGAGGTCAGGGTGGGCAATTTAGAAATTGCTAAACCTTTATTGCTTTGGATTAATGATGGCGCAGATTCAACTAACAAGTGCGACATTCTTTAAGCAGTTATTCGATATAATGATTTATCCATCATCTGAGCTGCTGTTTTAAATCCCAATGTTTTACGTGGTCGGTTATTG
>Ga0210050_1001523_pt1 | contig 24508 bp, 29 predicted proteins | sample CryGey132114_all_FD_185463 | JGI IMG/M metagenome (GOLD analysis project Ga0210050, IMG submission 185463) | Groundwater microbial communities from aquifer - Crystal Geyser CG22_combo_CG10-13_8/21/14_all (SPAdes) (version 2) | ecosystem: Environmental > Aquatic > Deep subsurface > Groundwater ... | reverse complement strand
CCCTTTTTATCTGGGTGATGAGCATGAGCTAATTTACGAAAAGCTTTTTTAATCTCTTCTTCTGAAGCATCCTTATTAACTCCTAATATTTTATAGTAATCTTTCATGTCATATGAAGTACCACCAACCATCATCAACCTGCCAGGTCGACCTGCCAGGTTGACTAGGTATTAGATTCATCCTTAGGTGGCTCTTCCTTAACCTCAGCATCTTTGATATCTGGATTTTCTGCGGTAGAGGCGCCTTCTGGAGTAGCACCCTCACTAGCTGGCTGATTCTTACTCATGTACTCCCCTATCTTTTGCATTTCCTTGGATAATGCTTCTGAAGCAGATTTGATAGCTTCTAGATTATCTCCGTTTTTGGCATTGTTGAGACTTTCAATACTTGAATTAATAGCTGTCTTAATATCATCTGGGAGAGTTGGAGCGTCCTTCATAGCCTTTTCTGCAGTATAGACTAATTGCTCTGCGGTATTTTTGGCATCTACTAGACCCTTTTTCTTTTCATCTTCTTGAGCATTAGCTTCTGCATCCTTTTGCATTTTTTCAATCTCTTCTTTAGATAAACCTGAACTGGCTTCTATTCTAATAGACTGTTCTTTGCCAGAAGCTTTATCTTTGGCTTTCACATTCAAGATACCATTAGCGTCTACATCAAAGGTCACTTCAATTTGTGGTAAACCTCTTGGAGCTGGTGGTATGCCATCCAAGATAAATCTTCCCAATGATTTATTGTCTCCTGCCATCGCTCTTTCACCTTGAACAATGTGAATCTCTACTGAAGTCTGGTTATCAGCAGCGGTAGAAAACACCTGAGCTTTAGAAGAAGGAATGGTAGTGTTCTTTTCAATCAATTTAGTAGCTACACCGCCCATAGTCTCAATACCAAGAGATAGAGGTATAACATCCAGAAGAAGCACATCCTTTACATCACCAGCTAATATTCCACCTTGAATAGCAGCACCCAATGCCACCACCTCATCTGGGTTAATGGATTTGTTTGGTTCTTTGTTAAAGAACTTTTTAACGGCATCAATAATCAATGGTTGACGAGTCTGTCCACCAACTAAAATCACTTCATCTATTTCTGCCACCTTGAATGGGGAAGACTCCATGGCTCTCTTGGTAATATCCATGGCGCGAGTAACAAACTCTTGAGAAAGCTCATCTAGCTTGGCCCTGGTGATTTTCAATAGAAGGTGCTTAGGACCATTGGCATCAGAGGTGATGAAGGGAATGTTAACTTCAGTCTCAAGAGCGGTAGAGAGCTCAATTTTAGCCTTCTCAGCGGCTTCATCTAGCCTTTGTAGGGCCAAAGCATCGGTTCTAACATCTATACCAGATTCTTTCTTAAATTCTTCGGCAATATAATTTAAAATCTTTTGATCTATATCTTTACCTCCCAAGTGAGAATCTCCATCAGTACTCTTTACTTCAACCACATCATCCCCCACTTCTAGGATAGAGATATCAAAAGTTCCGCCACCGAAGTCAAAGACGGCAATCTTTTCATTCTTCTTTTTATTAAACCCGTAGGCGAGAGCGGCAGCTGTGGGTTCGTTGATAATACGCAAAACTTCTAATCCAGCGATTTGACCAGCGTCTTTAGTGGCTTTTCTCTGAGCATCATTAAAATAAGCTGGCACAGTGATAATAGCTTGGGTCACCTTTTCTCCTAATTTAGCTTCTGCATCAACTTTTAATTTCTGAAGAATCATGGCAGAAATTTCTTCTGGCCTATAATCCTTATCGCCCATTTTTACCATCACACCCTTAGCAGATGATTCTTTTATCTCAAATGGTACGGTGACTTTATCTTTCTGAACAGCTGGGTCTTCAAAATTGTGACCAATAAATCTTTTGATGCCAAAAATAGTATTTTGAGGATTGGTAACAGCTTGTCTTTTGGCCAAAAGACCAACCAAACGATCACCGGTTTTTGAAACAGTCACAATAGAAGGAGTTGTTCTAACGCCTTCTGCATTCTCTATTATCTTTGGCTGTCCAGCTTCCATTACAGCGACAGCCGAGTTGGTAGTTCCTAAATCTATTCCAATTATTTTTGCCATAATATTATGTTTAATTAATTTGTAATAAATTCTCCAATCCTAACCTTTGCTGGACGGATAACCTTACCTGAAAGCTTGTAACCACTCTGCACCACTTCTAAGACCTTGTGATCTTCTTCCTCTTTGTCTGTTTTGACCATCCCCACACCTTCGTGGAAGTTGGGGTCAAACACCTCGCCGACCGCTTCTATTTCTTCCAAACCATTAGCCTTTAAAATATTTGAGAACTGATTATATATCGGTTCTAAATCCTCGTGTCCTTGAGATAGAGCTATCTTAAAACTATCTAGGACAGGAATCAATTCCAAGAGGAGAGTTTTATTAGCAAACTTACCAAACTCTCTTTTTTCTTCTTCATCTCGCTTTCTTAAATTGATGAAATCTGCCTGACTTTTCTGCCAGCCGTCTAAATATTCTTTGGCTTTTTCTTCAGCCTGTTTTATTTTATCCCGAAGCTTCTTCTCTTTATCGTGCTGAGAAGTCAAATCGGGATCGTCTTCTATAACGATATCGTCTTTTTCTTCTTCCATATTTTTAAACTATCGTTTACTCCACTGAGGAGCCTTGCGGGCTTTCTTCAAACCGAACTTTCTACGCTCCTTGGCACGAGGGTCTCTTTTGAGAAAACCCTTGACCTTTAATTTGGTGCGAACGCCAGGTTCTAATTCCAAAATAGCGCGAGCAATACCGTGTCTCAAAGCATCAGCTTGAGAAGAAACTCCGCCACCTGACAATAGTGCAGTAATATTAAATTTACCCTCTACTTCTTGAAGAGGAGAAACTATAGAGTTTCTGTGTTCGGGTATAGAGAAATATTCTACAAACTCTCTATCATTTACAGTGACTGAGTTTTTAGATGCTGGAGTCATACGAACTCTAGCTACACTAGTCTTTCTTCTGCCGACAGCCTCAAAATATTTGCTATCTTTATCTATTGATTTTTTCTCTGTTTTTTCAACCATATTTTTATATATTCAAACTATTCTTTAATAGTTAGATTTTTCATCATTTGGGCACGAAGTTTATTCTTCGGTAGCATACCATAAACAGCTCTACGCAACACCTCTTGAGGTCCCTTAGTCTCTAAAACATGAGCTTGAGAGTGTCTTTTGAGACCTCCAGGGAAACCAGAGTGGTGAGAATACATTTTATCTCTAAGCTTAGAATTATCTAGTTTTAGGCCAGAAATAGAGGTTACTTCTACTTCTACATCAGGAATACGATTCTTGGCAAAATCTGTACGATCCTTACCCATAAGAATAACTGCTACTTGAGTAGCTATCCTTCCGGGAACCTTACCTTTTGCGTCTATGGTGTGTTTAGTCATAACTTTAAACAAATTCTATTATAGCCATTAGGCTCGCATCAGTGGCTCTAGGCCCCATCTTGGTAATACGAGTGTAACCTCCAGCTCTTTCTTTATACGCTGAAGCCAGTTCTGTCGCAATCTTTTTAGCAGCTTCTGCCCCCACTCTACTTTCAAGTAGGCGACGAGAAGCCAAATTATCTTTCTTGCCCAGAGTTACTAACTTTTCCATGTATGGTCTAAGCTCTTTGGCCTTAGCCTGAGTAGTCTTAATCTTACCTTTAAGAGTTAGAGAGTACGCCAATGAACGCAAGAGAGCAGCTCTCTGATTCTTAGTGCGACCGAATTTTCTGTTAGCGTTATGATGTCTCATTTTCGTATCTCTAATTAAACTATCTCAAAGTAATACCAAACTCTCCAAGAGCTTTCTTTATTTCTTGGATACCTTTAGCACCAAGACCTTCAAGCTCTAATAAGTCCTTTTCTTTCTTGCGAGCCAAACCTCCTACAGTGCGGATATTAGCACTAGCTAGAGCGTGTTCTGTACGACTTGAAAGCTCTAGAGACTCTATTCTAGTCTTTAAAACTTCTGGATCAGAATCACCCTTAGAATCTTCGTGTGATTCTTCTGGTTTTTCATCTGCTGGGGCAATTAACTCTTCTTCTTTAAAACCAACAATTGCTTTGAGTTGATGAATCATAATTTCAATAGCGGATGTAAGAGCTACAGAAGGAGTGATGGTACCGTCTGTTTCAATAAATATTCTCAATTTGTTGAAGTCTGTTCTATCACCAACACGCATGTTTTCTACTTCGTAAGTAGCTCTGCGAATAGGAGTAAAGCTTCCATCAAGAGAAATGGTGCCAATATCAACTCTAGATTTCTCAATCATTTCCTTTGGCATAAAACCTAGACCCTTTTCAGCTCTAACCTCCATTTCCAAAGAAGCATTTTTATCAGTAAGAGTGGCAATAACTTCATCGGGAGTCAAAATTTCAACTTGACCTGGAACTTCAAAGTCTGAAGCGGTCACAACCTTCTCTCCTTTTACTTTCAAAGTAAAAGTCTGAGCTTCGTCTGTAGCAAAACGCATACGAACCTTCTTAAGGTTTAGAAGAATAGTAATAACATCTTCTTTAATACCATCCATAACAGAAAACTCATGACTAACGCCGTTAATCTTTACAGAGGTAATAGCAACTCCTGGCAAAGATGACCAGATGATGCGTCGCAAGCTGTTCCCAAGAGTTTGGCCGTAGCCAGGGTAAAGTCCTTCTATTTCAAAAACTCCTCTGAATCCCTCTTCAGAAACAATCTTTGGTTTTGAAGGTAAAAGTATTGTGTAGTCGGCCATATATATAGATATTTAAAGTTTAATTCTTAATTATACGCTATTATTCTCGTATAGGCAAGAGGCTAATATTAATCATTATCGGTTATAAAACTCAATCACCACGCCCAGGTCATATACATGCTCTGCTGGACTATAAACCGGCTCCCCCACTACCCCAATCTCTTTTTTCAAAGGATCAACTTTGAGCCAAGCCACAGAGGTAATCTCTTTCATCCTCTCGGATGACTCTCCGAAAAGAGGACTGTTGGCTGAAGCTTGTTTTAGAGTAATTGAATCTCCATCTTTGAGGATTATTGAAGGAATTGTAACTTTCTTGCCATTAACCAATAAGTGTCCGTGGCTAGCAGCTTGGCGAGCTTGAGCACGAGTCTTCACCAAGCCAGCACGGAAAACAACATTATCAAGACGTCTTTCAAGATTAGAGAAAAGTTTCTGAACTGGGTTAGATGTAGTTAGAGATTTGTCTACATAACTTCTAAACTGTTTTTCAGTCAAACCATAAGTAAAGCGGGCTTTTTGTTTTTCTAAAAGCTGTAGGCCATATTCACTCTTTGGCTTAGTTCTCTTTTTATTAGCTCTTTCTTTGCGAGAAAGAGAAAGTGCATATTTAGCAGTTTGAGTTTTCTCAAATATTGGTACACCCAATCGTCTCGCTATTTTGTATCTTGGTCCTATTTTCATAAAATTTTAACTAATTTCTTCTTGGTCTAGGTGGCTTAGGGCCATTATGAGGTACTGGGGTCATGTCTTGAATAGTAGCCAAATTTATACCCTTGGAAATAAAACCTCTTATGGCTGATTCCCTACCAGAACCAACACCCTTTACCACCACATTAACTTCTTTGACTCCCAAACCTTGCACTTTTGTAGCTAGAGTTTCACCCACTTTTGCTGCTGCAAATGGTGTTCCCTTCTTGGCACCCTTGAATCCCAAACTACCACTAGATGACCAAGCAAGAGTGTTACCCTTTAAGTCAGTGATAGTTAACTTAGTGTTGTTATAAGTGGACTCTACATAAAGCACTCCTATTTCTACACGCTTCTTTGAAGACTTAGATGATTTAGGAGCATCAGATGTTGCTTCAACAGAAGAAGCTTCTCCGGTCTTTTCATCGGTCTTCAACTCTTCTTCTACTGTAGCTATTTTTTTCTTTCCCATTTTAATATTTATATAAGACTATTTCTTATCAGCAACCTTCCTGCCGGTACCCATGGTCTTTCTAACATTTCCTCGTCTAGTACGAGAGTTACTTTTAGTTCTCTGACCTCTAACAGGAAGTCCTCTCATGTGTCTAACTCCTCTATAGGCTTTGATGTCTTTAAGTCGTTTAATATTTGAAGCAGTCTCTCGTTTTAAATCTCCTTCAAGAACCATGTTTTCTATTACCAAACGAATGTTATTTTCATCATCAACACTGGCGTCTTTAGCTTTTTTATCAAAAGGAACTTTAGCCTCTTTGAGGATAGCCAAGGCTTTTGAACGACCAACACCAAAAAGAGCTGTGAGGCCGATTTCAAGACGCTTTTCATCTGGAATGGTGATACCAAGTATTCTCATCCCGTTAGAAGTTAATCTTTATAACACTCCTGATAATATAATTTATGTTTTTCATATTTATTAGACTTGACGGGACTCGTTATCCTTGTCTTTGTTTGTGACGTGGATTGGATTTGCAAATGACATAAACATAGCCCTTTCTTCGGACTATTTGACATTTTGCACACATTTTCTTTACCGAAGCCTTAACTTTCATACGAATTGGCATTCTATCCTAACTTTCTTTTTCTGTCTAGTCTTCATACAAGAAAATAGCCTATAATCGCTTAATTATTCTAGCCTTACCCCCATATGGCTCTAATTCTAGCAAAACCTTATCACCGACCAAAACTCTAATACGATGCAGGCGCATTTTACCAGAAAGATAGGTTAAAATCTCCTCCCCCTCCTCTTGTCCTGAAACGGGTTCAAGCTTAACCCGAAACATTATGTTGGGTAGTGACTCCACTACTATCCCTGTTCTTTCTAAATCCTTATTTTGTGACATAAGAGACTATTGTACAGGAATTTCCTTAATCTCAATAAGAGAAGCTTGATCTGGGAAACTACTCAACCAAAATGGCCTAATAGTGGCACTAGCACTTTCTACGGTTGGATAGTTATTAAGTATTGATGGCATATCACCCTTACTCTTACCCACTAGGTCAGATTTTAGAGAGACTTCGTCTGTTTTCCAAACCAATGTAGCAGTACCAGAAACAGTGAAGCTTATCTCATCTACCGCCAAGATATTAGCTGGTGGAGTACCTATAAATGAGAATGACAATGATTCAATATCTTTGATATTTACTGAGTCTTCATTGGAAAGAGAAATTTTCTTAAGAGCTAATTGCTTGGACAAATCACTCTTCTTAAACATCACCCCATTGAGATTACCCCTCCTGTTTACAGTGACACTATTTGATGTAGAAGCCCCACTTTGTGGTAAATCTTCAAAACTAAATGATGATAAGGCTGGAATTAAGATTAAGTCTTCTGGCACCTGTTGATTGGCTTCGGCTATTAACTTACTTCTCAATGAATTTTCTAGGTCTTCTTTACTTTGAGTCAAAGCACTTTCACTAACAATTTTTTCTAGTCCCACAAAACCACCAGACATTGGAGTTTTGGAACGGGCATAGATAGTTTCAAATTTAGAAGAACCCTTTAAACCAGGTAAGGTGAAATCAGATAGACTTATATTATAACTTTCACCAGCCTCATCGGCATAGACAACAGCCTCTACGCTACCAGGTTGAGTTTTGCCATTTACGGTTTTCTTACCAGGCACCACAACAGCGTCCTTGATACGGTAAACTAATCCAGATGATGTCTCAAACCGAGTAGTAGCAATAAGTCTTTGTGACTCTGTAGAAGCATCATTATAGATAACAATAGTACCACTCGCCTTGCGACTGACTTGTTCTTCACCAGACACTGGGACTTCAACTCCGTCATCAAGAGAAATCTTCACAACACTATAAAGAGGAGCTTTGTCTCCAGTTTTGTAGGCCGTATAGGCTTCATTGTTAAAAGTTAGACTGGCGGACTTTGGTACATAGGCCAAAGTAGCACCATTAAAGAAAGACAGTACCGCAAAAGTCAGCACTAAAACGGCTACGACCGCCAATCCCCATAGTCTTTTTCTTGGAAACTTTTTACTTGAACCTTCCATCATTGGACTTTCTGGTGGAGGAGGTGGCATAGAAACATTATCTTCACCATGTATAACATGTTCAGAAGTTGATGGTTTTTTTATATGAACACCAGTGTATCTGTCTATTTTTTTTCTACCATCAGGAATTGGAATATCTCTGATGCTTCGCTTTTTTTCTGGAATAATAAATTCTTCAATGTTCTTTGGCATAAGTTAAAGTATAACCTAATGTTTAAAAAACTACACTACTTTTTCCACCACTTCAAATGGAATCTCAGAAACTTTTTTAAAATCTTCTTTGAAATGATCCTTGATTTCTATTTGGTATGCATACATACCAGGAGTAGTTGCTAGGCCAGAATTCATTGTTATCCTTAGTCTAAAAATTTTCATATTTTTAGGACATTGTAACGGTGCTAGTATTTCTTGAATAACATCACCATTAGGATCAACCATTTTAATTTTAAGATCTGATTGAATCTCATCATTATAGAAAGACACATCCAAAGACCTTCTCCAACATAAAACAATTTCAAATAAAAAATTAAATAGAAGCGGTTTCCCTTGTTTTTTCTGTTCTATAAAAAATGCGGGGGGGAGGTTAAATTGGTCAATTATATTAAACAAAGATACATTATTTCTTTGTTGGTCAATTGATGACAAGGAGCAAACTAAACCCCAAACATATTTAACATAATCTATTTCTTTCTTGTTTTTCCTAACCATTATCTATGTAACAATAAATATATCTTCTTTTTTATAATTAAAGGGATTTATATTTAACTCAAGACCTCCATCTTTTCCACCTCCAATAGTCTTAAATTCAGCTGTGCTGTAAGCAACAAATTTTTCCTTTATAGTAGACAAACTTATTAAATTTTTAGATGCATTCAATATTTCCACACCTAACACTTCTCCATTTTTAGAACAGTCAAAAATAAGCCAGTCAGACTGTTTTTTAGTACTAGCGACTTTGCCTTTTTTAATGCGTACATATTTTGTGTCCGCCTTTATATCATATTCAACCTTCATAATAAGCTGTTTTTATAACTAAATTATTACCATTTTTAAAATACACCACTTCTATGAATTTACCGCCATCTGAAAGACCCTTCACGACTATTGTACCATCTGAATTGATTTTTACAATTGAACCATTTTTAATAATTTTCTTCACTTGATGTGTATCAATACCACGTTCAAGTAGTCTGTATTTAGCATGATTTGTAAGAATAATTTTTACCATTATGCTTTAACAAATTTAACACTCAATTTATTTATTTTTATTCTAAAATAGCTTTTATCCTCCTAGTACCTGTGGAAATCGCTTCTTCCTTAATAATTTTAAAATGTCCAAGGCTTCCAAGACTCTCTACATGTGGTCCACCACAAAATTCTTTAGAATAAGCATCCTCAAGTGAATCTCCTATAAAGTAAATATTAACTTCATCTGGGTACTTTTGGTCAAACAAATGTCTGGCACCAGAATTAAGTGCCTCTTCTTTAGACAGTGTGACTTTATTTACCTTGAGATCTTTTTGAATCTTTTCATTTACTATTCTTTCTACCTCCATCTTCTCTTCATCGGTCATTTTACGAGAAAATGAGAAATCAAAACGCAATCTCTCTGGAGTAATATTAGAACCTTTTTGTTCTACACCATCACCAAGTATGTCGTGAAGTGCCTGGTGCAAAAGATGTGTAGCAGTGTGATACCTTACCTCCATTTCAGAATGCCCCCCAAGACCACCTTTGAACTTCTGATCCGAACCAGAACGAGAAAGCTCTTGATGCTCTGAAAACTTTTTATTAAAAGCCTCCACATCCAAATTGGGAAACTTATCTTTAATAACATCTAGAGGTAAGCCATAGGTATTATAAAGTTGAAAGGCTGACTCTGGAGTAATGTCAATGATTTTATTTAATTCTTTTACTCCCATATTTAAAGCCGTTATAAATTGCTGTGATTCCTTTTTAATAACCTCCCAGACGAGAGAATTATTAATGTTAAAGCGAGTGGTAGCTAAATCTATGGCGAGTTTAATAGTTTCTAGTTCAAACTGGGCTAATAAACGCCTCAATAGTCTACGCAAAATATAGCCAGCGTCTTTATTATTAGGTCTGACACCATCATTAATCATATTGGCTATAGCTCTAGAATGATCTCCTAGTACTCTCTTTTTCTTGTCATCAAAGTCTTTTGGCAAAACATCAAATAAAGCCTTAAACAAATCCGTATCAAAAACAGTTTCAACATTTTGAGAAACCATAGCTAGTCTTTCAAGACCCATACCAGTATCCACCCCCTTGGTTTCAAGTGGTTTAAAGTTTTTATCTTGATCTTGGTAAAACTCGTTAAAAACCACATTCCATATTTCAATACCATTTACATATATTTCAGTGGTTGGCCCGCATGGACCTTCTTTACCAGTTGGACCCCAGAAATTATCTTCTCTGCCACATTTTTTTATTAAAATATTTGAGTCAATTGATTTCCAAATTTCAGCTGATTCTGTATCCTCTGGAATATTATCTTCGCCCTTAAAGATTGTGACATAATCAATCTTTAAACCCATTTCTTTGGTTACAAAATCATAAGCATAAGTGATAGCTTCTTTCTTCCAGTATTCACCAAAAGAAAAATTACCGAGCATTTCAAAAAAGGTTAAATGCCTTTCATCCCCCACTTCTTCAATATCAGAAGTACGAACACATTTCTGAATTGAAACAACATTCTTAGAATTAAAATCATTTATTGGATTCTTGGTCCCAATATAGTAAGGCTTGAATTGTTGCATACCAGCGCTTGTAAACAGTACAGAGCTATCCCCCTCTGGCACCAAAGATGACGAAGGTACAACCACATGACCTCTTTCCTCAAAAAACTTTAGAAACTTTTCTCTTATTTCTTCTGATTTCATATTCTAAATAGTAAACTCACCATCTTTATAGATTACCATTTCTTTACCATTAGATAGATAGGCTGTGACAGTCCTTGAGGTAGTAGAAATTATATCTGTATGGACAGATGAACTATTGTAACCAAGTCTTACCCATTCTTTTTTAGAAACCTTACTTGGATCACCAACAAAACAATCGTGATAAGAATTTCCTAAGGCTAAGTGTGTATTACCATTTGGTCCTCCAATGTTTTCATCAAACAAAGTTTCGGCCATAAACTTAGTAATCCTAGAAAACCGCCTATCTGTAAGAGAATACTCTCCCACCTTATCTGCATTAGGAGAAGCAATCATAGCCTTTAGAACCTTTTCATTTTTTTTGGCCTTACTTTTAATAACCTTGCCATTCTTAAATTCCAATTCTATACCCTCTATTAGGTTTCCATATCTATATAAAGGTTGGTTAAACTTAATCCAACCATTAGTACCCCGCCAATCCGGAGAAGTAAATATTTCAAAACTTGGAATATTTCTTCCACTTCCCCCATTCCAAGCTCTCTTTTCTCCAATCTTAATCCACAAATCAACATCAGAACCTTTTACATGGAGCTTTTCTATCTTTAATTTATTTAACTTATCTTTATATTTCTCTATCTGACCAGATACTTTTTTCCACTCTAATACAGGATTAGTTTTATCCAAAAAACAAGCATTTATAATTTCTTGCCAATATTCTTTCTCACTTAAATGAGCTTCTTTGGCCATCGCATTAGTACCATAAAGTGCTAAAGTCCAAGTAAACTTACCTTTATTTTCTTTTTCATCACGCCACTCCATCGCAGGTTTCCAAGCTTCTCCTCTCATCATAATCTTTTTAGGATCTACGCCCTTTAAAGATTCTTTGTTAGTCTCGGCAATTATAAAAATAGAGTGGTCTATTTCATCTGTTCTACCCTTCAAAAACTTAGCAGGGAAAAACTTTATTTGCTCATCTGTAGCATTATCGTAAAACTCTCTAGCTAAATTTACCCCAGGTTCATCATCTGGTATGTAATTACTTAAGACATGCCCACCAGCCTTTCTTATAGCCCTCACACATTCTATATATAAAGGTTTAGCTACTTCTGGAACAGAGAGCAACACCACTTCACCTCTTTTTATACCCTTACCACCACCCAAGGCATAGTTAACTAAAACATCCGCGTATCTTTCCAAAGTCTTCTGAGACGGTCTATAAGCTTTATTCATGAAAACTAATATAACATAAAAACGAAAGGGGCGACGCTCGGCGTCACCCCTTCAAGTTAAAATTCTCCAGTGGAGTTCTGGTGGACGGAGCCGCCAGAGTGGTTGTGTTCCACTTTGAGGCGCCACATGCCCTACAGATGAGGATCCATTCCCCCTCAAAGATTGAGGAGTGGGTACAGAGGACGACCTCTTCACACCCCTCACAAAAGACCTTGCCCGGCTCCAAACCGGGTTTACGCACGACTCTTTTATGTTCGCACATTTTAACCCCCTTAGATCCGAGCTCTAAATTTAGAATACCATAAAAATATGATTATGTCATGTATTAGGTTAAAACTCTTTCAAAACCTTGAAATCTTCTTTTAGAGTCTCCATCAGATGTTGGTTATAAATAGCCGCCGCTGGGTGATAGAGTGGTACCACCTTAAAACCATTTGGACTATCAAAAACTTTTCCGTGCAAATCGCTAATGGGTAAAATTTCAGACTCTAGACCATAGCGATTCAAAACATATTGTGTAGAAAACCTACCGAGCGTCGCTATTACTTTTGGTTTGATAGCTTCTATTTGTCTATCCAAAAACGGTGCATAGAGTTCTATCTCTTCTGGTAACGGATCACGGTTTTGAGGTGGTCTATCTTTGACAATATTAGTGATATAAACATCCTCGCGAGAAATATTAATAGACACCAACAAATTATCCAAAACCTTCCCTGCCCTTCCACAAAAAGGCTTGCCTGTTTTGGCTTCATTTTTCCCAGGAGCTTCACCTACAAACATAATTTTAGCAAAATAATTACCTTCACCTATAACGGGAAGATAATCATTTTTTATTCGGTCATCAGACAAAAAAGAACCTTTGAGATTCAAAACATCTTTCTCAATCTTCTTTAAAACCTCTTCTCTATTGTCCATTTTTTAGACCTTGGGTAAAAACTTATGCTCTATAAACCAAAATAAAGTAAAGACTACTAGAGTAGCTAGAGTAGCAAAGACAGCTAAAGACACGAGACCATAGCCAACAGCCATACCAATACCAGCCGCTACCCACAAACCCGCAGCAGTGGTGAGTCCAGATAGATGTGAATCTTTGAAAATAATCACCCCTCCGCAAAGAAAACCTATTCCCACCACAATACCCGCGGCTACTCTCAATGGATCATAGTTGTAGGCTTGTATAGTAGGCATTACAAACCTGGCGATAAGAATAAACAAACAAGCTCCCATAGAAACAAGTCCAAAGGTTCTAAGTCCAGCAGTTTTACCTGCGAGTTTTCTCTCTACTCCAAGCAGAGCACCCAAAGACAGGGCAATTAATAAATAAACGAACGGGGTGAAATCTATATTGGCCAATATCATTTGTATAATTCTTTTATTTCATTAATAACTTCCTCCACCTTAAATTCAGAACCTAAAATTTCAGATAACAATTTTGGGTTATCTCTAACCTTAGAACACATAACTACACCGGAGGCGAGCAAGGATTCCTTGTCATCTTGTGAAAGACTGGTAAGACAAGTTACTGGATGCAGTCCTTCTTCTTCTATCATCTCTTTCAATCCCCCACCTTCTGGATAATTCCATCCTATCATGGTCAGGTTTTTACAAACACCATAATGAATTGCCGTACTTGAAAACTTTGTATTGGTGATCAACCAACTATCAGTAACACGCCGGTCTTTACCTCCATAATTAAATAGGTTTTCTTTTATGTCATCAAAACGAGCCTTGATATAAAGAGCCACCTTCAAATCTGATTTAGTTCCAAGTTCATTATGAAATTTAGCCTCTATCATAATAAGCTTAGTATCTGTATAAGCCACCACATCTACCTCGTGTGGCACACATTCACCCAAAACTACTTGGCGAGTCTCACACTTAAAGCCCTTGGCTCTCAAGATTTCAGCCACAAAGTCTTCAAACGGAAAGCCTGACGGCCCAAGCTCCATCACCGCTCTACGCAAAGAATAACTTCTGGCCACAGGCCTGTTTATGGTACGCAAAACATCAAAGGCATGCCTATATATCTCTCCTGTTGTCATATCTTTATGAATCTCTGGGATAATGTGATCCAATACAGATTGAGCCACTTCTTCACTGGCGCCAGAATTAACAAGAGAATTTAAGAGTTTTTTGGAGTCAAAAGGTTCGTGTCTACCGTTTGCCTTTACTACAAATATTTCCTCCTTTAATAACTCTTTATTCATGTTTAGATATTATAACCTCTTTATCCATAATGGCACCACCAAGACATTCCTTGCCTTGGTAAAAAACAATAGACTGACCAAAAGAAAGGCCTTTGGCCGGTTTATCAAACCCCACTTCCCAGATACCTCTACTATTTTCAACAACCTTAACTAATAATCTCTCCCCCCTATATCTAATCCTTGCTTCAAGGGGCTCACTATCTATTGGTTTATTAATCCAATTAATATTTTTTAATAAAATTCTTTTGGGTGACAAATTACTTATTTCATTTTCTACATTAGAAACAGTAATAGTATTAGCTTTCATATCTTTAGAAACAACATAAAAAGCTTTGGAATCTGCATCTTTTTTATTAACATCAAAACCCCTTCTTTCGCCAATGGTGTAATAAAGAGCTCCATCATGAGTACCAATAACTTCTCCATTAATATTCAAAACATCACCTTTCTTTGTCTCTATAAAATGAGACAAGAATTCATCCATACTAATATCACCCAAAAAACAAACTCCCTGGCTATCTTTCTTTTCGGCTACGGGCAAGTCAAACTTTTTGGCAAGCCTTCTCACCTCACTCTTTTCTAAGTGGCCTATTGGAAACAGGGTGTGAGCCAAATCGTCTTGAGTTAAAGTCCAGAGAAAATAAGATTGATCCTTAGAATTATCCACACTCTCTAATAGTGAAAATAAATTGGTATTGGTCGCCAATTTCCCTACTCCACACTCCTTACTCCCTACTCCTTCTACCCGAGCATAATGTCCTGTGGCAATAAAATCAGCACCAAGTTCTTTGGCTTTCTGCCAAAAAGCACCGAATTTTACTTCCCTATTACAAAGCACATCTGGATTAGGTGTGCGTCCAACTCTATATTCTTCTACAATTTTATCTATCACTCCTTTTTTATATTCTTCCCCCAAATCAAAAAACAAAAATGGAATATCTAAGGCAATAGCCACCTTCATAGCATCTCGTCTTTCGGTCCTCCAATTGCATGGCAAAAAATCTGCCTGCCAAGCCTTTATAAAAACTCCAGTCACAAGAAATCCAGCTTCTTTTAATAAAGCTACTGAAACAGCACTATCTACCCCACCAGATAAGCCCACAAAAACCTTTTGTTGCTTATTGTCTTTGGAAATATTAGCTCTGTTTGATGTATTTGAATTTCTTTTCAACATGTTCTTCAAAGGTCTTTGAATAATGCATCGTACCATCATCACTAGTCAAGAAATATAAATAAGGAGTATTTTCCGGGTTGAGAGCCGCCCTAATACTATCTAAACCAGGATTGGAAATAGGGGTAGGTGGAAGACCTCTATTTATATAAGTATTAAAAGGAGAATCTATCTTCAAATCATCTACTGTGAGGTCTTTGGTGGTTTTACCATTCACATACACAAATCCTGTATCTACTTGCAAAGCCATGCCTATATCAATGCGTTTCCACAAAATACCAGAGACTATTCTCATATTCTCATGATCACTAGATTCCCCTTCCAAAATAGAAGCCATGGTTAAAATTTCATCCAATGTTTTATCAGACTTTTCTAAATCACTAGAAATAGTAGCTATCTTTTTATCAAAATTATCACTGAACATTTTTAAGGTAGACGAAGCTGTGGCTGTCACTGGCACAAAATAAGTATCGGGAAAAAGATAACCCTCGTGAGCCTTGGCTTCAAATTCTTTTTTATCAAAAAATGGAAATCTATCATCAAACAAATTAGCAATCTTTTTGACAGTAAAACCTTCTGGGATAGTTAATCTCACCGTCTCCACTCTATAATTACCATGGAGAATTCTCCAAGCAATCATAGGGGTGTTTTCTGGACCAGCCATATAATACTGCCCCGCTTTCATGGCCCTCTCGCCACCAAATGTCATAGCAAACATACGAAACCAAAATGGTGAACGGATAACTTTATCTTCATTTAAATGATTAGCCAGAGTATATAACCCAACACCATCTTGGACCGTGATAATAGAACCCGATGGAAAAGAAGATAATGGTACTATAGCCCATATGTACAAAACGAAACATAAATAACTTATGATAAAAATGCGGATTCTCTTTTCTTTCAAAAAATCTAAATTCATGAATCTATAAAGGTAAGTTTGAAGGAGCTTCAGCTTTCTTAGAAGGCACGCGGTTAAGATTGGGGGTAGTAGAAACACTACCTGGGAAGTGGTATATAGTTGCCACCTCTTCTGTGGTTAAAATATAAGGCTTACCATTCATAAACCTATATGGTCCATAGAAAAATGATCGTCTCTTGTAAGCATCCAAAATAAACTTTTGTTTCTTAATTTTCTCTTTACCAGTAAAATCCATCCAAGAATAATCAATATTAGTAGTCCAGCCTGGCTTAATGCCATTTAAATTTTGAGATGAAAAAGCTCTGAAACTTCCCAAGGTACCGCCAATTCTGCCAGCATCATAAATATCCTTAGGAGCAAAATAAACAGCTCTTATCATAGCCTCAAAACCAGGCTTACCTAAATTACGTTCTATAGATTTAATAGTGTCTCCTTGAGTAGTAGTGAGATGCTGGAGAGTTTGAGGTTTATCTGCTCCCGGTTTAACATAGGCATCTTTATCAATAATCTTTTTTATCTCATCCTTACCACCACCCTTCCAATCTGGTCTTACTATAATTCTTTTATCTAATAAACCCTCTTTACGGTTGGCTCTAGCCAATATCTGTATCCAAGCTTGCTCACCCTCTTTTAAACTACCGAGAAATTCTATGAGAGGCACGATAGGATCTACAATTTCTTCTTGTTCCTCTACTCCTTTTTCTAAATCATAATCAACATAAGTTTTTATAGGATACGAATCAGCTTTAGTTAGTTGAGTAAAAGCTCCCCATAAATTATATTTTTCTGGATCAAAAACTATATCTCTCGCATAATCTTCTACTTCAAAAATTTCTACACCTGGATATTGAGCATAAATTCTGGCTTCCATATTCTTCTGCCATTTTTTAAAAGCCCAAATAAAAAACTTAACTTCCCCACCCAAAGAAACTAGTTCAAAAGAAAACCATTCTCTCACTCTTCCCTTGCCATAAGCATCACCAAGATTACCTGAACTAGGTTCCCATAGAGCCTCTAAGACAAGCTCCATAGCTTGAGGTGATTTTAATATTTCCTTTGGTAACTTAATTTCAAGTAAAATTTTATCTTGAGCTTTAATCCATTCTCGTTGTTTATAAGCAAGCCAAGAATTAATACCAATAGCCAAGAGTAATATGGGTAGCCAGACAGGCCAAGAAATCCACAAATAGTGGAATGTGTCTAAATAAAAGTTTGAATTATGGAGAAGAGAATTGATGTCTTCAATCATCAATCTATTTTACACGTTACTGTAACGATTGTCTTTATCTTTTTTGAAAAACTTGGGATTCTGAAGGTTGACCAAAATAGTATTCTCTTTCACATAGCGTTCTTTGAGCACCTTTTCTATAATTTTGTCCTTAGTTAGAGGGCCTTCTTTGGCGAGAATTTTCTTGATAACATCCTTAACCACACCGGACATATAACCCCATTCAGATAGCGCATATAATCCACGACCAACTAATACAAATCTAGGATCTTTAATAAGTTCGTTATGAGTAGTGGCTACATGAGCCTTTTTATCAAAATACTGAGTGATAGCCTTGGCTACTTCTTTGAAGTGTATTGGGGAGCCATGTTTTCTTATTACCAAGAAGGCATAATCTCTCATGCCTTTGGCATTTACATTGGCAGATGAAGACTTGCCCCACTCTCCTAATGGATTCTTATCAATCTTATGAGAAAGTGATAACCATCTTTTAATAACTTCTTCGTTTTTATATTTTTCATTCAAGTCCTTAACCTCCTCCAAGAATGAAGTGATGATGTCACCTTCAAATACTAATTCATCATCAGAAAGCTTTGAATACAAATTACGCAAAGCACTCTCAATCTTCTTGGATAATTCTGGATCCACATTCCATCTGTGATGCAAGTGATCATTTTCTTTATCTCTTTTAAAATCTTCACCTACTACGAGAATAAAATGAAAGTGGTTTTGAATACTAACATCTTTGCTTAGATACTTAAGTAAATCTTTTTCTGATATTACGCCACCAAGCTCCAATATAAGTGCTTTGAGTTCTACGAAAATAGGTTCGGCATCTTTATATGATTTAGACTTCCTAATAGATATTAGGGAGTGATTTTCTATTTGCCTGACTCGTTCACGAGTGATGCCATACTTTTTGCCAATAGCATCTAAAGTAAGTTTGGAAGCCTTGGCACCCAAACCATATCTATTAACCATAACATCCTGTGCTCTCTTAGTTAGACCGGACAAAAGACGCTTGGTAACCTCCTTTGGTTTGAAGCTTAGAGTTAATTTCTGTTCCATATTTGTTATATTTGTATCACCCTTAGAAATATATGTCAAGTGCCGGTCAAGAGGTTAATAAATTCAACAAACGGCCCTCTACATATATGGTCTTTTTAACCTCTTTACCTTCTAACCATTTAGATATTTCTGGTAAAGCGAGGGCTATATTTTTAATACCATCTTCTGATTCAGCCCTATTTATATCCACTTTTGCCCTAACTTTGCCATCTACCTGTATTACCAAAGTAAACTTATCTTCCAGTAATTTAGCTGGGTCAAAGCTTGGCCACAAAGACTGGTGAATTGATGACCCTTCTCCCAAATTAGACCACAACTCTTCTGTAATATGTGGGGCAAATGGAGCCAAAAGTAAAAGTAGATTTTTATACTCTTCTAAAGATACTTCCTCTTTTTTATCTAATTCATTCACATAGACCATCATGGTAGAGATGGCTGTATTAAATGACATCTTTTCTATATCTTCTGTTACTTTTTTTATTGTCTGATGCATTAAGGGCACCGCGGAAGAAACCGAACCATACGCGGACTCATGCGGAATATTTTCTGCGTCTTTCTGTGTTTGTTCTGTGTTATTCTCTAGGCAAAGTTTGTGAGCCAACCTCCAAACTTTCTCTAAAAATCTTCTTGGTCCCACTAAGGCACTCTCACTCCAAGCAATAGACTGATCAAATGGTCCCATAAACATTTCATAGAGTCTCAAAGTATCGGCTCCAAATCTATTCACAATGTCATCTGGATTTATAACATTACCTTTTGATTTACTCATCTTCTCTCCCCCTTCTGCAATAATTAAACCATGTGAAGTTCTCTTCTTATAAGGTTCATTAGTAGGCACTAGACCAATATCATATAAAAACTTATTCCAAAAACGAGAATATAGGAGGTGTAGAGTGGTATGCTCCATACCACCGTTATACCAGTCCACTGGCATGAAATACTGTAAATTTTCAATTTGCGATTTCCAATTTTCAAAAGATACAGGATTCTCAAATCCTTCTTTATTAAAAAGATATGCGAGAAAATACCAAGATGATCCAGCCCAATTAGGCATGGTATCTGTCTCTCTTTTGGCCTCACCACTACAGAGAGGACACTTGGTATTAACCCAGGCTTCTATATTTGCGAGTGGTGACTCCCCTGTATCTGTTGGTAGATAATTCTCTACCACAGGCAACTCTACGGGTAGGTCTTTTTCTGGCACTGGCACAACTCCACATTTAGCACAGTGTATTACAGGAATTGGTTCTCCCCAATATCTCTGACGAGAAAAAACCCAATCACGAAGTTTATAAGTAGTAACTTTCTTACCAAAATCTTCAAAACCTGCTTTCTTATAAGCTGTAATTATTGCTAAATTAAACTTCTCTGCAAATTCTTTATCACGTTCATCGTCTGCCGGCACGGCCATAATGGCCCCTGTACCATAGTGCGGTAACACATAGTCGGCCACCCATACTGGTATTTCTTCTTGTGTCGCAGGATTTATAGCTTTTAGACCCTTGAGCTCTACACCAGTCTTTTCTCTGTTAACCGAACCTCTTTCTATATCTGTTTTGTTTCTAGCTTCTTCTACATATTCTAAAACCTCTTCTTCATTATCTATTTTAAGTTCACTATTTTTTATCAAAGGATGCTCTGGAGCCAAGACAAGATAAGTGGCGCCGAATATTGTATCCGGCCTTGTAGTAAATACTCTTACTACTTGATTCTTACTACTTACTATTTTGAAATCTATCTCTGTTCCCTCTGACTTCCCTATCCAGTTTCTTTGCTGAAGTTTAATTTTCTCTGCGTAATCCACTTCGTCTAAATCTTTATCTAACCGGTCTGCATATTTAGTAATACGAAGCATCCATTGTTCTTTCTCTCTCTTCTCCACCGGAGTACCACAACGCTCACACTTACCATCTACCACTTCTTCATTAGCTAGACCAATCTTATCCTTTGGGCACCAGTTAATAGTCATTTTGGTTTTGTAAGCCAAGTCATGTTCAAGAAATTTAAGAAATAGCCACTGGGTCCATTTATAATATTTTGGGTCAGTAGTGTTTATTTCACGAGACCAATCAAATGAAATACCAAGTGACTGTATCTGCTTGCGAAAATTATCAGTATTTTCTTTTGTCACAACCCTGGGATCCTTACCTGTCTTGATAGCAAAATTTTCTGTAGGCAAACCAAAAGCATCCCAACCAATTGGATATAAAACATTAAAGCCTTCCATTCTGCGTTTACGGGCTACGAGATCTAAACCAATATAAGGGCGAGGGTGACCCACATGCAAACCATCACCAGAAGGATAAGGAAATTCTATGAGAGCATAATACTTTGGTTTACTACTCTTATTCTCTGCATTATAAATCCCCTTCTCAAACCAATCCTTTTGCCATTTACTCTCTATTTCCTTGGGATTATAATCGCTTTTCATATAAGAAGAGTACAACAAAAAACCGACTCTTGAAAGTCGGTTTTTTGTTGCTTAATAATTACTACAGGAATTTTATTGGTTTCGGATAAAGATCTGGGTCTATAGTGCGAGTAAAGCATTGTACCCCCTCTTCATGCTCCCAATCTTTGCTTGATTCTGGATACATTGGTGAAGTGATAGACTTACTACCTGAAACCCCTATAGAAGCCCTGCTAAAGTCAGCACAGAGCTCAAAGGTCAGCGGACTATTAACTTTGTAAGTATAAGATTCACCGGTTTGAGGATCTACAGGCAAATTATAACCTCTAATAGGATCAGCTAATTGGTCCAAAGATTGAGGTAGGACCTGTTTAGTCTGATAGTAGTTTGTAACTTGATACTGAATACCTTGTAAGTCAGAAACCTTTTGAGCATCATAACGCATTGCTCTCTGACTCCATGGTGAACCTATAACACTAAAGCCAACAATGATAGAGCCGAGGACAATCACTAACGCTACTGCTCTCCAAATATTTCTTCTGGTGCCAGTTAATCTATCTTTTAGATCATCTAAATAATAGCCAAGTACTGATCCGATAACCACCAAAACGGCAATTATCTTTAAGATAAATCCAATGGTTAATTCTCTACCGTCCAAAAAGTAGTAAAGTAGAGTAATTAGATCTCCTGCCAAAACAGCCCCAGCCATAAAGACTGTTAGGTAAATCATGCCCTTACGCAAAGGATAGTCCTTCAAACTTGGCATGTTTACATATTCCTTTCTAACAAAGTTGGTGACAAACAAATACAGAGGGAAAACCACCACCAAAGTAGCCACAGGAAAACTAATACCACTGGTATATGTGTATCCGTATTGAGAAACTTGAGGATACGCTACATTGATAGCTCTAAACAATATGTTGAGCACAGCCACCACGCCCGAGTAAAGCAAGATAAAGATAGAGATATGGGTAAAAAAATCTTTGGCAGTTATTTTGGTGTTCATAATTATATAAGTTAATTTATATTCTAAATTCTATCACATCCCCATCTTGGACAATATACTCCTTACCCTCTATACGAAGCCAGCCCTTCTCACGAGCTTTGGCATAAGAACCAGCTTCTAAAAGTTTATCAGAGTGTATTACTTCGGCCCGTATAAACTTTTCTTGAAAATCAGTATGGATAGACTTACCTGCAAATGGAGCGGTAGCCCCTCTCAATGTTGTCCAGGCTCTAGTTTCGTCTTCGCCAGTAGTAAAGAAAGTTATAAGGTCTAAAAGTTTATAAGCTTCTACTATGAGTTTATCTAAACCGGTGCCGAACACTGGATCCACTTCAAGATATGGTCCAGGAATCTTACTCTTGAACTCATCACTAATTTGTCCATTTACTTCTGAGACATTCAAAACATAAAGAGTTGGTTTATTAATACCTGCCGCTTCAAGCTCTATGTTAATAATGCCAATATCAAAAAGCGGATCTACTTTATCGTGCACATGAATAATATCCTTGTCTTCAAAAGTTCTCACCATCTCTATCACTGCATCTACTTCACGAATATGAGACAAGAATTTATTACCTAAACCCTCTCCTTCTGAAGCACCCTTTACCAGCCCGGCAATATCCACAAACTCCACTACCGCCGGAATTTGTTTTCCTTGCCTACCGGCAGGCAGGTTTGAATTACTCATTTTCCAGAGTTTTTCTAAACGCTCATCTGGTACAGGCACAATACCGACAGATGGATCAATGGTGCAAAACGGATAATTCTCCGCAGGCACACCCTTTTTGGTGAGCGCGTTAAATAGCGTACTCTTTCCTACATTTGGCAGACCAACTATACCAATCTGAGTTTTGCTCATCTAGGACCTCACTTTCAAACCCGCCTTAGTAAAAACTTCTAACTGGTCCTTGTTTGCTTTGTGTGCTGCTTCAGTCATAATCCTCTCTTTTACTGTTTCTGGAGCATGTAAAAAAAAGTCAGAAAATCCAGAATATTTCCTAACTTTTGCTGGTCTGAATATGCTTTTTATAGCTTCAATCATAATATTTTCTCAAGTTCGTCTACATTATATAGCTTGCCCAAGTAATCTTCAACCCCATCCTTACTGGGCTCTAATAAAACTATATTCTCCACCTTATGTGTTTCGAAGTCTTTTTTTACTAGGTATACCAAGACCTGTTTACTAAAATTTCTATAAATCTTTTCAACCACATCTCTAGAACCCAAAAATTGTTCAATGAAAGTGCCCTTAGGGATATGACGACCTTCCACAATCTCCCTTGCTTGAGTAAATCTCCAAGCTACTTCAGGTCTTTGATAAATATAAAATATAAACGTTGTTCTACCCTTAGATATTGAACGTTTTACATTATCTACAGCCTTGTCATATTTTGAAAAAGTTCCATCTAATAGAAAAGATTGTTTGTTAATAAGAACTAGATCATGAATTTTTTCGGTGATTAAAGATACCGCTGTCTGGAATAAATAAGAATTATTACCATCATATCCAGGTATGAAATCCCTTAATTCATCTGGGTCAATACGAACTATTTTATTACCACCATCTGTATCAAAAAGCTCTATAAGTCTCTTTGAAAATTCTGTCTTACCAGCTCCAGGAGAACCAGCCATAAATATTGATATAGGAGTATCTTCAGGAGCAAATCTAGATAAATCTGTAAGACTTTTCGCTATGTGCTTCCTATTTTCCCTGGCAAATGTCTCCGCTTTCTGCCTTATTTCATCTTTATCCATTTTTAAATAAATAGCATCAAATTATCCTTGACGAATTCCTAAAAAGCTTTTATGGGACCGGTAGTTTATTATAATAAAAGAGAAAAGAATACTATGTCTTATTGCGAACCGACAATTCCAACAGAAAGTTTGGACACAAAGCTAAGAATAGCTTAAAAGATATACTCAAGAAAAGAAACTTCTCTTCATCTGAATTTCATGAATGTATAGCGATAATATAAGAGGTGAAAGTTATTACTAATTAAATTAAAACATCATGAAGAAACTATTCTTAATACCAGTACTCCTTGTAGCTTTTAGCTTCATGCCTGGGCTTATCCATGCAGATGGAGGCACTGTTACAAACACTAATTACACCACTCAGTCTAGAGTTATAACTAAAGCAGATATAGAGACTTTGAAACCTCAATTATAATCTCTGTTTGAAGCTATTAGTAACACCTTGACTTCTATTAAAGAAAAGATGAACGAGCAAGACCAGGTTCTAAATAATTATTCCAATGTTCTAAGTGACCTGTCTACAAGATTAGGAAACAATCCACCTCCGTCTAATAATGACCTCCAAGAAATAAGTAGCACTCTAAACAAAACACAAGCAGAGTTATCAGCTATTCTAACCTGGAGAGCCCAAGTGAGAACGGTAACTGTAAGTGTCAGTCAGGTTCTG
>Ga0210050_1001520_pt1 | contig 24572 bp, 26 predicted proteins | sample CryGey132114_all_FD_185463 | JGI IMG/M metagenome (GOLD analysis project Ga0210050, IMG submission 185463) | Groundwater microbial communities from aquifer - Crystal Geyser CG22_combo_CG10-13_8/21/14_all (SPAdes) (version 2) | ecosystem: Environmental > Aquatic > Deep subsurface > Groundwater ... | reverse complement strand
GATAATTCTTAACTATATTTGACATAGATATTGGGTTGGTTTAGTCACTATTAAGATACTGAATATCAGTATCTTAATCCAATATCTGAGCCTATATTTTATACAAAACCTATTTCACCCAACGGGTTAATTGATATAACCATTAATAATTCGAATACATTCTTCTGCTTGCAAGTCATACCTATTTTCAGTTTGAAAGTCGATATAGCCCTCGTCCAATCCACAGTTAAATGATCTTGAACTTCAGTTAGAGAACTCCTTGCAATTCTGCAGAACTGAATATTCTCTTGATAATGAAATCTTCCATAACCTTCAGCGATATTGGCCGTAACTGATCTAGCAGCTCTCACTATCTGATCAGAAAGCTTGTACTTTTCTTCAATGGGAAAGCTCTTAGACAATGAGGAAATTTCCTTTCTCAACTCTCTAGCTTTTTTCCATGCTTCCAAATCTTTAAAACTCTTCATCTGATTATACTTTTATCTTTATTCTAATTTCTGATTTCCTGATCCCTGACCCACTGATTCACCGACTACCGAATCCCCTCCGCCATTTCAATGGCTTTTCTTAGTGCTCCCAGTTTGTTGTTGACTTCTTGTAATTCAGAAGCTTTATCAGATTTGGCCACAACTCCTGCTCCAGCCTGGAAAAAGAGATTGCTGTTTTTACTTAAGAAAGAGCGGATCATGATCGCATGGTTGAAATCACCATTAAAACCCATAAAACCAATGGCACCACCATAGTAGCCTCTTCGAGTACTTTCATAATCGTTGATTAATTGCATGGCACGTACTTTTGGTGCACCAGAAAGTGTTCCCGCAGGAAAAGTCCCTGTGACCATGTCGGTCGAAAGGACATTGGGATTAAGCGTTCCAGTGACTTTAGAAACCAAGTGAATGACATGAGAGTAATATTGGATTTCTTTATAAGTATCCACTGTAACATTCGAACCGGCCCTGCTCAAGTCGTTTCTGGCCAAATCTACGAGCATTACATGCTCTGAATTTTCTTTAGGGTCATTGTGGAGTGCTTTGGCCAATTCAGCATCTGCCTCATCGTTGCCTGTACGCTTGAATGTGCCTGCAATGGGATGAATAGTGGCTTGCCCGCTCTTAATGACTAATTGCGCTTCGGGCGAAGAACCAAAAATCTTGAAATTGCCATAATCATAATAAAACAAGTATGGTGATGGATTCACCGAGCGCAATGCGCGATAAACATTAAATTCATCTCCTTTAAAGCCCTTTTGAAACCTTCTCGATAATACAATCTGGAAAACATCTCCTCTTAAACAATGGTCGATGCCTTTTTGAATGATGCCTAAGAATTGGTCGTCTGAATAATTCGATTCCTCTTCACCATTCGTTTTGAACTCATAAGAAGGATAGTTCTTGTTATTGACCAGATTAATGATCGATTCTAAGCCTTTTGGTTTTTCTCCTTCGGGAGAATGCTCAAAAACATAGAGCTCGTTTTTGAAATGATCGATAGCGATGACAAAGCGATAGACATGATAAAGAAGATCAGGAATACCATATTGATCTTCCTTATTCGTGTTGACAGGAATATTTTCAAAGTACTTAACGGCATCAAAACCTATGTAACCGAACAGTCCATTATTAATGAATTTATAAGGATTTTCTTCGGCCTCGAAACTCTGAGCAAAAGCGTTCAATTCATTCCCTACCTCACTATTTTCTACCTTATAAGTGGAAGTAGGAAGTCCTGGGAGCTGCTTCTTTAAAAGTCCATCTTTCACCTCGAAACTCGCAATGGGATCACAACAGATGTAAGAAAAACTATTGTCATTTCCATGGTAATCAGAGCTTTCCAACAGAATTGGGTTCTCGAATTTATCGCGCAGCTTCAGATAAATACTCACTGGCGTAATGGTATCTGCCAATAGCTTTTGAGTTGTGGTATGAAGTTTAATCGGGTTCATTTTCCTTTTGTTAAAATCGCCTAAAACGAAAAAAGCCTGCATGAAGCAGGCTTTTTAAATATTTTGAATATTACATATAGCGTCTGTTCACATTAACCGAGTTCAGTTAAGTGCCACCACCATGCGCCATGTAAATTTCTGTTTTTCATCAGGGCTCAAATCTAGGAAAGGATTTTTTGAATGCAAATGCATCACCTCATTTTTTCAGAATATTTTTAGAAAGAAGTATTAAGCATTACATGAAAGCTTATGAATAAATTGCGGCTCGCCAGAATCTATTGCCAATTGGCATTCAAATTGCGAAACGGTCATAAAATTTTAAATCATGCAAAAACTCAAATTCACGGTCAGTCTTTTGGTGCTTGCTTTTCAGGCGCAAGCCCAAAGCTTTTTAACCCCCTATTCCACTTTTATAAGTGAGAAACCCAGTTATGTAATCACTCAAGAAGGTGATAGCATTTACGGTCAATTGCGATCTGTTATAGAGCAAGGTGGCTTTATCAAACGAATCAATATTAAAGACGAGAATGGCCTTGTCCACAAATTCAAGGCCGAGCAGATCAGACGATTCGCAATTAAACCTGGTGGTTTTGCCAAGTTCGAAACCTTGTCAGAGCAATCTACGAGCCTAAGACAATTCATAAAAACTGATTTCAGAGATGTGATGGAACGAGAATGGCTGATCTACGATCGTGAGCTTTTACCTCGCAGAAACAACAAGTATGGCTTATTGCAGCTCTTGAATCCAGGCTTCGATCAGCATATCAAGGTATATGATCATCCAAATGGATCTAAATCTATGCCGATAAAACTAGCTGGAATTCGCGTAGTAGGAGGCGAAGACAGAACACTTTTAGTCGTAAAGGATAATCAACAAGCGGTGATTGTAAGAAAAGTGTCATACAAACAATCCTTCGCTGACTTGTTTAGTGATGAACCTGAGTTGATCAAAGCCATTGATGGCAAACCCAAGTTCGAGGATTTTGCTCAGCATATTTTTGCCTACAATGATTTGAAAGGAGTTGTTTACTACTTCGCTACAAAAATTAAGTAATACAATATCACTAGCAGGGCTAATACCTTTTCCATTCAGGTTTTAACCCTGCTCTTCTTATTCACAGACTCGCGAATAGAATTTCCATTCGGCAATCACTTTCGAATATTCTCCTCGAATTTCGCTGATTTCTTTCAAAGATTTCCATTCAGCACCCTCTGTGATAAATTGTCCTTTTTCATCAGTTTTGGATAAAACTTGACCTTTAATAGGCACTACAAATCGTTCGATTTGATAAGTTTTTACCCAAACTTCTACTTCAAATTCTTCGGCCTTTGGGTTGACTAAATAAACTCCTGCCTCATCGGTTCTCTTTTTCAGGTCGATTTGTCCTCCCACTACCCTAACATCAAGATCATTCAGTTCAAGCTCTCCTAGAATCAGTCCAAAACGCACTTTTGTACCTTCATGCATACAAAAAGTAATCGCATCTGTTCCGAAATCCAATTCGGTAGCAATTAATTGAGGTGGGGTCTTCAATTGAATAGGTGATTGACGATCTACTTGAGATGTTTTCAAACACAAAACAGCAATTATCAGAGGGTAAAAAAGTGGCTTCATTGAAAACTAGGATCAGGAATTTTGTGAAATTTTGGTCTCATTTCTCACCTTTATTCCTGCCAAAACAGTCACTAAAACCGAAAGAGCCAGAATAGCAATTTGAACCGCCCCTTCAAACTCAAAAGTCGCGCCTATCACTGAAAAACAAGCCTTAAACACATTGATAAAGCCCAAAGTACTGGCCACGAACACAGTGAAAAGCATGGCCAAATTCATAGCGAAACTATTGACATGCTCCTTCAACAACTTCTTGATATTACAAACTAACCAAAGGAAAATAGCAATGACAGGTAGGATAAGTCCGTTTGCTGCTTGGGCGAGAATAATAACCGGAATGGGTTTGATTCCCGTTACTCCAAACACCAAACCCGTCAACAAAACCGAGCCCCAAGCCAATCGATAGTTTCGTTCTGAGTTGCCCCAACCTTTCTCATATTTAGCTACGCTTTTTAGAGTAATGGCTGCCGCCAAAGGAGCTGTAATACTTGAGGTAAATCCTGCCGCAAATAAGCCTAAAGCAAAAACATAGGCCATCCACTCTCCATGTTCTGCCTGCAGGGCCGATGATAGATTTTCAAAGCTGAAACCATCCTTTACTGAGGTGCCAGCCAATAATATGCCCATTGAAATTACTCCACCTAAAATGATGGCCAGGATCAATCCAAACCTCATGAATTTCAAGCTTTGCCCTTTTGCCAAACCAGAACCCATAAAAATATTGTAGGGCACAATCGTAGTACCGACTAAGCCCAGCGTAATCAAAACCGAACCTTTTGGAAAGGATGGGATAAATGCTCCCTTCAACATTGAAGAACCATCGATTGGCGTGCTCAAACCTGCTACAAGAAATGCGAAGCCCATAATGGCCACCACAAAACCCATAAAGTTCGCCACGGTGCTGGTTTTTCCGCTCCAAAGTACGATTGCACTTATCCCCACCACAATCACAGTAAAAACTGCAGGTTGTATTCCAGTGAAAATCAAGGCCACACCCGAAATGGCTCCGAGGATATTACCAGCTTCATAAGCAGCACAGCCTAAAAAAATGGCAATTCCAATCATTAAGGCTACTCTATTTGACTTGAATCTGTTTTTGATGGCTTCGCCCAAAGTAAAGCCAGAAGTAATGGTAATTCGAGCTGCGGATTCTTGTAGAATTACACAGGCAAAAATCGAAAAAACCAATGCCCAAAGTAAGCTGTAACCATAACCCGCTCCGGCAGCTGCTGCTGTGGTAACCGTACCTGGGCCAATAAAAGCCGCAGCAATCACCATCCAAAAAAGTAGACTCCAGAGTTTTGACTTCATTCGGGAAGATATAAAAAGAATGTGAAAGCTTGTAAGTAGTATTCACTGTGTGGTCGATCAGCAAACCAACTATTTGCTGAAGCAAAGGACTTATATCCGCACTGCTTTCCATCCTGACCCCGACCTCATCGGAGGAAGGAACTAACATGTCTCGCCAAAAGCAATTAGACCCTTCCTGCGTCAGGGAAAGAAAACGATCTCTATCACTTTCAAGAATTTGCAGCTGTAAACTTTCTATGAATCAAAGATCCAACTATATTTTAACATTTAATGGCTAGCGCATTTTACGATTCTCCGATTAGTTGACTTAATTCGATGTTTAATTGTAGAACAACACATGTTTCGCTCTAGTACCTTCTTTGTACTCCTACTGATTACTCAAATCGGGTTTTCTCAAAAAACTTGGGAGGAAAAAGGTATTTCCATCACGCAACTAGACACCCTGAGTGACGGCTACAAGTCGTTAAGAGCATCTTTTATCATAGAAAATTCAAGCATTTACGAAGTCATGAACCTGATTTTGGATGTAGATGGCTATGACTGGGTGGAAGGTGAAAGCAAATCAAAGATGCTCTTTATGGACAAAGCTGACTCTTCCTTTACCTTCGATTTCTTTGTGGATATTCCGTGGCTCTTCGTAAAGAAAACTGGGCGAGTGAAAGTAGATGTGAGTTTCGAGAACGAAATTTTCCATACCCGCTCTACTCAAATAAGAGAATATGATAGAAATGAAGACTACGACTTAGTCGACTTTTATTCAGCGCAGTGGAAGTTGCAAAAGCATGGTGAAAATCATGTTAAAGTGGGTTATTTAGGGGTTTATCAAGATCAGAAAATGATCATTAACCTCAACAACATCATCATCAGCCGCATTAGAAAACGGCTGAGCGGAACCCTTTACAACCTAAAAACGAGGGCCTCAGAAAAAAACAAACCTACTCAAACTCTTACTTGGCCGAGGTCAGCGAATGGCACTCCCATTGAAATCAACAGTAGAAATTGATTCCATTCTTGACTTCTTTTGGAAGGAATAAAATCGACCTCAGAATATGAATATTTATTTCTCTTGACGTTATTCACACAATCAATTTCAATCATTTTTCAATGTCAAAAATCAAGGTCGCAGTTGTTTTTGGTGGACGGTCTACCGAACATGAAATTTCACTTATTTCAGCCAATGGAATTTTAAAAAACATCAATAGAAGCCTCTTCGAGGTGATCCCTATTAAAATTGACATTGAAGGCCATTGGTTTCTGCAAACCTCCGAAGATGTAAAAGCCACCAACGGAACGGCCATCACTTTGGTGCAAGGGACAAACAATGCGCAGATTCTTGAAAATGGATCAGGCAAAATCCTGGATACAATCGATGTCGTTTTCCCTGTGCTGCATGGTGTTTTTGGCGAGGATGGCACCATTCAAGGTATGCTGAAAATGCTCAATGTGGCATTTGTAGGTTGTGGTGTTTTAGCATCCGCTTCCTGTATGGACAAAGATGTTACCAAAAGATTACTTAGGGATGCTGGAATCGCAATTGCACCCTATGTTTGTGCGACATGGACGCATACCCCTAATTTCGAAAAAGTAGAACATGAATTGGGTTTACCTCTTTTCATCAAACCCGCCAATCTTGGTTCTTCTGTTGGTGTACATAAAGTCAAATCGAAGGCTGAGTTTCAAGCAGCTTTAGAGGACGCTTTGAAATATGATGGCAAGGTTTTGATCGAACAAAACATCAGCGGCCGCGAAATTGAAGTGGCAGTGATGGGCAACGAAAAACCTCAAGCTTCTTTTCCTGGAGAAATTGTTACTGATGGCGGATTCTACGATTTCGAGTCGAAATACGTGAGTAAAGATGCTTCAACCATCCATATTCCCGCACAACTTACCGATGAGCAAATGGAAGAAATTCGTGAAACGGCCAAAAAAGCGTATACAGCACTTGGTTGCGAAGGCCTTTCACGCGTTGATTTCTTTTTGAGTGATGACGGTGTGATCATGATCAACGAAATCAATACATTACCGGGCTTCACCCCTATCAGTATGTACCCTAAAATGTGGGAAGCCACAGGCGTAAGCTATTCTGAATTGATCGAATTACTGATTCAGTTTGGTATTGAAAGATTCGAAAGAGAGAAAGCCCTGAAAATCGTAGCTAGGGAAGTAAAGTAACCGATCAGCCATCTCATTGCGTGGCCGCTCGGCTTAGTCGAGCGACTAAGGCAGAACTAGACCCTTCCTGCGTCAGGGAAAGAAAACGGTCATTTTCGATTTCAACATTTAATGGCAAGTTACCAGGCCAAAGTGAACAGCAATAGGAAAAGTACAGCACATCGTAATTGGATGTACAATGCTTTTCATCCTGACCCCGACCTCATCGGGGGAAGGAACTTATTGTCACTCTGCTAAACCAAACGACTTAGGGGAGCTAGACCCTTCCTGCGTCAGGGAAAGAAAACGGTCATTTTCTTCCCAAGAACCTCAACCAGTTTGCTACAAATAGGGTCGCTTCATGCCTAATTGGCGAGAAATTCTGAAAATATTTTTCTCAACCATTGACTTTTTAACTTTTAAATTGAAATTGCCTTAAAATTGAAGCACATTTAAACTATGAATTCACCAAGTCCCAAACCAAGGGTAATCAAAGATTTTGACAAGTTAGATTTGTCCATTCAGGAGCAAATTAAACTTGAGTACCCTGAAGGTTTTGAAGACAACCTTATTTACTTCTCTAACAAAGACGGTAAGCGCGTTTCTGCCCTACCTTTCGAAACGGACGAAAAGTATTACCTCGTAAGAATGACCGTTGAAGAAGCCCAACAATTGATCGAGGACGATGACGACTACGATGATGATGGCAACTTGAAAGACGAAATCAAGGAGGAATACGAAGAAAAACACGCAGAAGAAGTCGATGAAGAAGAGACCTCTGATTTCGACATTGCTGATGACAGTGATGAAGACGAGGACGAAGACGATGAGGACTAGTCCTATACTCTGTAACTGAATCTCTCTGGCCTAAAATGGATTTAGGCCATCCATAAACCTTTATTTGAATGAAAATTGGCATTATTGGCGGTACCGGAATGTTGGGCCACCATCTGGCCATTGCAGCACAACTGCGTCAATACGAAGTAGTGATCATTCATAGGCCAGGCTCCAATCTAGATCGCATTAAAGACTTACAATTTGAAAGTAGAATTGCTGATTTGGACGATCGCGGTAGTATGATTCGCGCCCTAAAAGGCTTGGATTATATCGCCAACTGTGCTGCCTACTATCCTACCGTGCCCAAACCATTACATCAAGAAATTAAGACTTCCCGTTTACAAATGCAGTTCTTTCTGGATGGTGTTGAAGCTGCTGGCTGTCAAAAGGCAATGTATGTGGGTGGTGCAATTGCCATACCTAAAAACGAAAATGGTTTAGGGAAAGAAGATTTATTCTATCCGAAAGCTCCTGAAAATCAGAATCCTTATCTACAAGTAAAATGGTTGATGGATGAAATGGCCCGCGCTGGTGCAGCAAAAGGGCTTCCCGTAGTGATTGGCATTCCAACCATGACTTTTGGCGAGTACGATTACGGCCCAACTACTGGACGATTGATCGTAGACTTGGCCAATGAAGAATTACCAGCATATATCAGTGGTCTTCGCAATGTAGTGGCCGCCCGAGATGCAGGCAGAGGCTTACTTTTAGCTTTGGAAAAAGGTAAAATTGGCGAACGATATCTGATTTCAGGCGAAAACACAAGCATTGAAGCGCTAGTAGCCACTATCAGTGAAATCGCCAATGTGCCTGTGCTTCAAAAGACGCTTCCTTTAGGGCTTGCCAAGTTCATTTCGAAGATGCAAGAAATTAAATACACACTTTTTAGAGGCACTCCACCGACACTATCGGCTACCGCGATTGCGGTACTTTCCAGCGGCCAGCACATTGATGGCGCCAAAGCAAAAGAAGAGCTAGGGTATGAACCCGATTTAACAGCCAAAGATGCCATCCGTTCAGCTTACAATTGGTTCAAGAAAGAAGGTTATATTGAGTAAATTTTTACTTTATCGCCTATGTCTGTTCAACAAAACCGAGAATTAATCGACAAATTCTACACCGCCTTTGCTCAGAAAGATGCGGGAACAATGAACTCATGTTACGCCCCTAATGCGGTTTTCGAAGACCCAGCCTTTGGCAGATTAAATGGCAAGGAAGTTACTGCCATGTGGTCGATGCTGATTGAACGTGGCGGAAAAAGCCTTTCTATTTCCCATACCATTGGCGAAGTCACCAACGGCAAGGCAAAAGCAAATTGGACAGCCATTTATCCCTTCAGCAAAACCTTGCGCATGGTACACAACAAAATCAGCGCAGAATTTATCATTGAAGAAGGCAAAATCGTCTATCACAAAGACCGCTTCAATTTATGGAAATGGTCTTCAATGGCCTTAGGCTTGCCAGGAATACTGTTAGGCTGGTCACCATTTATGAAGAAGAAAATCCAACAGCAGGCGGTATCATCACTCCATAAATACATGCAAAAATGATCACAATCGATATTAATTGTGATATGGGCGAAAGCTTTGGCAACTACACCATTGGAAATGATGATGCCATTTTTCCTTATATCACCTCCTGCAATATCGCCTGTGGTCAGCATGCGGGTGACCCCTATCACATTCTGAAAACCATCGAAAACGCTTTGGCAAATAAAGTACAGATTGGCGCGCACCCCGGTTACCCCGATTTGCAAGGCTTTGGTCGCAGGGTGTTGCCCATGTCGAATGAAGAATTAAAAGCATCTGTCCTCTATCAAGTTTCCGCCATCAAGGGCATGGTAGAAAGTTTAGGAGGCACGCTATCCTATGTAAAACCGCATGGCGCACTGTACAATCAAATGGCTAAAGACAAGGATTTAGCTGAAACTGTGGTAAAAACCTGCCTCATGGTAGATGCTAATTTGGCGATTATGGGTTTGGCAGGGAGTCATGTAAAAGCTATTACGGAAGCCAATGGAATGGTTTTTATTGCTGAAGCCTTTGCCGACCGCAGGTACGAAGCTGACGGTCAATTGATGAGCCGAGCTAAAGAAGGGGCAGTACTGGACGACTCAGAAGAAGCCGCCAAGCAAGTGATTTCTATTCTAAAAGAGGGTTATACTTCTACCTTGGCAGGCGAAAAAGTAAATATCAATGCACAGAGTTTTTGTATTCATGGCGATAATCCAAAAGCCGTAGAATTATTGAAAGCAATAGATACTGCTTTGAAAAATCATAACATTGAGAAAAAAGCCTTTTCTATAACATGAAAATCCTGGCTTTTGGAGATAGCGCCCTGCTCGTCAATTTTGAACAAAAGATTGATGATGCCATTAACCAAGAAGTGCTTGATTTGGCCGCTGCGTTGAAAGCTGTTCCTGAAGTGACTTACCTAATTCCTGCCTACTGTTCGTTAACCGTGGGTTTCGATGCATCCCTCAACAACTTTACTGAAATGTGCGATTTGATTGAAAATTCAGCCAAATCGAAAAGCAGCAGCACGAAAACCAATGTCAGCGTTATAGAAATTCCCGTGTGCTATGATGCCGAATTTGCTCTAGATCTGGAAGAGGTAATGGAGCAAACAGGACTGAGTTCAACTGAAATTATTGAACTTCATACCACCACCATTTTCAAAGTGTATATGCTCGGCTTTGTGGCGGGTTTTGCTTATATGGGAAGTCTGCCCGAAGCCTTGAAAGTAGCACGGAAAAAGCAACCAAGAAAACTTGTAAACGAGGGCGCAGTGGGTTTGGCAGGCATCCAAACAGGTATTTATCCTACCGATGCGCCCGGAGGTTGGCAAATCATTGGGCAATGCCCGATTAAAATGTTCGATCCAACAAGAAATCAACCTTCTCTCCTTCAGCCGGGCGATCAGGTTCAATTCAAAGCGATCGACCGCAAAGAATTCGAAACCCTCAGGCTGATGGCTTACCCTCAAACCACTTGGCATGACTAAACTTCGCTTCATAAAAACAGGACTGCAAACTACCATTCAGGATTTGGGCAGAACGGGACATCAGCATCTCGGCATTCCTGTGGGTGGGGTTATGGACAAAAGGTCTGCACGTTTGGCCAATGACTTGGTGGGCAATGCTGCCGAGTATCCCTTATTTGAAATCACTCTTTTAGGGCCGTCTATTCGCTTTGAAGGTGCTTGCCAAATTGCCATTACTGGCGCAATGCTTTCTCCTGAAATTAATGGACAAGCCATTGCCCAAAATCAAACCATCAATATTGATGATGGCGATCTTTTGAACTTCGGCCGACCGATAGCAGGCTGCAGGGCATATTTAGCTATTCGCGGCCAATGGAAAGTGACCAAATGGCTGGGAAGTTGCAGTGCCTCCACTTCTAAAGGCGAAATTGCTACACCCGACAGTTGGATTAAAAAAGACATTCGCATTGAAGTAGAAAGCGACAGCCCTATTGCTCCAAAAACTGCCTCGGAAACGCTGCAGCTCGATGCCCTACAAATGCCCATTAAAGTAATGCAAGGGCCAGAATTTCATTTGTTCTCCAACCTTTTTGTAGGGATTTTCTTTTCTAAAAGTTTTACCATCACCCCTGATTCTAACCGTATGGGTTATCGCTTACAAGAGCCCATTGAAGGTTATGAAAGTTTGGGAGAAATTATATCTTCTGGTGTAATTCCGGGTACTATACAAATCACCAATGCGGGACAAGCCATCGTACTTATGGCCGATGCGCAAACCACAGGCGGTTATCCTCGCCTCCTCAACTTACTCACTCCCGAAATTGATCGCATGGCGCAGCTCAAACCTGGGGATCAAGTGAGGTTTGAGTTGGTGAGCTAGAGAATAACCAGAGAATAGCATATCGCTGAGACATTAATAAAATATGTAAGCACTTCAACATTGCATGCTTGTTTTACTGAAAAAGACCTCTGCGAGGTGACTTCAAAATGAAATTATCAGTATTTACAAACTCTTGGACACAACCACTCTAATTCGAAGCGTCATTCCCTGTTTGACAGGGAATCTCCTTGTACTCGTTAGTCCGTTTTAGGATGCGTTCTAGACCCTTCCTGCGTCAGGGAAGGAAAACAGTCGTTTTTGGTCATTTATGGCAGTCCCAAAATAAATTACACAAAGTAATTAAGCACACACTGCTTTCTATCCTGAGCTCCGAAGCATCGGAGGAAGGAACTAAACAATGATTAGACCCTTCCTGCGTCAGGGTAGGAAAACGGTCATTTGCTGTTATTTATGGCAGTCTCAAGTAAATAGCACAGCGTAATTAAGCTGCCCTGAAGGGGCTTAATACCACAAGAATGGCTATAAGCCATTCTCCTAACTCTTCCAGACTTTTTGAGCCCTGCAAGGGCGGTGTACTTTTATCTATTTCTTTTATTGCGCCCCTTCGGGGCTTACGCCCATCGAGATGTGGTCTTCTCAAAGGGCTGTACCCTTTGTTATTCATATTTAGCCCCTTCAGGGCTGGTCGTAGAATTAACCACAATGGTTGTAAGTACAACTAGCACAAAATCAGACCCCTCTCCAGAAGTATCATGATCAGGGTAGGAAAACGGTCGTTTGCTGTTTGCTCATTCTTATGTTACTGAAAAAGACCTCTGCGAGGTGACTTAAAAATGAGATAGGCAGTATGTGAAATTACTTTTGTACGCCCCGCAAGTCTAAACATCTCGCTAAGACTAGACCAAGCTCAGGTTTTGAACAAATTACTTTCTACCTTAATAAGGTATGGAAAACGCAAATCTACCTTATGTCCATCTCGTTCAGGTGGGTGACACCCTTCCTGATTTATGTAATCAGATTTACAATAGCCCAAGTTATTATGTGCAAGTGGCCAAATACAATGGTTTGAATAAATTCAGAAAACTACTGCCAGGAACTCAGTTGATATTCCCTCCTATTGTTTCGCTAAAGAACTGAACTAGCTTATTAATGATTGCGGTGATTTTAAAAACTCAATTCGTCTTAATCACAAAAGTGATCTCACCGCGAGAAAGAAGGGCCGCGCTCTTATTTGGATCGGTTTGAACAAAGGAGAGCTTCTCCACTTGTTTTTTATAAAACTCAATAATCGTGTTATCACTAATGGTTGTACCTGGGATTTTTGTAACGTTGATCACTGTACCCCTGTCATCAACTTCGATTCTAAATTTGATAATACCATCAATTTGAGAATCGTCCTTTTCCGTTGGTGGTGCTTGCCATTTCCAACCATCTAAACTTAAACTAACGCCTAAGTCCGCACCTCCCGCTTTGGTTCCGTTAGCAGTGGTCTTACCAGTCGGGTCGCCCATGTTACCGCGGGTATCCGTCACCTTACCTTGATTGTTCGATGCAGGATCGGTACTATTGGTATCGGTCTTTTTACCACCACCCATTACAGCACGTTCGTCCACAGTAGGCTTCGGTTTTGGCTTAGGTTCCACCTTTTTTTCCACAGGCGGAGTTTCTACCTTTTTCTCTTCAACAGGAGGTACGACCTCCTCTTTTTTCTCTTCTACTTTTTCAACCTTCTTCTCCTCTGTCTTTACAGGGCTTTCGGTTTTTTGCACTTCCGCAGCTTTCACCGCTTCTTTCGGTGCTTCCTTTACAGGCTCTTTCACCACCTCTTTCACTGGTTCAGCCTCAACTTCTTCTACAGGCGTTTCTTCCACAGGTTGCTCTTCAGGAGCATCTTCACTTTCGACTTCGGCATTTGGAGGAGTATCGTTTTCTGTGTCTTCGATTTGAGCATCGCTTTCCCGCTCGGTATCCCCAAAACCAGCTTGCTCCATGCCAAAATTCAGTTCAATGCCATATTCAGGAATTGGTGGGTCTGGTTCGCGCCAAGCCACAAGAAACAACAGCAAAATTAGTAGCGTGCCGTGCACAATGCCCGACATGATCATACTGAATTTTTTATCCTTTTTTTCTTGTTCCGACATCCTATTCAGGTTTCGTTACTACAGTTACTTTTTGCTCCAATTTAGCAGCAATACCCGCTACCTTAATTAAAAATTCTGAATCTACTGTTTTATCAACATGCAAAGTAATTGAGCCTTCTGGACCGTTAATTACATTTTTCAATTCTTGCTCAAGGCTATTTAGGCTCACTTCCTTGTCGTTTACGTAATAGCGCAGGTCCTCGGTGATAGTAACGCTGTTTTTCTGCATTACGATATTCGAAGCCGCAGCCGATGGCAGATTCACTGGAAGTCCTGAAGGTGTGATGAAGGAGGCGGTCAGCATAAAGAAAATCAGCAATAAAAACACAATGTCTGTCATAGAAGACATGCTGAAATTCGCATCGACCTTATGTTTAGTTTTGATATCCATTACTGAGGTTCTTGTAGTAAGTCAATAAAATCTACCGAAGTATATTCCATATAATGAATGGCCTTTTGCACCTTCGATACCAAATAATTATAGCCCAAATACGCAATGATACCCACTACAAGTCCCAATGCGGTAGTAATCATGGCCTCATAAATACCTGTGGAAAGTAATTTTGGACTTACCGAACCTTCTTCCTGAGCAATGGCAATAAAAGCCTGAATCATACCCGTTACAGTTCCTAAGAAACCAATCATTGGGGCAGCTCCTGAAATTGTTGCTAACAACGAAAGGTTCTTTTCAAGCTTATACACTTCAATTTTACCTACGTTTTCTATAGAGGCTTCAATCGTTTTTAATGGACTCCCGATTCTGTGTATCCCCTTTTCAATCATTTTGGCGATTGGCGACTCGGTTTGAGAGCAGAGCAATTTGGCACCATTGATATCTCCATCAAGTACCAGGTTTTTGATCTTGTCCATGAACTCGAAAGGAGTTTTGGAAGCCCGGTTGATATGGCGATAACGTTCAAAAAAAATATAAATGGCCATTACCCAAAGGGCTAGAAGTGGAATTAACCAAATTCCGCCCTTCAATAATAAATCGAACCAAAACAAAGGCCCACCATCCTCACCCGATACGCTGAGCGTGTCGGCCGTAGCTAATTCTTGTATAAAAGTCATTTTAATATTTAAATGCCCAGACTGTGTTTCCGTATTTCTCTCTGTAGCTTGTCAGATTTGCTTCAGCCTCTTTCATTGAACTTGCATTTTCCATCAAAAGCCCAACCCTATGGAATACTGCGTCTCCAGAAGGTTGCAAAATATATGCTGAAACGCCAGAGGCTACTATTTCTTTAGCCAAATCCTCCGCTAAATCTACATCGAAGAAACTACCGATTACGGCATAATAACGTCCCTCACGAGTAGAAATTGTAAAAATTTCAGCAGGTACTACTACGGGTGCCACTACTGGTTCAGGCTCAGGTTCAGGTTTTTTCTCTTCGATTTTTGGAGGAGGCGGAAGTGGTTTTGCTTCCTTCTTGTTGTAGAAACCGAAGTAATAAACGGCAGCTAAAATCAAAAGGATCACAAGGACGATCAGCCATAGCATTCCTCCTTTTTTCTCTTCTTCCTTCTCTTCCTTCACCGTTTTCGGTTTTTCAGGTTTAGGTGTTTCGGCCACAACCACTGGCTGTGGGCTTACCTCTTCTACAACTGGCACTTCTGCTGGTTGGGTGTTATCTTCTACCCCAAGTTCTAATTCATCAGTAGGATCTTCGAGCGGAGCTATATCATCGATATCATCCAATCCGAAATCATCGTCAGCGGCCTTTGGGGCAGGTTTATTTGCAGCGCCTTGATTCGGTTTTCCTTTTCTCTTGTTGTCGTCTGAAGTATTTCCCTTCTTTTTTGCAGCCATGTGATGTTGGTCTTAGTTGATATTCCCTCAAATTAACAAAATATCACCACGATATTAAAAATGTCAGCCCCTAGAATGCATAAAAATCAGAAAGAGACGGTTATGCCGCCCAAAAATTGGATCCCTCTGGCCTTATAGTTCAAGTAGCGCTCATATTCTTTTCCTAAAATATTCTTGAATTGAAGGAAAACAGAAATCCTTTCATTCAAATTATAATCACCGCCCAAGTTCAAGTCAATTATATCATCCAACTCCACCCTAGTATTGCTTTCTCTGTTCAAACCAACCAACCCACCTAGGTAATATAAATCCGCAGATACTTTAAGGTTTTCAATAGGGAAAAAAGCGTTGTTCAACACCGCTTGATATTGTGGCTTATGATAAGGATCCGCCAAAGTATTGAGTTCGTAATTAAAATAGTCGAAGCGCAGGGCACTTCTCAAAGCGCCTGTATTTTCATAAACCAACTCTCCATAAACGTTGGACCTATTCACTGCATCGCCATCATAAAGGACTTCAAATCTTGTGGAATCTGTAATGCTGTTGGTGAAAAAAGGCAATCGTTGTAGCGTGGCCATTGAAAGGCCTGCATTCACTCTGAATCCATTGGTCAAATCAATATTCACCCCTCCGAAAATATCACTTTGCTTATCGGTATTAAGCAAAATAAAATCAGATTGCAGAAATGCGTTTTCGCTGGAGAATCCTTGAAAAGTATTGTACTCTAAATCACCTTCATAGCCAGCATACAGGTTAATACTGGAAGTTGGGTTGACATCTAATCTAAAAGATGGATACACTTTAAAACCATCCTTTGCAGTCGTTGTGATTTGAGTTAAATCATCATCATCACCTGCTAAATTCGCCCCTGCTTTAATGGTGAATTTCTTCCCAAAATACGCGAGTCGAGGTCTGAAATTGTAGTAGTTTCTACTGATGTTATCCGTGTCTTCTCTATTCGCAAAAGTGGCAATTGCCTGCAAATCGAAATGCAATTGTTCCGAAAAATTATAGCCATAACCCGCATCAAAGTTGAAACGGTTTTCTCTTGCTTCGAAGTTGTCTCTGAAGAAATCCCAATTGGTCCTGAAATGATAACTCACTACTTCATCCAAAGCGGTCTTTTCAACAGCCGCACGGGCGGTAAAACTCGTGAACTTCCTTTCAATCAAATCGGGAGTCAAATCCAAAGCTGGGTTATAGCCGTAAAAATGAACCCTTCGGCTACCGTATTGAATGTCGCCAGAGATGGTATTGGTGCCATTAAAAAACTTACCCCCAAGCACTACATCGGTTTTACCGTCTGCTGAGTTTTTATCAAAAACCGGTCCTCGCGAAGATGATCTATGACGAACATAAAGATTGTAGAGATAAGTAGGATTACGCACCGACCCTAAATAGGCCTCGCCCATCAGGGTGCCAAAATTGCCATAACCTAGTTTAAAGTAATTGCCAGTAATCTCCTTCTGCTTTTCGCTGACCACCAAATTAACCGCTCTGAAATTGGGCTGGATGGGTGTTAAATTCAGAGGATATTCATTGAAAGAATAAGTCTGTTTTGATTTGGCACTTTGTACCGGTAGTTGCGGAATCTTCTCGAAATTCCGATTGGCCGGTGGCAGCGTAATTTTTCTGTCCTTTCTAATTACAATTTCCGCTTCTTCTAACTGACTGCCCTGGGCATGGCCAGCAAAGGAGTAAGCAATTCCAAAAACGAGGATTATAAGTTGTGTTATCTTTCTCATCTTAATTCCCTCCTTTTCCAGTAGTGTCCGCATTTACTTCTTCTTGTGTTGGAATTTCGCCTTCAAGTTTTATAATGGCTTCGAGCTTAATCTTGGCTTCATCTACAATCTCTTTCACGGGCGAATATTGAATGATAGAATTGACGGTTGCCTTGGCTTGGAATAATTCATTGAGCGCAACGTAGTTATCGGCAATTAGCAAAAAGGCTTTGCCTAGCCAGTTATCGAAAGCCGAAAAATTCTCATTCATTTCGAACAGGGTATTCAAAGACTGTTGATACTGTTTTTGCTGATAGAAAATCCTTCCGATCATGAACTGCGCTTCGGCTCCAAATTCGTTTTTGGCAGTATTGATTGTGGTTACGAACTGATCTATGGCTTCATCGAAATTGCCCTCAGTATACGCTGCCTTTCCCAAATATAAATGGGCTTTATCGTTTGCATCTTGCGTAACGGCTCCTTTTTCAATGATATTATTGGCATAAACGCGCATTTGTGCAAAGTTGCTCAGCCTGAAATAAGCTTCTAGCAATCCAAGCCATGCATCATTTTCTTGCCTTTTGCTCTTGGCCACTTGCTCCAGCTGGGTATAAAAATTAGCAGCTTCTTGAAAATCGCCAGATTTAATCTGTAGTTCTCCAATGCGCTCAAATACTCGGTCCATACCCGTGATTTTATTATCGCGTTTGACTTCATAAAAGAGTTCCAAAGCCTTTTCGGTATCATTCATTCTATAGTGGCTTTCGGCTTGATAGTACTTGGCCTCGAAAACCAATCCACTGTTCGGATAATTCCTTTTATAATCCTCAAAGGCACCGATAGCTGCATTATATTCTTGTCCGAAGAAAAGGTTTTTGGCAGATTCAAATTCTATGTTTTCCAAGGCCTGATTTTCTGGATGAGCACTTTTGTACTTAGATAGGTACTTATCGAATTGGATCGTTTTATTCTGAAGTTTTAATGTGTTTTGAAGCCCCAATAAGGCAGAATTCGATACCGAGCTGGTGATATAATTGTCCAAAATGGTAGTATAATCTCGTTCGGCTTGTTCATAATCTTCTAAATTGAAGTAAGCCAAAGCACGGCTCTCATAAGCATAAGGAATAAATGGGCTTTGACTTAGCCTTTCTATGATCCTGTTAAATCCTTGGATTGAATTCCTGAACTGGTTGTCTTCCAGCTGGATTTGTGCCTTTTTATAAATGGCATCGTCATAGTAGCGAGAATCTGCAAATCGGTTGATTACTATGTCAAGGGCCTCAATGGCCTCGTCCTTTTTCCCTTGAAAATCCCGAACCACACCTTTTTGAAAATAAGCATAGTCAACATCAGGGTTATCGGTATTAATGGCGCGTTCGTAATAGCTTATTGCGGTTGGATATTCTTTATCGACATAATAGCAATCGGCCAAGCGGATCATCGCATCATTGAAATTCTGCTTGTCATTGGCATTTTCAAGCGCATCCACATATCGTTTGAAATAAACACGTGCGTTGCCGTAATCGCGGCTATTGTAGTAGGAATAGCCAATGCCATAATTGGCTTTTACAAAATATTCCGAATCTCTGTTTCTGTTGTTGAAAACCTTTTGGTAGGCGGCAATGGCTTGCGGATAATTCTGAGCAGTGGCAAAAGCCTCTCCTTTCCAAAAATGAGCTGCACTAGCTAAATCCTGATCTACAGGATATTGCAATGATTTATCGAAAAGTTGGACAGCGTTATCATACTTTCTAGCATTATAAAATTCCGTCCCTTTAAAGAAGGTGACTTTTTGGTAGGCTTCTTTCAAACGCTCCGATTTGTTTGGAATTCGTTCGATAAAAGTAATTGCCCTAGAATAATCATTGGTATTTAAGAAGGCCTCACTGATTAAGTTGTTCGCTTCAGGAATATAGTCGCTTGAAGGGTAATCACGCATGAACTTATCCAGCGCAATAATCGCTTGGGAATACTTATTCGCTTCGAAATTCACTTTTGCCGAGTTAAAAACCGCCTCTTCCTGGATTTCCTTATTGAAATCGAGAGAAGCAGCTTTGTCAAAGGCCGCAATGGCGAAGAGAAAATTCTGCTGTTCAACGTAGAGTTTACCCAAATAATAAGAAGCATTTTGTGCCAGTGTATCGTTGTTCAAAGCCACTTTCTTGAATTGCTCAATGGACTTATCGGCTGCTGCTGTTTTATAATAAGCATAGCCCATTCGATAGAAGGTCTCTTGGGTAATGTTCTGCTGCGCCAATTGCACATACAAATCGTAGTATTCTAAGCATTCTTTGAACTGGCCTTCATTGTAATAAGCCTCAGCCGTAATCTGATAAATTTGATAGAGGTAATCCAATCGGCTGTTGGTGGTGATGGCATCTTTGAACTTAGATGCATATTGTACCAACTCACCGAATCGCCTTTGTTTGTAATAGCTACTGACAATCATGATTGGCACGCGATTCTTGTATTTTGGATCGCCTTCTGCATTTTTCAAATCCACAAGGGCCTTGTCATACTGCTCATAAGCAAATGCCAAATAGCCCGAATAATAATTGGCATCGGCATAATAGATGCCTTGTACTCTCTTCGCCAAATCGAAATAGCCTACGGCCTCTTCATATTTTCTAAGAGAATAAAGTGAGTAGGCAATTTTAAAATTGGTTTCCGCCTTTTCGGCATTGGTGAGATTACCTGGGTTAACAAGTTTGAAGTATTTTTCTGCGGTTTTAAAATCGCCATTCTTGAAGCTTACCACCCCTAGGTTGTAATAAGCTTTAGCCGCCTTTGGATGATTTGGGCGGTTGCGTACAAATTGAGAAATCAATTGAGCACCGTCACCATTATCGAGGTTGAGCGCACAAAAAGCCATGTAATATTCGGCATCTGCTTTTTTGATTTCATCATCACCTGCGGCCAAGTATCGCTCAAATTGATCACGGGCAGCGCTGTATTTTTCCATCTCTAGCAGTTCCAAGCCCGAAGAAAAAAAGATGTTCGGTGAGGAAGGATGAAGTGTGTTTTGTGCGTTTAATGACCCGTGAAGAAAAAACAATATGGCGATCGAAAGAATATTTTGCTTCATTAATCTTTGTTTGTTCAATCTCTATTTAAACTCTAATCTCACATGAATATTGCTGAGAACCAATCCGACCATAGAATAAATTAAAAGGCCAATTTATACCCAGCACTTTTGACTCAGTGCATCAATCGATACACCAATTCTTTAAAAATCTCACCATCGCCCATTGCGCCAGCGTCTACTCCTTTACTTCTTAAGTCAGCTGTTCTTAAAAAGCTGATGTTCTGCATTACTTTCCCGACAGGATAATTTTTTGCGGCCACTTTATATTCCTTAATAAAGAAAGGGTTAGTGCCCATGGCCATCGCTAGCCCTTTATCAGATTGATCTTTAGCGGTATGCAATATCAACAACTTTGAATAATAAGAGAATAAGGCACCAATCATCGGGATGATGGGATTGGCCTTTGAATTGGCTGCAAAATAATTGACCATTTTATTCGCCTTGAGCACATCGCGAAACGAGATGGCTTTTTGCAATTCAAATATATTGTACTCCTTGCTTATACCGACATACTTTTGAATGAGGTCTTCATTGATGCTTTTGCTCTCACCCATGTTGACAATCACCTTATCAATTTCATTGGACAATCGCTCTAAATTCGTACCGATGTATTCGGCAAGCATGTGTACCGAATTTTGGTTAATGGTAAAGCCTTTTTCTTTGATAAATTTTTCGATCCAAGCTGGTAGTTCATAGTCCCTTAATAAAGTAGTGGTTACGAGTACCGACTTATCTTTCAACACTTTGGCCAAGGGCCTTCTGCCATCCACTTTTTTGTGCTTGTGTGCAAAAACGAGAACGGTACTCGGTACAGCTTGTTCCAAATAGTTGATCAGCAATTTCTGGCCATCCTCTTTATTAAGGTCTTGAATGTCTTTTGCTTCCTTAACAATCACGACCTGGCGTTGGGCCATCATCGGGAATCTGCGGGCATTGGTCAATATTTGCGCCATGGTTACATCCTTACCATAAAGTATGGTTTGATTAAAGCCCTTTTCGGCTTCGCTTAAGCAGTTTTTCTCGATATAATCGCTGATTTGGTCAATGTAAAAAGCCTCTTCGCCTTGTAAAAAATAAACCGGTTTGTAGTCTCCGGATTTCAATGATTGTAAGACCTGATCAGGATGCAAACTCATGGAATTAATTTGACACGAATATACAATTCGCATTTCGTTTTAGCATAACCAAAACTGAGTATGTTGATTATTTGACGGAATTATGAAGTGGAAGAAAAATTTATCCGTCAGGGTAAGCTTCGATGCTTTCTCCTTCGTGTAATCTATTAAAAAAAATCCCCAACGGCAATGCGGTTGGGGATTTTGACTCCTCAATTTTACTACTTCGGAAATTTAGGGTTTGCCATAACTTCCCTCATTTGGTCAGTATGCCTTTTTGTATGACCCGCCATGAACAACATGGCTTGATAAATATCAATAGTACCAAATGGAAGAGTAGCATATCTATTCCTTAAATCCTCGTTTGACTTTTTTGCAAACGTAATGTGCTCCCCTCTCAAACTGTTAAATTCTTTCAAAACTTCCTGTACTGATTCTGGCTTATTTTCAGGTTCAAAAGGAGCAAAAGTCTTTACTCTTTGTTCTCTGCTCTCAATAATGCCCATTAATTGCTCATCCGTCATTTGAACTGCTGACCTTTTCGATGGGTCTGGGGAACTTGCTAAACCAGTGTCTACAAAACCTACCCATATGTTCTCCTCAGAAATTGCAATGTGTTTTACGCATTCAGCTACAGACCATGATTCAGCATCTGGTTTATAATTCAGTTGTTCTTCTGAAAGTCCCTTTATCACTTTCAACATGTCATTCTGGGTATCTGTGAGGTATTTCACTGCAAAATTGCGTTCCTCAGTCGTCATGCTGCCTTGGGCACTTAAGTTTAAAACTGTAAAAATTAAGGCCGCAAAAAATAAGATTGTCTTTTTCATGATTGTCGTTTTTGATTAAAACTTCTTTAAAACTAATTGATTTATACTGCTGACGCAATGACGAAACACCCAGAATAAAAGGGACATGACATTCGCAAAACATTGTTCATTATATTTGCCTCAATGAAAAATCAAATTGAGGAGTTGATCAAAAAAGGCGTTGATTGTTGCGAAAAAGCAGAATTTGAACAAGGAGTAAACTACTTCGATAAAGTACTCTTAGCAGACCCAAAAAATGCGCTGGCACTTCACAACCGCGCTCGCGCCCTTTCCAGAATAGGCAAAATAACATTGGCCTTGGTTGATTTTAAGGCATTGACCGTTCAATTTCCGCAAAATGCCTCATTTATGGCCGACTATGCGGTAGCCTTGCATTTGGACAACCAAAATGAAGAAGCCGCCTTGCTATTCGAGCAAGCCTTAGCCTTGGAGCCGACTAATCCTTATCGATATGCCAGCCGCGCTTACTTCAAAGACAGAACGGGCGATTTCGAAGGCGCAATCCTTGATTATGAAAAGGCCATTGAACTCGATCCTGAAGATGCTATTTCTTTGAATAATAAAGGCCTAATTGAAGAGAAACTGGGGTATAAAGAAAGGGCGAACAAAAGTTTTGATAAATCAAACCGCATTGTTGGTTACAAGCCTGCCGAAAAAAGCAAAGAAAAGCATTCTGCACCTGATTTTTCTGGACTTAACAAGCAACCCACAAAAGGAAAAAACAACAGATGGGCCATTATCAAGTCCGTATTTACTAAAGAAGGATTTAAGGACTTCACGCATTTCACAAAAACACTATTGATAAAAAAAGGCAAGGCTTAAACCCTCTTACAACAGTGTTGTAACCGACTTGTTCGAAAGCTAGATTACAGAATAAATTGAAAGAGTCGTATAGTGTTTGTATATTGCGATCAATTCCGCTAATCATGAAAATTTTCCAGCCTCTTTTTATTGCACTTATGGTGCTGGTTTGCGCATCATGCAAAGCCCAAAATAACTACGAAGATCAAATTAAAATGGCCTTGCTTGCAGCCCCCGTTGAGGCCAGAGAAGGAGCGCATGTTTACGGATTTGATAAAGACGGAAAGTTCATTACGTTGCGAGAAGGAACAAATGACTTTATTGTTCGCTCCGATGACCCCAATCAAGAAGGTTTTGAAGTTGTTTGTTATAAGAAGGATGCCGAACCTTTTTTTGCCAGAGGAAGAGAATTAAAAGCAAATGGAAAAGGTAGGGCTGAAGTTTTGACAATCCGTGAAGAAGAGGCTGAGGCTGGAACGTTGAAAATGCCTGATTTCGGATCTACTTTGCATATTTATTACGGCAAAGACGCAAAGTACAACCCTGAAACGGGAGAAATAGAAGGAGCAAGTTATCGATACGTGATTTACACACCTAAGGCAACACAAGAGTCAACCGGTTTGCCTTTAAGACCCAATGGCCCTGGTCATCCATGGTTGATGTTTCCGGGAACGCACAGAGCACACATTATGATTACCCCACCTGAAGGAAAATAAATAGTCAAAAACCTTAAGGAAAAAAATACACAGATTTAGAGGCCTATTTCACAAAAATTGGTTTCGAAATTTTTTATTACAGATTGTCAATTTGAAAAAATAGAATATGCTAAAGGAATCAAGAGGTTCGAAGTACGATGAGAAAATAGAAGAAGCAATAAAAAAGATAATCAGAAGAGGTTATACTGACGTGAAAGCTTCGATTGAATCATACGAACCACCAAAAAGTATTGTAGGACAAGGCAGTACTATCACTGAATTCGTCCCAGATATTACCGCTGAAAAATGGGGAGGCATGGGATATTTTGAAATTGCTAAGAAAGAATCAGATCCAACTGACCTTGCCAGCAAATGGAAGGTGCTTGAGATTTTAGCGAAAATGAAGAAGGGAGAATTCTTGATCTTTGTTCCTCATGGCAACATGCAATTCGCGCAGCGTATCATCAATCAATACAATATTCAAGCTGAATTGATTAAGTTATAAGACTTGGTTTCCAAAACCTCGATAAAAATGCCTTTGATCACTCAAAGGCATTTTTTGTTTTAGGATTTAATGGCCAAAAATAGTTGGTAAATTCTCGTTAAATCTATTGTAATGAACTGTATAACAGTACTTTATTGATTGATTTTAAAAGGCTTATTGAAAACTGTTTCAATAAGCCTTTTTTGTATCT
>Ga0210050_1001517_pt1 | contig 24629 bp, 17 predicted proteins | sample CryGey132114_all_FD_185463 | JGI IMG/M metagenome (GOLD analysis project Ga0210050, IMG submission 185463) | Groundwater microbial communities from aquifer - Crystal Geyser CG22_combo_CG10-13_8/21/14_all (SPAdes) (version 2) | ecosystem: Environmental > Aquatic > Deep subsurface > Groundwater ... | reverse complement strand
TTTATCTTTTTGTTTTTCTTTTGGGATTAGCGGTGGGGTCTTTTTTAAATTGCCTGATTTATCGGTTAGAAAAAAATGAAAGTTTTTTGAAAGGAAGGTCCTATTGCCCTCATTGCCATCACACTTTGACTTGGAAAGACCTGATTCCAATTTTGAGTTTTTTAATTTTGAAAGGGAAATGCAGATATTGCGGCAAAAAAATCTCTCGGCAATATCCTTTAGTTGAATTTTTTACTGCCTTTACTTTTCTTTTAATTTGGGTGAACTTTTATGCGATCGCACAAATGTTCAACCTGTTTTTTTATTTGATTATTAGTTGTCTCTTGATTGTTATTTTTGTTTACGACCTAAAGCATTATATTATTCCTGATAAAATTATTTATCCAGCAATCCTGGTTGCGTTTTTTTATCGATTATTTGGAATTTTAAAATTTGGTCATTGGAATTTTTTTGGAAATTGGGAATTAGAAATTGGAAATTTCCAGCCCTTGTTGAATGGACTATTGTCAGCTTTTTTAGCATCGCTTTTTTTCTTGGCGATTTTTTTAATTTCTCGTGGCAAGTGGCTTGGTTTTGGTGATATAAAATTGGCTTTTTTGATAGGGCTTTTTTTGGGCTTTCCAAAGATTTTGGTTTCTCTATTTTTTGCCTATTTAATCGGTGCTATAATAGGAATAGGGCTGATAATTTTAGGTAAAAAAACTTTAAAAAGTGAAATACCATTCGGGCCATTTTTAGTGACAGGAATATTTATTGCCTTCTTTTTCGGAGAAAAATTTATTAGTTGGTATTTAAAATGCTTAAATGTTTAAATGCTAGAATGCTAAAATGTAAGGGGTTTACCCTGGTTGAACTTTTGGTTTCGATATTCATTATTATTTTGATGTCGGGAATAATTTTTGCTAATTATCGAACCGGTGGTCAGCAATTTGCTCTTCAGAGGTCGGCCAACAAATTAGCCCAAGATATCAGAAGGGCCCAGCAAATGGCTATGTCAGCAAAAGAAACCAATCTCGGAGGACAAGTTCCAACAGGACAAGAGTTTGTGCCAAAAGGTGGTTACGGAATTTATTTCGATGAGAGCAGCCCTAATTCTTATGTGATTTTTGCTGATTGTAATGAAAATAGGCAATATAATGGGACAGGCTTAGTTTGTGGTCCTACTGGTACCGAGTATACAGAACAGGTTGAAACGATAGAATTATTAGAAAAAAAGGAAGTGCAAATATACGATATTCAAAAGGAGGGAGGAGGGAGTCCTGATAAAATACATATTACTTTTGTTCCTCCTGATCCCGAGACTCATATTGTTCCTCCTGCTGGTGGCGAGCCTGCTTGGTGCGACATAATTCTTGCCTTAAAACAAGACACCACAAAAACAAAAACCGTTGAAGTAAACAAAGCCGGCTTGATTGAGATAAAGTAACACAATGAAACAATTTAACAATGTAACAATGAAATCAGGTTTTACCCTAATGGAGGCGATTGTGGCAATTTTTGTAATCACAACTGGAATTGTGGGGGTTTTATCTTTGGTTACCCAGACAATTTCTTCTGCCACTTTTTCAAAAGATAAACTAATTGCTGCCTATTTAGCTCAAGAAGGAATTGAAATTGTTAGAAATATAAGGGATACAAATTGGTTAGAAGGCGAAACTTATGTCAATTCCTGGGATGAGGGATTGACCGGGAATTGTTTAGGAGATGTGGATAATTGCGAAACTTCTTCTGGTTGTATAGTCGATTATAATCATTCATACGGTCCTAGTATGGAGGACCCAAATTTGCCGGTCTATACCGGTCAATATCTAAACATCGATGCCGCTGGGTTTTATAGTTATTCTGGTGGCACCCAATCAAAGTTCCAAAGAAAAATTGTGACCGAATCCGGTGGTACTGATATTTTAAGAATCTGTACTTTAGTTCAATGGCAAGAAAAAGGAAAACCCTATAGTGTTCCTGCCCAAGAAAATTTATATAATTGGAAATAATTTATAGAAGCGGATCTACGCGGATGACAACGCGGAAGAACGCGGAAAATATGCCTACGAATTCTACAAACAAGGGAGTGAGTTTGATTGAAATGCTGGCGGCAGTGGCAATTTTTGCCATCACAATTGGAGCTATTTCTGGGCTTTTTATTTCGGCTATTCGAACTCAAAGGAGAATTTTGGCTACTCAGGAATTATTAGATCAGACAAGTTATGTTTTGGAATATATGGGTAGGGCTTTGAGGATGGCAAAAAAAGATACCTCATTAGTTTGTCTTTCAACAGCAAAAAATTATGAAAATGGTATCGATTGGATTAGGTTTCTCAAATCTGAATCTGCAACCGGTACCGATGTTTGCTACTACTTTTATTTAAGCGGCAATCGAATATATGAATCTAAAGGAGGAGCAGCGGGGATTTCATTAACTTCAGAAAAGCTTACGGTAAATTTTCTTAAATTTGTCGTTTCAGGCGATGACCTTCCTACTGATACCCTTCAGCCAAGAGTGACAATTTTTTTAGAGATATTTGGAAAAGGAGCAACCGGTGAACAGCCAAAAATCCAAATTCAAACCTCAATTTCCCAAAGACCTCTCGACGCGCCGTAATTATTTATTATATATTATTAATTTTTAATTATGTTTAAAAATTATCAAAAAGGTGTTTCTCTCTACCTTGCCCTAATGATTATGTTTATTCTCTTAGCCATTGGTTTAGGGGTGAGTCTGATTATAGTTTCTCAAATGAAAATGATAAGGGGAATGGGAGATTCAGTAATTGCTTTTTATGCGGCAGATACTGGAATTGAACATTCTCTCTATAACTATCGCAAACAAGGAGGAAATGGTCAGGTTTCTGGTTCTGTGGGTAGCGCTGACTACCAAGTTATTTCTCCTACTGCAGGTACATTTAAATCAAAAGGCAGTTTTGCAAAAGTAAAAAGGGCAATTGAGATAAGCGTTCCCACTGGTCCCTTTGATTTCAGTTTAACCACTCAGTGTGATACCTCTCCGCCTTGTGATGGTGTCATAGCTTGTATAGGTAGTGGTGGATCTGATTTTGACCTAGTTGATGTTATTACCGAGGTTACTTCCGGAACTCCCTCTACTCCAGTTACTTTTTCAACCGATGGGGTAGATATTGGTGGAGCTTGTTTTTCTCATACTTGTGGTGATTTTACCTTTAAGGCTTGTTTTGAGGATGCTGGTGGGTCTCCTAGTGCCTCTTGTGATTTAAGCAGTGGAAGTTGCTCTAGAATTCTGGATCTTGACGTTATAGGTTACCCGGCTCCTCCTGCTTCTTGCAGTACTACTATTACCATTTATGGAACTGCCGATAGCGTAAATAAAGAAATAAATCTTAATGTGGATATGGAGCGCGCTGCTTTTTGCCCCATCTAAATGAACACTCTTTTAGAGAAAAAAAGAGAAAAAAATAGGGTCAACTCTATTTTTCTTAAATTGAGTCTCAGATAGAACTAAAATATATGAAATGGATTTTAGTTCATTTTAAAGATTTAGATTGGATATTAATAGTTTGCTTCCTTTTTTTAGTTTTAATTGGAATTTTTCCCATTTATAGTTCTTCTTTTGCTAAAGGAGATTTTTTGAACTTTAAAAAGCAGATTATTTTTTTATAATTTCATTTTTTTTGATGTTGTTTTTGAGTTTTTTTGACTGGCGGATTTTTAAGGAAAATTCGTCTTTAATTTTGATTTTATATTTTTTATGTTTAGTAGCTTTGGTTGGTCTATTTTTTTCGCTCCAGAAATCAAAGGTACCAAAGGCTGGTAAATGTACAGGATATATCATGTCCTGATTTCTGGAGTTTATATATTAGTGCCGGCAAGTTTAATCTTTTTTCAGCCGGATTTGGGATCCGAAGCCGTAGATCTGTTTAAGTTTCCTGTTTAAGATAGAATCTTAAACATATTTGAATATAGTTGAAAGCTTTGAATTATGAATTCGAAGAAAGAAATTAGTTTTGATAAATCAATTCCCTATCATGTCGTCACTCGGGCCGTTGAAGGCAGAGAGATTTTTATTAGAGAAGAGGATTGTCTCCGTTGTATCTTTCAAATCCATGCTGCTAATATTGGAAGACCTGGTCCTAATTTACATCGGAAAGATATAATGAAAACTGCTCGGGCTTTATTAAATGGAGAGGACATTTCAGAAAAGTTTGCCATCGTTGAGCATCCGCCTTTGGTTTATGTTTTTAGCTTCAATGAGGTAATCAACCACGTCCATTTTATTTTAGTACCCAGGGTTGAGGGAGGGATTTCCAAATATATGCAAAAGTGGAAAATTGGTTTCGCTATGTATCACAATTTAAAATATGACCATCGGGCTAATTTATTTGAAAAACCCTACAAAATTATTCCCATTCAAACAAATTTTCAATTAGATGCGGTGATAAGATATGTTAATGTTAAAAATTGCTTAGATATTTTCCAGCCGGGTTGGGAGAAAAATGGCTTGAAAGATGAAAAAGCCGCTTTAAAATTTTTAAAAGAATATCAATTTTCCAGTTTTCCCGATTTATTTGGTGAAAGAAATTCAAAAATTCTGGTTCCTCGAGAAATTTTGGAAGAATATTTAGGGAAAGAAATAACTGAAAGTAAAGAAGAATACCTCAATTTTATAAAAGATTACCTCAAAGAGAAAATGAATTCTTTCTATCCTCTTTTTCTCGAAAAATAATGTTTAAGATTCCATCTTAAACAATGAATATTGAAGGAATTTCTCTGATTTTTTAGTTTAAGATACAATATAATATATGACTAAAAGCGAGGCAAAAAAAAGAATTGAAAAACTGAAAAAAATTATTAATTATCATCGTTATCTCTATCATGTTTTGGACCGGCAAGAAATTTCCGAGGCGGCTTTGGATTCTCTGAAAAAAGAACTTTTTGATTTGGAACAAAAATTCCCTGAATTTATCACTCCTGATTCACCAACCCAAAGAGTTGGCGGGAAGCCCTTAGAAAAATTTGCCAAAGTTAGACATCCTCTGCCAATGATATCTTTGAACGATGCCTTTTCCCGAGAAGATATGGAAGATTGGTTAGAAAGAAATTCAAAACTTTTGGAGAAAGAAGAAATCTCAAAGGCGAAGAGGACTTCGTCCTCTTCTTCACCTTCACTTTTGCTTCGCAAAAGTTCGGTAATTGATTTTTATTGCGAACCAAAATTAGATGGTTTAGCAATTGAATTAATTTACAACACCCACCCAGAGGGTGGGTACCCGATTTTAGAAACCGGTTCAACCAGAGGTGATGGAATTTTTGGCGAAGATGTCACTCAGAATTTAACGACAATCGAGGCAATTCCTCTGAAGTTAAGGGAAATTGATGAGGTTTGTGAAGAATTGGAAATGGAAGGGCTAAAAGAGATTGCTGAAAATATTGAAAAAAACAAATTGAGGGAAGTCGTTGTCAGGGGGGAGGTTATTGTGACCAAGAAGGAATTTGAAAAAGTAAACAAAGAACAAGAGAAAAATGGTTTACCAACTTTCGCCAACCCAAGAAATATGGCCGCCGGTTCAATTAGACAGTTGGATCCAAAAATTACTGCCAAAAGGAGATTGGATTCAAACACCTATATTTTGATTACTGATTTTGGTCAAAAAACTCATCAAGAGGCCCATAAAATTTTGAAAGCCCTAGGTTTTAAGACCAACAACAAATACAACAAATATTGTAAAAATTTGGCTGAGATTTTTGAATATCACGATTTCTGGCAGAAAAATAGAGAGAGATTGCCTTATGAAATTGATGGAGTGGTGGTGACAATTAACCAAAATGAAATCTTTGAGAAATTGGGGGTGGTCGGCAAAGCCCCTCGCGGGGCAATTGCTTTTAAATTTCCCTTAAAACAATCAACAACTGAAATTAGAAATATTATTGTTCAGGTTGGTCGAACGGGATCTCTCACTCCGGTTGCCATTTTGAAACCAGTTGAGGTTGGGGGAGTGACAATTTCCAGGGCAACCCTACATAACGAAGACGAGATAAAAAGATTGGGAGTGAAAATTGGGGATACGGTGATCGTCGGTCGGGCAGGGGATGTCATTCCCGACATTATCAAAGTTTTGCCGGAATTGAGGACCGGGAAGGAAAAAAAATTCAAAATGCCAAAAAAATGTCCGGTCTGCGGAACAAAAATAATCAGGCCTGAGGGAGAAGTTGTCTCAAGGTGCCCAAATCCCAAATGTCCGGCCAAACAGAGGAGATATTTTTATTTCTTTGTCAACGCCTTCGATATCATAGGCCTGGGTCCAAAAATTATTGATAAACTATTAGATGCCGGTTTAATTTCCGATCCGGCGGATTTATTTACGCTTAAAATAGAAGATATTTTGCCTTTGGAAAGCCTGCCCCGTAGGAAGCCGAAGGCTTTCCTTCGGGGATTTGCCGAAAAATCGGCCCAGAATTTGATTAAAGCAACTCAGTCAAGAAGAAAAATTAATTTGTCAAATTTCATTTTTGCCTTGGGGATTAGAAATGTTGGCGAGGAGACGGCTCAGGATTTAGCAGAATTTTTCGGTTCAATAGAGAAATTAAAAGAGGCATCTTTGGAGGAACTCCAGAGGGTTCGAGATATTGGCCCAGTGGTAGCAAAATCAATTTTTGATTTTTTTCGAGGAAAAAGAAATTTGAAATTCATTGAAAAATTAAAAAAGGTTGGGGTGGAAACAATCGTCGAAGAAAGACCAAAACACCAGCCATTGAAAGGAAAGACCTTCGTTTTTACCGGCAGTTTGGAATCAATGGCCAGAGAAGAGGCAAAGGAAAAGGTCAGAATTTTGGGTGGAGAAATTTCGGAATCGGTTTCTAAAAAAACCAATTTTGTAATCTTTGGCAAAGAGCCCGGTTCCAAACTTGAAAAAGCCAAAAAACTAGGTGTAAAAATAATCGGGGAGAAAGAACTCCTTGAATTACTAAAATAGAAATTAATAGAAATTAGCACTTCGTGCGAAATTAATAGAAATACAATAGAAACTAATTAAAATGCAATGAAGAAAAGTAAGTATATTTTATTAAAGGATTTGGAGGTATATAAATTGGCGAGAGAATTATCTAAAATTGCCTGGGAGATTTATCAAGATTTAAATTGGGAGGATAGGAAAACAATGGGAGATCAATTTTTAAGGTCTACTGATTCAGTTGGTGCGAATATCGCCGAAGGATACGGTAGGTATCATTATTTAGACCAAATAAAGTTTTACTACAATAGTCGAGGTTCTTTAAAAGAATGTTCGCATTGGTTAGAAATACTTAGCGAGAGAGGAAAAGTAAATCCTGAGAAATATAAACAGTTTAAAACTGTTATTGAAAAATTTTCCTTAAAACTTAATAATTTTATTGCTTCCACTTACAAGGCAAAAAATCGACAATAAATTTCAACAAATTTCAATGAATTTCAATGAATTTCTATTACACCTCAAGAAATTAGATTGGATACTTATTATTGCGACGGTGCTTTTGGTAGCAATAGGACTTTTATCAATTTATAGTTCTTCTTTGAACAAGGGCAACTTTTTAAATTTCAAAAAACAAATTGTTTTTTCAGTGATTTCAATTTTTTTAATGTTTTTATTTAGTTTTTTCGATTGGCGAATTTTCAAAGAAAATCCCTATTTAATTTTGGTTTTGTATTTTCTCTGCCTCCTTTCTCTCATTGGTCTTTTCTTTTTTGCCCCGGAAATTAGAGGGACAAAAAGTTGGTACAAAATTGGTTTTATTTCCATTGATCCGATTGAATTTACAAAAATTATTATCACAATTCTATTAGCCAAATATTTTTCCAAAAGGCATATTGAAATGTATCGAACTTCCCATATTTTTATTTCCGGTCTTTATTTTTTGATACCGACTATTTTAATTTTTTTCCAGCCAAATTTAGGATCGGTTTTAATTTTAGCAATTTTATGGCTGGGAATTTTAATCATTTCTGGAATTAAAGTTAGGCACTTCTTTATACTTTTTCTGCTTTTTCTTTTGATTTTAGCCCTGGGTTGGCAATTTTTCTTAAAAGATTATCAAAAGCAAAGGATCATTTCTTTTTTCCAGCCAAAATTTGAGCCCAAAGGAATTGGTTGGAGCCAAATCCAGGCAAAGATTGCCATAGGTGTTGGCGGAATTTTTGGTCAGGGCCTCTTTAAGGGTTCCCAAACTCAATTGGGATTTTTACCCGAGCCCCAAACCGATTTCATTTTTTCCGCCATTGCTGAAGAAACGGGATTGCTGGGAGTTTTAATTTTACTTTTATTTTTTTTAATTTTGATTTGGCGGATAATAAAAATTGCCTTAATTTCCGAAAGCAATTTCCCCCGACTTTTTGCTTCCGGTTTAGCCATTCTTTTTTTGTCCCAAATTTTCATTCATATAGGAATGAACTTGGGGATCTTGCCAATCATTGGAATTCCTTTACCTTTGGTTAGTTATGGCGGATCGAGTTTGATTTCTCATTTCATTGCCTTGGGTATTTTGCAAAGTTTTAGAACAAACCTGCCCACTTGATTTTAAAATGTTTTTTTAATACAATTTAACTAACTTCAAAAAATGAATCTTTCTTTTAAGGGTAAATCAATCCAAATAATTAATATTCTTCAGAAAGCCAGTAAAGACCTAATTTACCTTTTGGTTTTTTTCTTACCGATTTTCTTTTTGCCTTTAACAATGGACCCCCTCGATTTTAATAAACAAATTTTATTTGGAATTTTAATTTTTATTGCCCTCATTTTTTGGGCAGCCAGAATATTTTTTTCTCCGAAGCTAAAAATCAATTTCAGTTTTTTGAATTTGCCAATTTTAATTTCCCTTTTTGTTTATTTTTTATCAACAATTTTTTCTTTATCTTCCAGAGAAAGTTTCTTTGGTTTTCCTTTAAATGTCTCTGAGGGATTTTTAACTTTACTTCTTTTTGTAATTTTTTATTTTTTAGTTTCCAATTTGTTTAAAAAGGAAGAAGTTTTTGGACTCTTTTTCTCACTTTTAATCTCCGCCTTTTTTCTAACCATTTTTTCTTTCTTTCAAATTTTTGGAAAAATAAATTTCAATCCCTTCGGTAGTTTAAATTCTCTTTCAATTTTCATTTCAATTTTGCTTCCCCTTTCATTTTTTTTATCAATTTCTGAAAAGAAATTTAATTTAATCTTAAAAATTTTCTCACTTTCCTTTTTGACTTTTTTAATCTTAGTTAATTTTCCTTCGGCCTGGCTTACCTTAATTTTCTCATGTTCAATTTTGTTTATCTTTGGCCTTTTAGATTTAAAGAAAAATGGAAAATTTATTTTTGTCTTTTTACCAATGCTCCTTTTAATTATTTCTCTGTTTTTTTTGGCTTTTAAAATATCTTTGCCAAAAGTTCAAATTCCAACCGAAATTTCAATTGCTCAGTCAACCGAATTTCAAATTGCTAAAAGTTCATTAAAAAATCTAAAAAGTTTCTTTTTGGGAACCGGTCCGGCAACCTTTATTTTTGACTATTCAAAATATAAGCCCAGAGAGATAAATCAGACCCTCCTTTGGTCCTTTAGGTTTAAAAACGGGGCTTCTGAGATTCAGGATAAATTGATTACCAGCGGGATTTTGGGAATTTTATCCTTATTTTTTATTTTCTTTACTTTTCTTTTTCTTTCTTTAAAAGAGAGAAATTCTCATTTAATTTTTTCAACTTTTTTTGCTGCTTTCTTTTGCCAATTTCTTTATCCAGCAAACCTTTCTTTACTTTTTCTTTTTTGGTTTTTACTTTCAATTTTCTCTCTTTCAAATTCAAAAATTAAAATTTTAGATTTCTCTCCAAAAATTTCTCTCTTTTTCTCTTTCCTTTTTGTTTTAATTTTCATTTTTGGGATTTCCCTTTCTTTTACTCAAATAAGAAATCTTCTGGCCGATATAAGATATTTTCAGGGAATTAAGGCCTGGCAAAATGGAGAATTGGATCAGGGGATTAATTTTTTAGAAAGGGCAATTAAATTGAATTCGGATTTGGATTTGTATCAAAGGGATATTTCTCAACTTTATTTAAGGAAATTAAATGAAACCTTGGGAAAGGGAGAAGATAGCCAAAAAATTCAAAGTTTAACTTTCCTCTCCACCAATTCAGCAAAGAGGGCAACTGAAATCTCAAAAAATGATGTTGTAAATTGGAATAATTTGGGATTTATCTATCGAAATCTGATTTCCTTGGTTGGTGGAGCCGAGGATTGGGCAATTGATTCCTATCAAAAGGCAGTTGAATTGGAGCCGAAAAATCCCTATATTTTTAATGAAATGGGGTTGATTTATTTAGCCCAGGCCGATTTGCTAACCAAATCGGGGAAAGAAGAGGGGGCGAAAGAAAATTTGGCAAAAGCCAAAGAGAGTTTCCAAAGGGCAATTGATTTGAAATCAGATTATGCTCCGGCCCATTTTCAATTGGCAATGATTTATCAGAGGGAAGGAAAAGTAAAGGAGGCGATTTCAAAATTAGAGGAAACAAAATTGATTGTCCCTCTCGACAAAGGTTTGGCTTTTCAATTGGGGCTTTTATATTATAATGATAATCAGTTAGAAAAAGCCAAGGCCGAATTTCTGAGGGCAATTTCGATTGATGAAAATTATTCTAATGCCAGATATTTCCTGGGATTAATTTATGATAAAGAGGGGAAAAAAGATTTAGCCATTGAACAATTTGAAAAAATTGAGAAATTGAACCCGGAAAGTCAAGAAGTGAAAAAAATTTTAGCTAATTTAAGAGAAGGAAAATCGGCTTTAGAAGGAATAGGCCCTCTCCAGCCGCCAATTGAAGAAAAACCGCCAGAAAGAAGGCCTTGACAAATTTTTTGTTAGGGAATAGAATAGAAAATATCTCCCGATTAATTTTTCTTCCTTTTTTATTTTCGATTTTATAATCAACCCCAGAAATGGGGTGCAATTTTCGATTTTTGAAATGAAATTTCAAAATTTCTCAAAATCAAAATTTTCTTTACCCCTGCCTTATTTGCTAATAATTCAAAAGGATAGCTGGCAGAGATTCTGGGAAAGGGATTTAAAAGAATTGTTTCAAGAGATGTCTCCAATTCGAGATTATACAGGAAAGGAATTGGAACTTTGGTTTTTAGATTACCGATTAGAGAAACCAAAATATAAAACCCCTCTCGAAGCCAGAGAAAATAACGATTCCTTTGAAGCGCCTTTGAGAGCGAAGACCAGGTTAGTTAATCTCAAAACAAAAGAGATCAAAGAACAAGAAGTTTTCTTGACCGATTTCCCTTTGATGACTGAAAGGGGAACTTTTATTGTCAATGGAGTGGAAAGGGTGATTATTTCCCAGCTCATCCGTTCACCCGGTGCTTTTTTCACGGCTGGAAGAATTCGAGGCAAAAATTATTTCGGTGCTAAAATCATTCCCAATCGGGGAGCCTGGTTAGAATTTGAAACCGAGCCCTCTGGTTTCATTGGCGTAAAAATTGATCGCAAAAGGAAAGTGGCAGCCACCACTTTACTGCGAGCTTTTGGCATAAATCTAGATGAGGAAATTTTAAAATTTTTTAAAGACATCGATATTGACCCCGAAATTAAATATATTCAAGAAACATTAAAAAGAGACCCAACCAAAACCCGAGCCGAAGCCCTGATCGAAATCTATCAACATCTCAGACCGGGAGATTTGGCCACCCCAGAAACAGCCGGGGAATTGATTGAGAATATGTTCTTTAATTTCGAGAGATATGATTTGTCAAAAGTTGGAAGGTGGCGAACCTGGCAAAGATTACCGGAACTTAAATCCGCTGAAAGAGATGAAATCTCTTTGGAAGATAGAGTTTTAAAACCCGAAGACATTGTCGCGGTTTTAAGAGAAATTATTAGATTAAATAACAATCCCCAGGCAAAACCAGACCAAATCGACCACCTGGGCAACCGTCGGGTCAGAACCCTAAATGAATTACTGCTCAACAGATTAAGAGTGGGTTTAATGAGAATGTCCAGAATCATCAAGGATCGGATGGCGACCTTAGATATTTCCACTTTGGCTCCGGTCCAATTGATTAATCCCAGACCTTTTATGGCCGTTCTCAGGACTTTCTTTTTCTCTTCCCAATTGGCTCAATTTATGGATAATGAGAATCCCTTAGCCGAATTAGAGCACAAAAGGAGATTATCAGCTACAGGTCCTGGAGGCCTGACCAGAGAAAGAGCCGGATTTGAAGTCAGAGATGTCCAACCCAGCCACTACGGCCGCATCTGCCCCATCCAAACCCCAGAAGGTCCCAATGTCGGCTTAATCTCCCACCTGGCCTGTTTTGCCAAAATCAATCCCTATGGATTTATTGAAACCCCCTATTTTAAGGTCAAAAATAGAAGAGTAACCCCGGAAATCCAATACCTTAATGCTTACCAAGAAGAAAAATACAACATCGCCCATGCCGGCGTGCCGGTAGATAAAAATGGCAAGATTTTACCCAAAAATGTTGAAGCCAGGATAAAAGGAGAACCAGGAGAAGTTCCTCGAGATAAAGTTGATTTCTTCGATGTCTCCCCAGCCCAATCTATTTCCATTGCCACTTCTTGCATCCCATTTTTGCAAAACGACGATGCCAATCGAGCCTTGATGGGTTCAAATATGCAAAGGCAATCCGTTCCTTTGATTAGACCGGAAATCCCCTTAGTGATCACCGGAACCGAAGCCAGAGTGGCTAAAGATTCGGGAAGAGTCATTTTAGCCGAAGAAAATGGCAGGGTTGTCGAGGTGGATGCCAATCACATTAAAATTAGGGGAGAAAAAGGAGAAAAAACCTACTTTTTACAAACCTTCCTTCAAACCAATCAATTCACCTGCTTTCATCAAAAACCCCTAGTAAAAAAAGGAGATTTAGTGAAAAAGGGAGATGCCTTGACCGATGGCGGAGGAATTCATCAGAGCCATTTAGCTTTGGGGCGAAATGTCTTGGCTGCCTTCATTTCCTGGCGGGGAGGGGTATTCGAAGATGCTATTTTGATTTCCGAAAGATTGGTCAGGGACGATGCCTTCACTTCCATCCATATCGAAGATTTTATTTGCGATGTCAGGGAAACAAAATTAGGTCCAGAAATTACCACCTCTGATATCCCCAATGTTTCCGAAGAAAAACTGAGAAATTTAGATGAAGAAGGTTTAGTTAGAATTGGAGCCGAAGTTGGTCCCAACGATATTTTGGTTGGCAAAATTTCTCCAAAAGGGGAAGTAGATTTAACATCCGAAGAAAGATTATTGAGAGCCATCTTTGGGGAAAAAGCCAGGGAAGTTAAAGACACCTCTTTAGTAATGGAGCACGGGAAAAGAGGAAGAGTGATTAATGTCAAAATTTTTTCCAGAGATTTAGGTCACCAGTTGGAACCCGGGGTGATCAAAAGAATTGATGTCCAAGTGGCTGAAATGAGGAAAATTCAAGCCGGTGATAAATTAGCCGGTCGTCACGGTAATAAAGGAGTGATTGGAAAGGTTTTACCAATTGAAGATATGCCTTTTTTGGAAGATGGAACTCCGGTAGATATTATTTTAAATCCCTTAAGTATTGCCTCGAGAATGAATCTGGGACAAGTTTTAGAAGCCCACCTGGGTCTATCCGCTAAAAAATTAGGTTATATTGCCATCTCCCCATCTTTAGCCGGAGCCACCGAGGCTGAAATTAAAGAAGAACTTAAAAAAGCCGGCTTTTCGGAAAATGGCAAAGTTTTACTTTTTGATGGCAGAACCGGCCTTCCTTTTCCGGAAAAAATTACTGTCGGTTATATGTATTTGATGAAATTAATCCATATGGTTGAAGATAAAATTCATGCTAGAAGTATCGGTCCCTATTCTCTTATTACCCAGCAGCCTTTGGGCGGAAAAGCCCAATTCGGTGGTCAGAGATTTGGAGAAATGGAAGTCTGGGCTTTGGAAGGTTACGGGGCAGCCCATACTTTGCAAGAAATGTTGACCATTAAATCTGACGACGTTCAGGGTCGGGCCTCAGCCTATCAAGCCATTTTAAAAGGGGAGCCAATCCAAAATCCCAATGTCCCGGCCTCTTTGAATTTATTAATTAATGAGTTGAAAGCCTTGGGTTTGAATATCGAAATTAAAGAAAAACCCCCAGAATAACGCGATACCAATATACTAATACATACAAATGATACGAATATTCGTATAATTAGTATCGATTCGTATATTAGTATCGATAAAATGAGAGTAACCGATCTCCAATCAATAAAAATAAAATTAGCCTCGCCAGAGGAAATTTTGGCCTGGTCCCATGGTGAGGTGACCAAACCTGAAACCATAAACTACCGGACTCAGCGTCCGGAAAAGGATGGTTTATTTTGCGAGAGAATTTTTGGGCCAACCAAAGATTATCAATGTTATTGCGGTAAATACAAGAGGATTCGCTATAAAGGCATCGTTTGCGATCGTTGCGGGGTGGAAGTCACCAAATCCTCGGTCAGACGAGAAAGGATGGGACATATTAAATTAGCCTGTCCGGTCTCTCACATTTGGTTTTTGAGAGGAGTTCCTTCCAGAATGGGAATGGTTTTGGATATTTCTCTACCAAAATTGGAGAGGGTAATTTATTTTGCCGCCTATATCATTACCAAAGTTGACCAAGAGGGTAAGAAAAAAATTTTGTTAGAGATTGAAAAAGAATACAAATCAAAGAGCAAAACTCAAAGAGCAAAGAGCAAAAATAAAAAGGAGTTAAAGACAGTAATGGAAGAATTAAAATCAGCTAGGGACCGGGCCAGGGAAGAAGTTTTGAATTTACAACCCCTGAGGGTTCTCTCGGAAGTAAGATACCACGAGCTTTCTTTCAAATACGGTCAAATTTTTGAAGCCGGTACCGGAGCCGAAACCTTGAGAAAAATTTTTGAAAAAATCGATTTGAAAGCTGAAATTGATAAAATGGAAAAAGAACTTAAGGAGACGCTGGCCGCTAACCGAAGAAAAATTCTCCGAAGATTAAAGGTTTTTCAATCAATGCTCAATGCCAAGATAAGGCCCGAATGGATGTTTTTAACAGTTTTACCAGTTTTACCTCCGGATTTAAGACCAATGGTTCAGTTAGATGGAGGAAGGTATGCCTCTTCAGATTTAAATGATTTATATCGAAGAGTGATCAACAGAAATAGCCGCCTTAAATACCTCTTGGAAATTAATGCCCCAGAGGTCATTGTCAGGAATGAAAAAAGGATGCTTCAAGAGGCGGTCGATGCTTTAATTGATAACGGTATGAGAAAAGGAGTGATTACTAAAGCCACCACCGGAGGGAGGCGACTTTTAAAATCTCTGGCTGATATGCTTAAAGGAAAACAGGGTCGTTTCAGACAAAATCTTTTGGGAAAAAGAGTAGATTATTCCGGTCGTTCGGTAATCGTCGTCGGACCGGAATTAAAACTTAATCAGTGCGGTCTTCCCAAAGAAATGGCTTTGGAGTTATTTAAGCCTTTTGTTATCAAAGGAATTCTGGAAAAAGAATTGGCATACAATGTCAGGGCAGCTTCAAAATTCGTTGATGAAGAAAGCGAAGAAGTTTGGGCAATTTTAGAGGAAGTGGTTAAAAATAAATTAGTTTTATTGAATCGAGCTCCTACCCTCCATCGTCTGGGAATTCAGGCTTTTGAACCCCGTCTCATTGAAGGAGAGGTAATTGAAGTTCATCCTTTAGTTTGTCGAGCCTTTAATGCCGATTTCGACGGTGACCAAATGGCAGTTCATCTACCTCTTTCTGAAGAAGCTCAGAGAGAAGCCAGAGAAATAATGTTTTCTACCCTGAACCTTTTGAAACCAGCTACCGGGCTGCCGGTTGTTACTCCTACTCAAGATATTATTCTTGGCTGTTATCTTTTAACCAGAATAATTAAAGAGGGGGCAAAAGGAGAAGGAAAAATTTTTGCTAATTTTCAAGAGGCCTCTTTGGCTTATGAATTCGGTCTGATTGATTTAAGAGCCAAAATTAAAGCGAGAATGAAAAATTCTCAATTTTTAGAAACTTCGGTTGGAAGAATTATTTTTAACCAAACTCTTCCCGAAGGCCACCCTTTTGTTAACGAACTGATAAACTCCAAGAAATTAGAAAAAATTATTAACGAAATTGTTGCCGATTACGGACGAGAGAAGGCAGTCGAAAGTTTAGATAAAATTAAAGATTTGGGGTTTGAGTATGCAACCTTGTTAGGTCCCTCTTGGGGGATTGATGATCTAAAAATTCCAGCCGAAAAAGAAAAGATTGTGAAAGAAGCCGATGGGGAAATTGAAGCGATCGAAAGTGACTTTCGAAAAGGTCTTTTAACCGAAGAAGAAAAATATTCCAAGACAATCGAAGTTTGGCAAAAAGCGAAATCAGAAATTGAAAAAGTTGTTCCTCAATCTCTGCCCCCCGAAGGTCCGGTATTCTCAATTGTTGACTCCGGAGCTCGGGGATCTTGGGCCCAACCGGTTCAAATGTGTGGAATGAAGGGTTTAGTAATTAATCCCTTGGGAGAAATAATCAGACTTCCAATTAAAAGTTCTTATAAAGAAGGATTTGATGTTTTGGAATACTTTATTTCTACTCACGGAGCAAGAAAGGGAACAGTTGATACTGCCTTGCGGACCTCTATGGCCGGTTATTTGACTCGAAGATTAGTTGATGTTGCCCATGAGGTGATAATTTCTGAAGAAGATTGCGGTGATAAGCAAGGAATTGAAATTTTTAGAAAGGATGCTGACGAAATTGGCCAAAACTTCGTTTTTAAAATTTTAGGGAGAATGGTTTTGGAAGATGTTAAACCCCCCACTAAAAGTTTTAGTGGGGGGAAAGATAAAAAAAAGGTTATCTTAAAGAAAGGCGAAATTATTAATTGGGAGAAAGCCGAATCTATTATTTCCTTGGGTATTGAGAAAATTAGAGTTCGTTCTCCTTTGAGTTGTCGGTCGGTAAGAGGAGTTTGCCAAAAATGTTATGGCTGGGAGTTAGGAACAAATCAATTGGTGAAATTGGGCGAAGCAGTGGGGATTATTGCCGCTCAGGCAATTGGCGAACCAGGGACCCAGTTAACACTGAGAACCTTTCACACCGGCGGGGTGGCTGGGGGTGGTGATATTACCTTTGGATTGCCGAGGGTAGAAGAGCTTCTTGAAGCCCGGCCATTGGTTGAAAAAGGGGCACTTTCTCCGATCGATGGGAAGGTTATTGAGATAACAAAAGATCGAATAATTAGAATCAAACCCAAGGGGAATCCTCACTCGAAAAACGAAGTTTTAGAATTTAAAATCTCTCCCCGGATGGCAATCTGGGTCAAGGAGGGCGAGGAAGTGAAAAAAGGACAACAACTTTCCGAAGGAAATTTAGATTTGAAAGAGGTTTCAAAACTCCGAGACAAAACCGAAACCCAGCGCTACGTTATTAAAGAAATTCAAAGAATTTATGTTTCTCAGGGTGCCATCATTCACGACAAACATTTAGAAATAGTTACTCGTCAGATGTTTTCTCGAATCAGAATTAAAGATGGCGGTGATAGCTCTTTTGTTCCCGGTGAAATTGTAGAGAGAACGAGATTTTTGGAAGAGAATAAAACATTAAAAGAGAAAAAGAAAGAACCAGCTAAAGGAAATTCGATCTTGCTGGGGATTTCTCGGGTCGCTTTAACCTCCGATTCCTTTTTATCGGCTGCTTCTTTTCAGGAAACAACCAGGGTTTTGATTAAAGCTGCCTTGGAAGGCAAAGAAGATAGACTCCACGGCTTAAAAGAAAATGTGATTATTGGAAAATTGATTCCGGCCGGTACCGGATTCCGGAAAAATAGTGAAAAATAGTATAATATAAAGAAGATGGCTAAAAATCAAAAAAAATCAAAAGAGACCCATCAAAGATTCAAATTATCCTCCCAAACAAAAAGGACAATTTTTGGAATTTTTTTGTTTTTGATTTCAGTGGTGATTTTATTGAGTTTTTTCAATAAAGCTGGAATTGGGGGAGAGATGCTTTTTAGAAAATTTCTCCTCAAATTGTTGGGCAATACGGCTTTTTTGACCCCTTTTTTTCTCATTATTTTAGGTTGGGCAATTTTTCATCCTGACTACTGGAAATTTAAAAATTCACTTATTTTGTCAATTCTATTTTTGGTTTTAGGAATTTCCGGCCTTTTAGAGACATTCGAAAAATTAAAAGGTGGATACTTAGGCCTTATTTTAGGTTGGCTTCCTTTGAATTTTTTTAGCGTTTTAGTCAGCCAGATAATTTTTGGGGCTTTGATTTTGGCTGGTTTTTTAATCGCTTGGCAGATTTTTAGAAAATCTATTCCTTTGGCACCGGTTTTGAAAGAAGAAACTAAGAAACCTTTGATCACCAGAATTTTTAAAAAAATTGTCGAACCTAAATTGAAAATTAAAGAGATAGAAAAATTGCCAAAGTTTGAGATGATTAAAGAAGCCGTTGACTTTAAAAGCAAGCCGATTTTGGAAAAAGAAACTCCGTCATTTTCTTATCAACCCCCACCCCTTGATTTATTAGATCAAGATCAGGAACTTCCTCATTCCGGCGATATTCGTAATAACTCTGCCATCATTAAGAAAACCTTAGAAAATTTTGGAATTTTAGTCCAAATGGGAGAAATTAATATTGGACCGACGGTCACCCGGTATACTTTAAAACCAGCCGAAGGAATAAAACTATCCAAGATTACTTCTTTATCTAACAACTTATCTTTGGCTTTAGCTAGCCATCCTATCCGGATTGAAGCCCCGATTCCCGGCAAATCTTTGGTTGGAATTGAAGTTCCAAATAAAGTTAGGGCAAAGGTGAGATTAAGAAACCTCATCGAGGACCCAAATTTCCAGGGGGCTGCTTCAAATTTGACCATTAATTTAGGGAGGGATGTTTCCGGCTTGCCAGTTTTTGCTGATTTGGGTAAAATGCCCCATCTTTTAGTGGCAGGCTCCACTGGCACGGGTAAAACAATTTTCCTAAACAGTTTAATTTTAAATTTGATCTATCGCAATTCTCCAAAAATCCTGAGATTTATTTTGGTTGACCCGAAAAGAGTCGAATTCCCGGTCTACAATGATTTGCCCCACCTTCTTAGCCCGGTGATTTTGGACGTTAATCGGACGGTGAGTGTTTTGCAGTGGTTAACAAAAGAAATGGAGAGAAGATTTGAAGTTTTGGCTGAGGTAAAAGTCAGGGATCTTACCGGTTTCAATGAATTGGCTTTTAAAACCGAAAGCGAACCGATGCCCTATATTATTTTAATTATCGATGAGCTGGCTGATTTAATAGCAGCCAAAGGTAAAGAGGTCGAAGCCGGGATTGTCAGATTGGCTCAATTGGCTAGGGCAGTGGGAATCCATTTGGTAGTAGCCACTCAGAGACCGTCAGTGGAAGTAATTACCGGTTTGATAAAGGCCAACATTACTTCCAGAGTAACTTTTCAGGTTGCTTCTCAAGTTGATTCGAGAACAGTTTTAGACGCAGCTGGGGCAGAGAAACTTTTGGGTTTGGGAGATATGCTTTTTATTTCAGCCGAAACTTTGAAGCCAAAAAGAATCCAGGGCGCCTACGTTTCTTTAAAAGAAGTGAGAAGTGTAGTTAAATGGCTGAAATCAAAAGTCCCATCGGAAATCGTAGGAGATAAATTAGCCCAGGATTTAAAAGAAAATTTAATTCGGCTTCCTGAAGAAAAAACCGAGTTTTTCGAAACCGAAGAAGATCCCCTTTACGAAGAAGCCAAAAGAATTGTGATTGAAGCCAGAAAGGCCTCGGCTTCCCTTTTGCAGAGGAGATTAAAAATTGGCTATGCCCGGGCGGCCAGATTAATTGATGTGTTAGAGGAAAGGGGAGTGGTAGGTCCTTTAAACGGAGCCAAGCCTCGGGAAGTTTATTTTAAAGAAGAAGGAGAAAAAGACGAGGAGGATTGGCAAAAAATTTAAATCTTCCTACGAAATTTTTTTCGTATTTTCGTACTTGTTTCGTAATTTCATAGATGGTAGAATAAAATAAGATGGCAAAAAAAGAGAAAAAAATTGTCCTTCGGCAGGCTCAGGACAATCCTGAGCGAAGTCGAAGGATTGAAAAAGTGGCCTTAGAAGAAACACTCAGCCAAATAAAGCAAAAATTTGGCGAAGGAGCAATTATGAAATTGAAAGAGGTCAGACCGGTTAATGTCGATGTGATTCCCACTGGTTCCATTTCTTTGGATACGGCTTTGGGAGTGGGAGGAGTGCCCCGGGGAAGAGTGATTGAAATTTATGGTCCAGAGGGAGGAGGAAAATGTGTGAAATCGGATACTATCATTTTTTCTGAATTGGGAATGTTACCAATTTCTGTTTTTGGCAACTTAAATATTCCTGAATTTCAAAAGAAGGAAATATTTTTATATTCAGAACATAGTTATGAAAAAACCTCTCATTTTTATAATGGGGGTTTAAAACCAACTATAAAAATTAAAACGAATTACAGCTATGAACTAGAAGGCACTCCAAACCATCGAATTAGAGTTTTAGATAAAAACGGCAATTATTTGTTTAAAAGATTAGATGAATTACGACCCACTGATTATGTAACTATTCAGCGCGGTCAGAATTGTTTTGGAAAAGGGGTGGGCCTCTCGGATTTTGAAGAAAGAGTATGGCCAGAGATAAAATCGAAATTTAATACCTCAAAGAAAAATTTTAAGAAATTCAAGATAACAAAAGAATTAGCAAGACTTATGGGTTATATGATTGGCGATGGGACCTGTGGAAATAGAGGATTAAATAAAAATAATATTCAAATTAGTGATGCGAATAAAAAAGTTGAAAGCGATTTAAAGAAAATTTGTCTTAAACTCTTCGGTGAGGAACCTAAAATAATTCTAGACAAAAGAACTAAAGATACTAAGCGATTAACAATTTTCAATACTAAAGCCAGAGCCTTTCTCCACTATGCTGGAGTTGGTTGGTGGAAAGCCGAACAAAAAGAGATTCCTTGGTCAATTATGTGTTCTCCTAAAAATATTGTAGCCAATTTCCTTAAAGCACTTTTTGAGGCTGACGGCGGTATCACTAAGGATGGACACACTATTGAATACAGTTCTAAGTCAGAAAAATTAGTTAAACAGATCCAAATTATTTTACTTAATTTTGGAATAGTCGGCAGAATTACCCCGCGTTACAATAAAATTTATAAAAAATATTATTACTATTTTTACATTCAAGACCAGAAAGATAAAAAAGTTTTTGCTAAAGAAATTGGGTTTATCAACAAAAACAAACAGGGCTACTTAGAAAACTGGTGTAAAAATATAAAACATTTCCAGACGAACATAGATGTAATTCCAAATCTTAATCAAAAGTTAACTCGGTTTTTAGAAGCTTATCGGAAAAAAATCCGACCTACTAATCGAAAAGATTGGAAAATTTTTTATGATTATTTACCCACTACTTACAAATATTCTCAACTTACATACGATCGGTTAAAAAGAATTTTGAAAAGATTTTCTGACGGTCAAAATTTACCAGAGTATCAAGAATTAGAAAATTTATATAATTTAGGATTTTTTTGGGATAGAGTGGCTAAAAAACAAAAATCCCACGCTTATGTTTTAGATTTTACTGTTCCTTCAGATGCTACTTTTTGTGGCAACGGATTCATTAATCATAATACAACATTGGCACTTCATGTTTTAGCTGAAGCTCAAAAACAAGGAGGAGTAGGTGCCTTTATCGATGCTGAGCATGCTTTGGACCCTGATTGGGCAAAAATCATCGGAGTAAATATTGAGAACCTTTTAATTTCTCAACCAGATTCTGGAGAGCAAGCTCTTCAAATTGTTGAAACTTTGGTCAGGTCGGGTGAAGTCGATGTTATTGTGGTTGATTCGGTGGCGGCCTTAGTTCCCCAAACAGAAATTGCCGGGGAGATGGGAGAGTTTCAAATTGGTCTTCAGGCTCGTTTGATGTCGCAAGCCCTTCGTAAGCTTTCCGGAATTATTTCCAAGACAAAAACAGTAGTCATTTTTTTGAATCAAACCAGAATGAAAATCGGAGTGATGTGGGGTAATCCCGAAACAACTCCTGGCGGCTTAGCCCTAAAATTTTATGCCTCAGTTAGAATTGATTTAAGAAGAATAGCTCAAATAAAGCACGGCGAGGAAATTATTGGCTCACGAATTAAAGCCAAAATTGTCAAAAATAAAGTGGCAGCCCCTTTTAAAACTACTGAATTTGATATCTATTATAATGAAGGAATTTCTTATTTAGCCGATCTTTTGAATACGGCGATTAAAAACGGAGTAATTAAAAAAACCGGGAGCTGGTTAGAATTTGAAAATGCAAAATTGGGACAGGGTTTGGAAGGCAGTAAAAAATTTCTAAAAGAGAATCCTCAAACCGTTGATAAAATAAGAGAGGCAATCTTAGTTTCGGAATCAAAACAATAAGGATACTATTTTTCAGTGAAGGCAAGCAATCCCAAAAATCGAGCCCTTTTTATTGCTCTGGCTAATTTTCTTTGGTGTTGGCTGCAAAGGCCAGTTTTTTTTCTTGGTCTAATTTTACCCACACCGGAAATAAACCTTCTTAAAAGTTCAGTGTTTTTGAAATCTATTTCTCCTACTCCTTTTTGGCAAAAATAACAATTCATTTTTATAGAAGCTGATTTTACGCTGATAACTACGCTGAACTACGCCGAAAAATCAGCGTTTAATTGGCGTACTCAATCGGCGTTGTTCGGCTTCTATATTAGAACGGGATATCCTTTATATCGACTCCCTCCTCTTCAATTATTGGAATTTCTTCTTTTGAAACTTCAGATGGAGCTTCTTCCGGGACCACTTTTCCGGCCGCTTTCGGTCCCAATTGTATTCTTTCAGCTACAATTTCAGTTCGATATTTTTTATTTCCCGCCCCATCTTGCCAATTTCTCGTTCTGATTCTACCTTCAATAAAAACCAAAGATCCCCTGGTTAAATATTGGGAGGCAATCTCAGCCAATCTTCCAAATAAGACAATGTTGTGAAAATCAGCTTGCTGTTGTTTTTGACCAGATTTATCAGTAAAAAATCGATCAGTGGCTATGGAAAAATTGCAAACTTGTTGTCCGGAAGGCAAACTTTTCGTTTGAGGATCACCAGTCAAACGACCAATTAAAAATGCCTTATTAAGATTCATTTTATTCACCAAGTATTTCTTCTAATTTTTTCTCTATTTTTTCCAATTCGACCTTTTTCTCTTTTTTTACTTTTGGCGCCTTGGCTTTGGGTCTGATTCGGAGAATTTCAATTTTTTTCGGCAACCTCTCCCTTAAGAGTAAATAGCGGAGAATTTTCGGTTCTTTTGCCAATTTTTTTTCAAAACTTTCTAATTTTTCTGGTGAAAGATAAAAATTCAGAGTTCCCCAATAGCCCTCGTTTTTCTTTTTAATCGGATAGGCCAACCTTTTTTTGACGGGTAATTTTAAACCCTCCGACTTGCCCCCCTCTTCTTGCAAAAAAGAATCAATTTTTTCCGGAAAAATCTTCAGTTCCTCTTCCGAAAGGTCAGGCGAAATTAAGTATGTTAATTCGTAAGATTTCATCTTTGTATTTTAGATCTTAAATTCGATAACATCGCCGTCTTGGACCGGGTAATCTCGACCGACGGTTTTAATTTGGCCCAATTCTCTGGCTTTTTTCCAAGGCCCTAATTCTATTAACTTTTGCCAGGGGGTGATTTCAGCCCGGATAAACTTTTTCTCAAAATCCGAATGAACTTTTCCGCCAGCTTCCGGAGCCAAAACTCCTTTTTTTATCGTCCAAGCCCGGGTTTCCTTACCGCCGGCAATAGTAAAAAAAGTAATTAAATTTAAGGTATTGTAGCAGGTTAAAATTAATTGATCAAGGAAGGGTTTGATTTTTAATTCTTCGATTTCCCTTTCCGATAACTCGGAAACCTCCTCTTCAAATTTCAAATTGGAAATCAAATGCTGAGAATCAACTTTCAATTTTAGTTTCTCATCAATTTTAAATTCATTTGACTTATCGGTGTTGAACAAATAAATAATTGGTTTTTGGGTTAAAAACTGAAATTCTTTAATGAGAGAGTTTTCCTCTTCAGAAAAAGAAATATCAGAAACCTTTTTTCCTTCAACTAAATTTTCTTTAATTTTTTTCAGCAAGTCAAATTTTTTACTTTTCTCTTTATCTCCAGATTTTGCCTCTTTTTCTAATTTCGCCAAAATTTTATCAATCGTTTCTAAGTCCTTCATTAATAGTTCGATTTCGACGATTTCCAAATCCCTCTCAGGATTAGGAAGTTCCCAGAGCTGATACTGAAGTTTTTTATCTTCCCTGTTTTCACTTCCGGCTTTTGGAGTTGTGGCGGGGGGTCCGCCGTAGCCTTGGGCAGAAGTGGAAAAAGCCCTGATTACCTCTACGATGGCATCGCAATTTCTAATTTGGGCCAAGAACTGATTTCCCAAACCTTCGCCCTTATGGGCCCCCTTTACCAATCCGGCAATATCGATGAACTCAATGGTGGTGGGAGTGATTTTTTCTGGTTTGATAATTTGGGCAATTTTTTCTAATCTTTCATCAGGAACAAAAACTTTACCGATATTGGGATTAATAGTGGTGAAAGGATAAGGAGCAATATCAACCCTTTGTCGTGTCAGGGCTTTAAATAGAGTGGATTTTCCCACATT